>Ga0222645_100110_pt1 | contig 49496 bp, 43 predicted proteins | sample AntAcemetagen292_FD_179881 | JGI IMG/M metagenome (GOLD analysis project Ga0222645, IMG submission 179881) | Saline water microbial communities from Ace Lake, Antarctica - #292 | ecosystem: Environmental > Aquatic > Non-marine Saline and Alkaline > Saline | place: Antarctica: Ace Lake | collected...
GCGCACGCCGCCGCGGTGTCGCCGCCCCCCCACACGAACAGCGTGGGGATTCCGGACGCCGCCGCGTCGCTCGCGGCGGACGCGCCCAAACCGATCGCGCACGCGAGCACCCCGGCGTCCATCGTCAGCTCCTCACTTTTTTCTTTTTCTGTCCGTCCCAGCAGCTCCGCCACCGGAACCGCCCCCGTGCCCACGCCCACGACACACACCCGTTTCGCGCCTCGCTCGCGTAGCGCCGCGCCTATCGCGGCTATGTCCCTCGCTACGCGGGACGGCGGGTGTCCTTTTTGCCAGTCGGCGAAATTTGCATCACGCGCGCGCGCCGCGGGGTCCGCATCGCCGTACCACGTGTCCCCTCTCGCCAAATCAGGCACCACCACAAGCGCGCCCGATTCCTTGTTCAGAAGCTCCGCGAATTGGCGGACACCCGGCGCGCGCCACCCCGGGGCGTCCGCACACAAAACCACCGCGGTGGAGGCGCTTGCGTCGCCCACTAAGTACGCGCCCACCACCCAGCCCTGTTTTGTTTAACATTAACATCGTGATGAAGCAGACGGTTACGACGCGTGGACGAGTGTCGCAACAGATAGCAAGCGACCGGGTGTGGGTTGAGCAGGGATACGGAATGTCAGCGGATACTTGACGCGAGAAAGGAGGACCGGGGGAACGACAAGGCGCGCGGTGACGAGCTCCTAAAGATCGAGGCGGCGGCGGCCCGAAATGCGTGGCTCCCCGAAATGCGTGGCTCCGCGACCGCGCTCGGTGTCCAGCGTGTCGGCCGTGTCGGCCGTGCGCGTACCTCGTCGTCCACGGCGAAGCCGACCTCTTTGCCCAAAGGCGGGTTCTGGAAACCCGTGTCGTCCGCCATGGCGTCCACCGAAGCGGGTTTCGCAGCTTGCGCGGGTAGAGTGATTTGTCAGATTTGCCAACCGGCGTCCAAGTATTTTGGCCATTTGCATCCCGGGATACCGGCACACGTCACCACGCGTCGCGCCGCGCACACGACCCATCGTCGAGTTCCTCGTCGAGTTCTTCGCGGTTGGGTGTCGACCAACTCGTCGCCATGCGTGCTTTGCTCTCCCCTACCTGCGTCGCGTCCTCCGCGGCGCGCGTCACCGCGATCTCTCGTCGCCGTGACGTGTCGGACGTTCGGATAGGTACGCGTACGTCGGCACGCATGGCCAGGGGTCGTGTCCTTTCACGCGCCTCCGCGCGAAACACGGACGGCAGCGTCGAACGCGAGTTCGCCACGACCCACACTGCGCAGGGAAGTCGCAGAGCGATCCTGGGCGGCGTCGCCGCCGTTTGCGGGGCGTGGTCGTTCCCGACTCGCGCGGGCGCGGCGGATGATTTGGGGACGGCACCCGAGACGACGGGTGGTTTAGGTTCGGCCACAAACGCCGTCGTCGGCGCGGTTGTCGTGACCGGCGCTAATTCCGGCGTCGGTCTGTCCGCGGCGAAGTTGCTCGTGGCGGAGGGCAAAACCGTGGTGCTGGCGTGCCGGACCGCGGAAAAAGCGTGGGACGCGAAACGCGCGATTCTGGCGAAAGTCCCGGACGCGGCGGATCGCGTACTGGTGCTGCCGAACGTGGGCCTGGAGATGACCGACTTAAAATTGACCCGCGATTACGTGAAAGCGCTTCTGGATTCGGGCATACCGCTGGACGCTTTGCTTTTAAACGCGGGAATCATGGCCGTCCCTCTTGGGCGAACAGAACAGGGGCACGAAATGCACTTCGGGGTGAACCACTTGGCGCACTTCTTGGTGCAGGACGGGCTGGCTCGAGTTTTGCGGGACCGAGCGAAGGCGACCGGCACGCCGGGCAGGATCGCCGCCACCTCATCCATCGCGAACATGCTACCCGGTGCTTTCGACGTCAACGACCTGGACTGGCAACGAAGACAGGGCTCGTACGAAAAGTGGGCCGCGTACGCGGCGTCGAAAGCGGAAAACGTGCTGCTCACGGATGAGTTCGCGCGACGCGAAGGCGCCGAACCGCTGGTCGTCGCAAACTCGTTTCACCCGGGTATTGTCACCACGAACTTGGTGCGTTACATCCTTCCTGAGCTAACCGCGGAGAACCGGGACCCTGAAGCGGAACGGCAGACAACGCAAGGCCAGGCGATGTCGAAAATGGGCATCAGAGACGCGGACGAAGGCGCCAAGACGCACGTCTGGCTCGCCACGGCTCCCGAAGCGGCGAAGGTGACCGGCAGGTTCTTCCTGGACCCCGGGCTTGAGTACCCGGGCGACGGAAACGTGACCCACGAGCAACTCGTCGCCGCGCAGGACTGGTTCCTGCCCCTGACAACAGACCCGCTCGCGAAACAGCTGCACATGCCGGAACGGTTCTTCGACTGGCGAACCGCCGAAAACGCGAAGAAGCTGTGGGAACGAAGCGCGGAAATGACCGAGGCGTTCAAAGTCTAGCGAGAAACACGAGAGGCGAGATGAGTTAAGTTTTTGTCCCGAGAACAACCGGTTACTTTCTTGTACTGTATTAGATGCTTCTTTCCGTATCTTCATACGTTTTGCACTCGTCGTGTGTCTCGGTTTTAGGGTTTAGGGTTTAGGGTTAAACTCCCTACACGCCGTTAGATCACCCCCGGTTCGTTCGCTCGGCGGTAAAACGCCAGCGGGTCAAGCGCCGCGACCAGGGTAACGCGGGTCGCGGCAACGCGTCCGTCTATTTCGAAACAGTCAGTCGTGGTTTCCTTTTTTTCTCTCGCCGCGTCCTTCAAAAGTTCAGCCCTTGCCGCGTCTCGCGCGAACCTCCCCGCGTCCTGCGCGAGGTTCCGTTTGCCGCCGACGCGCGCGCCGAGCCACGCGATGTGCGCGCGGAACGCGACGCCTGTCTCGTGGCGGCGCGCGTACCCTGCGCTCTCCGTTTCCTCACCTACCTCACCGCCCGGTGCGCTTTGCGAGTTTCGAAGCGTTTCGGCAAACTGAAACCAGACGTCGCTCGACGCCGACGTCGGTTCCGTCTCGACGGTCTCGCTTCCCACGAACCCAGCCGGTGACAGCGGATGATTCATCGACAAAGGCGTCGCGGGGAGCCATTGCGCTTCCCACATCTGAAGACCCCACCCTTTTGGGTCGAGGGACACCGCGGGACGAAGTTGGACCGCCATGGAACGCATTTCGGTGGCGTACTTCTGTAACACGCCAAGTCGCGAGTGCGCCGATATTTCTTTCAAAACGTTTTCTTCGAAAAAGATTTCGATTGCCGAGCACAAGCACGTCCACGCGACGGCTCCGGACACGGCGTCTTGCGAGAGCCGCGTTTCGGGTAACCCTTTGATCGGCGTGCCGTCCACGTTTATCTTCCAGCGAACACCGATTGGGGTGTTCGTCTCATTTCTTTCCACGAACAAGGGATGGACGTCGCACACGACGTCGGAGGCTTCGACCAAGATTTTGGTTCCTCTTACTTTTTCCTCCGCGTCTTGGCTGGAAAACAACTCCGCCCCCAAGCGCGCCAGCGCGAACACCCACAAGTAGACGTAATGGAAGTACATTCCATCAAGCACGCCCCCTGGATCTGACACTCGCGCCGCTAACCGCTTCCCACACCGTAGCCCTTTGTATCGGACAGAAGCTGTGCCGCCCGTGAACGGCGGCGACGACGACCGTGTCATGGGAACGTCGTGCGACGAGGGTTGGCCTAACACCTTCGTCATGCACTCCGCCAACCCCTCACCCGCACGCAGCGCGTCCCGCCTTCCAATCGCGTCGCCCGCCTCCGCGCACCTCGCCGCTTCCGTACAAAAGTTCATCACCCCGATCGCGTCCGTCCACAGGTGCCGCGACTGACCTCCGGACACGACTCCCGCTTCGCCGGGAGGCAAGGGACGAGGCGCGAAGCCAAACTCGGCGCTTCCTTTCCAGCAGCCGTAAACGAGCTGAAGCAAAGCGTTTGCCAAAATTCGGTCCTCCTCGTGTGCTGCCGGGGCGGAGGGAAAGGAGGGCGGGCGCGGGTGATTTGTCATGGCGCCCAACATCGCCACGACGGGGTTGTCGGCGTGCATCTCGCACTGCTGAAGCGTGAGAACGCACAGGAGGTGACGACGTTTGTGTCGCACGAGAAAACAACTCTTCTCGGACGTTACGACGACGAAATTTCGGTGTCGTTCCAATATTCGGTCACACTTTCTTTCTACCCACTGCACGTTGCACGCTCGTGTCGTTGAACGCGCCGACCGCCGCGGCGGCTAAAAAGGTCCCGTTCGGGTCCACTTCTATTTCAATCCCACTCTCCGCGACCGCCGCCGCCGCGTCCAACACGAACAAAGGGCACTCAGGGTCCCCACGTCGCCCGACCCAGCGAAGGTCGTACGTGCAAAACTTGTTTCCCAAAAAAACGTGCGTCACTTTTTTTGAGGAAAGCGCTTCGGTTCTTTTCGCATCCCCAGAACTATCCCCAGAACTATCCCCAGAACTATCCCCAGAATTATCAACACCCACATTCGCTCGCAGCACGTTGTTGTACAGCACGGCTTCGCAGTGCGGCATGAACCAGAACGTGTTCACTTTCGTTCGCGCCGCGCTTTCGCCGCAAAGCACGTCTGCTTTTGTTCGGTCCAGAGTTTTTCCAATTTTTTTCTCGGAAAGCGTCGCGACGTCAATCGGCGTGAACACCGGGTCGTACAGCAAAACGCTTTCGTGACGAACACCGAGCCACTCGGAAAGCACCATGGCCAGGGCGAGCTGGAACCGGGAGACCAGCGAGTTGGATGGTGAGCCCAGGCCTAGAATGACCATTTGTTGGAACCGTAACTCGGCGTCACACGCGTTTGGCGACGACGTCGATGTTGTCGACGTCGACGTCGGTGCATCCGCGCGTTGCGAGCAGAACCCAGCCTCTCCGAGTTGCTTCAGCAACGTCTTCGTGAACTGTGCCTCCCGGATTTCCCGAACCGCCCGGTCGATCCGCGACCACGTTTTCTTCACGGACGCGTCGCTCGAGTCCTCCACCACTCCAAACGAACGTGTCGTAGAACCAGCCTGCAACGCGCGGAACGCGGTAGCGCTCATCTTTCGCCGCGACCCTTTCCCCACGACAGTCCACGCATCATCACCCATCGTGGGTGGCTTGTTTGATGCGCAATTAGTGACCCAGAACGAAACCCCAACCCGACGTCGCGCACCGCGACGCGCGGGCCGACCTTCCCGCCCACGTCACGTCGCGCCGCTTCGAGTGAAGAGGAAGGATCAAGGATGGAAGCCCACTTTTGCCCTAAAAAGTAGGCACGCGAAAAACCTGTCCCCAGATCTGTTTTCCCACGTCTCATCAGAACTCGAGGCGGCAGGTGCCCGTCTCACGTTCCACACAACAAACCCACGATGGGTCCCGGCGAGCGCACGTCCACGCTGGAGACGTTCACGTCCGTGACGTCGTGCGACGCGGGCACGAGTAGGGCGATTTTGGAGGTGCGTGACTTGATGACGTGACGAGGTTCAAACGAGAAGCGGAAGTGGACCGCCCGTACCGTTGGACGACGCGAAAACGCGGTTGACCGTGGCTGGACGCGTTGACAAAGGCACTAGGCGGCGGCGGTCCCGCCCATTACCTTCGCCCTCCCTCAACCTTAAACCCTAACCGTTAACCTTAACCCTATACCCTGTCCTGACCTCCCTACCCCGGCATTAACACACCGCAGCACTACAAGTGGGATCTGGACCGCGCCGTAGATGCTTTTTTCGACGGCAGCTGGCAGAACGCGCTGGTGGACGCTAGCGAAGCGGCGGCTTTGGCGGCAACCGGCGCCTCACCCCCCTCACCCCCCTTTCCCACCACCGGGGGCGTGCAGAGTCTGGTGGACAGCGACGACTACGACGACCAGTTTGGAGGGCCGGCGCCGGGACGACAGTTCAACGAAGATGCGGATTACGAATACGTGGACGACGAAGACGGAGACGACGCCATGTTGGCGTCGGCGGTTGACGAAGGCGCGGCGTCTCGGGGCATGCGACCGCCCCCACCTCGCACCGGCACCGGAACCGGCCATGTCTTTGCGCCTATTATGATCGACGACGAGGACGAGGAGCTGCAGAGGGCGATTGACGCGTCCATGGGAGGCGCGGCGGGGGGCGGCGGGCCGGGCTCGCGCCGGCCACCGGACCACGAGCGAGATAACCGACCGCCGCCGTCGCCGGCGCAGGACTTGAACTTCGGCGGCTCGTTCGCCCCAGGCGGCGGTGGGGCTGGGTTCGGGGGAGGTCGCGGTATAGGTGGGCAGGGTGGCGGCGCCGTGGGCGGGTTCGGAGGCGCTCAAAACGCACAAGGTTCGGGTAGGGTCGACGACGACCTCCCGGAAGGCGTGACGCGCGCGGAACTCGAAGAGGCGCGCATGTTGGAAGCGGCGATGCTTGGCGTTCCTTACGAAGGCCACGTTCCTGATGGGTCTGGTTTGGGGGTTTCCGGGTTCGGCATTGGCGCCGAAAACGGAGCTCCACCGCCGTCTGCTGCAGTCCAGGAAGCCCGGATCATTCGCGGCGACACGGACTGGGCGTACCAGGAGTCGCTGCGCATGGACAAGGAGAAGGAGACGAAGCGGGTCAAGGAGGAGCTGGCGGCGAGGAAAGCGAAACAAGAAGCGGCGGAAAAAGAGGCGAAGGAGGCGAGGGAGGCTGCTGATGCGGCCGCGGAAAGGGACGCCTATATCGCGCAGGCGAACGACGCGCTTCCTGACGAACCGACACCAGGTACGTATTGGGCCTTCCCAAATCCCTCCGACTGTCTGCCCATACAAGACTGACACTTTTCCTTTCCAAAAAAAGGCGCGCCGAACACGGTGGACGTCGCAGTGAAGCTTCCCGGCGGTAACCGGGTGCGGCGTTTGTTCAACGCGAGTGACAAGCTCTCTGCGATTTTCAACTTTCTCGTGTCCCACGAACACCTGGAGCTAGGAACGTTCCGGCTCGTGAGCCAGTTCCCACGGCGGAGCTTCGAAAACAACACGGAGGGGAACCCAACGCTGACACAAGCGGGGTTGACGGAAAAGCAAGAAGCGCTGTTCGTGGATCTGCTGTGAGGGTGCTGATTGTCGGGAGAGTTTAAACGCACGCGCGTTGGTCGGACACTGGATGAAAAGACACTCGAAATACGAACCTGGTTTCTCTAAAAGTACTCACACTGGGCTAAAGTATTCCAGCTCCGATGTAAGTAAGGAACGACAGTCCTTAGTACTAAGTAACTAAGGACTTACACCGCGCCGTACGACGCGTTACCAGGCGCGTTACCGGACGCGGTTTGGAGATTTTCCTCATCCCCGTCCCCATCCCCGTCGTCCCACTCCCCCATCCCGGGACACAAAACCCCGACGCATGGCAGACACACGCAAAAACACGCCCTTCGCGTTTTCCCCGTGCACAACCCCAACCTCGGCGTCCCCGACCGCCGCGTGTTCCCGAACCCGAGCCCCGCTCGCGTCAAGTCGATCTCCAGACGAAACGTCGCCTTCGCCAGGTGCACCCAACTCCAACCCATGGTGGCGAACCCTATGCCCAGCACCGTGAACACGTACGCCCCAGGCGACCCGTTCGCTACAAGCACCGGCGCGGCCATGATGGCGAAGTCGAAGGTTCCGTGGTAGAACCAGGACCAGGCGATGCTGTCCAAAAAGTTGTACCCCGAACGTTTTACCCACAGCTTCGTGACGTACCGGGTGGCGGTTAACCCCGCCCACACCGCGTGCATCGGCGTGGCGCCCCGCAGCGCCGTGACCGTAGTCGCCGCAGCCCACTTCGCCTGCTCCGAGTACGGCCTTCGGCGCACCGTGATGTTCACCGTGATGTTCGCGCCCATCCAATCGGGTTGCTCTTTGAGCCGCGTAAACGAGCGCAGCGGCCGCTGCTCGTCGGCGCCGAAAATGTCCGCCGCCGTGATTATAGGGTCCCTCGCTTCGCCCTTACCCACCTCGGACGACGATTCTTTCGACGTTTTTGCGTTCACGTCATGGCCTTTCCCGACGGACGACTGTTTCGACGTTTCCGCGTTTACGTCATGGCCCTTACCGACGGAAGATTCGTACACAAAGTCCTTTTCCACGAATCCGTCCAACTGCTCAAGCTTGTCAATCGTTTCCCGCCACGCCGCCGCGAGCGCCGGCGCCACGTCCGCCTCCACCACCCTTCCCTCCGGATCGACGTCGCTGAGAAGCGCCGCGGATACGACCTCGAACAGCTCGTTTATCCAACCAGATGGAGTTTCAGTTTTCGTACTGCTTCGTAAATGCGCAGTGCCAACCTCCGCGGTCAACGACGACCCAACGTCTGCGTCGTAATCGGAAAACGGATCCGTGAACGGGTTCAGCGTGACGTTCTTCTGCATCGTCACGTTCCCCGCCCGGCCCCACTCCGTCGCGGCTTCGTCTGTTTTTGGAAAAGAAAAGTGTCAGTCTTTCGGGGCACGTGTATTACGTAATTACTCAGGACAATCGGCAAACAAGTCGTCTATAATTTGGGAAACGCGCAACACGTACACACGTTCGCGCCGTACTGGATGTTCTCCGTGAACGAAAAACCAAGCCCCACCACGAAGGCGAGGTACACCACGTCCCGCGGGTCGGCTTGGGGGGTGAACCACCCGGCGGCGGGGGAGGCGCAGCCGCGTCGCCGGCGAGTGCCGCCTTGTACGGTTTGCGCCGCGGTGCTCTTTTTGGAATCACCAACGACCGGCGCCTCTCCAGTTATCCCCCCTGTCCCCCCCCCCTCCTTCTCCAACAAATCCCAGGTTGGGTAATACCTGGCGACACCAAAGTACTTCGCGGTTTCCTCCGCCAAACCGGCCGCGAGGTAGGCCACGACGAACGCCACGGCGATGGCGTTGAAGTCTTTCCCGAACAGAGCGCCGATTGTGTTGGAAGTCGACGCGCGCTGGTCGCCGTCGCCGTATCCGTCGCCGTAGTCCCCTTCCCCGTCTCCTCCGCCGTACATTACGTCTGTCGGTGTGGCGACAAACAAGGGTATCGCCGTCACCGCCGCACCAATCACGCCTCGTACCGCATACACCGCGATGGGACACCCCACGGCGCCCACCCAGAACGTCTGCGCGAACTTTCCAGGAGGCACTTGTTTCCACAAAAGATTGTGATCTTCACGATCTCCAAGAAGCACGAACACGGCGAACCATCCGAGCGCGGTGAGCAAGCTGACACCGAGCACCGCCAATGCGACGGTCGGCGTGGTGACCGCCGCTACCGCGAAGAACTTCAGCACAACCAAAACAACGGATAGTAAACCCCAGACAGACACGTTGGCATCGGAAAACAAGTTCGCCACGGGGAACGCGTACCACGGAAGGGATTCGTAGTACGCCTGGTGGTCCCCCCACGGAACCCCGTCCACCAGGCCGGTTTCATGGCTTGGCGCATCAGGTGCCACCATGTCCTGAGTGTCGGGGGGACTCGCCGCGCCCATCGCACACCGGACGCAGACGCCCGCGCGCGCCCGCGCAATGGCCAGACTCGAGGAATACGACCATCTCTGACTGTCTGAAACACCCTTTCCCATAACCTGCGCAAAACTCGTCGATCGGTCGTTGGGTCCGAGGCTTTGAAATGCAAAGTCGCAGCCACCCCCCGGCCCTCACTTGGGCCGGCGCTTGTTCGCAGCGCTCCCGCCGCGCGCTGGCAAACAGGAAGGCGAAGCTTTCGGCTTAGGCAACTCCCCACGCGTGCACGCCCAGTCGTCCTTTCGGTCGCGTGGTCCGCGCGTGACGCGAGAGCGCCCCGGAGTCGATTCGTGCGAGGCACATCGTTCGGTCCAACCAAACGCGCGGCGCCCTGACGCGGCACAATGCTCGCCTCCAACGACAACAGCTACGCGAAGGAGTACGCGCGGCGGCGGCACGCGAGGGGCGCGTCTCGTCCCGGCCCCGGCGGTGTCGCTGGCGAGATGCTCCTGACTGACCGAGGCGAGTACATACGGTTCCTGGAGTCCCAACTAGATGCAGTGACCAACGCGTGTTTAACCGCGCAGTCGTTCGACGAGCGCATCGTCGGTATAGGCGCCGCGTCGGTGGCGCAGGATGAAAAAATTCTCAACCTTGCCCGGTTGATAAAGTGCGCACAAGGCGTGTCGGAGGAACAGGAGCTGGCGTATCACGGCGCGATGGAAAGGGTACACGAACGGATACGTACCTGTGAGTCAGCGGTGGCAAAAGTCGCGGAAATCGAAACCGAAAAAGTGTTCGCGGGAAAGAAACAACTGCGAAGGAAAGGCTTAGCGGGGGGCGATTTGACCGATGAAAACGAAAACCCGAACTGGTCCGATAGGCCAGGAGTTGCTGGTGACCCTAAATACGACGGTGACCGCCTCACGATGGGGGTTCTAGACGCGCAGTTCCGGGCGTGGGCGGACGCGCGCGAACGCGACGTGGACGCGCGCGTGGTAAGTTTGGAGCGGCGACTCGCCGCGCGCGTGGTAAGTATTTCCCATGAAACACATTCCGCCTACTGACTGCTCATACAAGACTGACACTTTATTTTTTATCTCTAGGACGACGGCGTGGCGTCCGTGCTTGACGCGGTGAGGAAAGCCGAGCGGCGGTTACGTGAGGAGTCCCCGCGGCTCGCGGAGCACGCGGCGCGACGGCTTTGGACCGCGGCGGGGAGCGCGAGTGTCTCTGGAGGCGGGTTTGACGTTGGGCGCGTCGTAAACGACGAGAACGCCCCGGGGTCGTCCGGTAACGACGTTTTCCCTTTTCTAAACGGCGGCGTGGCGAGCGGCGCGTCCGTTGCTTCTGTGTTGACACGAGTCGAGCAACTGGAGGCATCTGACGCCGAGCTCAACGCGCTGCTCAGGGCAACGCGGGAGCTACAGAACTCGCACGCCCTCGAGTTACGGGAACACCGGGCCCGGGAGAAACAACGGGACAAAGAAAAGGCGGCGAAGGAGGAGGGTTTTGCTTTGGCAGAGGCGGAACGGAGTCGGCGGTTGGGGTTGGAACGCGGAGTGGACTTTGCCCAGCGGTCGGTTGCGGAGCGACATGAGATTGACACCACGCTTGCCAGGGAACACGGACAGCAAGGTTCGCACGGCAACCGTGACCAACAGGGCAACACTCCGAGTTCAAACTCCGGAGAGTTCGCTGGGTTCTGGGGCGAAAACGCCCGGTTTCCCGACCCGAGTATGAATACCGCGCAAGAAGCGTTGGCGCGTTCTGTGGAGGCGTCTGCGCGCGGGTTCCACCGACTAGGCGCGCAGGTTTCCGAGATTCAAAAGCGCGTCGACGACCGGGATTTGGAGATTGCGCGGCTCCGCGCGGACTTGGATTTGAAAATAAACCCACCCGTGAGTTATCGTAACAGTTACCGAGGTAATGCAAGAGACGGTTCACTCGACCAACGGCCAGCGGCGATGATTCTCGCGGATGCCGCGGCGGTGCGTTTGGCGCGCGAGTCGGTGGAGCGCGCATCGAGGGGGGGGATTCGCGTCCCGACGCCGCCTCCGGTTGCTGGGAGAGACGACACGATTCTAAACCGTCTCGTCCAGGAAACGGACGTTTCCCTGGACGGAGGGTATGCCGAGTTTGACTCGGGCGATGCGTATTCCGGAAACGACAACGCGCGTGTTTCGTCGTCGAAAAAATACGCAAGCACGTCAATCGTCGACGAAGCCGAAGCGCGGCGGGAGAAACTCGCCGCGCTGTACGAAAAACTGGAGAAGACAAAACTAGGGTAGCAGGATAGGGTAGATTGATATATCTAATTTGATGTACTCTAGTAATTACTCGGGTTCCTCTACTGTACTACTACAACCGCTTACTACCGTACCCTGCCTTTTGCTACTACATACCTCACAGGTACCCGTACTGCGGCAGCGTCACCGCGGGCCAGCATTTCTTTCGCGTTTCGGCGAGCGAGGCGTCGCTTTGTTCCAGGGTCACTTCAAACACGTTGCTCCACTTTTTGCCCGTCACGAAGATTCGGTCGTTCGCCGCGTCGTACGCGATTCCGTTCATCACGTTGGGCGGGGTTTGGGATGGGTCGCACTGTTTCCTCAGGCCTTGCAGGTCGATCCACCCCAACACTTGTCCAGACGCCGGGTCAATCCGCACAATGCACTCGGTTTCAATGACGTTTGCCCAGATTTCGTCGCCAACCGTTTCCAATTCGTTCGCGAACCGTATGGAACGCTCGCCGTCGCGAATCTTCACTTGTTTCACAAGAGGCCACTCTGGGTCATTCGACCCAGACCCGGTGTTCCCCATAACCTTGACGAACGTAAGCAAGTCGGTCGCGTCCGTGAGTATTATGTTGTCGGGGTCGTATGGGTCCGTGGTTAGCCCCCACCCGTCCTGTAACGGCGTTTTGAAGGACCCGACTTTCGTTAGCGTGGCCGCGTCGTACAGAAAGCCAACGTTTTTTTTCCAAACGATCTGCGCCAACAAGTCGACACCCGATTCAATCCCCAACAAATCGCCACCCCCGGGGTCTGAACCCGCGCCCTCGGTTGTCGCACTGTCTCGCTTACCCACTTCCATACCTTTTACGTACCCTTTATTGCCCACCGCCGTGCCCCTGGGAAGCTTCGTCAGCCCTTCCGCGAAGAACTCGGTCGGTAGCTCTCGTTTCAAAACAACCTTCCCGGAAATCAAGTCCGCGCTTCGCACCGTGCTAGGCCCGCCCACGCTTCCCGTGGATTCCACCAGAACGTCGGGGGACTGGTACGCCAAGCCCTGCGTAAACGCGTTCGCGTCGTGCGGGTACTTGTTTATGACTTTGTACGTCCAGACTTTTGGCAAAAAAGATGTCGATGTCTCAGAAGCGGTCGTATCTGTCTTCGGTCTAGGTACCTCGTGTGATTCGCCGAGGGTAGTCGTCGTTTCGCCAAACGCGGTAACACCCGGTGTGTTAAACGAAGATACCCGTCCATCCCCAGCCCCCCCCGTGGTGGTAAGCGCGCCGTGCCTCGCCACGACCGACACGACCACCGCGGTCGCACAAAGACCGAGCACACCCAACACCCGGACCCCGCGCCCGCCCGGGGGTTTTCCGCGTGAGGCGCGCGTCATCTGCGACGAAGACTCGGTTGTGTCTTGCATGTGTTCTCTTTGGGATCCCGATTCAGTGCGTGCTCCCTGTTTCCCGTGTGTGCCACGGCGCATTCAGGGCCAAACACCGACGACTGAGTGGCGACACCGACCCACACCACACGGTCAGGTCGCGCGCGCGAGTGTGGCTACCGGCGACCTGCGAACGACGAATGAGATCTAGATTTGTGAAAAATCGAAAGAGCGAAGAGGTTTCCAAAAATGTTGTGACAAAATTGAGACGCTCATCACCCTCGCCTACTTCTTCGCCGGCGCAGCGACCAGGTTCAGGATTTTCCCCGGCACGTATATGACTTTTTTGATCGCGGACGCGTTCTCCACGAACTTCACGATTGTTTCCTGTGCCATGGCCAGGGCCATGGCTTCGTCCTGCGTCGCGTTCGGGGGTAACTCGATTTTCCCCCGCATCTTCCCGTTGACCTTGCGATTAACAAAAGAAAAGGGTCAGTCTTGAGTGTACAAGTGCCATGTATATCGCGATGTATGGACAAACAGTCACCAGCTTCGGTAAAACAGTCGTGATTGTGATGTATGTAGTAAATAGTAATTACGGGCGGACAACCGGCAAACAGTGTGCCTGGATTTGGGAAACGCCAGAGGCCGTACCTGCACCGCCAACGTAACGGTGTCCTTCACGAGCAGCGAAGGGTCGAAGGAAGGCCACGTGGCGTACGCGTTCGTTTCGCCGTTACCAAGCGCGCTCCACAGCTCTTCCGAAAGGTGCGGCGCGTACGGCGACAGCAACAACACGAACGGTGTCAAAACTTGTTTCGGTTTCGTGTCCCACTTCGTCGCCGTGTTCACAAACTCCATCATCGCCGAAATCGCCGTGTTGAAGCGCATCCCCTCCGTTTCCTCCGTCACCTTTTTCACGCACTCGCTGATGGCTTTCAGCTGTTCAGCAGTCGGGTCGTCATCGGTCATCTTGTCAGCGTCGAACAGTCGGTACGCCCTGGCTAAAAACCGCGAACACCCCTCCACGCCTTTGGTTTGCCAAACCTTCGTCTCACGCAACGGGCCCATGAACATCTCGTCTGAGATAAATAAAGAAAGTGTCAGTCTTGTTTGGGAAAACAGTCGGAGGGATTTGGGAAATACAATACGTACACAGTCTCAAGCTATCCGCGCCGTACTCCGCCACGATGTCATCCGGGTTGATCACGTTTCCTCTTGATTTGCTCATCTTGTGTGCCCTGGCGCTTACTTTTATTGAAGGGTCTGCAGTTAACACGTACCCGTCGCCCTTCTTCGTGACGTCTTCTGAGGCTACTTTTTCCCCAGAAGCAGTCGCCGTGTACTCGACGTTACCAAGAATCATCCCCTGGCTCACTAGCCTTCCGAACGGTTCTTTCGTGGAAACAGCGCCTATGTCGTATAACACCTTGTGCCAGAACCTGGCGTACAACAAGTGCAGCACCGCGTGCTCCGCGCCGCCGACGTACAAGTCAACGGGCATCCAGTACTTTTCCAAGCTCCCGTCCACCATCGCGTTTTCGTTAGTCGGGTCGATGAACCGCAAGTAGTACCAGCACGACCCGGCCCACTGCGGCATGGTGTTGGTTTCCCTGACCGCTTTCACGTCCGGCCTCGTCGGGTCCACGGTGTTGACCCACTCCGTGCAGTTCGCGAGCGGGCCTTCCCCGGATCCGGAGGGTTTGAAGTCGTTCGTTTCGGGAAGCACCAAGGGGAGCTGGTCTGTCGGTACCGGAATCGGGGTAAGCGGGTCGTCCTCCGCGTACACCACGGGGAAAGGCTCGCCCCAGTACCGCTGGCGCGCGAACAACCAGTCCCGCAGTTTAAAGTTTACCTTGTGTGTACCGATGTCGTGTTTTTCCAAAAACTCAACAATCTTCACCGCAGCCTCTGCGTTATCCATGCCGTTCACATCAAGAGTGTCAGATGCGCTGTTCATCATCTTTCCCCCTCCGCTGTACGCAGCGGACTTACCCTTCTTACCCTTGCTCGCGTCGCCTTTTCCTTTTTCCGGGGTCTCCACCACTTCCACAATGTCAAGCCCGAAAGTCTCCGCGAACTCGCGGTCGCGGTCATCGTGCGCCGGGACGGCCATTATGGCGCCGGTCCCGTAGGTTCCCAAGACGTAATCAGCGACCCACACTGGGACGTCGGCCCCGGTAAGCGGGTGCTTCGCATGGGACCCGGAAAACACCCCGGTTTTCTCCTTCGCGAGCTCCGTGCGCTCCAAGTCGCTTTTCCGCGACGCCGTTAACACGTACGCCTCGACTTCGGCTTTCTGCATGGCCGTGGTCAACGCGCCCACCAACGGGTGTTCCGGCGCGACCACCAAGTACGTCGCGCCGAACAGCGTGTCCGGGCGCGTGGTGTACACTTCCAATTTATCGCCGGCCGTCGTGACATTCGGCACCACAAACTCAAGCTGCGCGCCCTCGCTTCGCCCGATCCAGTTCCGCTGCATCTCCTTGATGCTCTCCGGCCAGTCCAAGTCGTCCAAATCCTCCAAAAGCCGGTCGCCATACTGCGTGATTTTGAGCATCCACTGTTTCATTGGTTTCCGCACCACCGGGTGGTTGCCGCGTTCACTAAGGCCGTCAATAACTTCCTCGTTCGCCAAAACCGTGCCCAACGCCGGGCACCAGTTCACGGGCACCTCGGCTTGGTACGCCAAGTCCCTCTCAAGCAACTGCAGGAAAATCCACTGCGTCCACTTGTAGTACGTCGCGTCGCACGTAGCGACTTCGCGGTCCCAGTCGTAGGAAAACCCTAAGGCTTGTAGCTGTTCTCGAAACCGCCCCACGTTCTTCTCCGTCGTCGCTTTCGGGTGCGTTCCGCTTTCTATGGCGTACTGCTCCGCAGGCAAACCGAAAGCGTCCCACCCCTAATAGGGCCAAAGAAAAAGTGTTAGTCTCGTATGGGCAATCAGTCTCCGTGCGGAATGTGTTAATGGAAAATACCCACCATCGGGTGCAGCACGTTGTGCCCGGTCATGCGCTTGTACCGCGCGATGATATCCGTCGCGGTGTACCCTTCCGGGTGCCCGACGTGTAACCCGGCGCCGCTGGAGATGGTGTGGGTATTTAGTGTGGATTAATTGTTGTGGTGCAGTGGGGAGTATTGGGTCAGTGGGTAGTGGGTTTAGAGGTTAGCATCCGATGGCGTCGTTTAAGAGTCAATCATCGAAAGACCATCATCATCTTTCAATAATTCACGTTCATTCTTTCCTTCGGGGTTTAGGGTTGAGGCGACGCGCGCGATCCGACTCCGCATGGTCCTCTATCTATCCCTGCCTAGAAACGCACCTCGGGTACGGGAACATGTCCAGGGCGTAGAACTTGGGTTTCGACGTGTCCACCACAGCCGGGGTTTTGAACGTTTTGTGCGTGAGCCAGTGCGCCTGCCACTTCTGCTCGATGTCCGCGAACGGGTACCCTCCGCCACTTCGTGTGCCGGCATCGGTGCCGGGTTCGGTGACCGCGTCCGCGGCGGCGGCACAAGGCGTGGTTTGCGACGCACGGCCACCATAACCGGCTGCGAACGACGAACTTAGCGCGCGCACGGACGAAGCAGACCGTGCGACGAGTGGGACCCGGACGGCAAACGCCTGCGCGCGGCGACGCGCGGCCGCGACGAGGGGCGACGCCATGGCTCGGCGTGTCGCTTTTCCAGGAAACGACCTCGCGGTCAAGGGCAGCGCGAGCCCGGGGTGACGCAGCGCCATGCCCACGCGGGAAAACAGCGTTGCGCGATCGGTGCGAACGCGTTTCGGTGCGACCGCGCCTGGTTACGGAGCGGAGGGAAGCGAGACGTGCCACGCGAAGAGGCAGAGGCACGACGTCGACGTCGAGGTTTATCCAAAAACTCCGAAAGAGTTTAATGCCGTCGTGGTTTCGCGAATCGGAAATTAGAATATGGCGCGACCGTGGAACCACCTGTCCACTCCACTCCGCGGCCGTCGTTCACCTTTCCTGGACTCCAAAAGAGGCACGTGTCGCGTGTCCTGTATTTGCGAGCATGACATGTGTCTCGTCGCCTTTCCCGGTGGCGATCGCGAATGTGAAGTGCGTCCCGCGATTCAAAACCAAAGGCACCGGACGAAGCGTCGCGAATTTACTTTCACGATCGGCTTTCCGTCAAGTGTCTGGCACATCCCCAACGGGATCTAAACTCGGACGTGACACCACCACACGTGCCTTCGCTTCCCAAAGTGACGAGTACTCCGGCCCACTTGACGTGGTGGCGCTTGGGAACATGTGCGTTGACATATTGCACCCCCCAGGGCCGATTCCGGATGCGCAATCGTTGAAGACTTCCGAGTTTCTGACCACGCTCGACGAGTCGCTTTTCGCGCGCGAGCGCGAGCGGTGGGAAGTCGGCGGGAATTGCAACTTCCTGATCGCCGCGGCGCGGCTCGGGATGCGTGTGGAGTGCGTGGGTCATGTGGGAAACGACGCGGCTGGTACGTTCTTAAAAAACACGCTCCACGACGAAGGCGTGCCGCTGCGACGGTTGGCCAGCCGAGAGCTGGTGGACGAAGTGCGCGAAAAAGAACGGAAAAAGAACGGCGCCGAAACCGGAAGCCAAATGGACAAAACCCTGGTTTGTCACGTCCTCCGTGACGGCGACGGGGGGCACGCGTTTTGCAGCCGGTACGACCTAGGGCCGTGGCCGTTACTGGCAGAGGTGAACGGCGTGGATGACCACGCAGCGAAGAGTCTTGGAAAAACGCGCGCCGTGTTCGTAAACGGGTTCGTGTTTGACGAACTGAAACCAAGCGCGGTGAAGAGCGCGGTGGCTATTGCGAAGGTACCGGCCTTTCCCGACCCAAATCCGCCCGACTGTTCGCCCATACTCGTACCAGAAGGGACTATTACCTCTGCCTGTTTGCTCATACACATTACGAAAGACTGACGCTTTGTTTTATCAATCGCCAAGGCGAACGGCGCCGGTATTTTCTTCGACCCCGGCCCGAGGGCGTTCACGTTTGTCAAGAAAAGGGGTTCCAAAGATTCAAAGCAGTATGTCGAGCGCGCTGAAGCGCTTGATATGATCCTATCGAACTGCGACGTTATTTTAGCCACCCTGGAGGAAGCGGCGGCGCTTGTGGAACGAGGCGACGCCGCGGACGTCGGGCACGGCGCGCTTCGCGGCACCGCGGTGGGCGGAGGTGCTTCGGTAGAGGTGGCATCGCTTGATGAAAACGATGGAAAGGACTCAAACGCGCGTTTAACAGGAAAAGTCACCCTGGACCCGGCCACCGTGGCGTTCCAGCTGCTGCGCCGACCGGGGTGTAGCGCGGACTGGGTGGTTATTAAGTGCGGACCTGACGGCGCGTCGGTGTTTACGAAAAGGGGAGACATGGTTTTCGTGGGGTCGCCGTCCGTAACGGTCGGTGATACGGTCGGTTGCGGCGACAGCGCCGCCGCAGCGATCGTGCTAGGGTACGCGAAGATACAGGCGGTGAAAAAGAAACTGTTCGAGGCGAGCTCGGGGAAAATAGCCTACCTGCCAAACGCGAAACTTGCGGCGATGATCGAGGAGACGCTAACGTTAGCCACCGCGACGGGCGCGGCGACGGCCACCACGATCGGCGCGGGGAGAAACGTCGCGACCGTGGATTTAGTGAAGTCCCTGTTGGACTCGTGTGTCTGTGACACGGAGAGCTGTGCGGGCTGGGGGATTTCCCCGGACGCGGCGAAACGCGCGAAGGCGCTGCTGGACGACAGCTTGGAGAAAAGCGGCAAGCGCGTGTAGATTTATTTGTCAAATTTCTTTCGATGACGTTCAAATCGTCGCGCGTGCCGTCAGATGGCGCGGCGCTCGCGGGGCACCGCGTGGGACGATGTTCCTTCTTCGGAATCACACCAAAAAGCATCGCCTCCCGAGTCGATGTCAAACGCGTTGACCCTGTGCCTCGTGATGTTCGGCGGTGCGTTGTTCCCCATCCCCTTCGCGTTCGCGAACACGGGCGTCGTGTTGGGCATCACAAGCGTGGCCATCGTCGCGGCGTTGAACTGCTACACCTGCGTGTTGCTTCTGCGGTGTGTACAAGGCGTCAGCGGGCTCGGGATACGCCCCAAAAGTCATCGCGGCGGCGGCGGGACGCTTTCGTTCGAGGGTTTGGCGGGCGCGGTGGGGGGCCGAGCCTGGGAAAACGTGGCGCGGGTTTCCTTGGTCGTGCTGCTTTTCGGCACGGCGTGCGCCGGCCTCGCCGTGATCGGCGAAGCGGGAGGGCGGACGCTTTGTAACTTTGGGTTGGTAACAGGGAGTGGGGGTGGGGATACGGGTAGTGATGGTAGTGATGGTAGTGCGTGTGCGCCTTTCCCTGGCTATCTAAAACCCCTGGGGATGTCGCCGATACGAACCACGGAGTCGGGAGGCGGAGGGTTGTTGAGTTTGTTGGTAATCGCGCTGTGCATCTTAGCGCCGCTGTGTGTGAAGCGCGACATCACCGGCTTGGCAAAGGCGGGCGCGCTCGGGTTGGGTTTGCTGGTACTGTTCGTGGTGGCTCTTGTCAAGAAGTGCGCTGACCAGCACATGCCAGCTGTTCGTGTTATGGGCACCAGCGCTTGGCTGCTAAGGGTAAATACCCGCCGCTTAGAATGGACCGTCGCGTTTCCGATTCTGGGCTACGCGCTTTACGTGCACCCGGTGTTGTTGCCGATGCTGGGCGAGATGGTTGCGGGTCTGGAAAAGACAAGGAAAATGAGAGTCGGTGTTCAGTCGGCAGGTGGACAGTCGGCAGGTATAAGCTCGGCAGGTACCGACGAACAACTCGAACCTGCTTCGTTGACGGAGACGCTTCTGGGGTCACCCGCGCGTCACGGGCGCGAGCGCGATGCGGTTGAGAATGCTGACGGCTTCGAGAGGGAAGCGAGTGACGACGCATCTGCTTTGCGACACAACATACACACCAGTGATAATGACGCTTACAACTCTGATGATTACGCAAGCCATCAATCACACCACGCCTCGGTGACCGCGGCCGTGGCGAGCTTGGAAAAATCCATCCGCCTCGCCATGGCGTTCGCGTGTTTCGCGTACGTCGTGGTCGGGGTTTGCGGGTACGGCTTGTTCGGCACTGACGTCGCGACGAACGTTTTGCTGGACATGAACTCGCCGTGGCTAGATTTAGCGATGACCGCGTACCAAGCCCTGTGCTTCCCCCCCACGTTCCACTCGTTGAGGGGGACGCTTTATGACTTGTTAGACGCGGAGAAAGAAAGCCCAGCAAGCGGTGTCTCTGTTTCATTTGACGATCGCGATGACACACCGAGGGAAGGGTACGCACGACGAGAGAGGGAAGGGTACGCGATCGATCCCGTGACTCAAGGCCTAAGGTCTAATTCGGATACACACACACCCTCATCAGTCACCGAAGAAAAGTACGTCCCCCACTTTTGGCGCGTACACGTCCCGCGGGTCGCTTTCCTGTTGCTCAGCGCGATTTTCGTCGCCTCCGCGCTTCCGCGATCCGAAACCTTGTTCGCGCTAACCGGCGCGGTCGGCGTTTCCGTGGTGTGCTATGGGTTTCCCATCGCGATCACGTGGCGACTGAGTGCGATGAAAACGAGTGGTAAGTACGGAGCAGCGATGGGGACGAGTAGTAATCATAGATTGGCGGGTCACGGTTCTTCGGGTTTGGATGGTGTTGATGATGGATTTTCGGGCGCGTTTCGGGACGTAGCAGACGAATCAGACGAACTAGACGAGGGGTACCCGGCGAGGGCGGTGTTCGTTCGCAACCCTCGAAGCAGACATAAAAGAACGACCGTGGTGTCGTACGTCAAACACACGGTGGTGCCGTGCTTAGTCTTGGCCTTCGGCGTCGCGCTTTCGGTGCTGGGCTTGTACGCGACGCTTAAGAGGGACGAGGGGTAGACTGAAATTGTAACGCTTTTCGGGGCGTTTTTGGAATCGGTCCCGAACTCGACGCGAAAGAAACACGTCGTCCCGTCGTTCTATCCCGAGGCGATCGCGCGTCCCTACCACTTGTTCACGGCGCCATGTCGCTCTGCATCACGACCGTTCCTGTCCTCGCGCCCTGTGCCGTTCGCGGGCGCGGGCTTTCCCGCAGGCGCAGAGCCGGTGTGACCAGTCGCGTTGTGCAAACGCGCGCGTCTTCTCAGAAGACGGACCCCGGATTCGCGGAGGACAAATCAGCCGTGCCCCTCGGTCGGCGAGCCGCGCTCTTGTTGTCCGTGTCGCTCGCCGTGTTCGTACCGCCAACGCTAACATTACCCGCTTTCGCGGATACCAACACGTCGTCGTCCGTGCGTTTCGAGCCCATCCCGAACGAGCGCTGGAGCGCGGTTGAGATCACCACCCATGTCCCATCCAGTTGGCAAACCCGCCCTGGGCAACGCACCAAGCAAAGTAAATTCATGATGTACACGGATTCGTACGGCCCGAACTACCGGTACACCACGTCGCTTGCTAAGTTCGTGGATACCGACGGTGTCGTCACCGCGAACATGATTTCGCTGCAGGTTCAGTCCCGGGGAGGCCAGGACTCGATCACGGATTTAGGGCCGATTGCTAACATCGACGCCGCGAAGGCGTTTGGGATCGACACGGAAGACATAGCGCTCGCGGAGGTCGTCTCGAGCAACAAGCGAAACGACGCTAAGAAACAGAGCTACTACGAGTGGGAACTGTTGTGTCCAACAGGCACGCGCGTGCTCATAAGCGCTTGTATTTCGGGGGGCGGGCTTTACGTGCTGTCCGTGGAGGCGACTGTGGCGCAGTGGGAAAAAAACGCCGACGCGCTGAGAAATACCGTGGAAAACTTCGCGGTGCCCGTCGTCGCGGAGAGCACGCTTGACGTGTCAAACCGGATCTACAACAGCGCGAGCGACGCGGGGTTTCAGTAGAGTAGTGTACTGTGTGTAATGCGTGTAGTGGCACTGCAAGCGATGTGACTGTACTATTTATTAGTAATATCGGAACGGGTGATTTGCTTTTGTTTTTTGTGATGACTCCTCATCGCCTGCAGGAATTTTAATCGGACGGAATTTATTCGTAAACGCACGTTCTCGGAAGCCTCGAACAGAAATACAACGACTCGCACGACGCGGACACAAAACCACCCACTGTTTCAACGCAATGGCCGGTAAGAAATCTCGCGCGCGTGAGAAAAAGAACGAGCTCCGCGATGCTAACGCGGCCAACACGGCGAACGCGGGCGAAGCCTTCCTCCGCCTCCCCAACCACCTGGTCGTCACGCACATCCTCAGAACCGAGCATTTCGACTATCCCGCCGATCTCGCACGGCTCCCAGCGGTGAGCCGCACGATGCGCGACCTGGTGGCAGAAACGGGGCTTCGGTTTAAGGAGCTTGATGAAACGCGTGCCGTGGAGCTCGGATGTGTAAGCGCAGTGCAGCGCCTGCAACGGCAAGGTCGCCTGTTGCGTCAAGAACTCCTCTGTCAGGCAGCGGCGAGGAGCGGACAGCTAGAAGAGTTGAAGGTGTTGCGCACGGACGGCTGGCCGTGGGACCGGGACACGTGCTCGGCGGCGGCTTTGGGCGGGCACCTCGAGGTGCTGCAGTGGTTGCGCGCGAACGGGTGCCCGGGAGACATACGCACGTGCCATACAGCTGCGGAGGGCGGGCATCTGAAGGTGCTACTGTGGGCGCGCAAGAACGGTTGCCCAAGTAACGAGAACGAGCTGTACATCGCCGCTCAACATGGCCAAGTGGCGATGGTGCGGGCGCTGATCGGGTTGGATGCGGACGTTAACAAGGCGACGGATGACGGCGAGACACCGCTGTACATCGCCGCTCACAAGGGCCACGAGGCGATAGTGCGGGCGCTGATCAAGGCGGGCGCGGACGTCAACAATGCAATTGATGACGGCGTGACGGCGCTGCTTCTCGCCGCTCAAACGGGCCACGAGGCGATAGTGCGGGCGCTGTTCGAGGCGGGCGCGGACGTCAACAAGGTGACGGATACCGGATGGACGCCGCTGTCCTTTGCCGTTAATGAGGGCCACACGGCGATTGTTCAGATTCTCAGGGATGCTGTATTGGTCCAGATGCAGGATTTGGCTTTGTAAATACCAGACGCCGAACGATTTTGTACATTATCACACATGCCTGTGTGATGAATGCCAACCAATCACTCCTGTCTCTTATCTTCAAGACATGCGACATGCGTTACGCGAGCTCGACCTGCCTCGCCGCCGCGCACTCTTCACAAAATAATGTACAGAAGAGGTATTGCTGACCATCCCGAATTTCGTCCCGAAAACGTCCGCAGTGTACGACGCGCATGACGCGCACGGTCACTCGGGTTGACCCCGCGGCCTCGAGCGATGCGACCGGAACCGGTTGTGTTCCCGCCGCGCCTCTGTCTCCCGATGCAATGGAGGCGCACGTCGCCGCGGCGTGCGATGCCGCGCGCGACGGCACGTCTTTCGAATTTCTAGATCTTCGTGGCCATCCAAACGCGGGCGCCGCGATCGACGCCATCGTCGCGGCGCTTGGTACTCCTTCTTCCAATTTCAAACGTTTGGGACTGAAATCATTAAACCTGGAGTTCGCGATGCAGGTCACGGACGCGCACATCGTGAAGCTGGCGCAGTGCGGCACGTTGGTTGACGTGAACGTCAACGCGACGAGTGCGGTTGGCGATCTGGCGTTAAATGCGCTGGCGAATGAAAACGCAAACACGTTACAATCGCTTCAACTGTACTGGAACGTACGCGTGACGGATACGGCTTTGGTGGGAATGATAGAAAAGTGCGGCGCACGACTGAAACTGCTGAACCTGAGCGGGTGTAAACGGCTGACCGACCTGACCGCGGAAGCCATCGGGTCACACTGCGCTCAAATCGAACACCTGGATTGTACGCGCCTCGAGTTTACGAACCACGGGTTGAGTAAGATTTGCGTATCGCCCACGGGGTTGCAAAAAACCCTCCACACCCTGAATCTGTACGCGGCGCCGTTGCTCGGCAAACGAGGATTCCGGCAAATCGCGGCGCTTGAAAACTTGACGTGGCTGGATCTGTGCGGCGCGCAGCAACTGACCGACGACGCGCTTGGAGAAATCGCGGACGCGTGTGTTTTGTTGCGATACCTCAACCTGTCCTGGTGCTTAGCCGTGACTGACGTTGGCGTGACCAAAGTTTGCAAACAGTGCCCGGGACTGGAGCTTCTTTCCGTGCACGGAAACAGACACGTGAGCGATGCGGTGATTACCGCGCTACACGAACATAACAATCCAGGAAGCTTACACACTCTAGACATAAGAGGGTGCGGTGTCGACCAAAACCGTGGCGTGTTGGTAAAAAAGTTTCCGAACCTGACCGAATTCGTACACCACACGTGACGTGGGGTATTTAGACGACTTTAGTAATGACATAGAATAGAGACAACACTTCGATAGACTCCAAGTAATGACACCGAATAGACAACACTTCAATATACTCGCAATACTCATACATTCCTCGTAACTCATCACGGTCTGACTACGCCGCTAGGTCCGCGAGCGTCGGGTTTTGCCCGTACCTCGGGGATTCTTTACTAGAAAAAGACGTGTCACCGCACGTGCCGCCACTTCCCGAGCCGCCCGGCGTGACACTGTTTGCTCGGTGAGAAATATCGTGTGCCCTGAGCGCTCCAGTCAGCACTGCCACCACATCAGCAATCGTACTTTTCGGAAGCCGGTGTTCTTCGCAAAACCGCCGCGCCGCGTTTTTAGTGGTTTCGTGTTCGTGAAACGTCAGCGTTTTCGTTTTCCCATTCGCGGATTGGCCAATCGTCAGCTCCAGCCGCACCACAGGCTCGCCCAACACGAACTTGGTGTACGGGTACCCGTCCAGGGAGGGCGACTGCGTGTGTGCGCTCAAAGGAGACCCGCAACCGCTGGGAATCGAACCGGGGCTCCCTCTGAACCCGGGGAAGGGGTTTTCCCGTGACGCGAAGGTGAGGCTCGGGGCGTTTTTGTGCATCGCGAGCGTCGCGCTCGCGGTCAGCGACGACCCGGCGAACCCAAACAAGTTTTCCCTAACGCGTCCCGACTGTTTACTCATACGCGACCTACCACCCGACACGCTGAGTTCAACTTTCGGACCGCGAACCCAGTCCGGGGCTTCGTCCAGGGGAACCGGGCTTTGGGGCGAACGGGCTCTTAGGACGGGTCGGTCGGAACTTATTGGCGTCGTTTCGCTCGACGACCGCGGCGAGTTTGAATTCGGCACGCGCAACACGCGCGGTCCTTGGTTACGCGAGTCCGGCGGCTCGGGACTCGGCACGGGGGGAAGACCGGGTACGGTTGGTACGGCGGTTTTTTCGCCGTGAAACGAAAAGTACTGCCCAGTACTTTGCGTGTATTCGAACTGCCAGGTACCGCTGTATTCGTTCGCATTTGGCGTAGTTCCAACCGCGCTCTCGAAACCCGACGGCGTTTTACGAATCGTCGGCGACGTACTTCTCGCCGTCGGCGAAGTGCTTCTTCTCGTCGGCGTCCCCATCTTCACCGGGGTCAACGACGCCATGGACGTCACCGGTGTTTGTCCAGAACCAACCTCCTTCGCCGATCCAAGACGCTTCACCGAACTCATCTTGCGACTCTCCTTGAACTTTGCAAGCGAGTTGGCTTTCTTTGCGCGCTCTTTTTCGTGGAATTTGGGCGACGCCGTTGGTAACGTGGTTACCCCGCGCAGCGAGTCTCGCAACTCCCTTGGGTCAACCCAGCTCGTTCTTCTCTCCACCGCGCTTTTGCTTTCCTCGCGCAGAGCAGCGGCGGCCGCATTCGCACCGCGCATGCGCGCCACCGAGTTTGCGAATCCGGGAGGCGCGCCCGCGAACGATACGGGTTGTTGTTTCGTCACATCACGCATCGTGGACCCGGTTAAGGAAACGACGGCGCGTCGCGCCGGCGCCCGGCCGTTTGAAGAATCGCGGTTCCCACGCGGTTCCCACGGTTTCCTCACCCCGGATACCATCGACTCGCTGCGCCGAAACGTAGTGTTGTCCGCGTTTTCATTACGCGTAATTTCCGACGCCTTTCCATTAAGCGTACCCGATGACGTGTCAGTTACACTCGCAGCGCTGTTTCCTGTTACCACCGCCGAACCTCGACCAGCCGCGCTCGGGTTCGTTTTCAAGTACCCGGGGAAGCGGTTGATTTTCGGCGCGAAGGTACACTCCAAAAGTTCTTTTGCCTCGATCGCCTCCCGAGACGTTCGCGGGGTTGTTCGGGGGAACAACCGCTCGCCGGTGACGGAGGAAAACGCGTACGCGCCTTCTCCTTCGTGTCGTCCGTCGTACCGCTTGGTATCCTCCTCACCATCCTCCTCCTCCTCCTCGAAGCGCGCCTGCATCGCGCGTATCGCGACGCCGGGTGAGAATACTCGACCCGATGACTTACCAGGCGTCAAGCCTATGCGTTTTGAGGACCGCGGTGCCCGCCCAATGGACGGCGCGAAAGTACACTCCGCCGCTTCCAACGCGTCCCGTCTTTCCCGCGCCGCCTCGACATTCGCATCCGCCACAGCCTTGCGTTGCGCTAAGCGCTCGGCGATATCCGTGCTGTGCGGCTTCCGTAACGGGGTCGCGGGTTTCTCCGGGGTTACGTTTCCTTTCGTCGGAGTAGTGCGCGTTGGGTGTTGATTGTCGTTCATTTCTTTATCTTCACGACGTGCACAAATGGGCGTCCGCGCGAGCGTGGTGCTCGCCGCGCCGGGGCCTGTGATTGACAAAAACGCGTCTTGCACGGCATCGACCCTTTCTTGGTTGAACTCGTATGGCCACCATCCAAGTTTCCGTGAGTGTGCCACGCGTCCAGCGTCGAAGGCGTCGCCAAACACGTTCGCGTCAGAGTCCACGACGTTTGCGTCGTCGTCGCCGATCGTCTCACTCGACTTGACGTACCGTAACTCCTTTTCGTCCAGAGGAACCCCCAGCCGCTCCAACTGCGCCTGCGTCGCCGCGCCGATGCACCGCGCGACGAGCACCGCGGAAACGGAGGTACCGGCGTTATCACCCGCCACTGATTCGGTATCGCCGGCCCTAAGCGCGGAACACAGCCGCCACACTTTTCGCGCCTCGTCCCTTTGAGCGGCTTTGTGTTCGGGAAGCGTCGAGGGTAAAATCTTCGTCGCGCGAAGGACTCTTGAAACGGCTTCACGCGGAAGATTAGTGAGGGATGCATTGGAGTTACTTGTGGTGCCACCAGCGCCCTCGGTATCGCCAGCCAGAAGCACGCGCGCTAGCCGCATCACCGCGACTAGTCTGGACTTCACGCGTCGCGCGTGGGATTCGCCAGACCGAGCAGAGAGTTTTGTCCTGTCCGACGTGTTCCTGGCCGAGGTGTCCGCCTCCATGATCTCGGCCTCCCTCCGCTTCTCCCGAAGCTGCGCCTCGACGTGAAGCGCGCGCGCGGTGTGAAGCGCGTCGCTGGAGCGAATTGTCGGGGCGGGCGAGGTTTTTTGGTCGCTCGCGACGCTCGCTTTCGTTTGTTTTGTCTGAGACAATTTCGTTGGAGACGTTTTCGACAACCGCGTGTGCCATGGCCCTTCCCGATCCACACCCAGATTCCACTTTTCCAACTCCAACCCTGGTACGTGCGGGGCGGTGAATTTAGCAGGGCCTCGTGCTTCCAATTTGTGTAAATCAACACGCGCCGACTCAAGCGCCTTTTCCTTCGCCAGCCGTTCCTTTTCCCACCGCGCGGCGGTCGTGTTCGCGAACTCGGCGGGGTCGACTTCCAAATCCACGGCTAGAAAATTCGCGCGCGCTTCGGTTTTGGAAACCTCATGTAACTCTCGTTGCGCAAGCTCCCGCGCGAGCCACCGCTTCGTATCACGAGCCAACATGATGCCGCTGGCGCGGTCCCGGAGCGGTCGGCGCGACGTCTCAAACAATCGGTCCCCGTTGGTTTCCAACGTTTCGGGAACAAACGTACATTGCTCCACTTCCTCCGCCAACCCCTCCGCCTCCGCCTTTTGGCGTTCCTTCGCCAGCGTCACCGCGCTAACACGCGCGCGCTGGTGTAACGAGTCCAGGTGCGTCTGGTCGGCGAATTTCTTTTCCTTTTCGTCGCCAACGCTTTTCCTCGCGTCTCGTCCGGATTCTTCGCTTTCCCTTTTCTTGGAAAACTCGCTGAACGATCCGGGTTCGGTTAAGTGGAAGGGCTTAACCTGCGTGACCCTGGGTTTCGGGGGTGTCTTCGGGGGTTTCACCAGGGGCTCAGCCGCGCCTTCCGCTCTCGGCGGGAATCTTCCCAGCGGGAACCCTTCCAACGAAACAGGCGGTTGTTGACCCTGCGCCTGTCGTTCGGAGAGGTAACACGCAATGACGAACTCGTCGAATCGCAGGCTTCCTGTGGCGTTCGTATCCGCCAGGTTCCAGATGTGCCTTAGGGCTTCTCTTGACGCCCCGTAACTCGCGAGCAAAGGCGCGGCGTCGGACCCGGTGACCAACCTGGCGGCGCGCCCGGTACCGTCATCCCCGCGCGCAGTAAGAGCGTCGAACTCAAACCCGTACCGCTGAATTCGAACCTGACTCACGGGTTTCCACCGCGTGCCGCTGATAAGCACGCCGTCCCCGTCCCAGTGATGGTCGGAATTTCTCCCGGGGGACGCCATGACAGTCGCGTCCGCACACCGATCACGACACCCGAGGAGTCGCACCCGGCACAGCTCGCGTCGGGCACCCCGGACGCGCCGGAGGCCTATCGCCAATGCAATTGAGGGGACAGACACAAAAAGAAGTCGGACGAGAATCAGTCGACACTCAAACGACACAGAAGAACTCTGTTTTCCAGCCAAAAACCTCACCGCTTTCCCATCCCTGCCGACGTCCCCACCCCCTCCCCCACAACTCGTTCGCGCCGGCGTCGCGTCGTGGACCGATACACGACCACGCGACCGTCTCGTACCGATTTCATCTTCGATCGTTCGACCGGACACGGCTGTCACCCCCGGGATCGCACGTTTTCCAAATCCGATCGGATAGCAAATCGAAGCGCGCGTTTCGCAAAGCCACGTCGTAGTAAGCACTTTCGATCATGGCGTCGGTTTCAGCGCAAATCGTTTGTGCCACCACCACAAGAGGCACTTTCACTAAACGTACCGGCTTGCGATCTTGTTCAACACAAACAAACACCACCCTCAAGCGTGTCTCCACTAAAACCCGCGCCGCAGCTGAGCCTGATTGGAAAACCAAGCAAAGGGAGCAAGACGCTTTGATCAGCGTGGAGGAGGACGCTGTTAAGAAAAGGGTGGAGGAGCTTCTTGCGCCTATTTTAAATTCGGGAGAGGGCACCGGGGGGGACAACACCTCCCCCGCGTCCGGTGCCCCCGCGGATTTAGCGGGAAAGATTCGAGCCGCGACGAGCGCGCTGGAGTTCGGTTTGGTGGAGAGGGAAACCGAGGTGCGGCTTTTGCTGTTAGGTACGTATTGCGCGTTTCCCAAATCCCACCTCTGTTTTACCGAAGCTGGTGACTGTTGTCCATACATCGCGATATACAAGACTGACACTTTCTTTTATTTGTCGTAAGCGGCGTTTTGCGGCGAGCACTTGTTGTTGCTGGGTCCGCCTGGTACCGCGAAGTCCGAACTGGGACGACGACTAAGCTCCGTCTGCGGCGACGGCGGGATTTTCTTCGAGCGCCTGTTGACTCGTTTTTCGGTTCCCGAAGAGCTGTTCGGCCCCCTCTCCATGAAAGGCTTGGAAAACGACGAGTACGTCCGGCAAATCGACGGGTACCTCCCGACCGCCACCGTGGCGTTCGTGGATGAGGTGTTCAAAGCTAACAGCGCGATTTTGAACTCCCTGCTCACGATTTTAAACGAGAGGCTGTTCGACAACGGCAACAAGCGCGTCGAGGTGCCCCTGCTGTGTCTGGTCGGCGCAAGCAACGAGCTCCCCGAATCCGAAGAGCTAGACGCGCTTTACGACCGGTTTTTACTGCGGAGCTGCGTGGAGCAGGTGTCGTCGTCGTCCCTCTCCACGCTTCTTTCAATGAAAGCGGGGGAGTTGCCGGGTAAGGCGGCGGGGAGTGCGAACACGCAAAACGCGAACAACGCTTCCAACGCCATGCCTTTGAAAGTTTCAGATTTCCGAGGCGTCAAAGCCGCGGCGGAGGCTGGCGTGGAGGTTCCCCAGAGCGTCGTGGACCTGATCGTGGATCTTCGAAGGTACGTATTTCCCAACCCAAATCCCAACACTGTTTGGCCCGATTACTCTCACTGAATGCTCTACCTGACACTTTCATTTATGCATCTCAGTTACCTGCAAAACAAGTGCGAACCCCCCGTGTACGTCAGCGACCGGCGCTTGGTGAAATCCGTGGCGCTGCTGCGAGTCGCCGCGTACACCAACGGCCGAAACTCCGTTTCCGAATTCGACACCCTGCTCCTGGCGAACGTGCTGTGGCAGCGCCCGAGCGAGGCGCAGGTGGTGCGGGAGTGGATCCTGACGCGCCTGGCGCAAGACCGCGGGGTTGACCAGGTGCAGTACCTGCTAGCGGGTCTGTTCGGCCGCGCCTGTCGAGCGGACGGAAACAAAACAGACTGCGAAGCCCTAAACGCCGAGGCGGCGAGTTTGAGACAAGTGCTTTCTTCGCAAATCTCGCAACTCGCGGGGACTACGTCTGGGTCCCTGCCTGCTTTAAGGGAACACCTATGGCTATCCCCCACCGACGCCGAGCGCGCGGCGCAGACGCTGGCGCCGCTGTTCAGCAAGGTGCGGCGGGGCTTGGAAAAGCTTTTACGGGAGTGCTTAACTCTGGAAGTGGCCCTGGAACGGGCCACGGAGCCGCACGTCATGGCCCTGCTGTTGCCTGACTACTGGGCCGACTTCATCAGAAGCGGGCCCATCGAGGACGTCAAGCCGCTCGGGGTAGGCGGGAAACCGTGAGGTGTGCATTTTTTGTTTCAATAATTTATCTGTCCAAGAACAGGCAGGAGTCCTTTGTCGAAGGAGTCTCTCGGTCTCTTTTCCTCGACTCTTTGCTCTTTTAATACCCACCACACGCGCTTGCGTGCGCAAACCGCCCGTCGCCCCCCCGTGTGTCCATCCCGTCTCGACCGCGTGAACATGTCCTCGCGTTTGTTCGTCTCGCGGGTTGTTTTCACCACGACTCGTCGTGCGAAAGCTTTTTCCTCCAGTCCTCCCGTACACTCCGTGGAGACCAACACGGGCGCCGCCATCGACGACGCGTTGCACCACCACGGCAGGGAAGATATGTACTTCCGCTCCGAGGATGTGCGTCTGTTACAGGGGCTCGTGAACAAGGCGCACGCGCAGGCGCGGTCAAGGGCCGTGGACAAAGCCAGCGCGAGCTCGAGCTCCAAAGAAGCCGTGGAACGTGACCTCGAGGCGCTGGGGAACATCGTGGGGAAAGACACGCTGACCACGGAAACCGCGAAGCGGGTCGTGGCTTGGAAACGCGGGTCCTTTAACCAAGCACCGGACGAGACGACGGTTGCGTGGTGAGGCCTTGGACGGGACGAGACATAGACAAGAGACAAAAAGTGGCAATATTTTTGTCCACCCTTCCAAGAAACGCAGAATCACGTGTCCGTCGTTGATCAATCGCCGTCTTCTGCTTCGAAGCAGCTTCGTGTTCCGCGACTCGATACGCAAGAGCCTTGACGGATTTGATCGCCGTTGATGCGTTAAGGCTGTTGCGTTTGGAGTTGCGGATGATGAAAAATGCTTCAGAGCAGATCACGTGTATTGAGAATGACATACACCTGGGTACGTTTTTTGGAGTTGGAAAACGCGTCTTACGTTTTGTAATCATTAAACAACGCCTCGCCACGCTTCTTCGCTATCCTTTTGTCACACCTAAGGTGCCCTAAAAGGTATTAATACACGCAACACCGGCAAGTCACTCACACGGAAGGGCCGAATCCAGCCCCGAGGTGTGGATCCGTTCGCGCCGCCATGTTTGCGCTGGAAGTACTCCGGTGAGCGTCTGCCGAGATTCTCTTTTCGTTTTTTCCACCACCGCCGACGCCCCCGCGTCCGCCCGCCAAAACGCGCAGCAACAAAACAACAATCGCGCAGAACGCCATACCAAGCAACGTGCTGCCCCGTCGCCGCAGCCTGTGTTGCTCCGCGAGCTCCACGTTCGCGTTAGCTAACACACGCTCCAAGGCGTGGCCCCTTGTTCGTTCCGCCAACACTCGCCGCCGCGCGCCCCGGGATTCCTCCTCCAGCCGTTGCAACTTTGCCGAGAACTCCTCGCCCCGCGCGTTGTGACTATTTTGCAACACACCCAACCTCACCGAAACCTCTTTTTCGCGCCCTCGCGCCTCCTGCCGTCGCTGCTCCGCCTTCCCAAGCAAGCGCCGCAAATACCCGTTACGGTCAACCTCCTCCTTGAGCTGCGCGAGCTCGTTGAGTTGCGTGTTTTTTGTCCGCGCCGCGGCGGACTCAGCGGCGCGCTCCGCTTCCGTAACGCGCGCCACAAGCGCCTCTCTTGACCACTCGTTCTCCTCCAGTTGAATTGTTAGCATCTCACACTTCGCAACTAGGTTGCGATACGCACGGGAGTTGAGTTTTCCGTTGGTGTCACCGATTTGCTTGGCGCTCGTGTCGCGCGCGGTGTCGTCGTCTTTTAAACGCGAATCGAAAGCGTCGTCGCCTTCGTTCAAGAATCCTAAACCCTGCGACTCCATCGCCGTGCCGTATCCCGTGTCGGTTTCGTAGTCAAGCTCGGGAACGGCATCGGGCAACGGTTCCTCGGGTTTCGGTTTGGGCAACGCGAATGCTTCGGGTTCATCTGATTTTTCGATATTTTTCTCCTCCGAAAGCGGAAGCGTCGGTTCCATTTGGTTGGTGGAAGACGTCTCGTTTGGCACAACTTCCATCGCGGCTGGTTCCATCGAAGAACTTCCGGTGTAGTTAGTGGCGTCCAAATCGTACCCCAAGCCGCGCTTCACGACGGAACCGCCTTTGCGGATTGGCGATTCAGGCGCGTCAAAAGGCGCCGACGCGCCCGCCAATGCTCGCGCACCCGACGTCTCCCTCGGCGAACCTTGTACATCCCTTGGCGAACTGTTTACATCCCTTGCCTCGCCAAGACTTTGGTACTCGCTGGCTTTCCGCACCGCCGCCGCGAGCATGATCCGCCGCGCCGCCGACCGTTTCCGAGAGTCCGGAGTGTTGGTGGCTCCCTGACTCACAGGCGACTGTTGCGCCGAGAAAGGGCTCGCCGGCGATTGCAGTGCGAAAAGCGGTTTGTTTCGTTCGCTGGGCGGCGGCGTGAACATGACGTTCGTCACAGGCTCGGTCGCGCCGTGCGTTTTTTCTTTTTTACCCCGGGCGGGCGCCGCCGCCGCGAGTAACACGCGCGCCGCCGCGGACTTTCCCATCGAGACCGGCGACGGAGTCGAGTGAGCGAGTCGCGAAGGAGTCGAGTGGACGGACACGTGACCGGGTGTGCCCAAGGCGCCCTTTGTGGTAACACCAGGAGAAACCGGTGGTTTCCGTGGCGTCGCGGAAAACGACCCTGATAATTTCCGCGGCGTGTTCCCGAGACTCGCCGCCCCTGTGGGTGATTTGTAACTGTTGAACGTATCCTCCGCCTCGCCTGACTCGTCAACACGATCGGCAGCAGTGGTGGGCGATACGGGGCCCGGCACGACACCGGTGTCCCCCGATTGCCCAGCGACCCGAAACGCCGCCGCCGCCGAGTCCGATAACCAGCCCTCGGTCAACGTCCGCTCGCCGTGCGTGTTTGTGTTGTTTTTCGCCAAACCAGAGTCGCCAACCCGAAGAAGCCGTTTGCGCAGCGCGTCGCGGTCGCTGCCGCTGCCTCGCCGGGCCGCTGTTAGCGCCGCGATGAATAAAGACGCGCCGTGTGACAACGCAGGCGCTGCGCGAGTAGATGTTGTCAGTGGTTCGTACGTGCCCTCCGCGGGAGTTTCTGGGGGAGGGTTTTTTTTTTGTGTCACCGAATGCATTTCCGTCGAACGCGTTTTAGTTTCCGTCGAAACTGTTTTAGTCACTGGTTCCAGCGTCGGCGTCGACTGCGGCTCAAGTTTATGCCATGGAATACTGGCACCCGAGGTGCTGGGCATCGTCTGTATTTCTCCTATACCGAGTCTTCGCGCACAAGGGGTGGTCTCCGCGAACAGGTCGTCCCATCCCTCCTCGACGTCGCTGTCGGAGTTATCAGACAGCGTGGGATGCGCCAATTTGGTTTCAGTGGTTTCAGTGTTTTCGGTGCCAGATGCGTCGAGGCCCACATTCGTTTGGACGAAAGATACCACGTTCGCCACCTCCTCGACCTCCCCTCCGAAATTTGCACCCCCAAAATCAGCCCTGGGTGATATACGGCCCATCATGCCGTCCAAACGTCGCTGCTTCGCCGCGAGCGCGTCCCGTCGTCGCTGCTCGAACGCGGCAGGAACCACGGCGACGGGACCTTTTTTCGGGACCGGGCTTGTGGGCAGCGAGTCGTCGTCCGGTGATGAATGTTCGGGCGAGCTCGGCACGACGCCGACGCCTCTGCCTCTTGGTGAAGCCGGGTTGGAACGCGCGTTGACGTTTTCATCCGGACTCCCACTTCCTGAACCGCTCGCCTCACCGCCGCCGCCCGCGCGGTCACAAACCCCGCGCTTACCCCGAGGCGTCGTGGTGCCAGGGTCAATTTTGTGACTCTTCCCCAATTCCAGCGGACTTGCGGGAAGGTTCAAAGCCTGCCGCGTCGGCGTGTCGAAACCCAAGTCCCACCCCTCCCCGGGTGTTTCCTCAACCGGGCCCATCACGGCACCGAGACCCACACACGAGTCTCGTCCGCCACACACCCCCGGGCGCGCGCCCTCTGCCGACTTACATGACTTCGAAGTGAATTTTGAGGAGAGAAGCAAGAGCGTTTTTGGATTTTTTTGCGAGGAGAAGACAGAGGAGGTGCTGCAAAACGATTAAAGTCGGCGACGGCGAGGCGACTTGTTACAACACCTCCCTCCCTCGCGCCTTTACGTGGTATCACGGATGGATGTTGCCTTATTGCGAGTAAAGAAGTGCACATAAATAAAATAAATAAAGATATCCACCCGCGCTTCACTTGCGAGACGGCGGCTCGTGACCCGAAAAAGGTTAATAACAGATCGTGAGTCTCTGTCGAATCAGACAGGATTTTTTCGCGACTGCGCCCACTCCGTGGCCGGCGTTTCCGTTGCCGGCGGCTCGGTTTCTTCGGATTCGGGGGCGTCCTTCGGGACGATGATGCCCCTCATCTGGGAGTACACGACGCCGAAAACCGCGGACGTGGCGTTTTGTATGCCCCCCAACAAACCGATAACAACCGCCACTAACCCGGCGAAGGACGAGGCGGACATGTACGTGTACGTACACGACGTCACTTTGCAAGCCACGAAGTATTTATCGTAGTCAACCTCCAGGGATTTTCGGTCCACGAAGAGCTTGTCGATGGCGGTGTCAAGGTTGGTGTGCGTCCCCATCAGCGACGCGGCGAAGTTCTCGAGGTAATCGAAACCGGTGATTTTGTAGAGAGCCTTGGTGGGATCAAGATACTCGCGGAAAGTGTCCGCGTCGGTGACTTGCGTGAGGCGGCGTCTTGAGGACGAAACGCCCGTCCCCGCTTGACAAGTCCCGCCGTTCGTGTCGGCACAGACATCTGTTGGCGTCGCGCACCCAAAGACTTCCAGGGAAGCATCCGCGCAATCGGGATCCCACGCACCACACGCGCAGTCGCATCCATCACTCACGTTGTAGTACGACGGATCGCACGTCCACGCCAGGGGAACCGACGACGAGACGTCTGAACCGGCAAGCGTACGCATCTGCTGCATGAAATACTTGAACTCGGCGACGGTGTAAAACTCGAACAGGTTCTCCTTGAGTTCCTTTTCGTACTGGTCGCACCCCAGAGTCAGGGACGCGCGGAACTCAACCTTCGTGGTGCCATCCGCGGCGAATGGATACGTCGCGCTCGTCTTCGCAACGTTGATTTCGGAGGCGACTGACGAAAAGTCGTACCCCCCAAACTTGGACGAGTACAGATCCACGGTTTCCGGAAGCGTATCCGTTTTAATCCACCGTTCCGACTCGTCGCACCGTCTGCGCGTGTCGTCAATAAACGCGTCTGGAGTGGTGTCTAACCAACTCGCTTCGTAATCCGCTTGTGTGGAGTCCGCGGTTAACCGCGCGTCAAGAAGCGTGAATGATTGCCGAAGTTCACGGGGGTAATCGGACATGATTTGGTTGTTCGCGCAATCCCCGCCGTCGAACAAGCACTCGGGGGACATGCAGTCTGGGTTGCAAACGCCGTTGGCGACTTTTACTTGGGTACAGCTCGGTGCCGCGGTTGACCGGACGCAGCTCACGGGGACATCACCGTCGTTGTTCAGTGCGTAATCATAGTCGGCGGGGGTATCGGGGTCGGTGTTGTCCACCACGGAGAACGACCCTTTGCAAATGAGCGGCGACGCCAAGGCGCACGAAGTAGCGAAAGTGTTGTCGGAGTTGTCCATGAGGTACCTGACTTTTTTCGTCTGCGCCTTGACCCTGGTGGTGAGCCCGCCCACGAGTCGCATGATCCGCGGCATGTTCGCCGCGGCCCACGCTTTGACTGTCTTTTTAGGAGCCGCCGCGATTAACTCGCCAACCTTGAAGTTTGACTCGAACGCCGCCGACGTTGAGTACTTGATAGCGTCCTCCTGGATAAGCGCTGTTTTGCAAAAGAAAAGTGTCAGTCTTCCCGTACGTGTATGAGGAAACAGTCGGACGGATTCGGGCCTCCACAGTGCGTTTGTGATGTATTCGTAAGAGCCGCAAGTACTGGTAAACGTTACCAGTGACAAGTACGTTACTAGTACTTAGTACTTCCTTTGGATGAAACGGCCGTGTACTCAAACAGTCACGCAGGGTAAACAGTGTTTGGATTTGGGAAAGCCCGCGCACGTACACGTGGACGACACGACGCTGTTGTTGAACTCGTCCAGGACCCAGGCGACTGTGGCTTTGCTTTGCCGGCACGCGTCTCTGACGGAGACGCAGTACCCCACGAGTTTCAGCTCTTTGCAGGATGACGTAGTAGCGTTGAGGTCCGCTTCCACCCAGTCGCACGCCCGGTTCACCGCGACGGTGGGCACCGCGAAGTCGCGAAAAGGAATGGTTTGCACGTCGCACCCGCACTTCAACGTCGGGTGCTCCACAACCTTGGCGCGGTAGTTGATGAGGCTGCCTTTCGGGTTGAACGTACCCACGACCTGGGTTTGGTACACGCTGTAGTACACGGCGAGCGCGAGCATGATGAGGAGGGTGGTGACGTACTTCCTGTACGCGGAAAAACAGAGGTGAAAAGAAACCGAGGTGAGTTTTTTTTTGGTGGGCGCCAGGTTAAAACCAGACCCACGGTTTAACCTTGATTCAGGTGCGTCGTTTGGTAGGCTCATACGCCGCGAAAGTGTTGAACGTGGCCGAAGAAAAAGACAAAAAGTTGTCGAAGAAAAGACACGTGTTGAACGCTTTCAAGATTCGCTCCCTCCTGCTTTCCCCGGGGGTTACCGAGAGGGCTTCGCCCAAAACGCACAATACCGTCACGGTGCGCCCGAGCACCTCGAGCTTGTGCGCGCTGTCCATCTCGCCAGCACTCGGGTCCACCAGCTTTCGCATTTCCTCGTAGTTGTTCGGGGCCTTGGCGGCGAGTCTTCCAAAAAAGGACTTTTTCGCAATTATTTTTTCATGCTCCTCAAACGCATTTTTTGCCCGCGCTTTCGCGGCGTCGCTTTTCGACGAAGACATGGGTCAAGTGAGTCGCAGTAGCCTTGGTCACTGGATGGGAGGGAACACGACAAGCGCGTGGTACGACGGAAGGACGTAGCGCACGCGGATAGTGCGGACCACACCGGGGGACGTTGTGTTTGTTTGAAATGGCATGTGAATCTTTTGGATGTTTGGCAATTTCCGAAGATTGCCAAAATCCGCTTTGATCTGCTTTGGTGCTTGTTATGGGTCAAGCCAGTTTCAACTTTGATAAGGCCGCCTGGGTCAAAGAAAAGCACGACGGTTTCACTTGCGAAAAAAATAACTTTGTGGCGTGCGCCGTCATTACTACGCGGCAAAGACGTGCCTCCGCGCGTAGCTTTACAACCCCCTACACCTCACTACATGAACGCGACGAGAAAAAGCACGATGAGAATCCCGGTAAGTACGGCGATCATCACCATCTGCCCCTTGGTCCCCGCTTTTTTGAAAACCTGGTTCATCTTGCGCTGCGCCGCGGCGAGGCGCGAGTTCGTGCCGTCCACGTCCTGGGAGTGGAAGAAAAGGGTCAGTCGGGGCCGTGACTTGTATGAGTAATTACTCTGGACAATCGGCAAACGGTCGGGCGTACTCGGGCCTCCACAGTGCACTTGTGATGAATTTGTAACAGTTGCTAGTACTGGTAAGAGTTGCCAGTAAGGCACTCAGTAAACAGTCGCGTGGATTTGGGGCAGTAAACAGTGCGTGGATTTGGGGCAGTAAACAGTGCGTGGATTTGGGAAAGCGCAAGGCCTGACCTGTTCCAGATCCTCCAGCATCTTCCCCTGCGTCGCGAGCTCCTCGCCTATTGTCAACCCGACCTGACCTATTCGTCGAATGCTGACTGAGATGTCCTCCAAGTCCACATCCTGACTCCGTAACATGTGCTGCTGCTGCTGGTTGTGGTCGTCCAAGTAGTGGTCGTTCTGTGTGGACTGGTCACTCGCCGAGGCACCCGCTGCGAAATGATTGGAGTTTTGGCCCCCTGCTCGTTTTTGTTTTTCAGCAGCCCCATCCACCACGCGTCGCGCGTTCCCGCGCATCGCAACCACCGCGTCTTTCGTCACCGAGGTCCACCGTTTCCTCGAGCTCAGCTCGTTCGCGTCCACCCTGAACCGTACGAAATCCCTCTCCGCCATACCAGTCGCCCGGTTCAGCTCCTCCAGCTGCCAAACAACGCTGTCGCACTCGGTGACGATTTCGTTGGCGTACCGGGCTCGTTCGCCGTTGTGTTCCGGTAACCGGTCCATGCGCTCCGTCACCGCCTTCGCCTTGTCAACGCTTAACTGAATCTCCTCCTTCACCAGGTAAAACGGGTCATTGACGTCACCCATGCCGCGCACCGCCCTGCCGCCGGGGGGCGTGCGGCGTGCGCCCGAAGCAATCGGTCACCTCATCATCACACCACGTGGTAAGTTTCAACGGAAACGCGAATCTTTCAGGGGCAAGTTTTTTGCGGTGCCCACCTGCGCGCCTGGCAGACCACGACGCGCGCGCCTCACCGTGTCTCAACGGCCCGATGCACTCCGGCGATGACCCTTTGCGTCGCGTCCGGTCCATGATCCGGGGCTTGCGGACTGTGTTGGGGTACGAGGCGTACTCCGCGTTCCGAAGAGCCGCGCGCGCGTCGCAAACCGAAGCCATCTCGGCGAAAGAGTTTTACCACTACGCGTCGAACGTGCTCCTGGCGGGCCATCCCGAGCTTCTGGATGAGGTCCTCGGGACGTTTCCTGGCGATTTAGTTAAACACGAACTGGGTTTGCTACGCGCGGAGGATGTCATGACGCAAAGGGCAAGTAGTTCGTGTGGTGGCAGTGCCGGCACATCACCAAGTTACAAAGCCGAAGTGTTAGGCAACGGATTGGTAGTGCTTCGCGACGCCCTGGACGTCGACGCGCAGGCGTGGTTGGTACAGGCCGCGTTTGACGCGGGCGAGGCGAACGGAGCCACGGGCAGTAGGGGTTTCTACGAGAGAGTCACCGTGAGCAAGGCTGAGTTACGACGCGATGGATGTAACATGGGTGTGATACACAGAGATGGAGATGGTGAGGGAGAAAATAACTTGTGTATGTCACGATGGCGCGATGGCGACGACGCGACCGGCGCGACAGGAAGCGACGAAACCTCTGTGAGAGAAACCACATGCACGACTTTGCGTTTAAACCAGGGAACCCGGGGCCGGGTTATTCTGGGCATCGACAAGTTTCCCGAACGGCTCGCGGAGCTTTGTTTGGAGTGCGTCTCATTAGCGCAGAGTGCCACGAAAACAATTCCATCTATGAACCCGACCACGACTCTCGTGAACTTTTATAAAGGTAAGTATTTCCCATTTGCCCCATTTCACCTCCCTGTTTGCCCATACGATACTGACACTTTCATTTTTATCGTATCAGACAACGCGCAGTTCAAATGGCACCGTGATTCGGAGGACCCGACCATCGCGAATACGTGCCACGCTCCCCCGATTGTTTCGTTCACCGTGGGTCTGTCCTGCGACTTCGCGGTGAAAAAGGAATTCCACGACACTGACCACCGAACCATTCGCCTGAATTCAGGCGACGTGGTTTTGTTCGGGGGCGAGTCGCGAATGCTGGTGCATAGGTACGTCCCCGCATTTCCCAAATCCCTCCGACTGTTTGCCAATACAAAACTGACCTTTCTTTTTATTTATCGTAAGCGTGTTGCGGGTCGTTCCGCAAACAATGCCGACGCGGCTGCGGGGACGGATGCTGTACGGACGCCTGAACGTCACCGTGCGCGACATAGGCACCGGGGTGATTGACGAAACCCAGTTCCCCGCGTACCGGGTGTACTACAACGGGGAGTTAGCCGCGGACCAGGTTTAGGGGACACTTTTGTGCGGTTGGCGGTGTCGACGTAGCCGCCAGGGTGTTGAAGGCGAGGAACGAGTAGTGTCATAGCGAGTGTTAGCGGTGAAATTAGTACACTACCATTCTCAAGGGTATTTCTGCTCCTCCCTAGTATTTCTTGTATAGGCCGTATCATCCGCATTTATCGTTATAAGATCATACAACCTGTTACGGGAACCCACCTACCGTTTCACGAGCCCCTCTTCCTGAATAACAAACTCCAGCCCCCCCACCACGCACGCGACTTGCGCTTTGTTGCACTCCGTTTGGGACGCGTTTGGCGAATCGGGGTACACCTCGGACGTGCTCGTGTATTTAGCGCCCGTCACCGAGGCGCACAGAAAAAGGTCATCAACCGGGTACTCGATGACCCCGTCCTGTTTCACGGGTTCGCCTATTATGTGTCCGTTCACGTCGGGAGGCGCGATGTGCGTCACGAGGCGGACGGAATCGATGATGGCTTTATGGAACCGCGGTTGCGGGTTCCGGCTGTCGGCGACGCAGTAAAACCCTGAGCAGAGAAATAAAAGAAAGTGTCAGTCGTGTGGGAAAACAGTCGGCGGGATTTGGGAAATACAACACGTACCGTCGGGAATTACATCCGCCGCCGACGTCTCGCCGTCCCTCGCCGCCTTCGCGGGCCGGAACTCGGTTTCGTCGCTATCCGTGGTTTCGTGAAGGTCGATGTGCACCAGCCATTTTTGCACGCCTAGCGTCGCGAGCATGCGCATCAGCGCTGCGCTTTCATACGCAACAGGCCCACCTCCTTTTTCGCAAACCTTTTTTTTGTCGAAACTTCGGTTCGGGTCAACCGCGTCGGCGTTCCACCGCTGAACTCGCTCGTACCCCCACGGCGAGACGCAAGGGGCTACTGCTATGTTGAACGTGTTTTCGTAGTTTTCAGCAGCAGTTGCCAAAAACTCTAAGGCACCTTGCACCCCACTGGTTTCGTACCCGTGCACGCCGCCCGTTACTAACACTGACGGTTTCGTTTCGTCCCAATTTTTTGAGAAGACCACGAACAGCGGGTACCGTTCGGCATCGCTGTCGTCGTACGGCAACGCGCCGTACCTCTGAACGTCGAATTTTCCGCGCAACGCGTCGATCTTAGCAACCACCTGGTCAGCGTACGACCGGACCGGGGTTTCAACGGAGGCGCGCCATTGTTTCTTGTCCTTATCGGTCCAGGGCACGCCTGGTTGGCCGATCGGGTAGGGCATTTCAGACGCGGTGCCGGAGCGGGTGATGACGCACGCGACCCGGTGGGTGGTATTTATGCGCCTTACCGGGAGGGGTCGAACCTTAGAGAACACGCACGACGCGGAAAACGCGAGCGCGCGAGGAACGCAGGACGCGGGGGGCATCAGGAAGTGACAGGCTTGACACGGGTTTCACGGCAAGGAGCGATAGTAGGCACATCTTTTTATTCAAAGAGTCGTTGGTCGTTTCCGGGACCATTCGCCTAGAAAGGGCAGAGCCTTGGGAGCGCGGCTACGTCACCGCACGCGTTTCGCGCCTGCCTGGTCCGCGCCACGCCGCTTATTGGCCTCGCCTGGAAAGAAACCACCATGTCCCTCGACTTCAGCGAGACGTACAAAAGAACCGGCCCGCCCCCCGTTTTCTCTCCGGACGGTACGAAAATCGCAACCGCGGTGGACCACCGCCTTGTGCTTCGCGATGCGGAGACCTGCGGGGTTATTTTCATGCAGGAGTGCTTTTGTAAAATAAGCGCCATTGAGTGGAGTTCCGACAGCGACCACGTGCTGTGCGCGATGTACAAAAAGAACCAAGGCAAGGTGCAGGTTTTCAAATCGAGTGACGACGAATGGCGATGTGCGATCGACGAAGGCCCCGCCGGGTTGGTTTTTGCGAGATGGGCGCCGTGCGGCACGCGGGTGTTGACGATCTCGGAATTCAACCTGCGCGTATCAGTCTGGAGCTTGGTTGATACGTCGTGCGTGTACATTAAGCACCCCAAGTTCGATTCCGGGCGGGGTTTAGATTTCTCTCCGGACGGGCGGTTTCTTTGTGTGGTGGAGCGGAAGCAATGCGTGGATTCCATCGTCGTGATTGACTGCGGCTCTTGGACCACGGCGGCGAAGTTTCAATCGAGCGTGGATGACGTCGCCGATGCGAAGTGGAGTCCGGACAGCACAAGCATCGCGGTGGTTCCGTCACCGCACAGCGAAAGTGGTTTGTTGGTGCTGCACTCGCCCGACGGAAGGGTGTTGCGGGAGTTCAAACCGGAGGAGGATGAGACGAGTGCTTTTTCGAAGGATGGAAAAACAGCCACAGCGGCCTCCTCCTCGGGGATTACCTGCCACCGGTGGTCAAGCGGCGGGTCCTTCCTGGCCACCGGCTCACGGGACAGGAAAACACGCGTCATGAATCACGTCTCCTGGAGAGCCTTCGCCACGCTGACGCACAGCTCGCGAATCGTCGCGCCGGCCACGGTGGCGGTTTACCAAGAAACCGAAACGAAAGTGACCGGAACTTTCAAAAAAGCAAAAGAAACGGCTCGCGGCGAAAACGAAAACGAAAACCTCAACCCCGACCGCGAGTGGTACGAGGACAGCGACTCTGCAGGTGCTTCTTCTGCGAAAGACCCGGTGCGGCAAGCGCGGATTCGACAAAAAGGTCTGCTGGATGGCACGTTGGTGCCGAAGTACGTGGTGGTTGCGTTGCCCGCAACGATTGCGGTTGGTGCTTTGAAGAGTAGTAAGCACGCCTCAGAAAACTCAACGCAATCTCCTTGCGACGACGGCGTGTCGCGAATCGAGTGGTCGTTCAACGACCGGTTTCTTGCGACGCTGGACAGCACCTCCCCGAACACAGTTTACGTGTGGGACATGGTCAACATCGAGCTCACCGCGGTTTTGGTGCAGATGGAAAACGTGGTGCATTTTAAGTGGGACCCGCGGGGCAACCGGTTAGCGGCGGTGACCGGTTCCGAGCGAGGTAAGGGCCTTTTTCAATTACCACACACCGCCTCCCTGATTGCCCATACTCGTCCTTCCGAAAGGACGGTTACCTGTGCCCGTTGCCACGACTGTTTACGTATACTATCGAGTACAGTATAACCTTCCCAATCCCTCATACCAATCCCTCATACACATGGCCGAGAGACTGACACTTTCTTGTTAATCGTATCAGTGTACGTCTGGTCGCCGGACGGCGCTTCGTTCGTTCAGATTCCCCTTCCCGGGTTCACGCCCACTTCCCTGAGTTGGAACCCCAACGGCGATTCCTTCGTGCTCGGGGACAAGGGGACCTTCTGCGTGGCGTTCCTGGGGGACGCGCCGTGAGTACACCGTGTTCAATGAAAGATGATTTCATGATTGATGATAAATTACATTGAACGCGACCCTTCCACGTATTATTACGTCCACTTCGACCCTTCCACGCGTTATCACTTCCGTTTCGATTTTCGCGTGGTCAGTGTGTCTCCCGCCTTGCCGAACGGTTTGTCCTCAATCGCCAGCACCCAGGCCATCATCGCGGGAATCACGAGGTACGGGAGGTAAATCAAAAACAGCTGCGCTCGCGCTTGTGTTGATGGAATGTCGGGGCTGTGCAGAATCTCCGCCAGAATCGGAATTAACGTCGTCGCGGTGTGTACTGACGTTGTTAACGAAAAGTCTCAGTCTTTAGTCGGCGAGTGTGGGTTTGTTACAGTTACCGTAGCCGTACTGTGTCAATTTACTGGCGTACTGTGTCACTTCACTAGTACGACTGCATCAAACCGAGTTTGGATTTGGGAAACACGCAACACGCACCGCCGTACACCAGCCCCGGAATCCTGATCCAGTTACGTTTCATGTAAAACGCGCGGAAGCCTATGATGAAGAACGGGAGCTGGAACAGGAGCTCGCACAGGATGAACGACTTGAACCACACCGGCTGGTCGTCCATCAACGGGTCGTGGTTCGTGGAGATGTGGAACTCCAGAAGTCGTTGGGCGAATTTCGGCACCATCGATTTCGGGACAAGCGCCTGCGAATCCATCAACACCGTGGCGGGAACGTGCGTAGCGAGGAAAACCAACACGATGAATCGGAAAGTGTCGTTCATCATTTTCGAACCGCGGGGGGGTCACGCCGGGTGCAGGCCTGAAGCTTGAGGCGTGCCGTTCGAACTGCAGCAGCGACACTAGATGACACTTTTTTTTCAAGCAGGGCGACGTTTTCGAGGTCGGGCCACTCGAAAGCAGTGGTTGGCCTCGTGCGCACAACCCGGGGGCGCGCGGCGAACGCGTCACACCACGCACGCACAGGCCAGGCGCTCGTGTGCTCGCGCGTCGCGTCGCGTGGTTGGCACCAATCGTCGTGGTTCACACGTGTGTGTGTGTTGGAAAAATGGTGGTCACGCCCGGAGCCCCTTCCCGCGGCGACGACGATGCGCAAAACAAAAACGCGCCCTCCACGAACGATGGCGAAATCACGGTCTCCCCGAAAGTCGTGGACGGGGACGTCCAGGTAAGGAGAGCTCCGGCGGCTGACGGGTTTTCGGCGGCACGTATGGTACACAACCGTGCTCGCATGACTCGTATCAGCACACGCGGCATGAAACCTCCTGGACCCCTGTGGCACCATGACCAAACACACCAACGCGACGATACGGCGCATCCGTCGCGACGACACGACGCATTTTCCTCTTTTGCACTTTGTGTCCGCGTTCCTTTGTGTTCTTCCGCGTCGATTCGTTTCGTACTGATCCCCCCGTCCTCAAATCGACTCCTCAAAACCCTAACCCAGATGTCCTCCTTCATGGTCTGCGGCAACGTGTTCGAGGTCCAGTCGCGGTACGCGCCTATTAAACCAATCGGGAAGGGCGCGTACGGGGTACGCGTTGGGTTTTTCCCAAATCCAGGCACCGGCTGTTTTACCTCCAACGCTGGTGACTGTTTGTCCATGCATCGCGATACACAGTACACCCACACTCACGACGGAAGAGACTGGGAACAAACACAAACACATCACAATCTCGACTGTTCGCGAAATACAGTAACACGGAAAAGACTGACCTTTCTTTTTCTTTCCCAAAAGGTGGTGTGCAGCGCGCGGGACACGAAAACCGACGCGCGCGTGGCGATTAAGAAAATAAGCAACGCCTTCGAAAACGCGGTGGACGCTAAGCGAACTTTGCGAGAAATTAAACTGTTGAGGCACCTAAAGCACGAGAACGTGATCCGAATCGCGGACGTAGTGGCGCCGCAGGGAGGCGGTTTTCGGGCTTTGAGTAGTAACCCTGGTAACGCTGTTGGAAAAAGCACGAGTACCTTCCACAACGCCTCGGCTGCGCCGACCACGTTCAACGACGTGTACGTGATGTACGAGCTGATGGATACGGACTTGCACCAAATAATCCGGTCGAACCAGCCCCTTTCCGATGACCACTGCCAGTACTTCGTGTACCAGCTGTTACGAGGGTTGAAGTACATCCACAGCGCGAACGTGCTGCACCGGGACTTGAAGCCGAGCAATCTTCTCCTAAACGCGAATTGCGATTTGAAGATTTGCGACTTTGGGTTGGCGCGGGTGAACTCCGGGAAAAACGCGTCGTCCGTGGGCGACGCGCATGACATGAGTGACGGCCAGCAACCCACCACGAACGTGAGCAATTTCATGACCGAATACGTCGTCACGCGGTGGTACCGCGCACCCGAGTTGTTGCTGTCGTGCGCCGAGTACACCAGCGCCATCGACGTGTGGTCGGTGGGGTGTATTTTCGCCGAGTTGCTGGGAAGGTTCGTGTTGGGCCTTTCCCAAATCCGACACACCTACGTTTCAAGCCCCGTTCGTGACTATTTACTGTTTACTACATACATCACAAGCAGACTGTATGCTCATACAAGTCACGAACATGGCCCGAAAGACTGACAGTTTCTATTATTTATCTCATAGAAAGCCGTTATTTCCGGGGAAAGACTACGTGCATCAGCTCAACCTGATTGCGCGCACAATAGGCACGCCGACGCCGGAGGAGATGAAGTTCGTGAGCAGCGACAAGGCGAGGAAGTACATCAACTCTTTGCCTAAATTTGAAAGAGTCGATTTCGGCAAGTTATACCCAGAAGCCCTGCCTTCGGCGGTTGATTTGATCGACAAGATGTGTCAGTTTGACCCTGCGAAACGCATCACGGTGGAGCAGGCGCTGGCGCACCCGTACCTCGCGACGCTGCACGACGAGACCGATGAACCGTGCGCGAGCAGCGCGTTTGCGTTTGATTTCGAGGGACACGCGCTTTCCGAGGGGCGAGTGCGGGACCTCGTGTTCCAGGAACTCTGCGGGTTCCACACGGAAATACGGGAAGAGGAACGGCGAATGGAAGCCGCGGAGGGGGGGGGGTTGGAGGGGATGGTCATTTAGAAGGTGGTATCGACTTCTTTAGCTCGTTGCTGAAGAAAAAGAAGAAGAAAAAATTTATAAGTTGGTATCGCGAGACTCGGGCCGCGACCGGTACGGGACGCGGGGCTTTTTTCTATCAATCCGATCTATCAATGCTAGGTTACTACACATCCGCACCGCTCTTGTTACGAACACACACCACACCCCCGGTCCATCACGCGTTGTTTCCCTTCGGTTGCATCTCCTCTCCTCCTTTTGAGGTACTGGAATTCATGTTACTGGAATTCAGGGCACCACTCATCTGTTCCCTCTCTTGAATTTTCGCGTAGTTGTAGTACATCACGGCGAGGAACGCCAGGAAGTACCCGGCGAGTTGTACCCCCGAAATAGGCGCGTCAAACAGCACTGAACTAATAAAGATCAAGATCCAATCCTTTATGACCCCCGCGACGTTCATGGTTAGCGCTGACGTTTTACCGATCAGTAGGTAGATGGAAACGTTCAGCGCGAAGGCCAGCGTGGCGTTGCTTAGGAATATAAACGGGTTGACGTTCACGTCATCCGCGCTTAGTAGCTTCGGGAGCTCCAGAAACACAAACGGCACGGTGAGAAACGCAAAGCACACCGGTGATACGTAGTAAAGCGTAGTGACGCTGTTCAGCTTGATATCGCAAGACGTGAGTAGCAGTTGTATGGACACCACTCGGACCGCTTCCGAAACTAGGCTCGCCATGAGTAGCGAAAACCCGAAGGCGTTGAAGTTGATTTCGCCGAAACTCGCTATCGCCACGCCGAGCGCTATTGTTAGCATGTTAGCCATGGTTTTGCGGTTAAACACCTCCACTTTGAACACAACACCCACGCAATACACCACCGCGGGCATCAACGCCTTTACCATCTGAATAAACGCCACGGACAAATACACGTACGCGCTGTTTCCCATCCAAAGCACTATCGCGAAGAGAAACCCGATGGGGACGATCTTGTTTATGTACGTGTCCCTTGTCATGTTGACGCTTTTCACGACTTTCAAAACCCGGACTAAAACGAAAGCAAGCACGCTACAGAAGAACATGTGGAACATCGTGAGCGTCACCGGAAATGGGAACCCGAACCCGGTGAGGATCCACTTGTTGTACAGGATCACGCCGGCGGAGAGGGTGATCCACAGACCGACGTACAAACAAACCGAGGTCGCTTCCTCGAGAAGACCCATGGTGAGAGGACACGACTGTTGGCAAACACGACACAAAATACGCTAACCGCACCGCACCCTCCCGAAGATGAAACAACTCGCGAGTAACACGTTTCACGTAGTGTTTCACTCCGGCCGCAAAGGGTGCGCGTCCCCAGTTGTGAGGCGATTGTCGCATTTGTCGGCACGCGGCCTCCGACTGGCAGAAACTTTTTTGGAACGTCAATTTATGCACCGCCATGGGGCGCTTGGCATCACTTCCCGTCGGCGCGTTCGTGATGGCGTTTCGCGCGAGCGCCGTGGTGCGTTTGGCGGCGAGGGTGCCGGGCATCAAGTTCCCGACCAGGCGGTTACCGGACGGCACAAGGGTGTCTGATTTGCCCGCGGGTACGTGGACCGCGAGTGATGCACGCGAAATATCTCCTTCAACGAATTCGCAAATAACAACGTCACGTTGCTCACCCATCCTGTTCCCATATCCGTACTGTCAACCCAACAGCCGATGCGAAGGCTTTCGTGGAACAGGCCACGGCGACGGTCGCGACGAGTACCAGTACCGGGACACAAAAAAAAAGCACCCCCGGGTTCGCCATGGCAAGGCCGCGACCTTCACCGATTCCGTTTCCACGACCAGATCCCCCCCGAAAAACGATGAGCGTCTTGGAGATGCAGGTTGTCGAGTTGGGCGGGGCGGATCCGTGACCGGTTTGTACCGGTGTACTGGAGCGTAGACATCGTTCGCAATGCTTGTTGACATCAGAGTAGTATTAACATATCTTACCCTCATTCGCTCCCCTCGGTGCGCGCAAATCGCTCCGCTTGCCAAACGCAACTGCTCATCAGTCACAAACAGAAATGGTTTCCACATCTTTTTTCGGCACCTCGTTCCATTGGTCGTCGCACCTTCCGGCTTTTCGTGCCCCCCCTACGTGACGATGTCTTCACACGTCGCTCCACGTTGCGTCTCGCAGAAGCACGTGCCTCTGGTTTCGTGTCCCGGCGGCCAAAACCGAAACTCGTGTTCGTCTCGTTCCAAAGCCAGGTGCCGACGTGGCATCCAGCATGCGTCGTCCTCTTCGTCACACACCACGAACGAGACGACGACGGAGCGCGTGTTGACCTTGGCCGAGCGCAAACAGCTTTTGATTCGGCTGTGCGCGAACACTGACCGGGGCAAAAGCGCCTCGGTCGAAACCGCGGCGGCTATTGAGGCGCAGGTTCGGGCGATTGAGGAGTTGAACGCCACCACCGATCCCGCGGTGTCGCCGAAAATCAGCGGCCAGTGGGGTTTAATCTTCACCGGCGCGTCCGCCGACGC
>Ga0222645_100111_pt1 | contig 49323 bp, 43 predicted proteins | sample AntAcemetagen292_FD_179881 | JGI IMG/M metagenome (GOLD analysis project Ga0222645, IMG submission 179881) | Saline water microbial communities from Ace Lake, Antarctica - #292 | ecosystem: Environmental > Aquatic > Non-marine Saline and Alkaline > Saline | place: Antarctica: Ace Lake | collected...
GCTGTCGCCCATCTTCTTTGGCTTTGTAATACCAGTTAACTGCAAAACCCCCCAATGCCAAGACAATGCCCATAACTACTGCAAATTCATTAGACATTAGCCAACCAAACACACTAGTGCCAGCTCCCCCATAAGTTGCTTTGCTTGCTGTAGCCGCTATTGCAGCCTCAAATGTATGGTTTGTAGTTGGCATTAAGAAACCTGTTTTCTATTTCCAAACAATTTTGACCATAATAAAAGGACTTTGTCTTGATATTTAATTGGCATATTGTTTATTTAAAGTTAAGAAATTGTAATCTTTATTAATCAGGCCACAAATTAAAGAGTTATTTACTTAAATCAAGGTTGTTGTGTATCTGTGTATTCTGGATACAAAGTTTCATCATATACAAAGTCTGGTTGAGCTACAAGTTCACCATTTTTATCACATTCACTTTGAGTCCATGAACCATTTTCATTTTCTACAAGAACTGTGATTGCAAACATTTTTTCAATATTAGCTATATATTCTTCTCTGATTCTTGACTGAATAATTTTAATATCAGAGAAGTCAATTGCCATTTCTGACTGACCTGTCAGTTAATTGTAAACTTCATACTTTTTGTTTGTTGACATATATTTTCCTTATTAACTAGTTGCGCCGTAGCGAGTACCTGTTGCATTGAATGTGACTGAGTTTCCATTTAGGGCTATAGCTTTTCTACCAGCACCTCCAGCTCTACCAGCAGAACCAGTACCTCCCGATGCTCCCCAACCACCACCACCAGCTATATAGCTGTTATTAGTCATGTTTACGTTATGAGAATTAGGGGAAGGAACCGCAGCCCAAGACACGACGGAGCCGTTGGTTGTTAGGTAGTTGCCGCCGTTACCAGTCTGACTTGGAGTCAACGCGTTGATCGCGCCAGAGGCTGTAGTCTGTCCGGTACCACCGTTAGCTACTGGGCCACAAGCTTGGCGGCTGTTACGTTGTTGAAATCAAGCCCCATGTTGACGCGAACGCTTTGAGCCGCAAAGTTGTGCACTGAGTGCCATTCAAAATGATTGAATACATACCAGCGCCACGGCTCCATAACCGCAGTCACAACGTGTTCAATCTTGTCGTGGTCTGGTATTCTCAGTGGATCGATTGTCTCAAACTCTTCTATATCCCGATACCACCTAGTCTCTTGGCCACCGCCTTGCAACAGCATAAACATAGATGCCTTGCGTTTGTGGCCTTTGTGCGTGCCAAGATAACTACCATTGCTTGACACCTGTAGCATCGTAGACGGCTCGCCCGGCGATAGTTCTTGCAGCCACTGCGGCGCAGATGCAATAAGTTGCTGGCTCAGAGCATCGGGGAAAAAGTGCTGGTCAAATGTAATAAGTTCACCGCCGCACAACGTTTTCATCTGATCAACGCGCCTGTAGAGTTCTCGCGCCTTGTCTGCGCCGATCATTTTCATTAACTCTTTCGGACTGTCCCCACGGTTGTAGTTGTGGCGCTTTGGGAATAGGTCAATCTTAGTCAGGGCAAGATCAAGTATCTCATGGCCCAAATCTGCGCCAAACGTTAGGCCAGTGTCGTAAATGTAGTTGTCTGTGTCTACCCCTGCAACTTCTGCCCGAATCATGGTGTAGTCCTGAACAGTCGTACAAATATTGAACCAGTGTCTACCTCGTACCAACGATTAGAGAAGACTGGCTTTTTAGCAGTGTCGTGGTGTTCGTCATGTATCCACTCGCCACCCATTGGGCATATGTATTCCAAGTACCAACGGTTATGCGCCTGCGTTCCTTTGTGACTAAACACACGGTGCAGGCCATTGCAAAAATGAAGTGTGAACAGCGGCATCATGCCGACCCATAGGAACACATCGACAGATATAAGCAGCAAGAGCGAGTGCCAAACAAGAACGACCCCAAGCGCATTGCTGTGCAGGAACGAATGTCGAGGGCTATGAAACCACTTACCCGCAAGGGCAAACTTGAGTGGCGGTAGACGGTAATTGGCAGTAAAGAGGCCAGCCCATCCCTTTAAATGAGTGTCTTTGTCTGTGTCCGCAAACGCATGGTGCGCTGAGTGCAATGCAGCCCAGCCAGCAGGTGTTGAGTAGCCATACGCCACCGGTAGAAACGCAGCAAGCCACATCAGTGTTGGATTAGCCTCATACGCCCTGTGGCAAAAATAACGGTGGACAACGGCAGAGAACAAAGAGATAACGACTACATGTACGCACAGGGCCGTTAGAGCCAAACCAAGGCTGGCGTTAGAGGCGGCAAACAAAGCCCCCGCAAGGCCAACGTAGTACAGCGCTGTGGTTCGTTTATTGTCCATCCGGAGATTAAAATTAGGCATCACGGTAAGATCACTTTATAACAAATAGGAATTGGATTAGGTATGCAAGACACTTATTTTCTTGGGGGCTACGCGGGTTTAATTTTTACAAAGCTGGACTTACCGCCTGTGCCTGACGTAGACGCGGACAAAGTTTTGGAGTGGATGAACAGCGCCGACAGAAAACTAATGCACGTACAGATCAACCATTTCCACGAAACCTTCAAAACAGGGAAATACCCTTGGCGACCGGTTTGGGCGCATGACGGGCAAGAGTGGGACTCAGAATTTGCAACGCAGTTTCCTGAGCTTGTGCAGTACATCAAACTCTTCCCCGCCACGGCTTGGAGACGGGTATGTCTTTTGGCGCAGCTACCCAACGAAGCTGTCTTCCGGCATGTAGACCCAGACTTAGGGCTTGGCTGGCGCGTGTACTTGACATCTGGCGGCCCAAAGATGTACTTCAGTAAATTTAAGGAGTGGCACAAAGACAACGCGGACTCACAATCTGGTATACCAACTTTTGAAATGTTAACTAGGACAGAGCCAGAACGTATCTACGCGCCGTTACCAACTGCACCCTACCCATACGCGCTCACATCTATTTGTGCCGCGCACTCAGTTGAAGAAAATACAAACTCAGCGTCCGCACGCATTGTCATTTTAATCATGCCGGAGCAGTCCAGTATTGATGTCGCCGCGCACCACGACCTATTGCGCCGTAGCACTAAGAAATACGCTGATGAGACTATCTGGTACTAGGTAAGGCAATAAAACGATTTATAAACCGCGCCCAATAATCAGTAACACCTTGCGCCGAATAATCAACAACGCTGCCATGTGTGTGATGGTGCTTATGCAAAAAGATTGGGTTTACCCAACGTGCCATCCACAAAGAATTAACCGCCTTGTCATCGCCACCAAGGTGTGGGTTGTGTGAAAAGGCGTTGACTATTAAGGCGTTGTGAATAGACAGCAGGCAGGCAATCAATACCGCGCAGCTTACAAGTGGAGCAATGGCAAACAGCGCCCCGTGGAAAACCCAAGGCAACATCCACTCGTACCTGCGAAACGAAACCATCCACGGGTAGTCACGCAGCAGGTCAGTAATGCACCTTGCGTCAGAGGTGTTTGGCTTGTATGTGGCCATCCATCCAATGTAGGCGTGTAAGCGACCGTGTGACGGTGAGTGCGGGTCTTTGCTGGTGTCTGCGTACCTGTGGTGAATCCTGTGAATCATGGCCGCACTTAACGGGTCGCCGTAAAAAGCAATTGAGCCAAAAAAGCAAGCTACATAAGGATACCAAGACCTTGCAATAAATGCTCTGTGCGCAAACAGCTTGTGGTAGCCAATGGCTTGGCCAAGTTGCTGCACTGGGTAGTACAACAGGATACCTGCTGCGACTACCAATGGCCACTCAGCAGTGCCCCACAGTGTCCATAAAAGAAAAAACGGCAGCAGTGGGACAGCCACAAACATTTTCAACAATACTGCTGCGCGCATAAAACGTTTCTTTACTGTGTAGCGGCTGGGTTAGATGCTTCAAATATTAAGGCGTACAACATACCAGCGCCAGTGTTAACAAGTGCTTTTTCTTCTGTCGATACAGTGATAGCTTGCGCCTTGGTAAACACGGTGTCATCAACACTGCCAGAGCCTTCACAGAACAGCAGCTTAGTTCCAACTGGTAAAACTCGCACCTGATTCGGTAACAAAACAACAGCAGACATTACTGGCGCTTTACCCTTGTTTGTATCTAGCTTACCTTCCGAACACCACCACTCACAATCACCAACCGCCGTCAAAGTCGTTCGGCCCTTGGTAAGTGTTTCAGGCAGTTCCGCAGGGGAAAAGAATCCAGCCGGACGATCTGGTGTATTTACGCCCTCTGTCTCGTGATAGGCGTTCATGCGCCCAACAGTGTAGAAAGTTTTAGATGACATGGTTGCACGCGGTATGTCACCACGCGCCAATATGACAAATTGCTCCCCATCACTTAGCTTAAAGTTTTGAATTGCCCAGCCGTGGCAAATGTATGTTGTTGCAATCATGGTTACACCAAGGCGGTAACGATGGCAACATTTTCATTGACGCTTTCAACCACACTTTCAACCACTGGTACAACTGTGCCGCTTGCGCCAACAACGGGTGAGGATAGTGGCCGCACTTGTGCTTCCCAGTACGGTACTGGAGAAAACATTGCAATAACATCTTCCAAGGCTTCACCCTCAAAAGGTATGCGCGTACTAATGTATTGAGTAGCGTGGCCCTGCGCCTCGTAGACAACAACCATGCAGCGTGCCGCCGTGTCAATCGACTCTATTGTGTATGTGTACTGAATGCTCATAATAATTTCCTTTTAACCAATTGACCCGTATCGAGTGCCAGTTGCCGACCATGTGATGTATGAGGCGCTGCCAGATGTAGCTGCACCCGCGCCCCCGCCGCCGCCAGCCCTCCAGTTATAGCCGGAATGTGTTGAACCTCCTGCGCCGTTTGAACCCCAATTACCACCCGCACCACCTCTGCCGTTTGCTGATGAAGTGCCGCCGCCGGATACGTTATAACCCCCAGCGCCTGCGCCATTGACTGTGCCTGTTCCACCACCGCTACTATTGCCAGAGCTATTGGTCAAACCAGTACGACCGCCACCTCCACCGCCACCTTGGCCGTAACTCGCTCCTCCTTTACCGCCAAAGTTCCACGTAACCATTGACCCGCCACCTCCACCGCCACCACCGCCAGCAATAGTGCCGTTGTTTGTAACCGTTACGGCAGACTGGGCTAGAAGCGCCAAACCTCCCGCACTGCCGGGACTACCGTTGTTTGCGCCAACCCGACCCGCTATGCCGCCGTTACCGCCATCACCCACCACAGTGCCGTTGTTCACAAACGTCACGCCGTTAGGGTATGAGCCGTTAATTGTTAAGCCCGGCGTACCTACCGCAGTGCTGCTGAAATAGATGCCTGAGTTTAGTGTGCAGGTAAGTGCAGAAGTTTCATTCCAACCAGCCGCTACAGCTAAGGTGCGCAGGTTGGCGTTGCTGGTATTACTTGCAACAGCAAAAGAAAAAGCGTTGGCTTTGCCGTACCCATTCGACATTGCAATTGCGCCACTAGCGACCCCAAACAACGTGCGTGTAGTGGAGTCGTTCAAACTTCTCGTAGATGTAGACCCCGCCCCTAGCTCTACGCTTACTTGGCTAAGGGATATAGCACCTGATGCTGGTAAAGCCATTTAGTATCTCCTTAAACAGTACCGAAAGCAGTAATATCGCTAACTGAAGTTTGTAAAGCAGCCATTAAACAATTACCTTTAGCGCGTTAAGCTCTGTACGTAATTCAGCAACTTCTTTAGCTAACTCAATAACTGCTAGAAGTGCAGCATTACCATACGCAACCGACAATGTTTGCTCGTTATCTGTACCTACCGAAACTAATTCAGGAAAAGCTCTTTGTAAGTCTTGTGCTGATATACCAGCTTGACGTTCTCCGCTATCAATACGAGTGTATGTACCGTGTTTACTGTCTACAAGCGCTTTAATAAACCCAGTAGGAGTTGCAGCCCAGTCTTTCTTCAACCGCTCGTCTGAGTAAGCTGTAACGTTACCCGCAGAAGTCCAGTCGCCACTATCCTCACACCATGACCCCCACCCATTACTTTGATTTAAAAAGCCAATTTTGTTTGAGTTGCAGTGGATTCTTCTAGTACCTTCATCTGTATCCACCATGTAAATATCAGAAGATGTTGTGTTACCAACTGTTAATGCTCCCGGTACAGTAAACGCTCCTGCTGCATTTGAAGCAGTCGCTGCATTCCCGGTGCAGGACGCAGATGACCCCGTAACACTAATACCCCAAGACCCATTAGCAGCAGCCCTTACGTAGCCTGTAAAGGTAGGCATGTCGTAGTAACGAATATACGCATCGTTTGAGCAGTAGACCCGCACAGGCGTTCCAGAAGACACCCCTGATACAGTGTTAATCCAGCCAAAATTAGCGTAGCCACTTGAATTTGTACGAACAATCTGGTTTGCAGAGTTGTTAACGCCAGACCCGACAGCTAAACCCCCAGCTAATGTTGAGTTCGCCGCCAAAGTAGCAGTAGCTGCGTTACCAGAAGTACTCTGGTTACCCGCGCTGTTTACGCCGGGCAGGTTGATGTTAGCCGACCCATTAAACGAAACTCCACCGATTGTACGAGCCGTTTGCAGAGTGGTAGCAGTTGTGGCGTTACCAGACAACGCGCCCGAAACAGTAGGGACAGTTAGTACATTTGTGCCGGGGTTATAAGAAAGATTCACGTCTTCATTCAGTCGCTTGTACCCCGCAGTCGAATTATCAACAAACGTGATGTAGCGGGTAACACTTGTGGTAACAGCGTCTTCAACATAAGAATCAACAGTAACGTTGGCGGAACCATTAAACGACACGCCGTTGATGGTACGCGCTGTTTGCAAGGTTGTGGCTTGGTCTGCAACTCTTGCACTATCAACTCGAACACCGTAAGTTTGACTGCCGTTCCACCCCATTAAAGTTGGATACGAACCTGTCCAAGCGATAGCTGAATTTACGTTATTTACCGCTGAACCTGTTGGTGAAGTACTTTGAGACGCATCAAAGATGATGTGATTGTTTCCGTAGTTCTTCCAACTTAACATGTTAGCTACAGCGCTTGATCTATTACTAGCCCAGTTAGTTTGGTCGCCAGATAAAGTTACAGCAGTAGTGGCATTAGGATTAATCGGACCTGTAGCACCTGTAGCACCGGTAGCTCCTTGAGGCCCAGCAACTGTTGAAGCAGCACCTGTAGAACCTGTTGGTCCTTGCGGCCCGGCTACTGTACTCGCTGCACCGGTTGGACCAGTAGCACCTTGAGATCCTGTAGCGCCTGTAGCTCCTGTTGGGCCCGATACACCAGCTGACCAAGTACCATCACCGCGCCAGAATGTAGATGAAGACGCACTTGTGCCGCTGTTTAATCTACTAGTTGGTAGGTTTGCAGACAATGAAGCAGCGCTGCCTGAGATGCTCGCCGCGCTATTAATGTATCCACCTGGATTTGTTGCGTTGTATGGCGTGAAGCCAAGAGCGCCTGTGACATTGGCTGAAGTTACTTCGCTGCGGATAGTAGCGCTGGTTTTGTTTTCAACTAAGCCCAATCCAACGTCAGAGCGAGTCACTACAACAGCGCCTGTCCTACCTGCTACAGAAGTCACTGGGACGTTTACCCCAAAGACACCTGTAGAAGTGTTGTACGTCAGCGAACCACTGGCAGAAACAGAAGCTCTTACTCTTGCTACTGTATGGTATTCGTTAGCGCCTTCAGGCACATCTGAAGTTGATAACAGCACTGCACCTGTCTTTCCTGCAACAGTCTGAACAGGAGCAGCCGAAGCTGCTCCTGCTGCAGTGACTTTAGTAGCTAATTCTGAATTAAGATTTGTAAAGTTGGCATCAACCTCTGCTGTGGTCAGAGATGTGCCTTTGCCAGCGCGAGTCGTAATTAATGCCATTTTATTTAATCTTTATTGTTAAGAAACAGTAATAGCCCAAGTAATGCTCATAGCATCATCTGCGCCTTTGTTTACAACAGCAAAAACTGTGCGGCACAACAAAGTACCGTTAACAGCTGCGTTAAACACACCTGCTTCAGTAACAGCACCTGTACCTGTACCTGCTTGAAAGATAGCTGTGTAAGTAACAACAGCACCTGCTGCTGCAGAAGATCCAAGCGCTACACGCCCAAGCTGGGAACTTAAAGCAGTATCACCAGCAGAAGCTGCAACACCGCCTGAACCAATGCCCATGTGAGTCATAGCAAGTGGCGTATTAGCAGCTGTTTTAAGCATGGACGAAGCAATAAATTGCTTGCCTGCAGTAACAACTAGATTTTTAATCAAGCGCTCATCTTTGACTTGACCGTCTGGGCCAGTAATAGTGACAGTAACGTCGCCGGTAACTTTCAATGAATCGTTTAACATGAGTTAGTCCTCTTTAAAAAACACGGGTTTCCCCTATATAGTCAGTTGCGAAATAAGTAAAATCGCAATAGCCTTGGTTCACTAGCGCCCCAATATCTGAAGTAGATACTGTGTTCGCTTTAGTGATCGAAAAAGCCAATATCTCATTGTCACTGACAAAAGCAACGTTTGAGACTGACTTAACAAATTGGGTATTTAAACCATCAAAACTTTCTGCTGAATCGTTTAATCCAACAGAATCTGAAAAATGGCGAATAGCTACTATTGTTTTTAGAAAAGTTTCAGACAATAAAACAGAATCTGATTTATTAACGCTTAAATTAAAATCAATAGCATCACTAAAATTTGCAATGTCTAAATAAGTTGGATTAAAGCTGAAGTTTTGTACAGAAGTAATTAATGCAGAGTCGACATAATTAGTTGCGACAATTAAATTAGCGTTGTCTAATAGTGTTGTAGTGTCGTGCTGTTGCGTTGTAAACAGGTAGTTAGTTGCATCTGTTGCAGTAGAAACATCTGTTAATGACTTAATAACACTTGTTGTTGTTAAGTCAGCCAGCATAACTGTATTAACAAAAGCTTTGTTTAAAGCATATTGCACAGCATCTTGCAACATTTGAGAATCAAACAATACTTTGTTAGTTTCGCTTGTTGCTTTGTCTAACAAAACAAAGTATTCAGACTTTAGTAGTGCTGGCTCAAGTGAAGGAGCATCAATAACAAATTGGTTGTCTGCAATTTGTTTGCTAAAGCCAACTGTAGCTATATCACCTGTGAACACAAGGTTCATTACAGATTTAACAGCTTGAAATGTAATGCCGTCAGCCAAATCAGCTGAGTCATTTATTGCTACACCATCAGAAATAGCTTTATAAAGCAATAACAAAGGGGTGTCTGCAAGAGTTAACCCGTCAGTAATAGCTTTAGCAACTTGAAGTTGCTGCGCGTCAGTTAAGTTTTCAAACTCTGTAAATTTCTTAGCAAAAGATACAACTTTTGAAAAAACATCACCCGATGTAACCAAATCAATAACAGATTTATTCAAAGTAAGCTTAGTTACTTCGTTTAATTGAGCTATTTCTTCAATAGATTTGGAAAGGCTGTACTGTGTCGAATCAATTACAAGCGCATTATCTTTTCTAAATCGATAGCGACCTGTAATGTCAAGATATACCTTTGATGCAGGCGCCACAACACTCACATTAGCGTGTGTGACTGAAACACTTACATTAACCACTAATGGGTTAATGCCCATCAGAAATCTTCCCGCACCATGAATTTCAACAATTCATAAACTGTTTGAACTTGTCCGTCACTAAAAGTAATTTCAATTTCACCTTCGTAGTAACCTGGCTCTCCAGTTAGCATTTCAGGAGCAGATGCTGGGTAAAAAACGCAAGTACCCGTACTAGCGTCAGTAATTGCACCTAATATTGTTGCTGTTAAGACATCTTCACCAGCAGCACGAAATTTTAAACGTACTGTGGCTCCGGCTAAATTAATAGCAGTGTCAGACGTTACGTCTGTTAGAACGCAAACAATAGCTGGGCGTGTATCGCCTTGAACTAGTTTAATTTTTTCTATCACAATAGAACTCCGAATATCTGTTGGATCTCTGAAATCAGCGAGCCAATTTTATTCAGATTGGAAGTTCCTGATAACAGTCAACCATCTGAAGAATATAAGCGTTATTACACCATACTATTTAAAACTGCTTAAATTAAAAAGCAGGCAGGTCAATTATCTCTTCAAATTCCCATGGACGCATAAACGTATAAAGGAGCAATTTTACAGGACGGCTATCTTTAAAAATAATACCAGCTACCACAACATTAACATATTGCCCTATCCCTAAATTAAGCAAGTCGTAATGACGTACACGGTAAAGCTCTGGTTTGCTATCAAGAATATTACCTTGCTCAAGGTTATGCGGGACAGGCAATTTATAGTAAGCAGCAACTTTTTCTAAAGTAGATGAGCCATTTGTCACTGCAAATAACAACTCTTCGCTGCCTTCAGTAGCATCGTTATACCAAGACCTACCTAACCAAAAGTCCACATCTGGGCATAAGTCTCGATCTAATAAATCTGGCCCACGTTTCATAGAAGCCAATGCTATTTGCACCGTGCGGCTTGATTCAAAATGCTTTACTCGTAATACTTTCCCGTCATCTGCTAACTCATTTCCTTGCCAAAACATGGATGGGTCATTGTTATTGGTATAGCTATAACAAGTTCTCACACCATCAAAACGCTCGCTTTCAATAATCTCAGCTTTACGGAAACTTGCTTTGCCACGCATCTGAACCCATGGCTCATTTAAATCTTTGTCGCCTGTCATTTTTTCATAAACAGCGCCTTTCTCATAGCACTTACCGCCCTCAAAATAAGCTGCACCATACATGTACACATCCCAACTGCCACGAGCTTTAGGATAGGTATATAGCTTAAACATGCTTGGTTTACCGTTTACTATCTTTATGCCACCTGGAACTACAGGCAAACCACCTGCGTTCCAGAAGCACAGAGTTTCTGGCTCACTATTAAGCTTTTCGCCTATCCCATCTGCGATGGGATACGGCAAACTGTAGTAATCAGCTACTTGGCGAAGTTGCTCAGTAGACTCTGCAGCAAAGTAAAGGTCATAGTTGTTGCGTTCCTGTGCAGAATTTGCTCCTAAGCAAATCCACAAGTTAACTGCAGGACACAGAGCCAGATCAGACAAATTTACTTCTGACGCTTTAGTGCTTCCAAAAAATGCTTTGAACTCTTCCGTAAATAAATACTGTTTACCGTCTGCTTTTGTAAATGGAAAAATAGCATCTGCATTTAAATCAGGTGCGTAATTCATTTCTAATTCACTAGGTGCAGGTGCTTTGTAAAGCTCACCGCCGTTGACGTACACAATTTCTTTAGCGTAGTAATTCATATTAATAAACAGAAGCGTCGGCAACCATCACAGTGTTGCTAGACAGGTTAATAGTCTTATCATTAAATGGGCGATTACCAGTTTGGATTGATCCCCCACCACCACCAAACTCATACCAACCGCTCCCTTCCCAAGTTGATGAGAACTGGTAGTCAGCAGCGTACACAGACCATCCAGATTGCAATGTATTGTTTTGCAGTCGGTAAGCTGAGTTATACATAGCCCACCAAACTGCAGTAGACCAGTGATCTTGACTGCTGTAAGTTCCGCTTGATCTTTTAAAACCACTTTTCTGTCGCGTATAAACAGCTTGAGCAATAGATGGCCCAGAAAACATCAGGTTACTAGTAGCAATGCTGCTTGGAAGACTGTATGAGTTAAAAGTGTTGTTGCACCCAAAGTCAAAGTCTAAGGTGTTGTCATTCCAAGCGTAACCACCTTGAGAAATTGGTTGCCCTCCGTTGCAAGGCAGCGTTGGTGAAGTTACTGCCAAAGCACTATACAAAGCCAATGGCAACAAGCGGCTATCAAAAGTCAGCTCACCTGTATCTTTGTACGCAACAATACCTACATCCGATTCTGTCGTAGTTAAGTTGCGCGGAGTTACGAAAGCTTTGACTGTTGGTGGCGATGAGTAAAACCCGCTTTGAATAACATCTACGTACCAAAGCGAGCCAGACTGGAACTGTTGCAGCACACCATAGAAATAAGCATAGTTAGTGGGCTTTATAAAAAAGACTGGCGCATCCTGGCTTACAAAAGAATACCGATGAACATGTCTTCCTGACAATGTAATAGTTCCGTCATCGCCATAATAAGCAGCAAACTCATTAAGCCCACTTAGTAAAGTTTGAACCAACGTCGCATTACCACCGTAATGCAACGAAGTTACATCGCTAGAAATTAAAATATGTCCGCTATCGTTTTTAACTGAAATACCGTACATTTATCGCCCTAAAACTGTGATTAACGTGCGCACTGTGCCTCCTGTAGCACTTACTGTGGTGCCAGACTGCGTGACTGTGTGTATAAGCCCTTCTTGATTAGTAGGAGTAATGTCTACTCCTGAGCGCTGAAATAATGTCTCTGTCATTAAATCCAAAGTAGGCATAACTTGACTACTGCTAGCGTTAGCAGGGGCAATAAATGATCCAATGTAATTCCAAGTTTGAGTATCTGTGTTGAAAAACATCTGCCCATTGGCATTAAACAATTGAATGCCTAAGCTCATAGATCAAGATTCCCAATCTTTACGCGCAGCGTACCGCTGGCGTCAAACACTTTAATCAACTGGTTATCCATCTCCATACGTGCTCCAGTCAAACTAGACTTAACGTTAAAGTTACTAGTGCCCACCAGCGCCAAGGAACCAATTTTTGCTGCAGTAATAGCTGCATCTTCAATCTTGGCCGTAGTAATAGAAGCATTGCGAATAGCAGCGTCATCAATATAAACAACACCTCCATCAACAATAAAAGGTTTTCTTTTATCTCCGTTTGTTCTACCTATCCAAAAGCGATCTACATCAAATCCAGCTTCAACTTCTGTGCCATCGTTGTAGATACCAAAGCCTCCAACCAAACTATTAACGTTTACCTTAGCTGTGTACAGCGCACCAATATCTGTGACCTTGCCATTCACCGTGCTAATGTTGGTTTGCAGCAATGTTTGCGCTGAAGCCAGGTTACTGGCCGAAGACGACTCCACCGTGTTGATCTGAGTAGCCAAAGCACTATCAGCATTTGTGCGTGCAGTAACTTCTGTCTGGATAGCTGCTGTATTAGTGTTAGCTGCAGTCTGCGCTGTACCCGCTGCGGTATTGGCTGCAGCAGCCGCTGTGTTTGCAGCTGTGGCCGATGACTGCACTGTGGTGATCTGCGTTGCTAAAGAAGAATCAGCATTGGCGCGCACGGTCTGCTCTGTCTGGATAGAAGCAGCATTCACTGCTGCAGCCGCTAAAGCTTGATTGGCAGTTGTTTGCGCTGCCACTGCAGCTGCTGCCGCATCTGTGGCAGCTTTGTCTGTGACTGCACTCCAAGCGCTGCCTGTCCACCGTTTAGGTTGGTTAGCGTCATTTGTTGTGTCGATCCACAGATTTTGAACTAGCTGGTCTGCAGCCAAAGGTGCAGAGCTTTGAATCAATACTTTGCCTTTGATTCCTGCAATGCCTGCTGCTAAAGCAGCGTCTGCTTTAGCAATGTCTGCTGTAATTTGTGCAGCAGAAGAGGCTGCCAAACCAGAAGTTTGATTACTATTGACGGTTGCTGTCAGGTTTGTAATAAACGAAGCATTTGCTGAATCACCGTTAGCACGAGCAGTTTGCTCAATTTGAATAGCTGCTGCATTTGAGGCAATGCGTGTGTCATCTGTCAGCACCCAAACTGTACCGCTGTAACGGTAAGTCTTGTTGCCATTAGATGTGTTGTACCAAATATCACCTGCAACCATGCCAGCAGTAGGTGCAGTGCTTGCTGTATATGTACGGTTACTAGCATTGGCCACAGCAGACACGCTGCTGATCTGAGTACTTAGCGCAGAGTCAGCCGTACTTCGTGCGGTCTGCTCTGTTTGGATTGCAGCAGTGTTGTTACCAACGTTAGCAAACAAGGTGCTGACGTTTGCAGCTAAAGCACTGTCTGCGGTGGCTCGCACTGTTTGCTCTTGCAAAATAGCTGCAGTGTTGCTACTAGCACTAACTGCAATAGCATTTACTGCAGTTACCAAAGCGCTATCGCCATCCTGACGCTGCGTGATTTCTTCTGAAATAACTGTGGCAAACTCGCCAACTTCAGTTTGAACTTGAGCTAACACATCTGCCAAAGCTTGATTGCCTGCAAGTCTATTTTGAATCTCATTGGCAATGTCAATGTCTAGCAGCGTAATACGAGCAATCTCAGACTTTAAAGCTTCTGCCAAAACACCGTTGTCAATCTTGCCTGTGAGCTGCTCAATGACTTGCTCAATGATAAGTTTGGCTACAGCAGAAGCTGGGCCAATAATTTCATTAGTTGTTCCATTAATTGAGATTATTTGAATCCAGTAGTAATACCGAGCATTGGCATCTATCTTGTCAAAGTAATTACTGCCTGCAGCTGCAGCTATTCGGATGGCTCCATTGAAGTCATCTGATAATCCACGGTAAACCCATACAAAAGCCACAGCATGTGAGTTAGCTGAAGGTAATGACCAAGCTACATCAATACCACCAAAAGCAGGAGTAGCACTCAATACTGAAGTATTGTCAGGATCTCCTGGCAAAGGGCCACCCCAGCTTCCTGTACCGCAAACATTACTCATTGATTTGTCCTCTGCATGAGGCTCCGCCTCAATGATGGTCTGTTAAAGATTTCCTAAACTCAAGTTAACCCAAGAAAGAAACCATGAAAGCAACTTATATTGCACATTATCTCACTGACAAAGATGTAGCCAACTTTGCTAGGCAATCTTTTGCCTCAGTAGCCGACCAATTTAGTGAAACTCAAAACAATAACCTCATTCGCTTTTTAGCTAGAGGCATGGCTTCAGGTGACTGGGAAAAGCTGCTATTGCAGTTTACTGACTGCCAATCTATAGAGAAAGCTAAAGAACTTGCTGTTTACTGCAGGTCTATTCCAGAGCATTGGGTTCCATTTGGTCATCCTCATATCTCTATTCGTATGCAAGCGCCTGTGCCTATTGCACGACAAGCTTTTAAACATAAGATTGGTTTTGTAGAGTCAGAAGAATCTAGGAGATATATCTCAGGTCGCCCTGAGTTGTATATTCCACCTGCTTTCCGAGCAGTTGCTGCTTCTGTAAAGCAAGGCTCGTCTGGGCCTCACAAAGATACTGATTATTGGGTCACTGAGTACAGTGTTCAATGCACTTCAGCTATAACTCTCTACGAAAACATGGTTAATGATGGCATTTGTCCAGAACAAGCAAGGTTTGTTTTGCCTCAAGGATGCGAAGTTAACTGGGTATGGACAGGCTCACTCTATTCATTTGCTAACTTCTATAACTTACGCACAGACTCTCATGCTCAGTTAGAAATTCAAGATTTAGCTAATGATATTGGAAAAATAATTGCCCCCTTATACCCTATTTCTTGGTCGGCATTAACTAATGGTGCTTATTGAATGCCTGTAAACTAATCCTCCCATTAATTAATTAAGAGTTCAAGGGCTTTCCTTGCCCTTTTGCAAAATTAATCAATTTTCTAATCAATGCAGTACCAGTATTGATTCTTTGTTTATGAAACTAAAAGAAACACATGCACACACCTAATTCATTAAGCCAAATTGAAACAACAACTGACTCTTATGTAGCTCGCTACCCTTGGGCAACTGAAATGGCTATTGAACAACAAGCCATCTTCTGGCCTGCTGAAGAGTTAGGCGTAGAAGAAGATGAACAGGATTTTCGTGTTGGTCTTAATGACGCTGAACGTCATGGCCTGCTTACAGCTCAATCAGTATTAACTCAGTATGAATTAATGATTGGTGGCGAAGAGTTATGGGGCGGCAAAATTGGTCGCCTATTTCCACGCCCTGAGATTCAACGCATGGCAGCTTGCTTTGCCAATGTAGAGCTAGGCTCTCATGCTCCGTTCTATGACTTAGGTAACAAAGTCATGGGCAACTCAACTGACGAGTTCTACAGCCGTTGGAAATCTGATCCTATCTTGGCTGAGCGCATTGCTTTTATCAACGCTTGCACAGCGTCGGAAGACGCCTTAGAAGTTACAGCTGCACTGGCTTTTCTTGAAGGTGCCGTGCTGTTTACTGCATTTGGCTTCTTCAAAGGATTCAATAGCCGTGGCTTTAACTTGATCCCTCACTTTGTGAGCGGCATTGATGGCTCAGCTAAAGACGAGAACTACCACTCTATTGCTTCTGCACGTTTGTTCCGTGAATGCAAAGCAGAGCGCGTTAAAGCAGGCAACCATTCACCAGAACAAGACGCCGTCTTAAAGCAAAAGATTGTGGACATTGCTCAAAAAGTAGCTGACCACGAACGCCGCATCAACGATCTTTTGTTTGCCATTCCTGGCAACCGAGTCGTTACGCAAGAAGAACTCAACCGCTTCCTTGAAGACCGTGTTGATGTTGTTCTAAATCGACTGGAGATGCCTCCAATGTTTGGCCAAACCAAAGGCGTGATTAGCAACTGGTTCTACCAACAACTTTCTACCGTCAAAGTCCCTGATTTCTTTGCAGCTACCCAGCTGCAATACACCCGCAACTGGGCCAAGCACAAGCTGGCTTTTAACAAGGAACTCGCTGATGTACTCTAATCCAATCGATACCGTTGAACAAACCTCTCCCACTGGAGGAGAGAACTTACAAAAGTATGAGCGTTTGAGCTTAGAGCGCAAAGATCTCCAAACCAAAGGTCATTTGCCCCAGTGGTACACAACCCCAGGCTGGCAGATGTTTAAAGAAAAATACGCTTATCCAGGTGAGGAAGCAGTTAAAGGCAGGCATCGCAAGATTGCTAAAACTTTAGCTCGTCACATGTTAGGTGCTGAAGCTGAGTGGGAAGACAAGTTCTTTCAAGAGCTATGGGACGGCATCTTGTCTCCAGCATCGCCTGCACTATCTAACACAGGAACAGATCGCGGGATGATGGTGTCTTGCTCTGGTCAGATGGTTGGTGACTCCGTGGAATCTTTCTACGGTAACTTGCGTGAGACAGCTTTGCTGTCTAAGCAAGGCTTTGGCACCAGTGCTGACTTCAGCTCTATCCGGCCACGCGGCACACCTATCTCCAAAGGCGGTAAGGCCAGTGGTCCTGTAGAGGTTATCAATGACTTCTTTACGACTGCAGGCAAGATTAGCCAAGGTGGTAATCGTCGTGGCTCAGTAGGCGCTTATCTCAACATCGAACATGGTGACTGGGACGAAGCTTGTGACCAATTAGCAGCAGACCCCAATGGTAAAAACTACGGCTGGATCATTAAAGACTCTTTTGTAGCTCGCCTGCTTGAAGGTGACGAAGACGCATCACGTCGTTGGATTAAAGCGCTGTACACCAAGCTAACAACCGGCAAAGGGTACATCTTCTGTGTAGACAAAGCCAATCGTCATCGCCCACAGATGTACAAAGACCATGGCTTACACATCGTAGCTTCTAACTTGTGCAGTGAAATCATGCTGCACTCCAGCAACGACTACACCTACTCTTGCATTTTGTCTTCATTGAACCTGGTTCATTGGGACCGGATCAAGACCAGTGACTCGGCATTCATTGCTACAGTCTTTTTAGACTGCTTGTGTTCTGAGTTTATTGAGGCCAGTGAATCTATTGCCGGTATGGAAAAAGTGCGAGCTTTCACCATTAAAGGCAGAGCCATTGGTTTAGGTGTGATGGGATTTCACACTTATCTTCAAAGCAAAAACATTCCATACATCGGGTTGGAAGCACAGTTTTTGTCTGGCGAGATTGCTAAACATTTGCATGACGAGTCACTCAGAGCCAGCCAATGGTTGGCAGAACAGTACGGTGAACCTGGATGGTGTAAAGGCTACAAAGTGCGTAACACGCACCGTACAGCGTATGCACCTACAAAAACAACCGCACTTTTGATGGGTGGCGTTTCTGAGTCTTGGTTCCCAGACCCAGGCGCAGTCTTTGACGCAGGTACAGCAGTCGGTGAATTGCGCCGAATCACTCCAGTGATTTATGAGCTGATGAAAGAGAAGGGCGTTTACAACGACGCAACAATCCACAACATCATTGAAAACTTAGGCAGCGTGCAACACGTTGACTGGCTCAATGTTGAAGAGAAGCTAGTCTTTCTCAATGCCTTTGAGATGGACCAACGCATCTTGCTTCGTCATGCAACTCAACGACAAAAGTACACCTGTCAGGGTCAGTCTTTGAACTTTTATGTTCCAGAAGACGGTTCTGAAAACCTAGTGGCGGATTTAATGACCGCCGTGCTTTTGCATCCTGATTGCTTGAGTCAGTACTACATCTATAGCCGTAGCGGAGTAGTCATTAAGGACGAGTGCATTTCCTGCTCTGCATAAAAACCCATAGAGCCCGCTTTAACTAGTGGGCTCTTTTAATTTATTAAGGCGCTTAAATGTCAATTATCTGTAGATCTATTGGTTGTACCTCACGTATTCATTCGGGATCGGATTTTTGCATTGATTGTGAATCCGGTGTTCAAAAACAAGAAGATGAAGCAAAGCAACCTCAAAGCCACTTTGACTTTGAGCAAACTGAAAGTTTGTCTGAAGTCTCTCACTTTCAACTCAAACCTCTCAACGGCGTTACTCAAATTGATGTCTTCGCAGTGCATCAACTGTTTGCTATTCAAGACCCGTCTGGCTGTATTCAAGAAGCCAGCAAAACGCTCTTACTTTCCAGCACACGAGGCAACAAAAAACCTCTTGGCCAAGACATACGAAAAGCCAAAGACATGCTGACTCGTTGGCTACAAATCAACGAAGGGGCATCAAAAATTTAAGCGCCGTCCTGACGCTTTTATGAATCAACAAAACAAGGTTTTCATGCAACGCTTTATCAATGTGTCGGATGTTCCACTAGCTCTGGCTGTCTTTTTAGCCAGTGACAATTACGACTACAACAACGACGACCTCACTATCAGCGCTACCACGCTTTTAAAACCCATTCGCCAAATCATTTTGCCTTCGCGCATTCCTTTGGAAGATGGTATGGCATCTTTGCCAGACATGATGAGCAACCGCCTTGGTTCAGCAGTGCATGACGGCATTGAAAGAGCTTGGCTAAACAACCACAAAGCAGCTATGTCTGCGCTAGGTTATCCACCAAAAGTCATTGAGCGTGTGCTGGTAAACCCAAAACCAAAAGACTTGACTGAAGGCTGCATTCCAATTTACTTGGAGCAACGCCTGTCTAAAAAAGTAGGTAAGTGGACCGTCACTGGAAAGTTTGACTTTGTTGGCGATGGCCGAGTTCAAGACTTCAAGACCGCATCGGTCTGGTCGTACATGAACCAAGTCAACGCTACCAAACAAACCTATCAAGGCAGCATCTATCGCTGGCTTGACCCCAAGCTAATCACTCAAGATGAGATGGACATCCACCACATCTTTATGGATTGGAAAGCTGGGATGGTCAAGACCGATCCAAACTACCCCAACCAGCGCTTTAAAAAGCAGACCTTTCCTTTGTTGTCATTGGCAGAAACAAGCAGCTTTATCCAGCGCAAGTTGAACCAAATAGAGCAGTACTGGGATGCACCTGAAGATGAAATACCTGAGTGCAGCGCAGAAGACTTGTGGCGCAGCCAGCCAGTTTTCAAGTACTACAAAAATCCTGCTTCTACAAAGCGAAGCACCAAGAACTTTGACATCTTGCAAGACGCACGCCTTCGATACATTGAAGACGGCAGCGTTGGCCTGATTAAAGAAGTCCCTGGTCAAGCCACCGCCTGCAAGTATTGCCAGGCATTCCCCATCTGCAGCCAGAAAGACGCTCTTATAGCAAGCGGCGATCTGATCATGACTTAACTTAAAACTCTTATGAACTACGATCAAATGCCTTATCACTCCACCAGCGAAAAACTGGTGGACATTATGCGTAACCGCACACAAGCAGAAGAGCCTTTGTTCTTTCGCGTCTTGGTAGGTTATTACTTTTCTCTAGCTGCATCCCAAATGCGCTGCTCTATCAGCAGCCCTGATCGAGGCGAGATTCCAGTCAACATGTATGCCTGTAATCTAGCGCCATCAGGCTTTGGTAAAACTTTGTCTTGCAACTTGATGGAGGAAGAAGTTCTTCACTTGTTTCGCTCACGCTTTCTTGAGGAAACTTTTCCTTTGTTAGCTGATACAAACTTGCCTAAGCTAGCAGTCAAGAGAGCTAATCGCAAAGCTACTGATCCAGATGAAGAACTTCGCAGTCTGCAATCAGAGTTCAACAAAGGCGGCGCAATGGTGTTCTCGTTTGACTCTGGCACTTCGCCAGCAGTTAAGCAATTGCGCCACAAACTGCTGATGGCCAATGCTGGTTCTATGAACTTGATCATGGATGAGGTAGGTGCCAACATGACCGCTAACCGGGAAGTGTTTGACGCTTTTATTGAGCTCTTCGATAAGGGCTTGATTAAACAAAAGCTAATCAAAAATGGCCCAGACAATTTGCGCAATGAAGAAATCATTGGCAAGACCCCAACCAACCTTTTGATGTTTGGCGTACCAAACGCTTTGCTTGATGGTGCCAAAACTGAAGAAGAGTTTATGAAGCTCTTGGACATGGGCTATGCACGGCGCTGTTTCTTTGGCTATCTTCGCACGATCAGTCGTAAGAAAGGTCGCAATGCTGAGCAAATGTATGACGACCGCACAAACCACAGTAACAACCAGGCAATAGAAGAGCTAGCTCAGCGTTTTGAAAACTTGGCAGACATTATTAATGCCAACAAGCAACTGGTCATCAGTAAGGCAACGTGCATCAAGCTCAATGAATATCAAATCCATTGTGAGCAACGTGCTGAGCAACTAGGAGATCACCAAGAACTGCGCAAAAGTGAGCTGTCTAACCGCAACTTTAAAGTGCTCAAGCTGGCTGGTGCTTACGCTTTTATTGATGACTCGCCAGAGATTACTGAAGCACACATCTTTAACGCCATTCGCTTGGCAGAAGACTCTGGTGAAGCATTCACTCGCTTGCTATCGCGGGATAAATCTTGGGTTAAGTTAGCTAAGTACATCGCAGCCGTAGGTCAAGATGTTACGCACGCTGACTTGTCAGAAGACTTGCCTTTCTACAAGGGAGGCTCCGGTAACAAGCAAGAGTTGTTGAGTAACGCCATTGGTTGGGGCTACAAAAACAACATCATCATCAAGAAATCTTTCGCAGATGGTATTGAGTTCTTGCGGGGTGAAACGCTCAAGCCAACTGACTTGAAAAAAATGGTCATCAGTTACTCCACTGACATGACCACTGACTACCGCAATGAACACGCTCCGTTTGACAAGCTTCACAAGCTGACTCAAACAGCGGGTCTTCACTGGGTAGCTCACCACCTCAATGGCGGTTACCGCAATGAAGAGAACGCTATCGCTGGCTTTAACGTAGCAGTGATTGATGTTGATGGTGGCGTAAACATTAGTACTGCCAAGATGCTGCTCAAAAATTACAAGTTTTTGTTGTACACAACTAAGCGCCATACAGAAGAAGAGAACCGCTTTCGTATCTTGTTGCCTATCAACTATGAGTTGCGCCTGGATGCCAAGGACTACAAAGAGTTTATGGCCAACATTTACCAGTGGCTCCCTTTCGATGTTGATCTTGCAACCAACCAGCGTGCTCGCAAATGGCTGTCTCATGACGGGCACTTTGAGTACAACGAAGGCGAAATGCTTGACGCCTTGCCCTTCATTCCAAAGACCAGCAAGAACGAAGAGCGCAAGACTTTAGTGGACTCGCAGCAATCTATGGACAACTTGGAGCGTTGGGTCATCAACCACATTGGTGACGGTAATCGCAACAACATGCTGCTGCGCTACTCAATGATTCTGCTCGATGCAGGCTTTGACTTTGAGGGCATCCGCTCTCGTGTCATGGGCTTAAACGACAAGATTGTAGACAAGTTAGAAGAGCAAGAAATTATGGGAACCGTAATGGTCACTGTAATGAAAGCATTGGCTAAGAAAGCGTAAACATGATTAACAAGCACAGCAATACAGCTATGGACACCCAAGTGGGCGGTAGTCACTACAAAGAGATGAACATTCAGCCGCTGGAATTCATTCAAGCCAACGCCATTCCCTTTTGCGAAGGCAACGCCATCAAATATTTGTGTCGTTGGAAAAGCAAAGGGGGGGTTGAAGATTTGCGTAAAGCTATGCACTACATCCAGTTACTTATTGACTGGGAAACCAAACCAGGTGCCGTCCCGACACTTACTTGAAAACTAAAAAGGAAACCAATTGAACCAACAATACAACGACAACCTTGTCTTGCTTTGCGGTAAATCAGCCACTGGTAAGTCTGCTTCTCTTATGGGGCTAGAAAAACCAGAAGGCGTGATGTACCTCAACTGCGAGGCAGGCAAGAAGCTGCCCTTTAAATCTACGTTTAAACAGTACGTTATCACTGACCCGCTGCAAGTAATCGAAGCTTTTGATGCAGCCGAAAAACTTCCAGAAATACACACCATCGTAGTAGACAGCTTGACCTATTTGCTGGATATGTACGAAAGCGTGTATGTCTTGAACTCTGCCAATGGCATGAAAGCCTGGGGCGACTTTGCCCAGTACTTCAAGTCATTGATGCAGCAAAACGTAGCGAAGTCCAGCAAGAACGTAATTTTTACGGCTCACACCATGGACACGCTCAACGAAGCGGAGATGTTGATGGAAACCAAGGTGCCTGTTAAAGGCTCCTTGAAGAACAACGGCATCGAAAGCTATTTCAGCGTCGTCATTACTTCTAAGAAAGTGGCGTTGAAAGCACTGAAGGATTACGGATCAGCTTTGCTGACTGTGACCCCAGAGGAAGAGGCACTTGGATTCAAGTACGTCTTCCAAACCAAGATCACAAAAGAGACGGTAAACGAGCGTCTGCGTGGTCCCCTTGGGTTGTTTGAGACGAAGGAAACCTTTATCGACAACAACATGCAACTTGTTATCAATCGTCTTCAAGAGTACTACGCATAAGCGAAGTCAAACACTTAAATCAACCGGAAAAATTAAATCATGTCTCTTCTTTCAAATCTCACATCTGATGACGCTATTGCCAACGAAAAGGACTCCGTAGGCGGAGGCGGCGTACTAGCTTCTGGCTTGTACCCAGCAACTGTATCGCTGGCTTACGCTACAAAATCCGCTGGCGGTGCAACCGGCTTGGTGGTTCATGCAAAGACCAGTGAAGGTCGCGATATTCGTCAAACTCTTTGGATGACTTCTGGCACTGCCAAAGGTGCCAAGAACTACTACGAAAAAGATGGCGTCAAAAACTACCTGCCAGGTTATATTGCAGCCAATGCTTTGTCATTGCTAGCTACCGGCAAGGAAATATTTCAGCTAGAAACTGAAATTAAAGTTGTCAATGTCTACAGCTATGACGCCAAAGCAGAAGTCCCTACCAAAGTCGAAGTGCCTGTGGATCTGATGGGTAAGGAAATCGTCATTGGCTTGATCAAGCAGACTGTTGACAAGACAACTAAGAACGAAACCACTGGTGCTTATGAGCCAACAGGTGAGACACGAGAAGAAAACGAGATAGACAAGTTTTTTCGTGCAGCTGACATGATGACTACTGCTGAGATTCGTGGTGCAGCCAATGAGCCAGTGTTTTACAACACCTGGTCTGAGAAGTGGACTGACAAAGTTCGCGACAAAGCCAACAAGACTGCTGGTACTGCAGGCTCACCGCGTGCGAGCAATGCCATGAAGAAGCCTGTAACCAGCTTGTTTGGTTAATCCTTTTAGGGGGAAAGCAGATGCTGGTAACTAGGGTTATCCCTAGTTAGCGCAGCCAGTGAAGCGAGTACCCCGTCTTTTCCACATTGATACAAGGATTTTATGACTCAACTTGCTCTTCCTTTAACCCTTCCTGTTCAAGACTTAGATCAATTTGTTACCATTTTGACTAGTTGGCATAACAACCGAGTTGCCCAGCTTAAACACATACTGCTTATGCCTTCAGGCAGTGAGCTTCTTATTGACGATGAAGAGCCTTTAATGCTGACAGGAGAAGTCTTAAAAGCTTACCAAGTTGGTATTGAGCAAAGCTTAGCTTTACTTGGCCAGTTGCCGTTTGCTTTTGAGACTGAAGACAGTGCTTCCATTGGGACATAAGCTTAAATTCGTTGGATGCGATCCAAGTCTTAGGAATTGGGGTCTGGCAGTAGGCACCTTTGATACAGCAACGCAGCAGCTCACCATAGATCAGTTGAATCTGACTTGTCCTGACCTTTCCAAAGGAAAGCAAGTTAGGCAAAACAGCTTAGATCTAGAAGCGGCTTATCAACTTTATCAAGGCGCAATTACTGCCGCTAAGGGCGCTCATGCAGTGTTTGTAGAAGTTCCAGTAGGCAGCCAGTCTGCACGCGCTATGGCTTCCTACGGCATCTGTGTGGGCGTCCTTGGGGCATTGCGAGCCAATGGCATTCCGTTCTTTGAGGTGACACCTACAGAAGTCAAATTAGCTGGGCCAGGCATCAAAACCGCAACCAAGCATCAAATGATTGGCTGGGCCATGGACAAGCATCCCGAAGCCAACTGGCCAACCTACAAACAAGGCGGTAAAGCGCTGGTTAGCGAAGCAAAAGCAGAGCATCAAGCGGATGCTGTTGCTGCTATTTACGCAGGCATGTCCTGCAATTCTTTTAAACAAATGTTGCCATTTATGGCACGCAACCCATAAGGAAAAAATGCAAATTCAACTAAAACAAACTGAAATCGTTGCTGCACTAAAGCAATTTATTGCTGCACAAGGCATTGATTTATCAGGCAAGAAAGTAGATGTGACCTTCACCGCTGGCCGCAAAGAGACAGGACTGTCTGCAGAAATCTTTATTGATGAGTACGACATCCCTGACTTTGGCGCAGATGATGAAGACGAACAAGAGCAATCACCGGCTGTCAAAGCAGCTGTGTTGCCTTTTATAAATGTCGTTCACAAAGACGAAGTAGCTGCAGACCCTGCAGTTGAGCCAGTAGTCGGAGACGTTAAGACTACTAGTCTTTTCACCTAAGACGCATGTTAAAGACGCTCAAGGCAATTGGCTATTTAATAGCTGCTGTCGCTGTACTTACAGTGCTCTTCAGCGGTGGAATTTTAATCATTGGACTTGGCCTATTGGTTGGCTTTTTGCTTTCTCTACTGGGAAGCGTATTGTTAACTGCATCAGGTATCAAGTCTTTGATGGAGTCCCCCGACAAAGACCCCATAGACTAAAACTCTTGACACCCCGGAAAGACGGGGACTATAAGAAATGAAGGCTGGCAACGGGTTAGCGCCGTTGCAGGACAATTGAGAGCCTTCTAGTGTTGGTAATCCGCTGCTTCATGCGAGCAGCCTTCATTTCTTATGGTTTTATAAGCGACATTGTTGCATTGACTGTCGCCAAGTCATCTAACACAGTGAAGTACTTAAAAGCTCCAGCCCCAAATGGGTTATTACCAAGGCGTCCCCATACAGAACCATCTAACACGGTGGAACCTAAGTCAATGTACTGCTCCATAGCCAATACAGCTAGCACTCTACCTGGCTTTTCTCTCATCAGTGTTAGCAATACTTTTTGTATCCGCAAGAAGTACTTGGTAAACGGCAAAATGCCCATGTCATCCAGATACTGTAAGGCTTTGTGCATAGGAATGTCGTAGTTCACAAACGAATCACTAGCGTCTTGGATCGCTTTTTCCTTAGTCATAGGGTTGCGCTTAGTAGTGTTGTGTTGATACAAAGTGTATCGCGCTACAAAGTCAGACAACTGAGTAACACGGCTTAATCCTTGGTACATCTTGGTGTCTTTCGACATGTACAAGGTTTTAGCCAGACTCTTTACCTTTGGGTTTAGTTTGTCTGTGTATTTACTAACGCTTTGTGCAAACTGTGATGGATAAGAGTAGAGGTCTTCTTCTAAAGACACATCTTCCACAATAGTAGGCATCAATCCAGAATCAACCAGCTCTTTGATTGGGTTGCGGTCTATTGAATTTTCTAAACGAGCAATTCTGCTTGCTATTTCTTTGTCGTTGCCTTGCGTGTAACCGCTGTTGCGTTGTAGCTTGAGTTGCCCCAACTCATCCATGTCACGTTGGTAAGCAGAAGCTGAACGCAGCGCTACCAAGTGATGGTAAAGAATTGAACGAAGCGGTACACCATTCATAGCCAATAGAGTCATGTTGGAATAAATGTTTCCTAGCATCACAATGCCAGTCTTCACCACAATGATGTCTTTAGTTTCAGCTACCAACGCTTGCCAAACTTTTTCTCCTTTGTTTACTATGCTTGCTGCTCGCTTAGCGTAGTCTTCTGCTTCTTGTGCGCTCATGCCACGGATTCGGCCAGACTGTCGCAAAACAGTGTTCATTCCATAAACAAACATTTTTTCCAAAGATCTTTGCAGCTTTGGATCTTTTTCAAACATGTCGGCTAAAGACGCTTTGCGATAACCAAACATAATGTCCAGCGTATCGTTTCGTACCACCATGCCTTTGGAACCAAAAATAGCTTCTGCGTCTTTTTTGGTTTTCTCTGGCAGCATGTTCCAGATTTCCTTCATGTCTTTATCAGTAGACTCTTGACCTACCAAAACGTAGGCTGTTGGGTTCTTAACCCAATCCAAATCAAACTGTTCTTTAATAGCTTTCATCGCTGTTTTGTTTTGCTCTTGTGACGTTTCTTTGTCAAAGACAGAACCAGCCATCATGCCTAGTACACGCTCAAACCTATTGTCCCGGCTCAAGACACTGTCCTTAGTAGCTTCACTCATCAAGTAACGCCACTTCACTACGTTGCCTTGCTCGTTAAGCACAGGAGCCATGTGATTGGCTTTCACCTTAGACAAGTCACGCCTTGGTCCAGGCTTAAACATATCTGCAATCGCTTGTGTGCGTGACGCCATCATGTCTGCGTTAGCAGATGCGTTTTGCGCACCTATATACGTGTTGGTATCTAGGTAACCATTATGGTTTTCAGAGCCTTTGTTTGTCATGCCGGTGATGGACACAATGCCTGACACCTTGGATTGCATACCACCACCTTTGCGGATGTAAAGATGTTTGACCTGGCGGTTAGGATCTCCTTTGTCTAAAGAGACACGAGCTCCTTTTGTATAACCGTGGTTGATTAAATTTTTACCATCAATTTCATTAGCTGATTTGATGTCTACGTTAGGGTCGTAGATCTCAGAGGTATAGCCGTGCATCATCAGCTCTGGGCGACCTTTAAAAAGTCTAGCCAATGCTTCTTCTTCTAGATGCTTATGCAGCTTCAAAACAAACTCAACACCGTTTCCATCTGTACGCTGATTCTCTGTGGCCAGTAATTTAGCTGCTTCGTTGCGTTGAGCTACACCCATGTACTCAATGGAGTACAAGACTGTCAGTACCTCAATAATTTTTTGAGCTTCTTCCGTGCGTGCTTCTGTCAACTTGCCTTGGTAAGCCGTGCCGTACAGCTTGGCTATGTTGTGTGAGTTCATCATCGTAAACTCACCAGCTACTAGACCTGTAGCCACCTGAATAGCCAATGCGTTGGCTTGTTCAATAAAGTAAAACTTAGCATTGTTAAAGCTGTTTAGTTTTGCTTCAAAGCTAGCAATTGATTTGCTCATCTCAGCTCGGTTGCTCAGCAACTGCTCAATCTCCGGCAGACTAAAGTCTTTCAGCAAAGCATGTGCTCCTGTGCGCATAAAGACCGCTGAGACGCTTGATTTGGCCTCAGTAGACAAACGCTTGCCATTGTCTGCAAAAGCCCACAAAGCGCCTTTAGAGGCGTCTGAGATTAAGGTTTTACGCATCTTTTCAAGCGACTTAGTGCCACGCAACAAAGCTTGCAAGAAAGTAGCTGATCCTTTGAGCTCTCCTAATGCTGAGGCTACTACGCCCAGCTTGCCTTTGAAAGCCGAGTTGCGCATGGTGCGCAAGTTGTCAATAAAGAAATCAACGTTATCGTCAGCTACTGTTCTGACTAACGCACCAGCTGTGCGTACTCCCAGGTTTGAGTTCTCTCTGATAAAACTAGAGTTTGCCCAAGAAGAAACTTTATTTCGGGCAACATCAGATGCGGCTTTAACACCATCTTCAAAAGAGTCAGTAAACTTATTACGCACTGGGCTGTTTAGCTTGTGCCGCTCTTTGGCTTCTATATCAATAAGTTGACCCACAAGCGCAGTTATTTTTGCATCAGCATTTTGGCCTTTGTAAGTGTTTGTTACCTTGCCATTAAAGAAAGCCAAGATGTTCTCAAACACAATCTGCAGCCTGTCTGCAAAGCTAACAGCAGAAGAGCGTTGACGGCCTGTCTCAGTAGCAGTCTTGAGCATCTGATTAAAGCCTTCATGAGCCAAGCCCATAGCAGCAAACCGAGACAAGTAGTCTGATCGAGAGCCGTTGCTTTGCTCTACCTTGAAGATAAAATCGTACAGATTTTGCGCATTCGCTTGCTCAGACGGTGTAGCTGTTGTCCAGTCACCTGTGTGAAAGTCTTCTACTTTGAGCTTTTTCTGGATCTCTGTGTACAGCGCATCTAACTCTTTGTAAGCCACTTTGCTGTGAGCTTCTTTGGCGTCCAGTGCAGCACGCACTGTAGCTTCAACTTGCTCAATAACAAACGCACTTTGCTCTGTCATCTTAAAGCCTGAGCCCAAGATTGAAGAAGCAAAAGGAGCAACTCCTGTGTTTAGCGCTTTAAACCAAACATCCATAGGAGTCAGTGCTTGGTCTTTCATTAAGCTCTCTTTGAACGAGCCAAATGGACCATACAGCTTGCTGACCATGCTACCTAGCAAACCACGCAATTGAGCATCAAATGCTGGCGAGATGGTTCCTGTGTCTAGCGCTTCATACAAGTCAATAGTGCTGTAGGTGTTCAATGTTGCTTGCGCAGCGGACACATTCATAGCCAAGTTTTTGGCACCTGTCTCTTGGCTGCTTTGCTCTTGCAGAGCAGCAGCCGTAGACAGGATGCCTGAAACGTTAGCGATCAAAACACCTAAGCCTTTAGCAGATGCCGTGTCTTTAAAGCCAAGCAAACCAGCCATGTTGCCAATGAAGGCTTGCAGCAGATCCGTTAGCTTACCCAGCGTGGTGGACTGCATTTGAGCTTTGGCCAGCACTTCTTGCTGAAACTCTTGATTGGTCATACCCCAAGAAACCAGCTCGTCTAAGTTGCTCAAAGCAGTAGCAAACTTGTCTGATAAGTTACTTGAATCAGCATATTTACGGGCAACAATCAAAAGCTCATTCAACTCTTTGATGTACGGTTGCAAAGCTTTTTCTTTGCTAGCTAACAAACGAGAAATAGCAGAGTGCAGCAATTCATGCACCAGCAGTTCAGGCGTTAAACCAGAGCTTTGAAACGCTGGGCTCATCACGTAAATTTCTGTTTTGCCTCCTGCAAATCCAGTCCAGCCACGAGCATTCTTTTGTACACCTGCAATGGGCAGTGTTGCTGCTGTGTCTGGGGTGATGTATTTCACCATCATCTCTGGATCAATAAACTTGACCAGCGCCTTGAGCAGCTTGCTATTGAACCCTGCATTAGGCAAACCAGGCTCGTTCTTGTATTTGCGCAGCAAACCTTGAACCACTCGCTTGAAGTTCACCTCTTTATTCACTTCAAAGAAGTTAACCAAGTCCTGATCTGGGGCAACTTGAGGAGTGCCCAAAGGACCAAATGGTGTGTCACCTGTTAGCACTTTTGTTTTAACTGGCACCGGCTTGGTGTCTTGCATGATGTCTGCAGGCTCAGCTTGTGTTTCCGCTCCCAGCTCTTTTTGAAGCAAAGTAGTGATCTGCTGAACAGCTTTCAAAAGCGCAGGGTTTACCGCGTTATCCAGTTCACCCAACATCTTTGTAGCCATTGCACGGTCATCATCTGAGACAGGGTATTCACCCCCTTGCAAAGCGTACTGGTCAACAGCTCCCATGATGGCCAAGACCTGCAACTTAATGCTGTCAGCTTCAAAAGCCATAGCCTTCATGCCTTTCACCATGTCAGCCAGCAATGTTTTTGGGTCCATTTTTTCTTTGACAGCCAGCGTGTTAATAGCTTTGGCAATGTTAGTAATGGCTGCGGGAGAAACTTCTCCTTTGTCCATCAAAGCTGCCAGACCCATCACAGTGCGAGACAACGCTGCCAACATTTCATTGGCTGGCGAGAAGTTCAACATCACGTTGAACAGTGATTTGTTCAGGCTCTGAGCTGCTTCTGTGAAGCCAGCCAAACCTACACCTGTAGCATCAAAGATGTTCAGTGTTTCGCGTTTACCTAAAGACAGCATCATGGCGGCGCTGTCAGCAGAGTGAATTGAAGACACCAGCATGGCTACACCAGGGTTTTCTTCTACTGTTTCAAAGCCATTGACTTCCATCGTAGTGCCATCTGCAAATTTGATGTCGCTTTTATGCGTGTACTTTGTACTGAGCTTCTTGCCTGACTTAGAGATGCGCAAACCAGCATTCAACTGACCTGTTGGCTTGGACATGGGCGTGTGCAACAAAGGCGTCATTGCTCCCATACGTTTTGCCAGAACAGCTTCTTGTTCAGGGTTCAGGTCATGTACAGCTTTAGGTGCGCCTTTTTCTGTCATGGCAATCTTGCCATCACGCGCCAATTCTTTTACATACTCTGTACGCAATGCTTCGTAAGTTGCGTTGTACAGCTCAAAGGCTAAACGTGCTGCTGTGTTGAACTGTGCACGCTTCTGAATAAAGTTCTCAAAGTCTGTTTCCATCGTGTTCTTAACAGCAAACCCCAGTGTGTTGGAGAAGGCCCGCTTTACAGCTTTTATTTGATCAACGTCAAACTCAAGCTCCATGAGCTCTTTAACAGTCAGGTTGTGATCAATCCACTCTGCTTTGCCTTGGCTCAAAAGCAAGTTGATATTCCCAATCAGATCCACACGGTCTTGTTTAGTAGGGTTCTTCTTAGTTGCCAAGTCTTCAATGCCTGCATAGATAGAATCAACAAAGTTGTTGGCCATGCTTTCTACAGCAGCAAAAACAGATGAGCCAAACACCATAGCTGTCAGAGGTGTCTTGATAATGTCTCGCCCAGCCTTCTCAACTTCACCTGTTTCTTTGTTCACCAGCTCACCTGTGAACGCATACACCGCTTGCATCACAACGCTTACTTGACCTGGAGTCATTGAGTATTTGTTTGCCACAATGCCGCTGACCATCAAGCTCTGAATCTCAGCGTTCATGTGCTGTGTTGTGGTTTCATACAAGTCAAAATTACCAACATCTCCGCGCCACTGGTTGTAGTTGGTGTGCTTGTTGCCTATCTCAAAAAAGCCACCTCGGTTCAACAAGGCATACAAGCCTTCTACTGTGTTGGCTGCACCCAGCAACAAGTGGCTCAGCATAGGACCGTTAGTTACACCGTCTACTTCGCCCATGATTTTCACAGTGAAGTTTGTCTCGTTTGCTTGGCTGGCGTTTTCCATTTGAGCCAATGCCATTAGCGCCGCCAAAGAAGCTGTATTTTTACCGCCTGCTTTTACGCCTGCCAGCAACACTGTTTGCTCTTCTGCACTTAAAACTTCTTCTGAATTTTTAAGGTGCTCTTGCAAGATAGCCACTGCTGCTTGAATAGTAGGGTCAGCAATCTTTTTCTTGAATATTTCAATGTTGACAACGTTGTCTTTTTTGTCTGTTTTGATGCCCAAGTTCTCAGCAACTCGCAAGTTAAAGTTTTCCATCTCTGCTGAGTTAGCAAAGTTGACTATGGTTTCCCATGACTTTTGAAACAGCATCTCTCTATGAAATTTGCTTGATTGTGGGTTGATAACGTTGCCATCAATTGCCACTCGCTGCTGCTTGTAAGACACGTGCCTAAAAAACATAGGTGCTTTGCCGTCTTTCATTACACCAACAAAATCCATAAACCTAGAGATCTCTCTGCGCAGGCCATCGTTCTTAGATTGCAGTGGCAGCCGTGTAGAGACATGCGCTGTAGAAGCGTCTACTGACTCAGCACCTGCAATTTGCAGCTGAATGTCCTCGTCTAACCCACTAAACAAACCTAACATCTCTTGGTTAACGTAGTTGCCCACAGAGTCTTCGTGAGCAATGGCTTTCACAAGCGCTTCAGGCAAACCTTGCTTTGTATTTTTAGTTGTCTTTTGGTTAGACACAACTGGCGTCATGCTTGGCTCTCGCAAGCTAGACTCCACTGAAAACAGCTTGTTCAGCAAGCCTTGTGTTTTGCGTGACCCTTCAAATATTTCGGTTGCGTCTTTTGACAACTTAAAGTTTTCGTCTCGTGCAAGACTCAAGAAGTTAAATTTTGCATTTGTTTCTGTCAAAGAATTGCCCGTTAAAGCAGCCATTTCTTGACCAGAAATAATATTTCGTTTTAGTAAACCAGTGTCTACCATCATCTTCATAATGTGCGCACCAAGACCGCTTTCTAAGCGAGCCATCTCATTGCTGCCAGCCAATTGATTAACACTCAAGCCAAGAGCTTGAACAGCTCTTTGACCAAGCTGATTGATCACCGTGTTTTGGCGATTGCCTACAAGCCCCAGTGCTTTTTGTTCTTGAGGCGAGACTGGGTGTGATTCATCCCGATCCAGAAGGCGGTTGATGTCTTCTTTGCTGTTGACTGCTGATTGGCCAGCGTTCTCTGCAATCCAGCTGAATGCTGCATAGCTCATCGCCGTCTTCAGGTTGGAATCAAGAGTCTCTTTGCCATCAAGATCGGTCTGGATTAAAAACTGAAACATGTCACGAAAGAAAAAATCTGACGTTTCAGCAAGGCGCTTGAACTTGTTAGCTTCAAAGACTTTGCTCCAAGTCTTGTCAGCTTTGCTGAACAAACTTACAACATCTTTTTGCTCTTTGCTCAGCTCAGTCAAATTAACGTAAGTCAACAAAAGACCTGCATCCTTGCGCAACGCATCAATAAAGTCTTTGACTATGACCAGTGGTCGCAGTGTGGCGTCACCCTCTCGACCAGGCGATTGCTTGAAGAGATCAGCAATCAAGTTCAGTCTTTTCTTGTAAGGAGTCCCCTCCGGGGAAGTCTGTTGAAATGCTGATAAAACTCCAGACAACTCAGGAATTTCCTGTTTATCTGTGCTATTCTCCGCATTAGACTCTTTATTAACTGTAATCCCTTCAGTTGTTTCAGTCTTCTTAGTCTCTACAGTGTTCACAGAAGAGGCGGATGCCTCCTCATTAACTGTAGTTGTCTCAGTTAAAGTTTCTTTCAGTAGCGCGGCGGCTTTGGCGGCTTTTTGCCCGTTTTCATTTGATTCATTTGCGTCTCCTATTTGAGTGTTAATGGGTGTTGCTCTTGTGACTCTGGCTGCTCCATCGGCTGTTCCTGCTGGTGTCTCTCTTGCCACTCCAGCTGCTTGAGCATCTTTTGTTTCAACGGCTGCGAGCTGAACTTCTTTTCCAGCTCTTTGTTTTGGCGACTCTTGGACATTACTCACTCCAGTTGATTTGGTTGAGGTAGCTGTAAATTTGAGGTTGTAAGCGGCTTCCAGCTCACCCAAAGACTTGCTTAAAGCGTCTGCTTCTTGGCGAATTTCGTTAACCAAATCTCTTGAGACAATCGCCAAGCCACCGTTGGTGCGCAATTGCGCTACCGTCATCTTGCCGTCACCGATCTGCCAACTACCGTTCTTATTGATGATCTGTGTGCCTAAGCCGTTTTCCAACGCAGCTTCAGCAACTTCAGCTTTGCTTGTGTGATCTGCTTCAAACTTAGCCAGCCCCGTCAACTGCTTCTGCGCTTGACCTGCATTGCTGTCAGCAATAGCCCTGCTCATGCGAGATTTGTATTCTTTGATTCCTACGCTGCCTTCACTGCCCAGGTAGATTTGGCGAGATACCTCTCCCGCGTCTAGCAACAAGTTCTGAGCCACACGTGCTTCTGAGAACTTGCGCAGGTAATCTCGCTGGCTTTCTGACAAACCATTGCTTTTGTTTGCCACTAGCTCTCTGATCTTGGCTTGGTCCAACAGCTCAGGTGAAGCCATGGCCAGGTTAAAGATCTGATTGGCTGCGTCTTTAGACGCTGTAACAGCCACTGAATCAGCAGCATCTACAGTTTGATTGGCAGTAGCCAGCTTCTCAGCAATGTCGCTAGACGAGCTAACCGCAGCACTCAGCTGGCTTTTAGCTACATTGGCTTGGTCGATCTGCGCACTCAAATCAGCAAGCTCTTTCTCGATCTTCCTGGTTTGCTTTGCGTCTTGCGTATTTTGTTTTAGCTCTACAAGCTGAGTCTTTAAATTGCTCAGGTAACTTTTTGTTTTCTCAATCCGCGAAGTGTTAGCAGGGTCTATCTTGTCCAAATCAGCTTGCGTCTTGGCAATGGTTTCTTTAACACCTTTAGCCGTGTCTGCTGCAAAGTCCGCCATCAGTGCTTCGCGCTTGGTTTCCAAGACAGCCACAATTTCATCTGCTTTGGCAATGTTTGCTTGCTTGCTCTCAGGCGTTGCAGTGTCTATTTTGGCGTTGCCTGCCAAAGCAGCAATAGCTTCAGTTGGGTTGTAACTAGGTGAAGTTGGGTCAGACAACTTAGACACATCGCCAGATGCAATAGCATCTGCTTTAATTTTGTTAGCGTCTTGATATATCTGCGCTTTTTGTTTAACGCCTTGAGCCAGGCCCATAGGAGCGCCCATAGCCGCACCTGTAACTGCGCCGATAGCAGCGGCATTACCTACGCCTTTATCCCACTGTTGATCCAAAGCTACGTTACTAGCAATAGTTTCGCCTGTAGATTGCAGCGCTTCTTCTCCGCCTTCAAAAACAGCCGATCCACCTGTGCGTGTAATAACACCTCGGTTAGATATACCCAATGTACCTTTGGTAATAGCTTCATCAATGTCACCTAAACCAAGACGAGCAGCTGCTCCACCACTGAGTCTTGCTACGCCTGCACCCATCACACCTGTGCTAGCTGCCAGCAAAGATTGTTTTAGTGTTAACCGATTGTCTGCTGTTTGATTACGAATGTTTTCAGCACCAGAGCCAGCCATGACCAAGCCTTCTCCTGCCGCTGTAGCCATTCGGACACCAGCACCTAAAGCTACGATGCCACGGGCTGCTACGCCGCCTGCCAGCATAGGAAACAAAGACTCCAGCAACATGTGCGGCACAGTGCTTGGGTTGTTAGCAATTTCACTTAGCGTGTTCCAAAAACCTTCTGCACCGTTGACGCTCTGACTAGCAGCCTGCATTTCAGCCGACTTCAGCGAGTTGATAAACTCTTTGGCCTCTGCTGGTTTGAATCCAGCATCGGCCAAGTACTTGCCTGCTGCACCACCAGACACAAGACTCGCAATACCTACAACTGCTTCAGGCACTGCAATAGCAGAGTTAACCAAGCTAAGTCCTGCATCCACACCCATTTGTGCCAAGCCAGTTGGTTTAATACCGTTTTCATCAGGCGCAACTGTTTTGGCAAGCTTTTCTCTGCGTTGTTCAATTGTTTGAGAAAATGCTGAAGCTCTGTCTGCTTCATTTAAGTAACTGGCGTTGGTCTTGTTTTGGATACCCAACATCCCTGGTGCTACTTGATTGAGTAAAGCTGTGTCTTCTTCATTAGCTCTACCGGCAATTACTCGCTGATGTGCATTCCTAGCTTCCAGGCTAATATTGTTTTTAAGAAATTTTGCGTATTGTTCAGTTACACCTGAGCCAACAGCGCCAATACCATCTGTAAGATCATTAACTGTGGCAACACCACGATTAATAATCGCACCGCCAGTATCGTTGGGGTTTAATCCAATTCTTCCGACAATAGACTCAGCAACCGCTTTATCACGGGCTTGCTGAAATAGTCTGCGCTGCTCAAGCTCAGCGATTTTATCTGTACTAGCTTGCTGCAAGTCAGCAAACTTATCTTGAGCTGCAAGAGTATGTGCAGCTGGACCTGTAGTTATGAAATCGTCATAATTTGTTGACATGCAGCACCTTAAAGTGTATTCCCCAATAATAAAGAGAAAGCAGTATTATCTGCTTCCCTTTATTATCCGCAATTATTTAAATTGCTTATTTACCTGCTGACGCAGGGGAAGCCATTAAATTACGAACTGCTGTTGTTCGAGCAACTTGCCTACTGGTTTCAGCTTGTTGCAACAACTTTGTAACTCTGGAAGTGTTCATGTTTTTCTTTAAAAAAGTTTCAATATCGTCAGCTCGACTTTTATTAAAAACGTTGTTAGTTCCTATCTCTGAACGTATAGCGGCCAGCATGTCTTGTCTAGACGGAGTTAAAAAGTTTCCTTTTGACACTTCAATACCAGTGGTAGCGGCTTTGTACAAAAAGTTTTGAATATCTTGCAAATCTTCTTCCATGTCGGTGCCTTTAAACATAGCATCAACATCTTTTGCCAGACTGTCATAACTTTGCATAGCGTCTGGATTTCCTGGTGCATACCAGTTAGTTTTAGCTTGCTCGGCTTGATTAACTTGTTCTTTAGCTTGTTGCAATCGAATTTCGTAAGCATCATTACCAATTGCGTTATTACTGCCAGAAGTATCAAACAAACTCAAAATTTTAGCTCTATTGCGTACAATATCTGCAGCATTAAAACGTGGGTCTTCACTAATTCTCTTAATAAATGCGTTGCCTTGCTGAGTGTTTCCTGTAATTAGTTGATCAAGTGAAGGCAAGCCTCTTTCTTTGGCTTTTGCATTTAAAGCAGCGCGATCAACTTTAGAAATATTTGCTATGTCTGGACCACCTGCAGCATTAACAGGTAAATTCATTTCAGCGGCAAGTTGCCCTACGCTAGAAGAGGAATCTGCTAGGCTGTTGTTTACAGCTGAAGCCGCCTCAGTGCCGAGCTGCATAAACAAAAGATCTGTAGCATTCTCTGTATTACTGCGTGCTGTATTGTTAAGCGCAACACCCGCATTTATTTGAGTTTGTTCTGCTTGCTTACGCGCTTCAGCAGCCAGGTCTGCTTTAGCTAGGGCATTTGCCAGATCTACAGGGTTATTAACTTTGGCTAAAGCAATATTCTGAGCAGCATCAGCAATCTTTCCTGGCTGTTCTGCATTAGCAACTTCATTTTTGCGATTATCAGCTGCAGTTTGATTCGCATCTTGTCTTCGTTTGAGGTCGCTATCATAAGCATTTTCCATACTTATTGACCACACACGCACTTGTGGGTTACTTGCAACAAGTTCTGCTGCGCCTGCTGTATCGCCAGAAGCCACCAGCATAGCGTGCTGTTGTTTAATAGGCTCATCGCGGTTGTCTGCTTGTGCGTTGTTAAACGTGTTGCCTTCAGTGGTTTGCTTCTGCAAAGAGGTCACACGCGCATCTGCTGCACCCCGCACAGCGGCTTGATTACGTGGGTCAAGTGCTGCCAAGCGTTGGTCCAACACACCTGACATTTGTGCAGCACGCAGGTCTTCAGGCGTTTTATAGCCACTGACCATGTTCAAGTAGTCTTCTTGACTAGCTTGACGGCCTCGATCTGCTACCCCTTGATTTGCGTTTTCTCTGTTAGCAATAGCTGCAGAAAAACTATCAAGGCCAGCGTTTAAACTTTTCTGTGAGCCTTCTAACAATCTAACAGCATCACTGTTAGATGGCGCATTAACATTTGACCAAGTAATTGCAGCCATTAAGCAACTCCATTCTTGTTCATGTAGTCGCCTACAGATTGGTATGCGCCTGAGTTTGAAGCTACCCTAGCAGCTTGGCGATCCTCCAATCGACTGTTAGTCAAAGTCCTTTGTGCACCAAAGTTTTGTGCTGTTTGCCTTTTGTTTTCAGCAAACATTTCTTTAGCCAAGCCGTATTGCTTCAAGCCAAGATAAGCGTTCATTCCACCAGTAGCAGCATTTAAAGCCAAGCCGCCCCAGCCAGGTGCATCTTTAGTTCCTATCATGTTGTCCAACCACGAGCTTTGCGGATTCAAAGACAATGCGTTTGTAGTAGGTAAAGCCGTTGCTTTGAAGCCCATACTGCCAGAAGACCCAAACTGGTTGTACATTTGTGGGGATTGTTGCGAATTGCCCCATTGATTCATTTGATTTAGTTGATTCATTTGATTCAGCTGACTTGAATCGTATAGTGGAGCTTGCTGCATAAAAGAAGACGGAGTATATTGATTTGCTCCTGAATTAGCAGGTAAGCGCAGACCGCCCATGTCTTGCTGTTGCGACAGATTGTAGTTACTCATTGCCATAATTAATCTCTCCTAATGTGTCATTTAACTCTGGAAGTTTAAGAGCGATATCCACATAAGAGGAAATTGCGCTAATTGCCAGCAAACCGATGTTGCCAGTGTGTATGGATCTATTATAGAAGTCTTGTGGCGCTTCGCCCATAACTGCAAATGGGCTTAGAAAACTAGTAGTCTCTAACAGCTTGTTACCTGCTTCAAGCAGTTCTGTTTGTTTATCTGTTACTAGTTTAAAGTCTGTAACACTCTGTGCTAAGTCATTAAACTTGTCTTGCATAACTGCATTTTGCAGTCCAGTAGAAAAGCTCAGCAATTCACTTGCATAAGGAGCTCCTTTAATACCAAACTGGGTTACTTGATACCCGCCATAAACAAACGCAGCAATAGCAATAAGAATTGCTAAATCTTGCCCAAGAACTTTTACGAAAAATTTAAATATTACTGGTAGTAGGTACATCCCTACAATTTGTGAAATTAAAACAATTGCCACAATAGTTTGGAGTGCAGTTAACCCTAATATAGTGTAGCCTGCAGGAATGCCATTAACAATCATCACAATACTAATGACGGTCAATACTAATTTAAATAAGCCAGATTGATACCACTTTACTTTAGTAATCTGTAATGATGTAAATACAAAGTGCAACGATCTTGCGTACAGCTGCTCTCTATCTTTAGAAGAGTAATCATCTGTAATTGAATGATCTAATGGAATCAACAACAACTGAGCAGTATCTTCTCCAATTACGTTGTAACCCCCATAAACGTAATATGTCATTCTTAGACTGTCTACGCCTATTTCGTCGTACAAGCTTTCTGTAATCTGTTGCCGGTAAAAATGGTACTTAATTACATTAACGCTTTCAATTGTTTCTCCAGACTCATCATCAACATATTCATAAGGTATTTCTCTTGTAGTAATACCACTAGTGTAAGTACCTACTTTACCAATATTGCCTGCTACTCTGCGCTTAATTACGCCTGCATTGCCTAACACCATTTTAAAACGGCCGTCTTGAATAACGGTGGTATTGGCTGGAGTAGAGCTACTAAAAAACCTAGACACAGAAATAGCTAAAGCAGCACTCCCGTTGTAAAACTGATTGTCAAAATAATCAAACAAATAGCGACACTCAATTTCATTAGAGCTAACTGCAGGTACAGCCATCATCATGAAAGCTTGCTCAATGTCACTTGCGCTAGGGTTTTCTGCAATGCCATCAGCTAAAGCGTCGTAATCTAAGCCCAGTCTTTTAATCAGCTTGGCAGATGACTTGTAAGCCTCACTGTTTTTGTCGGTATGCAGCTTGGCTTTGTTTTGCCTAAAGTGCGTCAAAGGAAAATATGTTCCAGACGCTGTAACAGGCGACTCATAAAAGCTGTCTAACGCTGAGTAAGTTCCGCTGCCTGCTAAGTACATCCAGTAAACACGGACTCCGTTGGCTGTGTAGGCTGCTTGATAGTAATCAGCTTCCTCATCAACACCCCCAATAGGAATGCTAAAGCTGGCCTCATGTGCAACTTTTTCAAATGTATTTAAGGCCGTTTCCCAGACATAGCTGACCCGCACATATGGCTCAACAGCTGTAGCTTCTACCACTACAGGCGAGTGCTTTAAAGCAGCACCCAACAGTGCAACAGTAGCGGCGTCTTGAATAGGTCTTTGCGGCGTGTAACCTGCATTAGGTGGCAAACCCCACTGCGAATAGCGAGGAGAATCCAAGTTATCTGCTTCTGTAGCAGGAACCACAATCACCATATCTTTAAGGTAGACAGGCGTTCCAAGCTGTGTCGTCAGCAACCCAAGCTGGTTTGTGCTGCTGCTGTACCCATGGTCTTCTACCAAGGTGGTCCAAGCCATGTGCAACACGTTTGGTGCGCTTAGCTCAGAGTAAGCCATGTCTACTGTGGTGCTTGCCAGGAAGTTCAGCTGGGTTTGCACTGCACGACGCATGTCACCTTTATCTGTTTTTTGGCCAGAGGGCAAACCGTATACGTAGCCGGTTTTACCGTACTGAAACATTCTTTCAGCTTTGGCACCAATACTAGAAACCAGCTCTTCCATAACGTAGTCTGCTGGATCACCATTTTCAAAGATGGCTGTCACTAGGCCTGTCTTTACAGCATCAGGCAGCTGCGCATCTTCAATAAGCCGCATAGCGGACGCTGACACAGAGACTCTTCTCTTGCTACTAAACAATCCCATGTTTGCACCCTTTCAATCAAAAAAAGGGGAGCCAAAGCTCCCCCCTGTTATGTGTCTTATTTAATTACGCCTGCACACCAGACAACAACTTCGACACCATTCGACCTACCGTAGCGTCGTCTAATTGATTGGTGCTGTTAGCTTGAGTGCCTTCATCTGTAGTGCGTCTTACGCTCCAAGTTTTAACTAAGATGTCAGCTGCTTTTTGCTCTGCATCTCGGTTAAACCCAGAGGTCTGTGCGCCATACAAAGCTTTTTGCTTGCCCACAACCGAGTTGTCATCTACACCCAACTCTTGGGTTTGTGCTTTTTCTGTAGCTACTTTTTGAGCCAGCAAATTAGTCTCTTGCTGCACTTTAAGGTTCGTGCTTTGCAACACATCAAACTCAGCTTGTAGCTTGCACTTGGTAGCTGTCAATACTTCGTTTTCAACTTCTGCATTTAGCGTCTGTTGAAGCGTCAAAGCTGTTTGCTGCGTAATTTGCAGTGCTTGTTTTTCTAGCAGTGAGCCTTGCTTCAAAAGGTTTGCGCCTTCTGTCACTGCATTCAATCGTTGCTGTAAAACCAAAGCAGTTTGAGCGACAAGCATGTCCGCTTCAAAACTGGTTTTTTCTTTGGCCAGCAGAAAATTCAAAGCTGTCTGCATCACCTGTGTCAATGAGCCTAGATAGACCGTAGCGTACTCTGGCCCTTTGATGCGGCCTTGCTTAAACTCGCTATCCAAATGCTCTTTATTGGCACGCATCAAAACATCAAAAATGCCTGTGCCTTCCAATGTAGCTTCAGTGAGTTGTGCAACAGTAATAGTAGTCATAGATCTATCCAGGCTGGTTCAGTTACTTAATCAATGGCTTTAGCCATGGCTTGACGACGAGCCATCTCATCAAGTTCAACTTGCGTCAATGGTTCCATGACTTCAACGGCAAACTCTTTGATCAGCTTGCCTTTGCGAGTGGTGTTGCCGCGTGAGTCTTTGACTGCAGTAAACACTTGGCATTGCCGCTCTTTGATGTGCTGATAAATGATGCGAGGCACATGCCAGCCTTCATCAGCAGCAAAAGGAATGTACTTTTTGTACGAGCCAACAACAGCGTTACCTACAGTAAAGATTTCGCCATCCCATTCTTTCTTGGCAGGATTCATGCACTGCACACGAATACGAACCAGCTCAGAAGCTTCACGCTTCTTGCGCACGCGAATCTGACCCTCTGTTTCAACAGCAGGCTTTACAGATTTAGAAGTAGTTACTTTTTCTGGCTCATCAGGCTCATCTTCAACGCTTTGCGAATTAACTTTGTTGCGCAACTTGTCCAACCCAATAGAGGGGTGGTAGCTAATACCAAGCATGTCAGCTCGTGCTTTAAGTGCGGCCAACTCGTCTTGGACCAGGACTTCTTCGTTATCAAATTCAGACATTGCGGGTTCCTTGGAAATAAAAAAATAGGCAGGAAAGCGAGCCTTGTGAGCTCGCCCTCCCACCTAAGCTTGCTTACATGCGAGCAACAGTCTTGATCAAAGCAATACGCTCAGAACGCAAGGTCATGAAGCCGTAGTACCACTTGATAGACATAAAGCCTGTCTCACCGTAAGGATCGTTACGGTCAGCAGTAGCTTCACCTGGTGCTTTGTGGTGGATCTTGAACTTCACGGTCTTACCATCAGTTTGGAAACCAATAGTCGTAAAGGACTCATCGCCAACTACCAGGATTGGGAACACATCGTAGTTACCGCCTGTCTCGTAGTTGATTGAGTCGGTAGTGGTAGCGCCAGCGCCAGCCCACTTAACCATCTCAGGAACCACTACCAAACGGAAGTTATCGACAGCACCAACTTCACCCGTGACAGTAGTACCGCCAGCAGCGTACTTCTCAACTGAGATGAATGCAGGATTACCGTGCAAGTCAACCATTGCTTTGAAAGTAGGCAACAGCTCAGAGCCCATGTAAGCCACGCGAGCAGCAGGCAGCACTTTGGTATCAACCATGCGTGAACCGTTGATCAGCTTGGTGTGCTTAGGCGTGCGGTTGTTGTCCAGATCAATAGACAGGCGCATCAAATCACCGTAACTTACCAAATCAGCAGAACCAACTTGACCGTTTACAGTTGCACTACCTGCATACTTAACCACACCAGCTGCGCTGATCAAGTCAATCTGCAATGCGTCTTCAGTGATCTCATTAGCGCCCATTACCATTTCGCGGTTGATGTGCATCATGAGGTCAGCGTCGGTGTCAAAGTCAATTGACTCTTGGGTATATTCATCAAAGAAGCCAAACTTCTCAAACGTACCTTCGATTTCTTTACGCTTAAAACCAACGCGGTTTACACGGCCACCAGACTCTGACAACACAGGCAGCTTGCCAGTGATAGTGCCAATGTCTTTAGATGAGCCATACAGGTTGCCATCAACAAGAGTTGCGCCAGCAGCATCAATACCTTGATCGTTGATGTTTTGGTCATCAAGCAAAGGCAAGTAGTGGTAACGCTTGATTTTTCGGCCCATGTTTTTAGGCATGGAAGTTACATCAGCTAGCTGGCTGAAGTACTGCTCTTTAGCGGCTTCAATAAGAGCGGTTTTTTGATAATACTGATCATTGAGTTGAGTACCAATATCAGATGGAGCACCATCACCATATACACGAGACATATTAATATTCCTTGATTTAATTAACGGAACCGGCTATCAGCAAGTTTGCTGAACTCTTCGTCTGACAAAGACAAGGGGTTAAATTCCTTGGCTTGTGCCGTCGGAGCAACCGGCTTAGTGGAGCTTGCAGCTCGCCTTTTCTCTTTTAGTAAATCGTCTTCAACTTTCTTCGGTCTAGCTGCTACAACTACTGGCGCTTGGATTACTGGATTTTTAGGGGCAGCGCTGCCCACATGATTAAATCCACCACGCGCTTGAATTGCATCACCTACTTGCCGGTAAGCCTCAAGATCTGACAAACCATTTAAGCGACCAAACACGCGCTCACTGTCCACCTCTTTACTGATCAAGTCGTAAATGCCAGATTCCATATGGCCATTAATAACTTTCAACAGTTGCGGTGTACGAGAGATAACTTGTTTGCTTGCACCGTCCCACTTCTGACTAACAACGTCAAGCATCCGGGCATACGTAGATGTGTCTTGAAGTTCATCAAGCACCGTATCCAGATCAATCTCTCGGTCATCAACAGCGTGAATTTTCGGTCTATATTCGCCTGCTTTTTCAGCGTCAAGATCCATTGGATCAATGCCGCTATCCTTCACCAGCTTATTAATTGCGGCTGGATTCTTTTTATCCAGATCAATTAAATAGCTTAGCTTTTCTTCATTCATTAAACCATTGATTTCCAATAGTTTCATGAGTTTAAGATTTGGCTTTAAAGCCGACATCTTTTTGTTGTAATTAGCCCCCATCTGCATAAGTGAAATAGCGTCTGCTGCAGACTTAATTTCCACTTCATGACCATTAGCTTTAAATGGTGCAAAGACTTTTTTATATTCAGCTTCGTAGTCAATAACAACTGCGACTTCTACTTTATCTTTTAGCGCTTCATTTGAAGCTGGGTGATTTTCTGCTAACTTATCGGCTGCTTCTGTCGCCGTCGTACCGACGTCTTGGTCAGCAGCCTTATCTTCTATATCTTCGTTAACCGCATCTTTATCTTCATCCTCATCTTCTTTATCATCATCGTCTTCAGCTTCAACAACTACTTCTGGAGCTTTCTCTTCAATCGGAGTAGAAAGCGCCTCTTTAACGGAGCTTGCTGCACTAGGTGGACCGGCTGCCAACATTTCTGCATCAGACATGCTTAGATATGAAACTTGTGCATCCTCTGTGTTCTCAACTTCAGGAGTATCTAGTACGGTATCAGACATTATTGGAGTTCCTCAGCCAAGATTTCATCACGAGTTTCTTCATCTGCAGCAATAGCTTTATTAGCTTGGTTTGCTTTAAACAAAGTTGTTTGAAAAAACTGATGCAGTACGCCAATGGCGTCAATCTGCCCTAGTATTGACCGTTGAATATCAGGAGTTTGCATATTCTGGTCAGCTTTAAGGTGAACCAAACGAATAGCTTCTTTCTCAAAAAAACCTTCAAGAATTACTTTCTTGAAATCTTTGTTAAGCCTCAAACGCTCAAGCGATTCACCTACTTCAACCAAGCTCTTAGCTTGTTTAATGTTTCGTTCAATCTCTTGGACAGTGTCATTACTCATGTATCTACCAGTGCTTTACAAGTTAATAGAATTGTTTAAACAATATAGTTAAACAGACAGTACTATATCTTATCTTTTACGAAGGTATTCTTTAAGTAAGTCAGAATTGGTATCTTCTTGCTTAAATTGTCTATCCATTAATTTCATTTCAGTCTGACTACGAGACTGTTCGCCTTGTAATTCTTTAGCTCGTTCTTGATGTACACCAGACTCTTGTTCAACAAACTCTAAGTTCTTTAAGTCAGTGTCTGACTTCAGATAACTTTGCTTAGCTTGCTCAGTACCTGCTTTAACTACATCAAGTTGTGCTCCTGATTGGCGTTCTGCTGCTTGAGCTCGTTCATTCTCAATCTGCGCTTCAAGTAATTGGATCTCTAACTCAGCTTTCTTTTGCGCCATAGGGTCTGGTTGAGGTTGATATGACTCAATCTTCTTAGCTAATGCAGGCATTTTGTGTAGTTTGGCAATATCACCAAGAATCATCTTGGAAACTTCTGGGTCCATGTTTGGTCCCATTGTTTGCAACATAAAACCTAACTTATCTGCTTTGTTGTTGTCTTCTTCTGCAGTAGAGATAGACAATCGCAAATCAAACGCGCCTGTTAAGTCGTCTTTCCTAACAGTAACAAACTCTTCATTGGTAACACGCACAACTTCTTCATCAGAAAGAAACTCAGCATTCATACTGATCATCTTTCGCCCAATCTTTACGATTCCAGAGGACAAACGACGAAGAATGCCTAGCTCTCGCTTGGATGAAGCATCTAATGCGCCTCGTACACCCACAGCTACATCACCTAAACCTTGGCCAGAGATACCTTGGCTAAAAGATTTCACTCCTGTTAGCGACTCAGCTTCCATGTTTTGCATACTCAACATGAATTGCGCAGATTGGGGGATTTCTGGGTAAGTGTGCATAAACACACCCTGGCGTGGGTCAACGTTAGCGTTGAACTCGTAATCCAAACCTTTGTCAAACTTCCTGCGGTTAGTGACATCCAGCATGTCTTTACGAACACCTGTCTGCCCATTGGCAGAACGTCCCATGATGTCGATCATTCCGCGAGTAACCGCACCAATGACTTTTTGGTTGTCCTCTAGCAGTGCGCCATCTGGCTCACCATAGTTGCTTTTACGCACTGGCAAATACTGCTCAATGACAAATGGGATCTGTTTGTCTGGAAACGGATTGTCTTCCATTCTTATTAGGGTATTCCCTACCCAGGCAGCAACAATCGGCTTAACGACACCAAAACCATCAATGTCCCAAAAACCCCAATACTCATAGACTACAAACTTTTTGCGGGGCTCATCACTAAAGTTAAAAGTCTTGTGATCACTTGATGAGGCATGGTCTGGCGTACCCAATATAGAGTTAACCCCTACGTTGATGCTATCTAAGTTCTTGTATTTTTTTCCGTCTGCTTTAAGTTCAGACAAAGAAGACTCAAAGCTATAAACCAAAAACTTGGCTTTAGTTACGTCACCCATGCAAGTTGGATCTAGCACTACGTTGCGAAAGTCGCAGACTTCAACAGTAGGGTGGTTTTGGAGCGTCCGCATTTTGGTGACTTTTTCTTCACCTATGACTACTGGCTCAATTGGCTGTCCTTGTTCCATGGTGAGTTCATGCGCTTCACGCAGCTCATCTGGCACGTTTGTGGCGTATTCACTAGGAGACTCTTCCATCAACTGATGCAACTCCTCGTGCAGCTGCCCCATTTCAGGGTTAACCCTAAACTCAATCGTTGGTACTGTCTCTGTGAACTCTTCTTCTTCAAAGTTCCAGCCAGTGCGAACAATGACTGTGCCTTCATCAACAGCCGCACGAACATACTCATCAATAAACTTCGTTTTATCAATGTGATTATTTAGCTGGTAATTCAACATAAGCTCATTTTGCTGAGCTGCTTTACGATCCTCAAACGTAACTGGACGAACGTTAAAAACATCATCAGTACTAAGGAACGGCTCACTTAGTGAAGCATATCGCCACTCAGCTTGTTTGCGAATAAGCTTTGGAACAATGCTAGAACTACCTTTAGCAGTAGTAATCTTTGCTTTACCTGTGACATTTAAGTTATCTAGCCATTCGCTTATTTTTGTAACTTGGGTGTCGTGAATAGGCTTAGCATCCTGCAAATCTTGTTTAAGTTCCAGAATAGTAGGCGCCTTCTTCCAATTTGTAAGAGGTGCATTACTGGCTTTTAGACCTTCAATCAGATCATTCATACGTTTTAAACCCCAGACAGTTAGAATAGTTTGCTCAACATTAGGAAATACAATTTAAGCTATGTAATAGTCTTGATTATGCCAAACAAAGTTAATAACCATCTAGCATATAAAATATTGCCATGATTAATCCCATTATTACTGCTGTTACCAAGCCTGCACAAACTGTAGTGACCTTTTCTGTGGCACCAACAACAACTAATAATTTAGCTGTTGAAAATAATATTCAAACAGTAATAGTGCCTACAACAGTTAGAACTCCTTCAATTGTTATAGATCCAAGTGGGGCAAGTGCATATCAGTTGGCAACTTCTTCTGGTTTTGTTGGAACTAAAGAGCAGTGGTTAGTCTCACTTACTGGTTTACAAGGATTTCAGGGAATACAAGGTGTTACTGGCCTTATTGGTTTAACCGGCACAACGGGTACAACTGGAACTGATGGTATTGACGGCGTTAACGGGACTAATGGTATTAACGGCGTTAACGGTATTGACGGTGATCAAAGCTTTCCGTCGTTGGATGTAAATAACCGTTTAATCAAAGGCTCTGACACTGGATTGTATGTTCCAGATATTGGTATTGACCCCCTTGCTTACTACATTTTGGCAAAAGCCTAAAAAATAGCTACATGATCTTAGAAACCCGCCTCATTGCTCTTTCACAAGCTATTGGAGAAGATATTAAATTACTTCGTCTTGCTGATGGCACACTGACCTCTCTTAACACCACTGCTAAAAATAACTTAGTTGCTTCAATCAACGAAGTTTATACATTAGTTGCTGATGTTGTTGACGATACCTCCGGTGTTTCAGTAACAGATGCAACTTGGTCAGCAAGTAAAATTTACAATGCTATTGAAGCTGCTAAGGTTGCTGTAGCTAATTCTTTAGTTAATGGTGCTCCAGCGGCGTTGAACACTTTGAGTGAATTAGCAGCAGCTTTAAATAACAACCCAAGTTTTGCAACTAATATTGCGACTCAAATTGCAGCTAGATTGCGCTTTGACGCCCCCCAAGTACTTTCTTCTATTCAAAAAGCACAAGCCAACGCTAACATTGGTTCTGCCAGCTTGGTTAATACTGGTAACCTAGACTACAACTTGGCAGCGCTATATATACTGGCTAAGGTTTAAACTATGACACTCTCTCAAAGACTTATAGACTTTGTTCAAGCAGTAGCAGTAGATATTAAAACAGCTAATAGCCGCATTACTGAACTAGAGTCAGGTACTGTAGTAGATGAGAGAGTAGCTTTAAATTTAAACCGTGCGGCTGCTTTAATTCAAACTCAGCGCATTTATGCACAAATGATTATTAAGGAAGATATATGAGTATTGAAACTGAGCTTTCTGCTTTAACAACGCAAACTACACAACTTCTAGAAGTTTTTAGTCAGCAAAAAACAGTAGTAGATTCTCGTATAGCTGATGCAGTATTAATTTCTATTAACACTGCACAGATTCCGTTGATTAATATGGCTACATCTTTTATTCAAGCTCAAACTAGTTTTATTAACTATATTGGACAACGACCATGACTATTGAAGCCGAAGTAGCACTTCTTACAAGTGCAGTACAAACGCAGACAGCAGCGGTAGCTACTCAGCAAGTAGCCGTCTCCAACGCAGTGACGGCATTCACAGATACTACATCTCGTGTTAATGCGCTTGATTTGGTAGATAACACAGCAGACGCAAGTAAGCCAATTTCAACAGATGTCGCTACAGCACTTGCCACTAAGCAAGACGCTCTTACAAGTACTAATCTAAAAACCGTTAACGGCTTGAGCTTGCTTGGGTTGGGCAACGTTGTCATCCCTCGCGGAGCAACATCAATCAACACTCTTGGCTATGAGGCTAGAGGCACCTTGCGAGACGCTCCAACAATACTACGGGCTTTAGATGACTCAGTACTAATTGAAGGTATAGGTTTATTTGTTTGGGTTAATGATCAGATTGAGCCAGACGATGATGAAACCTGCTTTACAGATAACTTAGGACAATGGTTGTTATCTGTACCAGCTTATGACTTACTGAGTGCGATGGCACTAGTAGAAGAGTCATATAGAGACGACTTAGACGAAGACGAATTTACCCGATTTGCAGCATACTTTGCAACACTTTAAAAGGAATATAAAATGCCATCATTAAGAGCTATACGACTGTTAAATGCAGTTGAAGCAGGAACACATTCTGCTGCGGATTTACAAACATCCCTAACAGATCCTGGTCGATTAGTAGATTTTAAAATACTTTTGTCTATGCGTGGACAAGCTCGACGAATGGCAGCCAGCGAAATCACCGTGCTTGCTATTGCCAACAGTCAACTGGCTCGCGATGCGGTATTTAAAGAAGCATCGGCTACAAACTCTATAACTAATCAAGCAATATTAGGCAATGCTACAGCAGTTGGTATTGTGTCAAACAATTTACCATCGCTTATTGAAATTGAAGCTAACAATGTTGCATGGGATCAGTGGACCACTAGTCAATATTATGAAGCAAACTCAAAGAATATTATTCAAACACTAGCAGGCACTGCTAACTTTGAGACTATAGGGTTGTTAATTGCAAATGTGACTGCAAACAATTTAGTTGTCGAATCACGCGCTGCAATGCGAGCAGTTGTAG
>Ga0222645_100113_pt1 | contig 48942 bp, 71 predicted proteins | sample AntAcemetagen292_FD_179881 | JGI IMG/M metagenome (GOLD analysis project Ga0222645, IMG submission 179881) | Saline water microbial communities from Ace Lake, Antarctica - #292 | ecosystem: Environmental > Aquatic > Non-marine Saline and Alkaline > Saline | place: Antarctica: Ace Lake | collected...
TTTTGACGCGAGAAGGGGTTTTTAAAAAGAACTTTATTTGGTTGGGTAGCGAACGCTGTACGTACTTGCATTTTGGCGAGTTTTCTGAAAGTATTTGATGTAATGTATCTAAAGTTATCTATTTTGATTGCTTTATCACCAGCCGAGAATTTGTTGAAACTTATATTATTATTCGGAAAGTTATTCACAAGTTTACTAACCCACCTAACACCCGTTTGTTTTTCCATTTGATTCCTTCTGTTATTGATTTTTTTTTGAAGGGCTGCTATCTTTTTACTCAACTCTTTTTTTTCCAATATCCTATTTTCGCGTGTACTCATTTAAGATATGTATAGAAAAAAATTATCGTAAATCCTTATCCGCTGTGTAGTACGTCTTCCCCTTAGTGGCGAAACTATGGACCGCTTGTGGAGAGGCTCCCGGGCGATGCCCGTTGAGGTCGCCGCTCATGATAGTACGTTGGAGTTCCATGTTTAGTTAGATTGTTTTGATACGACTTAGGTATTTAAACCTGACACTGAATATAACACAAATGTACTCTCATACCGGGAAGTCATATAAAGAATTCAGATGAACATACGATAAGATGGTAATATTCCCACTCGGAGCTTTACTTAATGGTGAATATTGTTTACCTTGTAATGCTGAAAAGGGTCTAGATTATATATGTCCGCAGTGTAAAGCATCTGTTATCATACGAAAGGGTGATATCAATAAACATCATTTTTCCCATAAACCGAGTGAACGAGATTGTAAATTCTACGACCATCCGGGTGAAAGTGAAATTCATAAAATGGTCAAATACACCATCGCCGATTTATTAAGGAAGAAACAAATCAAGAAGGTTGTGCGGTCATGCCCAAAAGGGTGTACATATGATGAAGAAATTAAGTATGAAGAGGGTGATGAAGTCATTGATGAGTACCCAATAGGAAATAAATATCGGGTTGATATAGCTGTTATAAACAACGGAAAAATCAAGTATATTTTTGAAGTTTATAACACACATAAGACCACACGTGAAACACCGGAGCCGTGGTTCGAAATTGACGCTAAGAAGTTTTTGAAGGATGATAATGTTCATTGTATAAGAAGAGTTATGTGTTCTTCATGTTTAAGACGTATGAATAATATCAATATTCCAGTAAATATATCTGATTTCACAGTTAATCCAGTTCGACTCGTGGAGGTGACAAAAACAATAAAACAGGGATACATTGGTAATTTTGAGTGTATCGGACCTATTAAATCTATAGGAGAAGAGAAAGGTATTTTAATAGTGACACTCAATAAATATAAATATAACAAGGCGTCTAGTGGAATAATAGACATGTTTCTTTCCATGATATTTGAAATATGGAACAGCTTTGATAAATATGATGTAATATTACGACTAGAATCTCGAAATAAATATGAAGATTACGAATATGGAATGGGGTGGTCAAAAACTCAACGGACTATGGAACATAGCGATATACAATGGAATAATAACAATCCCAGAGGTATCATTTCTTCTTTAAAAGATCCACATTTTGCTAGACCAAAGGTATCGCGTAAAACTAGTTCAATAGAAAATTTATTTAAAAGGTCTGTCTGTGAAGTACATGAAATACCTGACGAGGATCCCTATTATGAATAGTCTACCTCAAATCCTTATCCGCCGTGTAGTAGGTCTTCCCCTTAGTGGCGAAACTATGGACCCTAGCATACCCCCACGCTTGTGGAGAGGCTCCCGGACGATGCCCGGTTCTCCACGCAGCGAGTCCCCTGTTGAACACAGTCTTCACAGTCCTCAGAGGAATCTTAGTAGCCTTAGCAATTTCAGGGAGGGATTTAGCTCCCGGATACATCTTCCTAAATTTCTGGGTGTAGGAGGAAGTTTTTGTCTTCTGTCCCTTGTCCGTCTCGAAAAATTTATAATTTTTCCGGAGCATCTTTTTATAACGTGTCTCAACCCCCTTGAGAGTTGTAAGCCCCCTGAAATATTTGAGGGGTGCATAGATTTTACCCTGTGTTTTACGCAACTCCTCAACCTTCTTGGTGATGGTAGCATCGCTGAGAGGCATCTTACTTCTCACCGAGATAATTTATAGCTGCCCCGATACTCGAATAAATACATTTCCCAAATTTAACCCTACCAGTCCTAGGATTATAATAGCCCACATGACCATTAAAAGTTGCCTTGTGAAGTTCACCCATATAAAAAATACAATAGTATAATAATCAGGTGAAGATGGGTTTGTCAATTATTATGGGAAATATGTTTTCTGGTAAAACTTCAGAACTTATTCGACGACTTAAGCGTCTAAAAGTTATTGGTAAAAATATAATCGTTGTCAATTCCGCAAAAGATATCAGATCACCCGAGGAAGTTTTGAAAACCCATGATAATGTACAATTCAATTGTCATAAAGTGTTTGACCTATTTGAACTTATGAATAGAGATGAGTTTGACATGGCTGATATCGTCGCCATAGATGAGGCACAATTCTTTCCTAATCTCAAAAAGTTTGTTGAGTGTTGTCTATCTATCAATAAATGTGTGATTCTGGCTGGTCTCGATGCTGATTCTTTTCAGAGAAAGTTTGGTGAACTCATCGACTGTATCCCACTCGCATGTGATGTGACCAAACTCTCGGCACTCTGTATGCGATGCAAAGATGGAACCCCAGGACCCTTTACCAAGAGAATTGTAGACGACAAAACCCTAGAACTCATAGGTGGCAGTGATATGTACATCGCAACGTGTCGGAATCACCTGTGAACATCAAGGATAAGTACAACCCTTCGACCATCACCAGTTTTAACCAGTTCATGGTATCTTGCATGATCAAAGAGGATATCTTCACCCTCTCTGTGTATGTGACGCCCATTCTCAGTGTACAGGCTACAATCACCCTCACCATGTATAGTCAGTTGGTATCGTAGGAGTTCATTGGATTCAGCACGATGTGGGTGCAAAACCATGGGACCCTCTATGACCGCAAATGAGGCACCCTCCGTGTGTATACACGGTATTTGGTTGATGAGACTATCCAGGAGTGGAAACTGTGTAGCCTTGTAGAAATAGTACCCATCATTCTTTTCAAACCACGGATTTGTATCATGGTACCAGGTCTTTTCAAGAGTTGGTGAAACTTTTTCAAATTCTTCACGCAACCTGGGATAATGAAGTTTCAGTAGAAGAAGACCAGGGTAGTGCTTTACATCGTGCTCGGACAAGCAATGTACCAGGTCCCTGAAAGTATTCTGTATACCAAGGAGTGGTCGCCATGCATTTGAAAAGTAAAGGTGGTCCACAGGTGGTTTCATATAATCATACAGGACCATCATTATGGGGGCAAACAGGAGACGCCACATTATTTTCTCAGTAGATAATAAAAATGCCTGGTTACCCCAAGTCCATGTATGCCGAGCCCCAACCCACTGAGGAGGTCGCGACCACTGAGTCTCGCTTCTCCATGCCCAAGATGCCCCAACTTACCATCATCCAGATGCTGCTTGTTGCTCTCATCGCTGGGTATGCCTTCACCGCGCGTAAGATGAACGGTGTCGTCGTTGCCAGTCTTGCGCTCACCGTTGGACTCCTCCACATGTACGACCACATGTACCGTGTCCAGCGTGGCCCCGAGAAGCTCTTCTTCCTTGGTCAGCCCAAGGCGGAAAAGTACTGCTGCGGTGGCAAGTAAATTATCTCTGTAAAATATAAGTATGCGCGTCAAGATTATTCGTAGCCCCAACCCTAAAAAGAAGTTGAGGGCTGTCTTAGAAGACGGCAGGACTGTTGACTTTGGTGCACGTGGGTATTCCGACTACACCAAACACAAGAATCCTTCACGTATGCGTTCCTACGTACTCCGCCATGGTGGTCGAGTACCCAAACGCACAATAGCAGAGAGAGACCCCAAGAAAATTCAGGATATGATGCTCAATGTGACATTCAGTGACAAAGAGAATTGGAATATGAGCGGTATCGACGGGGCTGGTTTTTGGTCCCGTTGGTACCTCTGGAGTTTTCCTACGTTTCAGGGTGTTGAGAAGTTCATGTCTAAGAGGTTTGGTATCGTGATTATTTGAATCTTTCCATCAATTCTTCAAAGGCCTCATCAGGCATCGTACACAATCCTATCATTTCTGGTATTTTACTATTACTAATTTGGTTGGGACCAGGACCTATACCAACGTACTGTTGAAAAAGGACTTTTTTATTCTTAGAACCATTCAGTGTGAAAACACTGGATGAATAGTTTGTTAGATCAGATTTCCCATTAAAATTACCTTCATCGGTTGTATTTTCTTTTACAACTTTACAGAATTCTCCATCCCGTAATTCTTGGGTGTGGTCTCTCGCAATCTCCATGTATTCCACACGCTCCTCATCATTTAAACCAGACATATCTGGTCCTGGGTCTGGGAACTTTTCCAACTTTTGTTTACCTTCTTTAGTGTGTTTTACGAAACCTTCAACAATTTCTTTCATTTTATCAGCTTCTGTGGCTTTCAAAAAGTGTGGTTCCGTTCCCGGGATGAGACCACCAAAGAACCCACCAGCCGAGGCTGAAGAGGAGCAACAGCAAAGAGCGAGAAGACCGACAGCAATAGCGGCCATATTATAATATGTATAGATTATAATATGGCTGAGATAGCCCTCATAATTTGTGTAGTGTCTTCCCTCAGTGCCTCAATGGGGGGTGGATTTTACATGTTCAAAAAAGAACAGGAGAACGCAGCTAAGGAAGAATTGATAACTGAGAAGAAGGCGTCACCTTATGTCAGTGCCTTTATGGAATGTGATTATAAGGGGGATGGACACGCATTTGGGGAAGATACTCAATTTGTTGATGGAGAAATCACAATATCAGTGGGAACACCTTTTAAATCTCTCATCGTACCGGCAGGTTTCAGTGTTGACACCTACCCCAAAGAAAACAAAGGTGGTGCAAAATTAACCCTAGGTGGTCCATCAGACCAAAAGTGTACCAGCATCAAATCAATGGTTGTCACGAAAGTCTAATTTAAACTTTTCATACTTTTTAAAAAATTTAATCATCGTGTTCAAGCGTTCGTAAAGTTCCTCACCGAGATACTGCTCTACGAATTCTTCAGGATTTCCATTTTCTCGCATTGCATTGGCGTAGGTACAAAGTAGTGAGTATGCTTCGTCCACATTTTCACCACTCCAGGTCTCTAAGAGGGTTTTGACTTTTCTCAATCTGAGAGTGTCTTCCATTATTTTACTACACCCCTCTTTTTTAATATATTTTTCAGCTCAGCCATCAGTTTCGCGCGTCCAGCATTTACGACTGGTGCTCGTCGTTGGGGTGGTGGTGGAGGAGGTGGGGGAGGGACACCCATCGTCCGGGTTGGAACTATAATAGTTTGACACACTCTGATAACTTTCTGTGCATTTTTCACACTGTTCTCAAAGTTCATCCTAATTTTAGCGCGAAGTTCCCGAGCTGTGAGCTGCACGCGTTTTCCCTTGACAGTTTTGGTGACACGAAGACCTTGCTTCTTAGCCTTATTTTTCAATTCTAGATACTGCATATACTGTTCATTGAGATTATTTATTCTAATATAAAGTTATCATTCTTGATTCTAGTAACATGTTAGCTATTGGTCAAACCTCAATTTGTTTTCATAACATCGGGCGACGAGTACGAACTTATCGACAGCGAAAAAAACCATGTATGAAGAAGGTTGACAAGCTCGATTGCGCTATACGTCACAGAAGGTGTCCAGGTTGCCCCTTCAATGACTTCTTCAAGTCGGAGACAATCAATACAAAATCAAATCGGTAAAACATGTGATGTCATCACTTGCAATAAGTCTAGCATATAACATATCTTCCTGGTTAAAGTGTAACGGATTGGGTTTACTATGTCTATATAACTCTTGTAAATTGAAACCAACTTGATCTAAACGTAGTAGTATTTTAGCCAAGACATCAAAATCAAGAACTGAAATACCCATACGAAAATTTACATTATTCACAGTGTACTCACCATTATCAGTTCGAACCAGAAACTGTTTCTTTATCATATGATCTATATTATTTGTTGGTTCCCTACCAATTTGATTCATGATACGTTTAATTTCTGCCACTTCATTCATATCTACAATTAATTTCCGAATGAAATCTCTCTTACCTTTTGGTAGTGACATCTTACAGTGTATAAAGATAAAAAACGCACTTACGGTAAGATGAGTGATGTCATAGAGCTTAAAATTCTTATTAACAGGGTTCTTCTTCCTAGAATTAGACAGCTCGAGGAAGAAGTCACATCTCTACGAAAACACACATGGCCATATGTACAAGGTAAAAAGGAGGCGCACCAACTTCACGATATCAGGATGAAAGCGGATTTTCTTAAACATCTTGATGACGATACGATAGTTGAACTTCTGCGCATAAAGGCGGAATTGTCAGGTAAATCTGGGTTTATAACTAGGGAATACGATAGTATCCATAATAATTTTTGTTGACGTATAGTAAAGATGTTAGGAGCTCTCATGTCAACCTCGGGTGAACCAATGAGTAACGACAAGCTTGGAATGACTGTAGGTTCTTGCATTTGTTCCATGCTTGTTGTAATGCTTATCATGAAAATGCCAATGAAACCACCCCCCGTATTAGCCGTGTGTGCTCTGTCATGCTGTTGTTCTTCCAGTCAGACGAGTTCACTTGTAAATGACATACAGAAACGTGTCAAAAAGATGCAGGAAACTCCAGCGGAAACTCCAGCGGCGTAATAAATTAGAAGTAATCATCAGTCCTGTACATGTTTACAGTGAATGAACCAGTCTTTCCCATAACGGTGACTGTTTCATTTCCGTATAGCTCTTGGCACCCAATGTCTTCCATGCAGTCTCTCGCATTGTGGGAAACTGATACTGGGTAAATGTTTTCACCTCCCGTGGTGGTATAGTAACTGTAGCGGTCCCGACGACCACGGACCTCTTTACCGTAAAGAGGGAGGGTTTCCTCACCATTCGTGATGAGACCCATCTGCTGCATGTGTCCGGGTTTGTACTGCTTGATAGGGGGTCCTCTAAATTCGGGTTCCCGCACCTGTGCACGGCGAGTGGGCACTGGACGCACTGGTACTGGAACAGCCACTTCTACTGGGACCTCGACAACTTGGGGGTTGTAGAACATGTAGCCTACAGCCGCGATAAGTACGACAACGGTCAGTAGTAACAATTGAGTTTTTTGTTTGTTCTTCATATACTATAGTTAAGGAAAATCTTTCACATAAAGACATGAAGGTGTTGGCGATAGACATCGGGTTTCATAATATGGGTCTCGTTTTAGCAGAGTCTTTATCGCGACCAAAAATTACGGTAGAGTTCCTAAAGAAGGTAAGTTTGGAAGATTATAAATATATAAAGTCAAATGATTTTGTAGACACTATTCCTTTATTTGTAGAAGATCACCAAAGTATTTTCGATTCAGCTGACAAAATACTTATAGAACGACAACCACCTGGTGGCTTTCAAAATATCGAGATTTTATTACATTACATGTTCAAAGAGAAGGTTTTATTAGTTTCACCTGTGAGCATGCATGTGCATTTTGGGATGCGACATTTAAATTATGAAGAACGTAAGGAAAGAACAGTAGCCATAGCAGGAAAATACATAGAAGGTGAAATTCCTTATGAGAGAAAACACGATATAGCTGATGCGTTATGTATGATTGTGTTTGATAATTTTAGGTCTTGTGTACACTCTTTTGACAAGTTCAAATATATTGGTAACCTATAGTATATGCCAACAGCAAAGCAACTTCAGAATGCAAAGTCGAAATTAAAAAAGACTAACAAACCTACAGGGAATAAACCAACTATACCCACTGCTGCTCTTCTTCGTCTTATTGCAGCGGACCCAAAGATTCGTCGAAATCGTGAATTTATGAAACAGGTTCATGAACTTACGAGGAGGAAATAAGATTACTTTGTTTTACGTTTAAGGGTTTCTTGTATTTCATCGAAGAATGTATCAAAAACCCCCAACCTGTACTGTGTAAATGCCCAAAGAGCAAAAAACATAGTCTTTGTCATTTTATTTACATCATTCTCCTCCATTTTGTAAATAGGACCAACCAGGCGCCCCATGAAGGTTTCATCTTTAGACTTACCAGTCACATACGACTCTGCTTGAGTCAATGCACATGTGTCATCATTCACGGACCAATGGTAGAAGATGAATGGTATAACCATCGAGTAAAACTCGAGATTTCTACGATTATTTGTAAAAGGTACAATCAAAATCATGAGTATAAAAATAGTATGTAATGCAAAAATTATATTCATTTACTATATATAATGGTAAAAGATAAAATTATATGGAACGACCAGCACGAAATTATATTAAGACAGTGGGGTGAGACCTGTGCCTGCTACAGGTTTATGCACCATCGTGGGTTTTTACTCTATAAAGATTTGAGTATGAAGTTCACTTTACCTGTGATTGTTCTTTCAACTATTACAGGGACTGCAAATTTTGCACAATCTACATTACCTCTGAGTATTCAACCAGCTGCACCATCTATTATAGGTGGTCTGAATCTTATCGCTGGTCTCATCGCGACAGTTATGCAATTCTTAAAAATTAACGAACTCATGGAAAATCATAGAACTGCGGCGTTAGCACATGGTCTATTATCTAGAAATATTCGTTTAATGTTAGCTATACCACGGGATGAACGTAAGAAGGATGGTTTGAAGTTTGTAGAAGAATGTAAGACTGAATATGATAGACTACTTGAACAGTCTCCCTCAATTCCTAAAAAAATTATGACAAACTTTGATCAAGAATACCCTCTAGATAATATATTTACAAAACCAGAGATTCTTAATGTGCGTTCAATCCCAGTTTTGAAAGTTCCTAAAACTATTGAACCCATAGAAGCTATAACTAAAAATACACCACTAGAGCGTGTGGGTAAATTCCTTTCCAAATCAAAAACCGTTGAAATCAAGGAAGAGGAAGAGGAAGAGGAAGAGGAAGAGGAAGAGGAAGAGGAAGAAGACTCAGACGTCGAGCAAGGTACACCAACAGAATAAACATGCTTACATTGGTAAGAATTCCACATGCAACGTATGGTAAAATTTTCCTTTTTAAAGGTTCTACGATACGTTTATGTAGTGCGTCATTTTCTAGCACTAAATCTATGGCCTGATTAGTAATATCATCAATGGACTCTTTCATTAAAATCATACCACAAAAAAAAGTTGAAGTAAAAACCGTGACAACAATTCACACCAAACAAATTGAACTTATTCGAAGGTACATTCGGGAAAGAAAGAATGTATTCATATGTGGATGTTCTGGTGTTGGTAAATCATATGTACTCAATGAAGTTTTAGAAGGTTTAAATCATGTTGAGTTACGAACTGAACATCTCAAAAGTAAATCACTTTTTTTACCGTTTATTAAACCTTCATCAAAACATGTGTTTATTGAAGACTATGAACCAACCTTCAAACCAATTATAGAACAGGTTTCTGATGGTGATCGATTGAGTCGTGGTTCACTATTAGTAACGTGTACAAACATGTGCATGTATCCAAATTTTGAAACTGTTTTTATTCCGAAACATAAACCTAGTGTATTACTCACACTCGTTGAAGATAAAAACCCTAAAGCAGAAAATGCAGCGTATAGGTGTAATGGTAATATTCGAAACTTTTTCACCTATCTTGATGGGTATGATGAAATGGATATTTTCCAAACACCGAAAGAATTCATAACTGATGTATTATCAGATCCGAAACCTATACCAATTTATGATAGTATACATGAACATGGACACATGTGGGATGTTTTTCAAGAGAATTATATAAATTCCAAAGGGGTTGATATTACGACTATATGTGATTCCTTTTCTACGGCTGATTACTACGACAATTATATATATAAATCAGGGAATTGGAACCTCATGCCTTATTTCGTCTTACATGCGCTCACAATACCAAAGAAGTGTCTGGGTGAACCACTCGATAAGGATAAAATTAGACCAGGGAGTTGTTGGACTAAACTTGGGAACTATAAAATGAGAAAAGGGAAATTCGAGGAACTTAAGAAAAAATCAAGAATGGGGTTAGGTATAGAAGAATTATGTCTTTTAAAGAAGTATGCAGAAAAAGGAGACCTAAGTAAACTTGTAGAATATAAAATCACACCTCAAGACTTCGACGTCATCAACCACTTGGCTGTTGGAAGTGGCTTAAAATCAAGAGACGTAACTAAAATCAAGAAAGCCTTGAAGAATGAGTACGAAGGAAGAAGAAGTTGAAGTCCACGAGGAATACGTTAAAACTATCGGGAATGAAATTCTCTTCTATGCCGATGTCGATCGTGAAAATACTCTTGACTTCGTTGATAAATTTAAGAAATTGGAGATTGAACTTCTTAAAAAGAAAGCTGAACTCGTTGGATACGAGCCATCCATCCGAGTCCATATCATGAGTGAAGGTGGTTGTATCTTTGCTGGTATGAACATGATGAATGTTCTCGAAACTTCAAGGGTCAAGGTTATCACCATCGCCCAAGGTTCTTGTTGTAGCGCGGCTACATTTATGCTACTTGGTGGGTCTGAAAGACGTATGGGTAAGAATGCATACATTCTCATTCACCAGATTTCGACAGAGATGTGGGGCAATTTCCAAGAACTTAAGCATGAGCTGAAATCAACGGATAAGTTTATGAAGAAGTTAAAACAGATGTATCTCCAGAAGACTAAAATCCCTGAGAAAATGTTAAAAAAATTGATGAAGAAGGATATCTATCTTTCCCCAGAAAAGTGTCTCAAGTATAAAATTGTTGACGCTCTTGAGTAATTGCGACTGAGCGTTTGTATAGGTACAATAGAAATATAACTATTAATACGATACAAAATGTGTTTAAAGTCAATGGCACTGGTGTGCTTTCTGGTGGTCTAAGTCGTTCCATTCTGCCATAATTTACAACTGGTAATCCAGACATCTAATTAAAGTTGAGAAAATAATGGAACACCTTTTCCCTGTGGGTGTAGTAATTATAGAGTATGAATAATGTTTGTAATAAATAAATGAACAGGGTTGCAATCGATATCGACGAAGTCTTAGTAAAATTCTTAATCCCAATGGCTAAATTTCATAAACGAACTATCACCAAACCCAAATACAGTTATGTGTATCGCGAAATATTTGACATAGATGAATCAACTTCACAAAAAATGGTCCATGAATTTTATCAATCTAAAGCATTCACAGAACTTACACCAATCTTTGGAGCACAAAAAGCTATGTTTAACCTTAGACAGCGATATGACAAAATGTATATCGTAACTGGACGCCAAGATATGGCCCGAAAAGAAACTGAAAAATGGATAGATATGTATTTCCCACATATGTTCGACGATGTTATACTTACAAATAGTTATACATCCAACGAAATCCACAAAGCGGAAATATGCCACGCCCTAGATATAGGTCTCATTATTGATGATAACAAGGCTATATGTGACAAGTGTATTGAAACGGGTGTACGTGCTCTAAATTTCATAGGAGATGACGATGAAATTTATCCGTGGTGTGAAGAGAGTGATATAAGTATACAGGGTTGGGTACGTGTTAAACGAGGTACCTTTAATTCTTTGTCTATATAAATGTTTGCACTTCTCTGTAAACCAGTCGTCATACCAACCCAGAATGGAACTCCCGTCCTTCGTGCAAATGATTGTCGTATAGCGTATGTAAAACCATCTCAAACTCAACAGGGTACACTTGAACTTGAGATACTTGAAGCACCCCCGGTATATATAGGTGCCGATGAAGAAAGTCGTAAATTTTAATTCACCTCCTAAAAGCCGATAAAGCAGTCATTGCTGTCAAGGCTGTCCCACCCCCCTTTATCTTTGTTGCGATGAGATACCACACAGTGGCAATTAATACAACAAGGAACCCCACACCAATGAGACCGAATCCAGCCATTTTCTTGTCTAGTCCGTCAACTTCAGTACTATCAGGGTTCGATGGGTCGTAGAATATTTTCACCTTGTCACCATCCAGGTATTTTTTATATTTTTCCATAGTTGTTTTTTTGGTATACTTTTTATCATCCACAGTGTATTCATATTCAATTTCACACACGTATATAATCTTATCATCTTTAGGTGGAAGTGCGGTACACTCGGACTTTGTAACTGTTCCTTCTACAGTTTCGGAATGTTTTGGTTTTCTTATGAGTAAAAAAGAACCACAAGACGATAGAGACATCGCAAGACATACAGCCACAGCCAGGTTCAATGTCGCAATCCCTTTACCAACCTGGTTCCCTGTCTTGATGAAATTACTCATTCTTATAACTAACAACGATTAAAAAAATGGTGCACTAATCCTGATGAGTGGACCATCAGGGGTTTTCTTCATGAAAATGACTTCATCACACTCACCACCTTTCATAGCCAGTTGGGGTTCTCCACAAACTGTTCCTGATTTCTTATGTCTATCACAAGCACCTTTAGTCCTACCTGCGATATTCATATTTTGACTGTACCCAATAAACGTTTTGTCAGGTTTACCACTCTCCTTATCTTTGGACTCAACTGTCACTTTCCAACAGTAACTACCAAAATCCCATTGTTTAGTCGTATCAACTGGGGGCGGTGGGGTATCTAGAGCAGATGACGCCACACGACCCCCAAATCGCTTCTTTAGGGACACGACTGGTGTAATCAATAAATTAGCAATAGTTGTCATTACTATTGATAAGAATTGTGTTTTTAAGTTATTTTTTACTCTTGATTCTTTTCAGTATCTTCAAGTTGTTCTTTCGATATATATTTAAGATCTTTTAATTTGAAAACACCATCTAAAAACAACTAACTCTCCCAACCGGGTTCGAACCGATGACCTTGCGATTAACAGTCGCACGCTCTACCAACTGAGCTATGGGAGAAAAAATGTCCTCTCTACCTGAATCGAACAGGTGACAAATGGAACTACAGTCCATTGCTCTACCAACTGAGCTAAGAGAGGAACAACAAGCTCCCACCAAGACTTGAACTTGGGGTGGTGGATTCAAAGTCCACAGTGTTGACCAACTACACCATAAGAGCTGGAGCCTCAGCTACTATATCTATCTCTCGGTTCTCTTCTTTAAGTCCATTCACGAACTTCATACCTGTGAGTGAGACGGAAAATAGACCAGCGGATGTATTGGCAACAATCATTGGTACTACATGAAAGTGAATTGAATACACAAGTCCTAAAGTACTCGCCAATATATTGATATGTAAGAATGTATAATTGATGGCATCTGTATCTTTTGTTTTATGTACATGTACAACCTGTGGCACAAACATGACGGCAATGAGAATTGAACTCACCAGTCCAATACCATCTATGATAGCATCCATTTGTTAAAAATATTCTCTATTGTTTAAGTAGGTATGTTCTTGTTTGTCGTACTACTTTCACTAGTGATCTATATTCTTGTGGAGTCTTTTCGTAAACAAGGACTTGAAACAAAGGAGACTTATGAGTATAAATGTTTTATGCTCACAGTCAAAGACGCCAAAACTCGTCAAGAAACGTTCATGAAACATTTTGATGCTGCTGCACCCCTCGAAATCATCTATGGCCCTAACACTTCGAAAGTTCAAATTGCACGAGAGTTTGAACACATCATGGAACCAGAGTATTTTGAAAAGGCCCTAGAGATGCACTACGACCCCACAGTCAAGAGACCAAACATAACCTTTTTTAATTTGGGTGCGATTGGTTGTTTTGTTGGGCATATGGACTTTTATAAAAGGTGTTTCGAGCAAGGTCTTAAATATGCAGTCATTTTTGAAGACAACGTGGTTATCAAGTCTCCCCAACTTTTCAACGAAATTCAGCAGGTGATAGATGAAAAGGGGAAGAATTTTGAAATGTGTTTTTTCCACTGTCTCTCAAGACTCCCAGATAAAACTGAAGGAACTCTAGAGAAGGTTAAATGGATATCGAGTACGAAGTGTTATCTCATAAATGTTGATAATATGCGTAAATATAACAAATATTTCTACCCGATGGACAATCACGTTGATATGAAACATGAAGATATTATTGAAAAGGGGGCTAGGGTGTACTATAAGGATTTGCGTAAACACATGCTCATTGACCGGTCTCAAGGTAGTCTCATTGGACACAGCGACCATGGTGAGAAAAACTTCCTCTCGAGGCATCACCCTCAAGCTACCCCCGACGATGTGAAGTGGGGGTACTAAGCCATGACAAACTTCCTCGCAAAATCAATAAACTCGGGTTTCCAACCACACGTTCTCTGAGTATTAGGGAACTTGTGGTTGATCACCACTTTTCGACCATCTTTGAGCGTGATATTAATGCTGCACGAATAAAGATGGTTCATGGGCAGCGCCTTGAAAACGTCATTCATAACGTCATTTGCATTCTTGTTGTACGTAAACAGTTTCATACACAGACCGTCGTACTTTTCGACCTCTTCCGGTTCGGTCCCGTCCACAACCCCGACGAGCTCGATTGGGTACCAGTGTTCACCTTTGGGTGAATCGGAGATTTCAAACTTACCCTCGAAAAGGTCAGGGGTGTAGATAGTCTGAAGAATGTGTTTTCGTAATTCCTGAAAAGTTACAGGTTCGTTGATGGCCACATCACAGTCGCCGATGTTGACCATATACAGATTGGTCACCTTGGCATCAGTGTAATCAATGGATCGGAGATCCTCGGTCGTAGCAGTGATTTGTGCAAGCATTTTTGTTTGTCGAATTGACAATAAGTAGTTGTAGTTGAAGTTGATGTTTTACAATGATTTAGATCAACTTAGGTATACTAAGCTCGTTTTATGTACACAGGTCTTTCGGTCCTAATGATCGCCAAACCTGCGCGTAATATAAATCGTGCAAATCCTGAACTGACTACGACAACCGTATGGTCTATGTACTTTCTAGAACTGTATCTGTGTTCATCTAACACACCTTTCATAGAAAGAATACGCCCCAATGAAATTTTTTTACATTCCGTAGCATCTAAAACAACTCGAACACGTTTATCTTGTGACCATATTTGTGTGAAGAACGAGTCTAAATCACTCGCAGATGTCGTGTCATCCAATTTAATAGCAACCTGGTGAGTCATACTGGTATATTAGAAACATTTTTTGAAGTTAAAAGTTTACAAGTATAATTAAATAATGAGTAAAAAAGAACGTGGTCAGTTCTACACGGTAAATCACTCGTACATCATGGAAGGTTTAGATAAGCCAAAAACAAAAGTCATAGAACCATTTGCAGGTAAGGGTGATCTTTTAGATTGGTTGGGTCATGATAAATGGGAAGCGTATGACATTGAACCAAAACGTGGCGATATTTTACATAGAGATACACTCACAGACCCACCTTGTTATAAGGATTCTTTTATAATCACAAATCCACCATATCTAGCTAGAAACAAATGCAGTTCAAAGGATATTTTCGACAAATACAAGACAAATGACCTTTACAAATGTTTTATAACCTCATTGGTTCAACAAGAACATGGGTGTTTGGGTGGTATATTCATCATTCCAGCTGGTTTTTTCCTATCCCCTAGGGACGTCGATACAGATTGTAGAGATGCATTCATGAGTAAGTATAAAATAACTAAAGTTAAATACTTTGAAGAAACTGTATTTCCTGATACACCCACAACAGTTGTAGCATTTTCATTTGTAAAATCCGATATACCACTAACTTCTCAACAAGTTGTTTGGGAACAAAGACCTTCCGGGACATGTAAAACTTTTGAGATGAAAAAAGAGAATAAATGGATCATAGGTGGAGATATTTACAATCTCAAAACAAAATCAGATATTAAAATTTCTCGTTTTGTAAAAGATAGAGGACATGAGAATATAACAAATCTCACATTATCTGCATTAGACAGTGGAACCGCGAGTGGTAGAATACACCTGAAATATGAGAAGGATTACGTCTATCAAGGTATTGATACAAGTAGAACTTTTGCAACATTATGTATTAAGGGTGTGAAATTATCGGAAGATGACCAAATTGAGATTACAAAAAAATTTAATAGGTTTCTAGAGTCGAGACGAAAAAGGGACTGGAGTTTGTTTTTGCCACAATACAGGGAAAGTAAGGAGTATGCACGTAAAAGAATTCCATTTGACCTCGCTTACAGAATTGTTTCTAATTTATTGTTGAGCCATTCGAAATAATCGTGCAAGTCGCCAACATAAATATGATCTTCATTTTCGAAGCGTTTGAACATGTGTAGTTTTTTAGAACAAACTTCACCATCCAATATATTCACAAAAAATGTGTTTTTGTCAACGTTCCTAACATTCTGTTGTGCCTTGACAAAATCATAAACGCATCTCAAAGATCTCGTTTGGGCACCACCATCTTCGACAATCGACTTAAAATTGTAGAAAATACGACACTTATCCCCAAATGTTTGGAGTCCGTCGAAATCTTCGGTCCAGTCATAATTTGCATTGGGACCCGAATACGGTCGAACATTTTTAGCAATTTCATAAGTCTCAGTGTTAATTCTCATATGACCACTCTTCGGACATTCAAAACCTGTGCCATCCTCAATAGCCTTCCTTTGATAATTTTCAGCTTTCATAGAGTCCTTCTTCGAAACGGTTTTAACCCCTAGTATTTCCAGACGCTTATGTTTCGTTATTTCTATACCAGGAATTACACGTTCAGGTCGCTGCACATGATTCAATCTAATAGAAACCACCCCATTACTGTCCGTAAGTTTAGTGAACATATTCCTAGGTACAATTCGATGGAAACGTTTAAGTAATATCATCCCATCCAATTTAATAGCAACCTGGTGAGTCATATATCTTTTACAGTGAGGATAACCCACTCTAAAAGATGTTCCAAACGGGGCTCGAACCCATGACCTTAGCGTTATAAGCACTACGCTCTAACCAACTGAGCTATAAGAACGGTGCAACTTGATTATATTACTAACCAACTTGTATAACGGTGGGACTACCCACATACTAAATAGGAACTTCAACTTTAAGCTAATTTATTGATGTTGTCGAGACCGAGAAGGCTGACAACTTCACCAATAAGGAGGAATTGTTGGGACATGACAAGAGCCTTAGCGATCCTGGTCTTGGGACTGTAATCACCATAACCAACGCTACTCATGGTGGTGAACGAGAAATAGAAAGGGTCGATGACACCATCCTCAAATCCAAACGCTCCCGGGTCAGCTCTGTGAATAGACGAATAGATGAGACCGTACACGAGGGTAATCATAAGAATTGGTAAAAGTTTTATCAATAACATTTATATTACACTGATATTTTTTCTATTGAATCCATTCGCTCTATGTCACTACTCTTTCTTCTGTGTACTGCCACGTTACTAAAAGCCCCCAACCACCTTGAAACGGCGCGTCGAGAACCAGTGAGTGATGCAGCATCGTCATTTACAATAATACTTAGACCGTTGCATACATCGGGTTTATTCTCTTTATCGGGAAACTGTACTAAGAAAGCTTGGATAGTAATAGCTGGTATATCTGGTGAATCGTCGAGAAGTTTATCGTAATCTTCCCTACATTTCATAATAAACTCAACCACACCACCCCGATGCTTGACATCGAGAGAGAGTTCCATATCAATACTTCTATAGAGTTTAGACCATTGTATACACTGCGCGGAGTGTGATTCCGAGAGTGAAAGACTCTGACTAAATTTACTAATAGACGTAAGTATTCCCGCCAAAACATTTAGAAATGCGAAAAAATACTGGATAATCATAATTTTATTTTTTGTGTCGTCTGATACCCCATCGTTTCCACTCGGATTTAACACAGCGAAACCACCAACACCAGTTATACTCGCTATAACTATACTCGGGTAGGCTAACCAGTCATTTTGTCTCTTATATAATAGACGTGCGTGATTATGCAACCATCGGTATCCGGCCGCCTTTTCAGCCCATTTTATAAGCAACTTTTCTTCTTTTTCACACCATTCACAATGTTCGTCTTGTTTAACAGTCATATGGTCTATTAGTAGCCTGGAAGATAAATGTCAAGTTCGGGTTTCATTTCTTGTACCCACCACTTCTTTTTATTCATATCCCATTTTCCACCTTTTGATTTTACTATATCTTTTTCGTCGAAAGGAACATCCAAGTATATTCGCTCTTTTACGCATGTACCCGTATCGACCATCCACTTTTTTGCTTCTTCTTCAGTTTTAAAAGATTTATACACTGCCCCACTATAGCCATCAATTTGCGTCTTAGCCTCACCCCATGTAGTGTAAATACCAGGAATATTTCCTCGAAAGACACCATAAAATTTTGACCCCTTTGTTTCACTTACAACATTCGTTTTAGGGGTTCCACCCGCAGTTTCATAGGCTAATTTATCAACTTCTTCATTTTTAGGGTCTCCATTGTGTGCTTTTACCCATTTCCAATTAACAAGATTCAGTTTATTACGCACTTCATCAATAGCAATCCACAACTCTTTATTTTTTACGGGTGTACCAGTGGATGTTATCCACTCATTCTTCTTCCAGTTGATAATCCATGTGCTAATACCATTCTTCACATATTGACTATCCGTAAATATACACACTTCTTGGATGTCCCTCTTCAAACATTCCTCTAGGGCTTTGAGAATAGCAGTCATCTCCATTACATTATTAGTCGTGTCAGTCTGTTTACCAGATAATTTAAACATATCACTGACCACACCCCAGCCACCACGTCCAGGATTACCGAGACAACTTCCATCAGTGTAGACTTCATACATGATTACTTATCGCGGTTTATCCTTATACTCCGAAGCCTTCTTAGGTGTTTTACATATCGTGTCACCACAATGATCCCTATTCTGATACACAGAATTTATGGATGTTGCCACTTCTTCACACGATTTAATGGACCAACGTCCTAACATAGGTTTTTCCACTTTAATAAAAAGGTCAAACACTTTCTTGAACATTATATTAAATGGGAGCGTTATATTTAAGTTTCTTAAAATAGTTCATCTTCAACTTCTATTTTAAGTTTGCAGTCACCTTTCGGGTAAGCCACACATAACATGGTATAACCTCTCATCATTTGATGTTCATCAAGAAATGATTGGTCATCTTGGCTTATATGACCCCATACCAATCTCGCCACACACGCGGAACACGAACCTTTGCGACACGAATAGGGGAGGTTGATACCTTCTTCTTCCGCTGCATCTAGAATGTACGTTCCATCATCACACTCAAATGTTTCATCACCACCAGGTGTAATGAGGGTAATTTTATAATTTGTACGGACGGCTACACGAGACTTCTTCTTGATAAGACGGGTTCGTGCTACGAGTGGTGGTCTAATATGACAAGTGGCAAGGGTGGACATACTATTTTAATATAAATTTTCGTTTTTAAATAGCATTAATTGTGCATTTAAAAGATGACCCTCAATATAACAATGTGGTGGTAGCATCTGCACCCGGGTTATTCAATCTCCATACGGCACGCTCGTCGTCGCATTCATGGTCGATAACTCTCCCCAACTCTCCTAAACTCTCCTTCTCACTCTCAAGTTCCACCAATTGTGTCTCTAAAGCAACCCTTTTACGCAGAACCTCGAAGTTTTTATCCCTCATATACTTTATACATACGTCCCGGTCATGTGAACCAGCCTCAGTCTTCATAGCCTCTGTGATTCTCGAACGAAGCTTCAACCCACGCAAGTCCATCGCTGCCTGTTTAGTGGCTAACCGGTTTACGTAACGCATCCGGTTATTCATCATGTACCGCTCATTCAGTGGGGGAGACATGCTAAAATATTGTTGGACCCTCGCAACCTCCTTGGAAGGTTTAGCCATCTGATCATACACCTCCTTCAGCAATCCACACATCCTTAAGTAGTCACCCTCTGGCATCACATTTGAATGGGTGTCAATCAACTGCATAATCTCAGTAAGAGGTTTCATGGTTCGTGTTCTTTTTTGAGTTTTGGAATCGACTTAGGGTGCCAAAGTCCCCAAATCACATCTATAAAACAACTTTTTCGTTTTTAAATAGCATTAACCGTGCAATTTAAAAATGATTTTTTGATTTAATTTACTAACAGACCGAAACCAACAAATTAGTTGGAGAAGGCGAGGCCACCCATACCACTTTGGATGCGGAGGACGTTGTAGTTGACCGCGAACATGTGCATGGAGGTCGCGTTGTTGGTGGTATCCGCGGTGACAACCTGGACTTGCGCGTTATCGATGCGCGAGAAGTTGCAGGTACCGGTGGGTTGGTGCTCCTCGGGCTTGAGCGCGAAGGAGTACGAGTAGATACCGGGGTAGGGGTTGCCGGAGTGGTGGTTGTAGGCCTGTACCTGGTTGAAGTACTTACCCTTTTGCTCCTTGAAGCGGTCTTGGCCGTTAAGGATGAGCTTGAAGGTGTTGAGGGGGCCGACAGCCTCTTCGGTGAACTGGGCACCGGAACCAGCCGCACCGGTGGAAACAAGGGGTGTACCAATGAAGGACGCGGGGACGAAGCAGTTAGAAGTAGACGCGAGGGTGGAGCTTTCGAGAATGATGTTGTCATCTGTGGACGCAGTGGTGAAGTTCCAGAGGGAGTTGTTGGTCTGGGTGTTGGAGAAGCACCACACCAGTTCCTTGACGGGGTGGTTGTACGAGAGGCGGACCTGCTTGGTACCACCATCAGCGGTGACGGTGTCGGTACCGGTGTGCTGAACCTGCTCGATCAGGTATTCGTGACCCTTCTGGGCGAATCGGCGACGCTCTTCGGTGTCCAGGTAGACGTAGTTGGCCCACACCTTGAAGACGTTCTTGTTCAGGTAGGTGTCGAAGTTGGACGACAGGTCGAAATCCAGACGGACTTCGTGGTACTGGAGCGCAATCAGAGGCAAGTACAATCCGGGGTTGCGGTTGAAGAAGAAGATGAGGGGCAGGTAGACAGTCTTGCCATCACCCGCGGTGGTCATCTTACCCCAAGAAGCCTTCTTGGACTCGTCCAAGTAAAGCTCCGAGTACATGCGCCACCACTTCTGGTAGTGCTTGTCGATGCGCTGACCACCGATGGACAGTTCAACGTTGTTCACGGCACGCTCGGCAACCCAGTTGCAATCACCAGCGGCGGCGGTGATGGTAGTCGCCTCATCGGACTCAAGTTGGATGTACATGTCACCAACGAGATCACCGTTGCGCGCAACAGTGACGGAGACGCGACCAGAGTTGGCGGCGGTACCGTTGACGGTTTGTTCGATGTTCTCCATCGCGAAGTTAGTGTGGCGCTTGTATTTGGCCTGGAAGAAGGTTACCTCAGGGTTACCGGTAAGGTAGACATCCTGGGCGCCGTAAGCTACGAGTTGCATAAGACCACCGGCCATTTTGAGAGTTGTTGTACTATACACAGAGAAAATAATTCTGGTCAAACGCGCATATTTTGATTTGAATTTTTCTCGGTCTAAATTAAATGTCTACTTTAAATCAGCCTGAAGAAATCGAAGAAGGTGAGATCGCACCCCTACCAGAATCCGAGTATGAGACCGAATCTAATTCTGACTCGGCTGAAGAAGTTTCGATGACCGCCGATGAAAATGATGAAATTGAAGATATGGAGGGTGATGATGAAATGATGTTCGAGGATGAGGGTCTGGATATTGCCGAACTCATGACTTCCCTACTCGCCACCGAGGATGGTGACACAGTGTGTACCGCCCTGGTAGGTATCACCCAACAACTTCAAATGCAAAACAAAATATTAATCAAAATTTTGAGTGAGTTGAAATCTAATTAGAGATAAAAATTGTAAATACTATAAGAGATGGAAAATACTCATTTCATCGACAAGGAACCAAATCGTTATGAAGCGTTAGCCGAACTTCAAAAACAGAGTATCCAGTCGATGAATGAAGAAACCATAAAAAAACTTGTTGATAATTTTGAGATTTATTGGGATCTCAGGACAGAGGATTATAGAAATGCTCGTGAGCTGGGGTACAGGCAATTCATCCACGCCGATAATTATGACGATAATAACAACCCAATTGCGGCAAAGATAGATATTCTAGCTATCAAGGGTATTCGTGAGAAGCAACGTCGCTTCCTTATAGATTTGAAAAACCGGGTCAAAGAAATGAACCTCCATAAAAAACAAACCGATGATGGAATTGGTCTAACCGACCGAATCTATGGTGTCCTGAAACAACTCAAGGATGGGTATGAAAATATCCGTCGACACTACACCGCGTATGAACGTGTTGTAAATCCAACTGCTGTCCCCCAAACGAGTTCAACATCTGACCCATCCACAATGTGTGATGATGATGTAGAGAGTGCAACACCTTTCCAGAAGTGTCTCATTTTCGTGCTTGATGAACTTTACAAGGCTGGATATCGTAGATACAAAGGCTTTTGCTGTGAAGAAATCAAGACGATTGAGGGGTACAGGACAAGAGCGTGGCGCCAAAAGATGCCTATCGAAGATTTCGTGTACTCTCTCGCTCAAAAGGATGATGATTTTAACAATTGGAAGAACTTTACCAGTAAGGGGAGCATTTTCAGGGAAGTAATCGACAACATTACCAAGTGTATGGATCCACAATTTCCTACAATTATCAAACGGAGGCATGTTTGGTCATTCAAGAATGGTGTCTTTGTGGGTAAAGAGTGGGACCCAGAACTTGGCACCTACAAGTGTAGCTTCTATTCATACGAAAGTAAGGAGTTTGGGTGTCTAGACCCAACTATTATTGCATGTAAGTATTTCGACCAGCAGTTTGATGACTTTTCACACCTCGAAAGGTGGCAAGATATCCCCACCCCCCACTTTGATACGGTTCTACACTATCAAAAGTTCCCTGAAGAGGTGTGCAACTGGGCGTATGTCATGGGTGGTCGCCTCTGCTTTGATATTGGTGAATTGGACACCTGGCAGATTATCCCATTCTTCAAGGGTATCGCTAAATCTGGTAAGTCTACCCTAATTACCAAGGTTTTCAAAAAGTTTTATGAAGGTGAAGATGTTGGTACACTATCGAACAATATCGAGAAGAAGTTCGGTCTTTCTGCGATTAAGGATGGATTCATGTTTATTGCACCAGAGGTGAAAGGCGACCTCGCCCTAGAACAAGCTGAATTCCAGTCGATTGTATCAGGAGAAGACGTCTCTGTGGCTGTTAAGAATAAGACGGCCATGTCATTTGAATGGAAGGTTCCCGGAATTCTAGGTGGGAATGAAGTACCAGGGTGGAAAGATAACTCAGGCTCTGTGTTGCGTCGTATTCTACCATGGAACTTTGGTAAACAGGTGCGTAATGCTGACCCCCAACTCGATGAGAAACTTGAAAGTGAAATGCCTAAACTTCTACTCAAGTGTGTAAAAGGGTACATTGATTATGCAAACAAGTACAGGAACAAAGACATCTGGAATGTAGTACCAGAGTATTTCAAGACTATCCAAAAGCAGGTTGCGAAAGTTGCAAACTCTCTCATCCACTTTCTGGAGTCTACAATTGTCGACAAGGCTAAGGACCAGTACGTCCCCCAGAACCTGTTTGTTCAATCCTTCAATACACACTGTAAAAACAATAATCTGGGGCAACACAAGTTTCATGAAGATTTCTATGTGGGCCCCTTCAGTTCCTATGATATTGAGGTTAGGAACGAATCCGTATCCTATAGGGGGAGACAGTACCCACTTCAACCCGTTATCTTTGGTATCGATTTAATCGAGGACCAGTTGATGACTGGCAACAACCATTAAAAAAAATCCTTACAAATAGTAATATGAGCCAGTCGGTCAAAGAATTTGTCAGGCAGTCTGGTGTGAATGTACAAAGTCCTGACTCTGCGTCTAATTCCAATAACAACTTCGCTCGAGAACTTGAAGCGGATATGTTTAGAAGAGAGAGAGAACAAGCTCGTGAAGCTCGTATGAGGGCTGCAGGTTTCCGTGAACCCACTCGGCCTGAGTTACTCCAAAGACCCCCTCCAGGTCTACCAGCACCACGCCCTAGTCGTTTCGCACAATTCGAGAATAACAACTCACCCCTGGAAAATGAATTCTCCGACCTAAACATTGATAAATTAGTAAATAACGCATTAAAAGAACCCATAAATACCAGTGAATTTGAAAACATGAACCCAATCAATGAGTTCACTGACAACCTGGAAATATCTCCATTAAAACCTGGTATGTTTAATGCCACCATTAATAGACCATTTGGTAAAGACCCCCGTTTAGACCTTATACCGATTATGATGAAAAAACCACTCGGTAAAACACCAATTGGTGAAGGTCTTTATATAGACACTCGTGAAATGAGAGGTATTTATGGTCAATTTAAAACCGGGTTTTCTCATACTAAAGAAGCTGGACCCAAAGGTAATATCAATAAGACCTTTGCGAGTGTTCAAATCATGATGACTGTTTCTAATGGTACAGAAAGCCAAAGCGCCACTTTCAATATTTATAGGAATGGTAAAGTGCGTTTTTCGGGCGGGTTTGTTGGTACAAACATTACTACTCAACCTGAACTCATTCGTAGATTTGTCGTAGAAAATTACACCCAAAAACAACCATTTCTTTACAGTCCAATCGAGTATAACAATCTCAGTGGTCAGTTTAGCATAAACGGGATATTCTCGAATCTTACACGTGCTTCAATGAAATTTTCCAAATATGGGTCTGTTTCTTATGAACCAGAAATTACACCAATGCTCTACGTCACCATGAATGGATACACACTCAATATCAGTAAGTCTGGTACCATACAAATCATAGGTGCTAAATCACCCGCTGTCATGGAAAATGCATACAAAGCTATTTCCCCATTAATCAGGGAGTTTTATAGAGATGGGGATATCACCCTAGGCGTTAAGGCCAAACCCAAACGCAAGACTAAGGCTAAAAAGGTTTCCCCTAAAAAGACCAAAGCCGTTGTAAAGCGTGGAGTGCCTTTATCTAACAGTCAAATCAATGCACTCAAACTTGATGGAAAGAAGTGTGAACGTATGGATAAAAAGGAACTCAAGGACCTTGCACGAAAAATGAACATTGTTAATCTTAGAATTAAAACGGAGAGTGGCACCCGAGACATGACCAAAAAGGAGATATGTGAGGCAATTAAGGGTAAATCTAAGGCTAAAACTGCTACCATGAGAAATATCAACAAAAATAAGAATGTCTCTTTAGCTGGAACTAACAACACCTTCCGTGTTGGTCGCAAACTGTGCCGTGATATGAAACTAGATGAAATCAAACGTTTTGCTGCACTACTCAAAATTAACACAAACGGTAAACAAACAAAGGATGTTCTCTGTAAACAGATTGAAAAGGTGCGCAATAACATGACTAAACCTTTACCCCCCGCACCCTCAAAGAGGCAGGTGCAGCAAACAAAAGCGAAGCAAGTGGTCGATAAAAAAACAGAAGTAAAAGCGAAAAAAGTGGGGATAGATGAAAACTCTATTCGTAAAGACTTGACTAAACTTTACTCGAAGACGTGGATGAACCGTTACAAACCAAACCTTACCCAAGATATCAAAAATGTGAAAAATGCCATTAATAAGATTGGTAAACAAAACCGAGATAAAACTATTGGATTACCAAAAAAGATGGTTGTTGATAAAATTAAGAAACAAATGGTAAGCAACTGGAAAATGCAAAGGAAAAGAGAACTTGAGAAGAAATATATCACCAACATGGTTAATACAAATGGTCTCAGTAATAACTTGAAAAATGAATACCGTCGTATGGCTGCCAATTACATGATGAATATGCTAAACCAAAAGAAACAACCAACGGCAAAGAGAATGAGTGAGTATAAGAAACGTTGGTTGAAATCTCGGGCTAATGCTATGAAAAACACAACCCCCAAGAAGAGGAACAATCAGGTCAAAGCACGGGTCGAAAAAATGTAAGGATAACAAGCTGATCATGTCGGTATTTGAATTAAAATTCTTTTCATAGTCGTGAGTGATGTACCACATAATAGAGCGCATACCATGATGTATGATAAATCCCACCACCTACGGCTAAAAGCAATTACTGGTAATATGGTAAGTAAATACATACCGTGACCCGATATTGGGGCAATAGATATAGGTCTTTCAGAATGAACTGCAATTGTACTTGCTATAACAAAAATAAAATCTGTTATATCAATTATTCTTAGTAAATTGAAGAGTTTAACAAAAGATATAACAAGAGCCAATCTAAAACCTATTTGTACAGTATTATTATAATTTACTGCAACTACGTCAAAACGGACTCTTGTCAGAGTTTGGGGTTCGACTATCACTGGTGGGGGAATTTCTTCGTTGAAGGCTATAGCTACGGAGCCATCAGGTCCTTCAACTACCAGGTGTCTGCATCCCTCCATAGACTTAATACCTATACAACTTTATTGTTTAAGTTTCAATTAAAATATATACCCAAAGTAAATGACACCTCTTGAACAAAAAAAAGAAAAATACATTGTTCAGAGTAAATCGCGTATTTTAACTAAGGCTGTCATTTACAGATTTTTGATGTTTTTTATAACATTATTTGTGACATATTTATTCTTAAAAGATAAAAAGGAAACCCTCAAATATACCATTCTAATGGAAATCATAACGTTTATTTTTTATTACACGTATGAAATAGTATGGAAATCGGTACCAATTAGCACTTAATTTTACGGTTGACTATTTTAGTGGGTTCAGCGATTTGTTTGAGATGTATAACGTGATGAGAGAAATTATATTTTGGGAATGCATCCTTGATTTTATTAGAAAGTAAACCAGCTTGAACTATTAAAGGTATACCTGTGCATACAGACCTTTGTTCCATTGAGAGAAATTCATCCTCCATTCGAACAAAATTCTTTAGCCTATCACTACTCACCCCATCCTTGTGCATCATGACATACACCGCCTTGGAATCACCATCACTGATGTAAAAATATTTAGAACCGTCAACCTCATCCGACTTTGTGTGTTTTTCGTAGAGGAGAAACAAAACAATAAGAATCGCTATCGCGTATATCATTTACTTTTACACAGAAATTAGTTTCGAGAGGTCAGCAACCTTTTGGAGAATGTTCTGGAACTTGTAAATATCGTCGACAGCCTCGGGTTTCATAATCTCCAATTCAATCTGATAACTCGCTTCCTCCTCGGAATCCATATCAGCATTATCTCCCGAAGAGATGGTCATGTCGATACTGAGATTCTTACGCACGAAAGAGTGTCGAGTCTTGGTTCTCTTTCGGTCCATCTCGTACTCACCAGATGTGGGAATTTCACGAGCAACACAAAATCGCACGTCAAGGGGGTCACACTTGAAGTCTTCCTTGATGACACTGATTTTTTGAATCATAGTCTGCTCACCAGATTCCTCATCAGAGGTGATGCGAATGTTGTTGCTGTCACTGTAGTATACGTCAGAGGTGCTCATCTTAACGCTTTCCCAGCCGTCATACTTCTTCAGACCCTTGAGGACACGCTTCCAGGTGTCTTTACCTACATTTGTATCAAAGAGGGAACCATTGTGCTTCCCTAGACGAATTTCAACTTCGATATCACCCTCATTCTTATGGGCTTCAAAGATGGGGAGAACTTTGTTGATGATGGCTTGAATATCCATGTTGATTTTTTCTTAACATTTACACATTGCGTCATTCTCTTAAGTGTTTTATGTACATAAAATGTAATGAAAGGGTTTGAAAACCACGGAAATACTTGTTATTTCAATACCGCCCTTCAATGTTTGCTTTACATTCCAGTACTGTCAAACTATTTAATACGACACCCATACACCGGGGATTGTATGTTCACGAAGGAGTACTCAAACCTCGTGAAGACCTATTGGACCAAGGGTCAGGATAAAGTTGATATAAATCCACTGCTCACCCACTTTCGTGAGAAGTTTCCAAGATTTGGAACAAAAGAACAACACGATGTACAAGAAGCAATTCTGTGCATCATTGATATCCTAGAAACGTCAAGACCCGAAATTAAACCATGGTTTTATGGAAAGAAGATACAAGAAACTATATGGCCAGGTGGAAAATCAACAAATGAAGAGGATTTTAGTGTTCATTTGATAACCTCCGAGGGTACAGATATGGGTGAAATGCTTTCTAAAAGCACAGATTGGTACACGATTGAGAATTTTGAAGATAACAAAGGGAAGAAACACCACGTCGCAACTACCCGTATGCTCTTTTCAAAACTTCCTCAGATTTTGATGATTTCATTTGATCGGAAGAGTCATATCGAAATTATTGAGAATATATTGATTAACGACTATGAATACAATCTCGTTTCGACCGCTGTACACGTTGGTGCACAAGACGACGGACACTATGTGAGTTTTGTGAAGAGACGTGATAAATGGTTCTGTATTAATGACGAAATGGTAAGGGAGGAGGAACTACCTGACCAGGCCGGATTCTATTTTATGGTGTATAATTTGAAAAATTAGACCCAAGCAGTTCCAGGGAATGTGAATGTGTATGTAGCAGCTTCGGTTGTAATAGCGGGTGTCTCCTTAATGACAGTCGTACCATCCGCACCAAGAATTACAGCTTTGACACCAATAGCACGTTTTTGACAACAGTCGGTACGGTTTGTAATCTTAATCTTCTCAATCTCTTGGACTGAACCTAAATCGACCAAGAATTCATCTAACACATCCGCGGCACGACCCCAAGTGTGGGCGAAATTTGTCATGTTACCATCCACAAGATTGGTACCTGGGTAACCAGCCGATAATGAAGTCCCAGTTACAGTCTTACCCGATGCTAAACTGGTGGTACCATCCTTAGCAAAAACCTCGAGCTCAGCGAGGTTGAGGATCTTATTTTTATCGTCGTCGTTACCCGCTGCGCTCGTATCCTGACCAACTGTGTGCACTAACTTCACATACTGACCACTTGGGATAGTTGGTACCACTGGAGTGTCTGCACCCGCACCAGAAATGTCACCTCCATCTATTTCCTTTTCCCCACCACCCATCATCATTGCGGCTGAACTTGAAGAACAACACACCATCATAAGACCAACACCTGCTAACATTGGCATAGACATCTTTGTTTTTAGTCAATATTAAAAATTTGGTCTACAATCTAAAAACTCCTTCATCTGAATATTCTCCTTGATGTTCACGATTGTCCTGTAAAAGGTCCGTCGATTGTTGGGATAGTTCTTATCGGTTCGTCTCTTTAGGGGTCTCCACCACATCGGTTCTTCATGGGTTATGTACTTACACTCTACGATTGCACCATCTTCAAACCATGGCTCATCTTCCATACGATTGAATGGAATTTCCGACTCGAAGAAAAGTTTCCCCTTCTCCTGTACATACAACCTCCATGCAGGTGTACCAGCTTTGAATCCAGGTGTTTCCCTAGACGGTTCCCATTTCATGAGGAAATCCACAGTGTTCTTCTCCTGTGGCTTCCATTTGAACATCGTCTCATGGGTACCAATTCTTATGGGTTCATTGACAGGTGTAAACACGAGACCATCAATCTTTTGTTGAACCGTTGGGAGATACTCATCCATAAACTTCCCAAACTCCCTCATTTGGTGAAACGTTTTACACTTGAGTCGATACTGGTCAGATTTCATATAAATGATTGACTTCATGATACTTCGCGCCGCTTCAAGTCTCTTCATCAAATTGAGGTCCCATACAGATTCACCATTTACCCAAACAGCATCATATACCATGAGAGTATCCTCGTATAACTCACCGTCAAGAATAGTCCCATCATAGGCACTCTTCTTGAGATTGATAGGTACTTCAAACATATTGAAAGCTCGATTCACAAATATACACTTTTTTTTACCTTCAAACATACACGCAACCATCATGTACCTTTCCCCATCAGTCTTCTCACATACTAGGTATTCTGCACCTTTGAGAACAGGGAAATGTCTGTGTTCGATAGAAATCGGTTGAGGCCCAGGGAAATAGTCTTTACTACCCCACTTTGCATGAATGTATTGCACAACATATTTGTAAAGTGGGGATTCCAACTTTATAGACATGTTTTATGTTCAGTTTTAAACTTTAATTTACTTTTATACCCGCAGCGTTGAGGATATTACTTACACATTCATGTGTATAAGTCATCACCAACTTAGCTGCCGTAAACGCATAAATTCGAACACCTTGTTCCGTGAATTTAGCAAACATCTTAGGATTGACTGTCCATTTTCCAGATTTTTTATCCTTGATTGTCTTAATGACATTTTTAGTGTTCATACACCAGGCTTTAGAGGTTGTCGAGTTTACCTTGTAAATATCATCCGAAATTTTCGCACCAACATCAGTATCGAAATGAAGACCCATCTGTTCCGTGGGTTCTGTTGAACCAGCATTCACCTTATGTTTGAACAGTTCCCAATCTATACCTTCTTTTACCCCGGGGAAAACAAGCAAACCAATCGTGTCATGCTTTTCAAAACACTGGGCAATTGATTTTTCATCTAGAGAAATACCGAAATCAACGAAAATAATCCGATCATGACTTTTCATATATCTCTGAATTGCTTCAGCCTTTAGAAAAGGATCATCATCTACGTATGAAATCTCGTTGTCAACCCCTTTTTGCATACATGACAGGTTAATTCTAAGAACTGTGTGTAATGTTTTAACACTACACGATTTTGAACGAGTGACGAGTAAGGTGGTAAGCTTCATACGACTAGGTCGGCTCTAAACCTTAAGCCTTTCACCTAGACACCCAGAGAATGGTAGATTCCCTACATGCCCCAACGTAGTGTTTACATCTGCGTAAATTTTACCATCTACTTGTTGCCAACGACGACAAAATGCATAGTCTTCAGATAAATACCGTCTGGACACCGGGTCTATCATACAGTCAAAACACGCGTGATACTCGTCGAAATCTCTATTCTGGTGATCATTCTTACACCAGAGTTCTGGAAACTTATCCTCCAACGATTTAAAAACGGAACGTTTAATCATCATAAACCCTGTGGGTCCATCTAGAATCTCGATAAACCCATTTTCAACTGGTCTATTCAGTGCCCCAAAGTTAATAACGAGACTCGATGACAACATAGACATATCACGGGTATCACCCCTCTTCAAGGCTTCCGCAGCTTGGTCCCACATCACAACCTTCTTGGGATAACACGCAACTGAGATGTCATGCCCAGATTTCAAGAGTCGTACAACTGCGGCAGGGTCAAAATGTACATCAGCATCTATAAACATGAAATAGTCACAATCTGTTTTTTGTAAAAAACGACCGACAGCTACATTACGGGCACGGTGCACGAGAGACTCATTTTCTGTAGTATCCAAATAGAGTTGGATTCCCTCTTTTATTAAAAGAACTTGAAGTTGAATTATACTACTCATATACTTTTCCAAACATAATCCACCATAGCATGGTGTAGAAAGAAACAACTTCGTCATATACTATGTCTAACCTTTCGCCTCTAAGTGCTTTTTAATTATAGTTTCTATCTTATTCAATGTGGGGATAGAAACGGAACATTTATCACACATTTCTGTTTTAGTAATTCGATCACCAATGACAATGTAAATTATCGCTGATGCAACACTATTTGGGGTTTTACTCATGAGTGCTACACAATCCTCTGTAGAATTACACATTCGAACACATTTTAACCTCTCTTCTCGAGTAATTTCAAAAGCATTGAGAAGTCTTTGCATTACGTCAAATGACTTGGTTACGTAATTTTTCTTTGTAGCCCCCAATATATTCTCCTTGAATATATCTGTTGTTCGACTCACATCTTTCGATTGAATTCCAAACATATCTGCAATTTCTTTGGTTGTTCTTGGATTTTTAGCAAGTCTACACGCGTATAGAACACAATTGGCTTTGATACCCAAACGTACAGCACCTCTGGTGAGTTTTTCATTATTGAATTTTCTGTATAATATTTTAGCGTCTTTTAGAATAGAATCTTGTAGTGTATGACATGCTTCGTCAATATCTTTGTACGCGTGAAACAATGACCGGTCTTTGTGATTCATAGACATGTGGAAATTGATTTTAGCCATTCGTTTATTCTCATATGTTGAAGAGTGTTGTGTAGATATAATTGTACCCTTACCCCACGCCTGTGAGAAAAGTTCCGGATTTGCATTCGGATTACCACACCTGGCAGGGTCATTTACTTTACCATCATCTGTCATTCCACTAGTCCATTCAGCTGAATCATCTATGAAATAAGAATCAACAAGTCCACATTCAGAACACGTGGGGAGTCCTTCACGTGTAATAACTTTTACACCGGAACAAATTTTACATATACTATTATTAACTGGCTTTTCTTCGGTTGTTTTTGGTTTTATTTCTTCTAGTTGTTTCCATATAGCTGCCAGCATTGTTTTGAATGTGGTACTCTTTTTTAAAATTTTTAAACAACGCATCATGCACTTAGGCGTCTAACCTTCGTTTCGATTGCATCAATCGTTTCTTTGAAACTCTTTCCACCTGAAGTGGATGGTTCCCACTTGTTCCATTCTTTATCAATCGCCTCATGATCCGGGGGTAAAGGGATATCCTGACCCACTACTTCACTATCGGATACAACAAAACCTTCTAGATCAGACCCACTCTCTTGACCTTCGTCATAAATGTCACTATCACTATCCTCGACGTCTATTTCTGAATAGAATGCAAAACGATCCATACCTAGGGGTTTCATTTCCAGATCTTCAAACGTAGTTCCTATAGGGTAGTGTTCCATAACACTTTCATACGGGGCGGGAGAAAGCTCCGTCGATTCAAGTTCATATACACAGGCATTTTTGTAAACCAATTCAGTGGCATTGAGATATCTCAGGCCAAGGGTCTTACCAGTGTTCATCCCAACTATACCGTACATTTGGTCTTCAACACCGTCTTCATTTACTAAAACTTTTACTATATCATATTTATTTATATCAGAGGGCACAATCATGCTTAGAGTTTTATGACAAAAAATAATCAAGGATAATATCACAGATGAAAGTTATTATTTATTCGAAGGAGGGGTGTAAATATTGTGACCACGCAAAGGAACTATGTGAGTCAGAGAATATCGAGTATGAGAAAATCATGGTCGACAAAGAAGAACTCACTAAATTGTGTGGTGGAAAAGTTGCAGCCTACCCTCAAATATTTATTAACGGAAATCACACCGGGTCCTATTTTGACTTTCAGGACTATATAGAACAAGAGTACGAACCAATCCTATCCCCCACCCTAAACAGATTCACCGTGTTCCCCCTGACGTATCCTGAGCTATGGGAACTCTATAAGAAGGCTCAAATGTCCAATTGGACTGCTGAGGAAGTAGACCTCTCTAAAGACCTAGACGACTGGAAGACTCTAAACGATAACGAACAAAAATTCATAAAGTATATCCTGGCATTTTTTGCTGGTTCTGATGGAATTGTTTTTGAAAATATCAATAATAATTTCGCTGATGAGGTACAAATCTCCGAGGCTCGTTCATTCTATGCATACCAATGTCACAATGAAATGGTCCACGGGGAGACGTACTCTAAACTTATCGACAAATATATTAGGGACCCTACTGAAAAGAAACAACTTTTCGAAGCTATCCAAACTGTTCCCTGTATTGAAAGAAAAGCAAATTGGGCCATGAAGTGGTTCGACACAGCCCGTCCATTCGCTGAGCGTCTCTTTGCGTTTGCATGTGTTGAGGGTATATTCTTCTCTGGTAGTTTTTGTGCCATTTACTGGTTGAAAAAGAGAGGTCTAATGCCTGGTCTCTGCTTCAGTAATGAGCTCATTTCTCGGGATGAGGGGCTTCACCAGGAATTTGCTGTCGAACTCTTCAAACTACTCAGAAACAAACCTTCGACCGAAACCATCCACTCAATTGTTAAAGAAGCGGTTGAAATTGAAAAGGGTTTCATCATTGACGCACTCCCATGTAATCTCATTGGTATGAACTCTGAGAAAATGGCTGAATACATCGAGTATGTATCGGACCGCCTTCTCAAACAAATTGGTCAACCCCCGATTTGGAACTCCAAAAATCCATTTGACTTTATGGAAAATATTAGCCTCGATGGTAAAACAAACTTCTTCGAAAAAAGGGTTGGGGATTACGGGAAAATGGACGATACCTCCGACGAAATTGGTTTCGATGAGGAATTTTAGAAAAAACATTTTACTATCAATTTATCCAAATTGACTGGAAAATGTATGAATTAATTTACTTGAAAAGGGTGCCTTCGGAATCGATAGGTGCGGGTTCGAGCATACGACCACTGTCGACAACCTCAATGGCACGTTCGGCAAATTCGGGTCTTGGGTCGGGGGCCTCCTCCATAGGAACTGGGGCTTCAACAACAACCTTCGTTCCCTTCTTGGCACCACCACATCCACAACCACCCTTCTTCTTTTTACCACCACATCCACCACCTTGCTTCTTGATGTTCATCATACCCCATACGACGAGGATGAACACGAGAGTGTGCACAAGCAGACCCAGGGTAGAGGGGCACCCAGTAGGGGTAGCGATCCAGGACCCGAGGACCCGCCTGACGAGACGGAATGTCTCGGGGTTCGCAACGATGAAAAATGTGAGACCAGAGATGATGGAGATGATCAATTTATCCTCCTGCTTCTGACCACCACATCCACATCCACAATCTTTAAATAGTCCGAGACCACCCATGATTTGTTTTGATATATGTTGAGAAAAAAAACTTAATTAAAGGGGAGCCACATAATATAAATATAACCCACTACAAACAATGTCGCTCACTATCCAGCAATCCACCGAATTCTCCGCTGCCAACGTGCAGTTTTCAAAACTTCGCAAGAACAAAAATGGCGGCAAGGCCGTCTACCTGAACGCCGGCGACAACAAAAAACTCTACCTCCAATTCCCCTTCATGCGCTCACCTTATGGTATGAGTGCGTTTACTGATGAGGCTACTGGACGTACATCATACTCTCTCGACCTCTCATTTGACCCCGATAATGCTGAGGCTATGGCGCTTCACGAGAAGCTCAAGGAACTCGATGATATCATCGTAAACAAGGTGGCTGAGAACTCAGAGGAGTGGCTCGGTAAGTCTTTCAATGTTGAGGTTCTCAAACAGGCTCTCTACAAGCCCATGGTTCGCCCTGGTAAGGAGCAGTACCCATCCACTATCAAGCTGAAGATTCTTGCCAAGCCTGACGGTACATTTGTACCTGAGTCATACTCTATGCAGAAGCAGTCTGTTCCCCTCGACAGTATTGAGAAGGGACAGAAGGCTATGGCTATTGTTGACCTCAACCAGATTTGGTTCATTGATAACAAGTTTGGTGTGACCATCCGTCTCCAACAGGCGCTCTTTGAGCAGTCAGTCAAGCTTCCCTCCTTTGCTTTCCAAGGTGTAAACCTTCCCGAGGATGAGGTTGATGTTGAGGATGAGGATGAGATTGAGGAAGTTGATGAGTAAAAATATAAATCCTAAATAAAAAATTAAAAACTTTTTATTTTTTCAAATACTTTGAATTTCAAAAGTATTTGACAAAATAGAATAAAAATATATTTCAATTATAAGTATGAACACTATCCTAAAGAAAATACTCAGGGGTAAAAAGGCGTGTGCACCAAAATCTGAACTATGGATGGAAAAGTTTAATGGTTCCATGATGAAGGGTTCTACTGAAGTTAGTCGGGGTAAATACGGTATAGTATATCGTGGTTGTATAGACAATAAGTGTAAAAAGTATATAGCTTACAAAGAAACCCGTGATCCATCTGCTAAAATGGAATATACCATCGCAAAAAAACTCGAAGAATTTGGAGTTCCTAAAGTGTATTTGTATAAAGAGTGTGATGGTAAGTCTATTCTCTACACTGAATACGTAGATGGTAAGACATTCTACGAGTGGTGGAAAACACAACCTATAATGGAAGCCATGAAATCAGCAATGGTGCAGATTATTTACACTCTCTACAAAATTCAACAGAAGTACCCAGGATTTAGACATCACGATCTTCATACAAGTAACATATTGGTCAAATCTGTACCCAAAAAGGATATTGAGATTAAACTGAAAGGTAAAAAGTATCAAATATCAAATGGTGGTGTGGAAGCTGTGATGATTGATTTTGGATATTCGATGTGGCCTCGTATCAAGAATCCTGAGATTAATACAAACAAGTACAGAAATATAGGAATCTCTAGGAACTCACACCCCCTCTATGATTTAAGTACATTCCTGATTAGTGTATTTCAGATGGTTAAATACCCGGGTGATAAGGAAGAAAGACAAATACATAATTTCATTAAATCCCTTTATCCAGAGTCGTATCGTAATATGAAAACCAACCGTGTAAAAAACTACCGAATTCGAGGAAACATGAATGCCGAACACAGTAAGGTTTTACCCGATTTTGAAAAGGTCTTATCTAGACCATTCTTCACAGGTGAGTCTAAACTCGATGAAGTCCTTAAAAAGGTTGCACCTAAACCCAAACCCCCAAATAAGGTTGCACCCCCCAAACCAAAGACACCAGTAAACCCAAAGAATGCCATGGCACGTGCGATTGCTGTCATGAAAGCTGGTAAAGGGAAGAAAATGAAACCTAGACCACCTGGTATCGCGAAACCCCGAACCCCTAATAACAATCCCAATAACTATATTCCACTCGCTGAACTTGCTAAAAAACTGTGAAAATTAAATCTCAGTCCATAATAAATGCAGCGCTCAACGATTCTAGTCGCCGTGGCGATCATCCTCGTTGCGTTCTTACTCTACAGGACCAGGAAGACAACCCCTACCGTTGCTGCTGGTGGTAAAAAGTGGACCATTTATGGAACCAAGGGGTGTGGATGGACAGTCAAGCAGTTGGACTACATGAAGAAGGCTGGTAAACCCCATGTGTTCGTCGATTGTGAAAAGGGTGGATGCGACGGTATGACCGCTTTCCCCACCCTCAAGGGTCCTAACGGGGAGAAAATCGTTGGATACAACGAAGTTTAAATCATTTATTATTCAAGAGTTGATTGTATCAACTTATCAATAATGATTATTTTATAGAATATTACGTAGTAGTGCGAGTACCTCTCCACCACAAACCACCTTCAGTTACACCAGGCTTCCCTCTCACATCACGGCGACAATTAGCTGAGAATGGCTTATGTGTACATGAAGCCGCTTGACCTTCACCATTATTTTCCTTATAGATCATGCAATTAACGTTATCACCTGTGTGCCAATCCACAGAGAAACCCGGACATAGGGAGTTGTCTTTACACGCAGCTTTGCATTCTTCTACAGCATTTGCTGGAACATCTACAAAAAACTGTGAATAAGGATACCCTGATTTAACCCCATCCAAACGAGAAGTTGCCATTTTTGTAAATACGCTACCTGAAGTAAAAGTTTCTGGATTACTAGCCTCAATTTGAGAAGGGGTCCCGACTGGAGCGGCTGGAGCGGCATCCTCATCATCTGACTCTGACTCTGAATCTGAATCTGCTCCTGCTCCTGCTCCAGCTCCAGCTGCTGGGTCCTCCTTTTCTTTACCACCCATCATCATAGCAGCCGCCGCACTGGAGGAACCACACACAACCAAAAGGCCGACACCTGCAGCGATAGCAGCCATCGTTTTTTATTACTATACTCTGGGGTTTTTTTACTGATATGATTGGTGTTTCAACTTATCAATAATGAAATTTGGGAATTTAAGGTTTCGCAGCCATAGCAGGACCTTGTGTGTAACCAACACAGTCAATTTTTTTGAATGTTGTACCCCAATCCGAGTCCCAAGAGGTTGCGATAGGGGGGTTTGGGTAATGACGAAGTACATTGTCCGCTTCAACGCGGTACACGGCAGCATTAGCACCCGAACCAACGTCATTCGCAGTACATTGAACAGGGTCACCAACTATCACATTGTATGACATCTTTTCGCCCTCTGTTAGACCCTCACAGTCAATTTTTTTGATTGTTGTACCCCAATCTGGGTCCCAAGAGGTTGCGATAGGGGGGTTTGGGTAATGTCTTAATTCCGTTCCTCCCATATATCTATACACAGCAGCATTAGCACCCGAACCAACATCGTTCGCGGTACATTGTATCGGGGTTCCTACTGGGTCTGTGAGTAAGTTTGGTACCGCTGGATCAGCAGCTCCTGCTCCTGCTCCTGCTCCTGCTCCAGCTCCAGCTCCAGCTCCAGCTCCAGCTGCTGGGGTTTCATCACTACCACCCATCATTAGGGCAGCCACACTGGAGGAACAACATACCATCATCCCGACACCCGCTATAGCGGCAACAGCGGCCATCGTTTTTATTACTATATCATGAGAAATTATTCAAGAGTTGATTGTATCAACTTATCAATAATGAAATACGGGAGTTTAAGGGCATGAATAGTCTCTATTTTCACCTTTCCCGTGGTTAGCCCAGTGGTTCATGGCTTTATATACTGATTGACTACCACCGTCAGATAACTCATAATCAGTCCCAAAAGCCGTTTGTAAATCTGGGTACCTTTGAAGATAACATATCAGTTCTTCCGGACCGGGATTACCAGAGAAATTCTTCTTTTCACCCATACCAACCTCATAATAATGTTTACGCGCTAATTTGAGATTAGTACCTGCATATGCTTGTACAGCTGGGTAGCGGTCGAGATACTGTTGCACCTCATCATCTGAGAGAGTACAGGAATTGGAACGAGTTTCGGAACCATTTGTGGTATAGGTTGTGTAGTGCCCACCAAGTGCATCACCATTATGTCCAAATGCGGCACGAAGGTCTGTATACCTCGCAGCATAACATTCATTCAAAGAATCTTGATCTGTGGGGATGGTGAAAGTTTCGTCTGGGGCTGAGGGACCCGCTCCTGCTCCAGCTCCAGCTCCAGCTCCAGCTGCTGGGGTTTCATCACTACCACCCATCATTAGGGCAGCCACACTGGAGGAACAACATACCATCATTCCGACACCTGCTATAGCGGCAACAGCGGCCATCGTTTTTATTACTATATCATGGGAAATTATTCAAGAGTTGATTGTATCAACTTATCAATAATGAAATTAGATGCCACGTACGATTTGGAGGGCGAGAGAAAGGATGAACGCATCGGTCAAGTTGTTGATGGGCTTGAGCACGGAGATGTGCTTCACGAGGGAGCGGTTCCATACGACACGGAGAAGGAATGTGCTGACGAGCACAACGAGCATAAAGGTGAGAATCTCGGTGAGCACCTCAGACCTGGACTTAGCTTTGGCAACCTCTTGAATCATTTATTACATGTGGATATTTTTTTCTAGGTTAACTACAAATGAGGGTGCTTCCCCTGAGTGGTTCAGAGAGTAGGTATACAAACAGGCGGTGGTCTACACCAAAGGGTATTGGAAACAATAATTGTTATGCCTATGCCGTTGGGGACTATGAGGCGTATAGGTGGCAAAAGTCCATCCCAGGTGATCGTTCTGGACTTTCGAATGGACATCACAACTATACCCACTGCACTGGTCTCCCTGGTCGCGTTATTTCAGACAACCCCAAAAAGGTGTACAGAGCCGGTGCTGATGAAAAATGTAAAAAAGGGTATTTCAAGGTTATGATGTTTGTTTCTCCTGGGAGGCCCATGAACTATATTCGACAGGGAGATTTCCACTTTTACAAACAACATGGTGTAATTGAATACAAAATCAAACCAGGTGATACAATGAAAGCTGTCGCCAAGTTCTTCAAGATTCCTGAATCACGGGTAAATAAGGGGGGTGCGTTCAAAGTTGGTAAGCGTGTCGTTTTCAAGGCCAATGTTTTCAGTCACAAGCGTGGTTGGGCTACGGGTCCACTTCTGACTGATGCTAAAGGTAAGGCCATAACAGACCCTCGGAAGGCTTCAAGGGACTATCCAGGTCTAAACTACGAAAAGTATTGTAGTTCATTCTGTGTCAAGGATACTGGGATCAAAGTCGGTAAGACTCACCCCAAGGTCCGCTAAAATACTATCTAGGTCGGGTACTTCGTCTACATCAAAATTGATGTCAAATAGGTCTAAGACGTTAAATATAGAATCCTCATTCAAGGACACAGAATTCGCCGTTGCTGTGTAATTGTTCTGTACACTGACAGTAATTTTAAACTGTGTACCATCTATAATTTTTCGACAAATCGGGCATGAATTCTTACCTTGGTCTTTCCACTCCTGTAGACAGTGGGAATGAAACACATGTCCACACCGGGCTGGAGGATTTTTCCTCGTGCACCGGACTTCACTGAGACATATGGAACATGTTGACATTCTATAGGATGGTTTTAAAGTTTTTTTGGGGATTTTTCTCACTTAGTACACGTCGGGCATCTTGAGAAGGGGTACGTTGCAGTTGTTGCAATCTTTCTTACCTTGAACCTCTTGGATCTTCGACATGAGTTGAGGACCCTGGGATTGCAGGAGCTTACGGTAAGAGTAGTTATCTTCGAAAGAGATACCATTTTGCTTCATAATATAGTTGTTGAAGAGTTGGGCTGAGGAGTTCATGGTGAAACACCGACCATCGGCCATACCAAGTCGTTGCGACATATTGTTAATATACATTTAGAAATTTATTTGTCTATTGGTAATTGTTCTCATCCAAGAATTGAACCCCCGCTCCTTGAGAAGTTTGACAAAAGGATCACACCTGTATCCCAAATAAATATCAAACACGTCAGTGTCCTCTGTGCGCGACACCCGAATTTGGGGATTCTCGTTGATGTGTTTGTTGATAATGTTGTATCCAAATGCAATCTCTTTGAGAGTCTCCGCCCCTGTGATGATAATTTTTCCAGTACTGAAAATACTGCATGTAATCTCCTTCATATCCTCTGATGGCTTGAACTTAATCTTCACTGCAGAGTATCGGTCTGGTTCAAAGGAAACCTTGAAAATGTCATCGTACTCCTCAAACCAATCTGCAACCTTCATGAGATTGATATTGTAGTTGAGACTGAAGTTGGAGTTAATCATGACAACACGAAACGAGTCCACTGGAACCTCAATTTTCAAATCCAAAAAGGTTTTGAAAATATGAACAAGCTGGGTGATGATACGTTTGCAATCGAAGAGGTCGCAACACCCCGCAACTTGAATCGAGCCATTAGGGAACACCTTGACAGACTTGGTACTGTAGGTGTCGTGATAGGTTAGGGTCACCTGGTTGTAGAAGGTTGTTGGTTTCAATTTCCACTCAAACCCCTCCGTCTTGGTACCCACGCGGCGCATCTTGTAGGAACCGATTTCTTCAAACAGGGATCGAAGTCTCTTTACGTCTATTTTTTGGACAAAGCTAGACACCATAGTGATTGTCGTAATCTTTATCCATGAGGGTCTGGTCTCATCTGGTAGTTCTTTTCGTATCTCATCGAGTGTTAGGAGATAGGAAAAGCTATTATTTGCAATAGTTGAATACATTTTTGGACATACTTTTTACATTGTGGGTGGCTCACTTAGGTGTTCGTTTAGGGAAAGTTAAAATGTAAATCCTTCAATTTCTTTATCATCACCGATTGTGTAAGTCTCGGTTCCAGAACTCATATATTTATCTTTGAGGTATTTTTCAACTTGTGTAATTTCAGCAATTGTAAGTACACGGTTATAAAATATAACCTCTTTCATAGCCCAATCAGATGATTCTCCAGCTACAAATTGACCAGAGTTAATAGTAATTTGAGTTGGTTTCGCCGCACCGGGTTCGGCAGTTTTCTTATCAACACCATTTAACCTATAAATTCCCATAGAATCTGTTCCCTGTACCAATTCGGTGCTTCCATTGGGTAGTACACCTGTCTCATGTGCAGTCATCCACCCATTATGATGCGCAACACCAACACGTGTTGCCCACCAGGTAGAAAGCCAGTTATTATTCGTAGCATCGAAAATGCGACCCTTTGTCTCACCATTGTACTTACCAACGTATAAGAGTGTGTATGCACTATCTGTACCGAGAACCGCCGTTGGGAATTTCAGACCATCGGCTTTGGTACCTGTTACATCTGTCGCAGTGACTTTTAGGGTTCCACGGTCAACAGGTGCATTATTAGCATTACTAGATTTATCGTTCCATACAGACGCTGTAGCTGACCCCACATCGTAGCGCCCTGAGAGTCCTGTGATACTCGTTGGGAATGGGTCGACTGGGGCTCCAGCTCCAGCACCAGCTCCTGCTCCAGCTGCTGGGTCCTCCTTTTCTTCACCACCCATCATCATGGCGGCAGCAACAGAAGAAGAACACACCATCATAAGACCGACACCGGCTACAGCTATGGCGGCCATTGTTTTTATTACTATACCCTGGTATTTTTTTTGGTTAAAGATGAGACTCTCCATTTAAGTACATGACCTCTTTCCTTAAATCTGCAAAGCATGTTTTTGATGTGGAGTCTGACCTCTCCTATGTGGAGATTGTCTATGACCGCTACACCAGGGGTCAAGGGTATTCCACCTTTACGGATTACCTCAACACGGACCCTCTCGCGGATTGGATGGCTCTTGAAAGTGGGAATCACTCGATTCCTTATGACAAATTCCTGGATACAATGGTTAAGAAGACCCTTGAGGTGAGACAGCGTATGGCTGAACTTTCACTCGAGGACTTTTTGTCTCATGATCAGGATATTCGTACATACATTCGCGTAGCCCACGCAGTGAGGATTTTAGATCCAACATTTCAACCACCCCGTATTAATATGGAGAGTGCTTGGCAAGTGGAGTTTATCAAGAAAATGTGTGAAGAAGTCATCATTGACGCTATTCAGGACTGTACCAAGAAGTCTCGTCTCAAGTATTTCTTCAACGTACTAAAATTAATAGAATTAGGGCAATAAGGATGGAGGTGATAATTAACTGTATAGCGGTGTTTGAAGCAACAGCCTTTACGGGTTCCCTCTCTCTACCACATCCAAGCCCATAATCAATATTACGACGGGGTTGCACATTCCTGTTGATACGACATGGCTGTTTCTCAGCCGCACATAATCCAACTGTGCAAAAAATACTTTTACCAACAGGTGGGATACCCCCATTTTTAGGAACTTCTTGGAAATCCTCGAAATTACCAGTCTGTCTTACACCTCCTGGAAGGGAGAAATCGCGTTGGACAAATGGGTTTACATCATTAATTGCATCCTCATCATTGAGCATAAACTCACTCATTGTTGTTATTACTTCAGATTATATTTTTTGTGTGTCATTTTTTTACCATGTTCAGTCCACATTTGATCAAGATCAACATTCAACATGTGTGCCAATTGAAAGAGATAACTAAACACATCTCCCATTTCCATCATAACATCTGTTCCTCTGTCCTTCTTGAGATTTGTCTTCTTGAATGTTTTCTTATACTGCCGAATCGCGGACGCGAGTTCACCAACCTCTTCCGTCAGGAGAAGCCATACTGTATCGATGGGGGCACGGTCCCACCCCTTAGCCCTACACACTTTCTCTGTTTCACATTTGTATACGTTTAGACTCATACTTATTCTACCAGGGATTCAAAGCTTTAATTGATTCCAATCTTATTGTTGAAATCAATTTTCTTTCCCATGGTACTGGTATTCACGGGTCGGTCCATTGGTGTACTAATAGTGTCGATGTCCTCAGCATACGCAATATACTGCGATACACCAGTTTGGATTTGAGACATGGCAGTCGCTATGACTTTAGTGTTCATGTACCTGACCTGTTCATTCACCTTGCTGTATTGGTCTCCCGAGTTGTTGATAAATACAACACGCATGAGACTGAACAAATCATCTGGGTTCTGGTAATCGATCGAAATACCAGTCTTATTTTTGAACGCCTGGCGAATTCCACGCTGGAGAAGATTCTTGTTGAACTCTGAAAAGAACAGGGTGTTCAATGGGGTCTCACACTGCTGAATGGAATTAAGGTGGAGGTTATCACACATTTAATATAGTAGCCGAAAAAAATTATCCGTAGATATTAAATGTTGTCCATGTCTAACTTCGATGAGGTGTATGCCAACAAACCCGTAAATGCCGAGAAAATCCCATGCAAGGCCCCAGAATGTTTCGTGGGTTCTTATCCTCCTGTCGCCAAGGCGGGTGAGATGGGTCCATTCTTTGTAAACACCTACCTTCTCCAGCCTACCCGTAAATTCGAAACTGTTGGAACAGTTTCTGTTCGAAGTGCTGACCTCGAATGTAAGAAGTAAGTTAAAAATAAAAATTCAAGAGAATGTATATGAGGGTCATTAAACGCTCAGGTCGTATTGAGGATATGAAATTTGACAATGTCACCAATAGGATCAAGAACTTAACGTCTGGTCTCTCTGAAAACTGTGATTCTACCAAGGTTGCCCAGCAGGTGTTCTCATCTATGTATGATAATATCACTGCCCAGGAAATCGACATACTTTCTGCTGAAATTTGTGTTGGAATGATCACAGCCGACCCCGACTATGAAATTCTCGCGACTCGTATCATTGCGAGTAATATTCATAAGGTGTGCCCCAACAACTTTCATCTCGCAATGAGAAAACTCCAGAAGACTGGTATTGTTACAGATGAAGTTGTGGAGGTTGCCCAACAGGTGAAGGAAAACATTAAAAACGACCGCGACTTTGATTTTGGTTATTTTGGTCTGAAAACTCTCGAAAAAAGTTATCTTCAAAGGGTTGAAGGGAAGTTGATTGAAACCCCCCAATACATGTTCATGCGTGTTGCTATTGGTATCCATGGTAAAGATATCCCCTCCGTTCTCGAAACGTATGATAAAATGTCCCAAGGTTTTTTCATTCATGCCACCCCCACCCTCTTCAATGCGGGTACCCCCAGACCTCAAATGTCTTCTTGTTTCCTTATTGCAAACAAAGGGGATTCGATTGATGGCATCTATGGTACCCTAACTGAGTGTGCACAGATTAGTAAATGGGCTGGTGGTATTGGTATGCATATTCACGATATACGTGGTAATAAGTCTCGCATCAGGGGTACTAACGGACAGTCTGATGGGATTATTCCCATGCTTCGTGTATTCAATGCAACGGCTCGTTATGTGAACCAGGCTGGTCGTCGTAAGGGTTCGATTGCTGTGTATGTTGAACCATGGCATGCGGATATCATGGATTTCCTGGAACTTCGTCTCAACCAAGGTGATGAGGAGGCACGTTGCCGAGACCTTTTCAGTGCCATGTGGATTCCCGACCTATTCATGAAGAGGGTTGAAGAAGGTGGTAATTGGTCTCTGTTCTGTCCAGACAGGGCCCCAGGTTTATCTGATGTGTATGGTGATGAATTTGAGGCACTGTACGCCAAGTATGAAGAAGAAGGTCTCGCTAATGAAACCGTTCCAGCTATGGAAGTTTGGAAAGCTATCATCAAGAGTCAAACTGAGACCGGTACCCCATACATGCTCTACAAGGATGCATGCAATAAAAAAAGTAATCAGAAAAATTTAGGTACGATTAAGAGTTCCAACCTGTGCACAGAGATTATCGAGTACACCAACAAAGATGAAACTTCTGTGTGCAACCTGGCCTCTATCGCACTCCCAAAATATGTAAACAAAGAGACCAAGACTTTCGATTATGATAAACTTCACACAGTCGCCAAGGTGGTCACGAAGAATCTTAACAGGGTCATCGACCGCAACTACTACCCCGTAGAAACTGCTAGAAATTCAAACATGAAGCATCGCCCAATTGGTCTAGGTGTTCAAGGCCTCGCGGATGTATTCATTCTATGTGGTCTTCAATTTGACTGTGAGGAATCTCGGCTCATGAATGCACACATTTTCGAGACTATCTATCACGCCGCCCTCGAAGCAAGTTCAGAACTGGCTGAGGTTGATGGTTCCTATGAGAGTTTCATCGGTTCCCCAGCTTCTGAGGGTATTCTTCAACCAGATATGTGGGAAGGGGAAACAAAGTTTAGTGGTCGGTACGATTGGGATGCCATGCGTACACGTGTGAAAACCAAGGGACTTAGGAACAGTCTTCTCCTGGCACCTATGCCCACAGCCTCAACGGCACAGATTTTGGGAAATAATGAATGTTTCGAACCATACACGACTAACATCTATCTGCGACGTACACTCGCAGGTGAGTTTGTTGTTGTAAACAAGCATCTTGTGGATGATCTCAAGAGGGTTGGTCTCTGGTCTAAGGAAATGAAAGACTTGATGGTCAAAGCGGGTGGGTCTATTCAAAATATTGTAGACATTCCTGTGGATATTAAGAATCTTTACAAAACTGTATGGGAAATTAGTCAAAAATGTATTATTGATATGGCTGCAGACCGTGGTCGTTTCATTGACCAGTCTCAATCGATGAACCTCTTCATTGAGAGCCCCACCATGTCCAAGCTTTCTTCGATGCACATGTATGCATGGAAGTCCGGACTTAAGACTGGCATGTACTATCTCCGTTCAAAGGCAAAAGCTCGACCAATCCAGTTTAGTTTAGAGCCAGATTGTGTGGCTTGTTCGGCTTAAAGTTTTGCGTATAAAATGAAATAGAAAGATGGACAAAGCTGTCGATAACTTACAAATCAATGCATTCAATAACCGGAAAATTGTTATCACTACAAAACAGGGAACACCCTTACGAGTTCAATTTCCTCGGATGTACATGCCATTCGGTGTGTCCGGGTTTACACCCGAGGTTGGACCAACTAAATATAACATCGACTTTGCTATCAAAGGGTACGACGAAGAGGAGAGCTACATGAAGAATTTCTATGATTCTGTACGTAAAGTGGAAAGTCAAATCATCGATTCAGTTGTAGAACAAAGTGAAGCAATTTTTGGTGCTCCTATGACCAAGGAAGAACTCCAACCAATGTTCAACTCCAATCTAAAGGAGTCGCCTGACCGTGAACCAAAGTTCCGTGTAAAGGTTGACACGACGATGGAAGACCAAATCAATGTGAATGTATTTAATACTGACAAGAATCCAATCAGGGATACTGTGACCAATGGCCTCTATGCAAGAAATTCAGGACATGCTATCGTTGAACTCAATAGTGTGTATTTCTTGAACAGGAAGTTTGGATGTACATGGAAACTCCATCAACTCATTGTGTACGAACCACAAAATTTAAAAGGATTCCAATTTAAGATTTAGATTTGGATTTACTTAACATTAAAATACTATAGACCGCTTGAGCCTCCTTAAGAAGTTTACCCTGTATCCTGGTAAATTTCTTTGGGTCTAAACCTAGCTTAATTTTAGCAACATTGACTGATTCCGACCATTGAGTGATGGTCATACTTACTTAATAGCTTTGATTATTTTTTTGTATGTCTTGCTACCCTTCTTGGGGACCAGACAGAAAGTCTCCTTCTTCTCAGCCTTCTCCTTCGCGAGTTCAATGAAAGCCATGAACTTGGGGTTCAGCTTAAGAGACGACTTGGCAGCCTTACTCGCCGCCTTGGAGATAATACGCCCATCCTTCAATTTGAGATCCTTCTTGGTGAGACCACCAGAAGTAGCATCAGCGTTACCGTGGAAAACTTCAGCGCGGGAACCAACAGTCATTTATATTAAGCACGGAAAATATTCTTGATGTCCATAATTGATATTTTAGCCGTTGTCCTGTTCACAGGGATTTGGGTTTTTACACGTTCATCATTAAGAACCTCTGAACACACAATAGACTTATGTCCCTGGAGCGCGAGAATCTCTTGTTCAACACTCACAAAACGCGGACATTCCTTGTAGATCAACTTTTTTACGTGAACAACCTGGGTTTGACCAGTTCGATGGGCGCGACCGATAGCCTGAAGTTCTGTCGCAGGGTTCCAAGATGGGGCTGTTATGTACACCCGAGTCGCCTCTTGGAGGTTTAGACCCTGACCACCACTCTTGATTTGAATGATGAAAACAGCACCTCCCTGAATCTTCTTGAACCCTTCAATCTGCCTGACCCGCTCATCCTTGGGTACTGACCCATCAATCCTGAAAACTGGACAGTCCAGTTGAGACTGGATATAATTCATTTCACCCTTGAACTGACAAAACACCAAACTCTTTTCATCGGGGTGCTCCTTTAACAGCCTGAATAGAGTCTCCATCTTGTTGGACCTACTTTCCCATTTGACTGGTACAGTTCCATCTTTTTTGGCGACACCATTCAAGTACATTGGTGGATGTATCATACACTGTCGAGCCCTCAAAAGACACTCAAGAATCAACATGTTCTTAGAGTTGATACTCTGTGCGTGTTTGAAGGCTTCTTTAATCGTGTCCTGAGCTTCCAAAAAGACACACTCGTAGAGAGACTTTTCCTCTGGGAACATGTCAAGCTCAACATTCTCGAAATGACAATGAGGTAGCCTGAGACGCTCATTAATCTTAGCAAGGTCGTCCTTGGTTCGACGAAGGATGTAGATGTCCTTGATTTGTTTGGTCATACCTTGGGCACTAGACTTGGAAAAACCCAAAAATATACACAGAGATACAAAATCCTCCATCGAATTGAATACAGGTGTACCCGTCACGATCCACTTAATTTCCGTCTTCAAACGACACACACTCTTGAACAATTTCGAAGACTTGTTTCGAATCTCATGGGCTTCGTCAAGGATGACACGGTCCCACTGCACCATGTGTAGAGCCGTTTTCGTGTCAGGTCCACCACCCTTCGTAGTCAGCAACGTATATGGCGCAAGTGTCACGTCAGCTTCTTTGATTCTCCTATCTGGACCATCAAAGATATTGATCGTCAAGTTTGGCGCGAATCGGTTGATCTCATCACGCCACTGAGTGATAATAGACTTCGGCACAATAATGAGTGTACGAGGCTTTGGGTTTCCAAGGATAGTAGCCACAAGTTGGACCGTTTTGCCAATTCCCATATCATCCATTAACATCCCACCAAGTACGCCCGACTCTTGCCCCTCCATACTCAACATCCATCGTACACCATCACACTGATATGGTACAAAT
>Ga0222645_100114_pt1 | contig 48314 bp, 45 predicted proteins | sample AntAcemetagen292_FD_179881 | JGI IMG/M metagenome (GOLD analysis project Ga0222645, IMG submission 179881) | Saline water microbial communities from Ace Lake, Antarctica - #292 | ecosystem: Environmental > Aquatic > Non-marine Saline and Alkaline > Saline | place: Antarctica: Ace Lake | collected...
CTCTGTCTAGTGTTTGAGTTGCAGGATATGTGTACTGTATACCAAAATTGCATTTTGGAGCCATGTGTTGACCAATTCGAGCCGCCGAGACCGAATTAAAGTTCTGCTGGCGCAGGGCGTTTCGGCTGCGAAAATCGCGGCTGAAGTTGGCTGTGCGCCATCGACGGTCCATCGCATCCGAAACGGTCAGGGGTCACGGAAAGGTAATCGAGCGGCGTACATGACAGTCACAGCGAAGGTTACGGAACGCGAATGCAACGCGCTTGATCGGTTGGTTAGCCGAGGTGTTGCACCGTCACGATCAGCTTTGATCCGTGACGTGCTGCGGCGAGCTGGCGATTATTACGCGCCGACACCGGAGGAAGACGCGTTCTTGTTGAAAGCCAGCGGCCATCTTTCGCGCCTTGGAGGTAACTTCAACCAAATCGCAAACGCGCTTTCAGCATCGGTTATAAAAACTGGTAGGGCCGATCCTACGTCCAAGCAGATGGAGAAGATGCGAGAAGCGGCGGACGAGATTCAGCTCATTCGCGGTATAGTCGGAGCAATGCTGAACAATGCTCAAACGAAAATCGACCGTCTAAAGCAGGCGGTCCATGTGCCCGAGGATTCAAGCGATGAATAAGGGCTATTCATCCATTGAACGCGTCATGGGCCGTTTGTTTGACCACGAGAAAAAGCAGAACGGCAGTAGTGCAACTAGCCGCAAGGGAAGGGCGCGGTCTAGTGGCAATGCCGGACCAAGGACTAGTTTTGGTTCCGGATCGCGGCATTCCTTAAGTCGCATGAGCCGCGTCGGTGCGCGTCATGGAAGCGCTGTTTTTAAGCTAATCACCAAAGGCGGCACAACAAGCCGAAGTGGTTTGCGGGGTCAGCTCAACTACATTTTCCGCGACGATAAAGCTGCAAGGGTAATCGACCCGAGCGGGCGGATTGGTTCGCAAGAAATTGCAACCGACAGGCAGTTGAACAGCCTGACGCTAGAATGGTCTCAAGACTGGTGGAACGGCACACGGAACGGCCAGACTTCCCACATGATTTTAAGCTACCCGCGCGGCACTTCCATTGAAGACGTGACGGAAATTACCAAGGGCGTATGTCGTGAAATGTTTGAGAGCGGGGACGCGCGTTTCAAGTATGTCGCCGCTATCCATGACGACGTAGATAGCCACCCCCATGCGCACATCGTCGTCAATCGGCGAGCGGACAACAACACGCTTTTCCATATGCGCAGCGGCACGGAACATAGCTACGAAAGCTTCCGTGAGGCCATGGCTGCACATGCAGAGCGCAGGGGGATCTACCTTGATCCGACATCCCGCTTTGAGCGTGGAATCCTTGAACGTCAGCCGTCCTATAAAGAGCAACTGGCCGCGCAAAAGGAGGGACGTGCGCCCGAACAACGTCAGCGTACCGGAGCCGATCTGCAATACGCCAAGGAGCAGGTCACTTTTTCCAGAATTGCCTATGAGGCTATGGCGGTGATTGCTGCCAATGCTGACTGCCCGAGGCTCGAACGAGCCTACGAAGACATGGCCGCTTTCATCGAAACCTACACAGGAGATTTCAAAATGCCCGCACTAAATGAGGAGGAAAATGCACGGTTTGACGAGTATTCGTCCATTTTGAACGACACAATCAGTCGTACCGAAACCATGCTTGAGAAAAAGGATGCCGCAGCCCGCGTACCTGCGGAACGTCAAATGAGCGATATTATGACGGCATTTACACAACTCAATCCCAATGCCTCCTATGCTCGCCCGCTCCATCAACCAGCGCAAAGCAATTCTATCTATCAGCATAAGCCGGGAGAGAACGCAGCCGACCTGCGCGGACCCGAAGCGCAAGCAGTCATTCAGCGTGTCGCCGCCGAGTACGGTCTAAACGCCGCCGCTGTCACCAGTCGCATCGAGAACCCTGATACCAACCAGTACCTTGAACAGCGATGGCTCATGGACGACGCAAGGCACCTTGCAGATCGAGACGGCTTGGATCATCGCAACGCTGGCGATATGGCAACGATCCGCGCCGAGTTGACTAACGCTCACCAGATTATGCGCGAAGAACTGGTAGCTTCGGGCGTTCTGCGGACCGTCCCGCACCTTGAAGCTGATTATCGCTTTGTGCCGGTGCTCCCTGATACCTACACCTATGTCCCTGACCGTCAGACTGACGATGTGCGCGACGTGATCGAGCATTATAAAGAGGGCGGCGCACCCGATCAGTGGATTGCCGAGAACAAGGCGCAAATCACGAACGATGTGGTTGAACGGTATAATGCGACACAATCATTGTTTCTGGAAGAAAATGCCGAAGCCAGCACCCTTATGCGTGACGCTATGGGGCGCGACAGCGAGGGCAATATGGTCATTACGGATCGCGGAGCCGCCGAGAAGATTGAAACCTATATTAATGACCGTGGCCTTGCATCGAACGACCGGCAGGAAATGCGGACCGCTATTGGAGCCGACTTCACCGCACGGTATCCGTCGATGCCGTATCACGTCGCTGACGTGGTTAGCCGTCACTACTCTAATCTCTACGAAACGATGCAGGCAGAGCGTGAGCGTCCAGTCGCGTTTGAACGTGAAACGTTTGACCATTGGGCGGAGAAAAGTGCCAAGGACTACAGCTTGGCCGACGACGCCTATGACCATCAGGAAATTGTACGACTGGTACAGGCAAACACGACAAACGATCAGTACCAGCGTTTCCGGCACGGCGACCTGTCAGCGATTGAGCATATCACGACTGACCCCGTATTTGCGCGGCAGCTAGTATCCGAGGTGGACAACCACGAACGCGCCAACGGTTCAGAGACAGATCGTGAAACGGAACAAGCGATTAGGGACCACCAAGAATACCTTTCAGACCATTTCGGTTTGAACAGGGACCGCGACAACGGACATGAGAGGTAGAACCATGAAACGTCAACTTTCAGCAGGCATCTTCTTCGCTTTAGGTGGCCTAATTATCGCCTACATTTTCGCAACGCTTTGGGCTGACTTCCAACTGCCCTCGACTGTCGGCTATCTCGATTTTCCGCGCACGCTGATCGAACTTCGGGGCGCCGACAAAAATCTGTTCAATCAGCTATGGCTGATATTTTTATTTCTAGGGATGGCGGGTTTCGCCCTGGGCGTACATTCTGCCAGCGAAGAGCTGACAGACGAAGGCACGTCCTCTTGGCAAACCATGCGCCAAATGAGGAAGCAAAAATTTCTGGGCAAACCCGGTAAAGGTTTCTTGCTGGCAAAGACGAGCAAACCGGGACGGCGTGGGCAGTACGTGACGACGCAACAGAATGGCTACACCAACTGTCTTGTCGTGGCACCGACCGGAGCCGGTAAAGGTGTTGGCTTCGTCTACCCGAACCTTCTGACGTTTGAAGGTTCTACCATCACCCTTGACGTAAAGGGTGAGAACTACAAAACAACAGCACGCCGCCGCGTCAAAATGGGCGATAAGGTTTTCAAATTCGCCCCAGTACAGTTTGGAGAAAACTCGCACCGTTACAATCCGCTTGAGCGGATTGGGAAATTGGAATCGTACTCGCAGATAAGCTACGAGCTGCGCAAGATTGCGACACTTTTTCTGCAAGCCGATGGGGCAGGGGAGTGGCTAAAGGGTGCGATCCAGTTGTTCACCGTCGCCGGCTGCGTGGCGCACGAACAGAACGACTTTACATTGGGTGGTATCTACAAAGTGCTTTCGTCTGGCGACGGCAACATTCAAAAACATATCGGGAACCTTTCGCGCACCGCCAAAAATGCCGCTTTGGCCCGCGAGTTGGGTGCGCTTGCCAAACTCGAAACCAAAACGCTTTCGTCCTATATGTCAGTCATGAACAATGCCGGTTTCGACCTTTGGTCAAACCCGCATATCTGCGCCATGACGTCGCAAAGCGACTTTTCGTTTTCCAATCTGCGTCGCGAGAGAACGTCGATCTACTTTGTGGTCAGCGAAGGCGATCTTGAACCTATGGCTGGACTTGTGCGCCTGTTCTTTAATGAGCTGGTATCGACCATGCAAAACGCGCAGCCGGGAAAAGATGAACCGCACGAGTTCATGATCATTTTGGACGAATTTCACTTGCTGGGCAAAATGTCCAAGGTCGCAAACGCTATGACCTTGATCCGCGGCTATGGCGGACGCATCGCCATCATTACGCAAACCATCCCAAAGTTGGACGCTATCTACGACAGGGAAGAACGGCACTCAATTCAAGGTGGCGCGGGTCTGAAACTTTACATGACCCCATCCGAGGAAATTACTGTTGAAGACCTTTCCGGAGCTTGCGGGACCACAACGAAACGGACGATCACCAAATCCCGCCGTAGCGGCCTTGGCGAGAAGACGACAATCACCGAGAAAACGGAAGAACGGCCACTACTGACACCCAATGATGCACGCCAGTTGCCCGATGATGTTGCTATCATTGTCGCGAAGGGGCGACAGCCGATGTATGTCAAAGCGATCAAGCATTTTGACGATCCGACCTTCAAGAAAATCTTAGCTGAAGACACTCCCTCAGATTGGGCCGAAATCAACGAGCCTTTGGAGAAGGCTCGCCGCTTACGCAACGAGCAGCAGATCGAGGCGCTGATAAACGCGAAGGAAGGGCGGCCCGCGATCACAGCCGAGGCCGCTACCGTCAAGACTAACAAGGACGGTCAAGTCATCATCGAGCAACATGAGGAAGATGCGGCCGAGGTCGAAGTTTCAGATTTTCCCGAAAAAGAGGCAGAGGAAAACCCGACGACCGTGGAGCGTACCACAGAAGACCTAGCTGAATTGAAAAGCGTCACTGAAAGAGCTTTGGACTTCTTTGATCAGGTGAGAGAGCTACAGGATGCCCCGCCCGACTTTCTACCGCAGTTTGTCGAAAGAACAAAACCGACAGCCGAGCAAAGAGCGCCGTTACAGCTTGAAGCCGACTTTGGCGATGAAGATGATGATGATGAGCACGACATAGCAGCAGAATAAAATAAGGGGGCCACGAGGCCCCCTTACTCATTTTTATTAGCGCGACCTTCTTCTAAATCGCTCGACACGCTCAGACATTCGATTGAGTTGCGCTGCCCGATATTCAGTCGCTTGCCCAATGTTGCCTCCAACCTGCGAAGGTCGGACGAAATTTGCAGTGTCCCGCGCAACACCGCCAGCGGTCACACCGGCGCGTTGAGCGCGAGAGTCCCCATAGGAGGGATCATAGTCATATCCAGCGGCTCCACGGCCAGCACCGTATGCGGCTTGGCCGGCAGCGGCCCCACCTTTTCTAGCGAAGCTGGCACCGGAGAGGGCAGTACGAGACATCATTCCACCGACCGCGCCGGTCATTCGTCCAAGTTCAATAGATCCACCTACCATGGAAACAATGACTGGCGACAGAATGACCATGATGATCGACAGCATCAGGACCATTATTACAGGTACAATCGTCCCGACATTCATTTCTGCGTCAGCTTCTAAGCCGGAAATTGTGGCGTTTCCCATCGCTAGTACAGTCGCGAATACACCACTCAAAACTAGCGGAAAAAGCAGCATCAAGATCACTGCCGACAGCCACGACGAAAAGAATGACTTGGTTGCGTCAGTCATGGACGCAACGATTGCCACAGGCGCAAGGCCCACCAGAACAGCCAGAACGATCCGAGATATAATTAGGGCCAATGTAGCAAAGGCCCCTAATCCGCCAATGAGCAATACCATAATCCCGTTCATAACTGATCCCAGAATGTTCAACCGCCCAGCTTGGACGTTTGCAAACTGCGCAGCTTTATTGCCAAGATTATCCAATTCTCGTGCGAAACTGGTGGTGTCGTTTCCGCCAAGACTTGCAGATAGGAGCTGGTTGCCGAGGGCTACAAACATATCATCGAAGGCTTGGAAGACCGCATCAAATTGGCTCCAGCTACGCATGAAAAGTGCAATGAGTGCGAACCGCACAATGAGCCAGATTGAGTCACCAACGGCCATTGGCCGCGTCTGGGTTGCCATATTGATCAAAACGACAATGATCAGCAGGGACGACAGAAGTTGCGCCGTCGATGCCAATGATGCGGCTAGCGCCATATACTCCGACTGACCAACGCCGTCGATGAATTCCAGCGTCGAAACATAGGTGCTTTCAATGAACCCCATAATGCTACTCCGGATTACTACATAGGCGACCGATCGCTACAGACATATCCGAGTGTTCGCGAGAAAGGTCGGATAGAGTGCCGTAGTAGGTATCGGCCATCGCGGGAGACCATGATGCTCGCGGAAGATTCCCAATGCTTTCCCACATGGCCTCAATTTCCAACCGATCTTTTGACCAGTCAGGGTACAGCGCCGCACAGGTGCAGGTATCATTTTCCGCGAGCATCTGCCTTGTGCGCAGAGCTTTCCAAGCCATCGCTAGTTCGACACGCCATTCATAGCCCTTTGGTTGCACCATAACCCAGCCTGGGCGGCTTGGCGATTCCGTGCAGCTTTTTCTACGCGCCAATGAAGGATCGACATAATCATCCCCGAGAGCAGCAGTCGGCGTCAGGTCTGGCAAGATGATACCTTCCTGATTTTCGTCCGCTCGCGCCTGCGGCGCGGCAACTATGCCAAAACACACCGTCGCAATCATGGAGATTTTAGTCAGCATCATGGGCCAAGTCCTTCCGATCATCATAGCTGCGCGGCAAGAAAACTTCTAGAACGCCGCGCTTTCCGTCACGCTTACCCACGTGAACAATTACGTCGATTGACCGTACCACGTAAGCGATCATGTCTTGATAGGTCATTTTTCCATCGGCTTCCAAAGCCGTTTGCGCCATGCGCTCGACCGCCAATTCTGCCGTTTCAGCATGAACAGTCGTCATGGAACCACCGTGACCTGTATTGATCGCCTTCAGAAAGGTGTAAGCGTCCGATCCAGTAACTTCCGACAGGATGATCCTGTCCGGCCGCATCCGCAACGAAGCCTGTAGCAGTTTGTCGGGACTGCGTTCAGGAGCGTTACGATCTGAAACCATCATTACTCTGTTTGGCTGGTTTGGTACGAGGTCCGGTACGTCCTCAATGGTTAGTATCCGTTCGGAATCGGAAACCTGTGCAATCAACCACCGCGCAACTGTCGTCTTGCCGGAGCTGGTGCCACCGCTGACAACAATGTTCAATTTCTCTGATACGCACAGTTTCAAGGCTTCTGTAAGATTAGACTCAGCCAGCGCCCAAACGCGATCTGTCATTTCACGTCGGCGGGCACTGGTACTTTCAGGGCCAGTGCCAAGGTAGGCAGGCTCGAACAATTCTGTGTCGGCCTTGAAGAACCGCATCGACAAGGCATCGCCGCCGCGCACAACAGGGCTTTGCAACATCTGGGCGCGAATAAGCCATTCGCGATAGTTGATCGAGACACTTCCAACCGGGTTTTTTTCTGAAAGTCGAATGTTGCCATCGGCAGCAATCTGCATTCCGGCGTCACGCACTTCATCCGAGGTCATACGGATCAATGAGTCTTGCATGTCCGCGTCACCGCGGTTCTCAAACCACACCCGACCGTCAGGGTTCACGCTGATCTCAACGAGCTTGTCATTGAGCAGCGGGCGCAGTTTGGTGAACGCCTTATCAACGTAGGAATCCTGCATCAGAAAATTTCCACATCGCGATCCAGCAAAATCGTCACAGAAGTGCCTTGGCGGACATAGATCGTCGGAGGAATGGTGAGATATTCTCCAATAGCACTGTCAGATGCGCGGGCCAGATCGTCGCCAACGCTCTCGATGGTATCGACTGTCACTTGGTCATTGCTTTGCCCTGCAATGATCGAGGGGCCAGCGCCGATGATCGAGATAGCGGCAGCGCCGCCAAACTTCGTACCAAACCGAGAATCCACCGCGCCCCCGGTGCCGCTTCTACCCAGCCGGTCCGCACCGTAAGACGCAATACTTACAGAACGATTGCTAGGCGTCAGAATCCGCGTCCAGACAATCAGGATGCGCTTTTGACCAAGTGCAATCCCATCGCTGTATTCACCGAACACCTTCGATCCAGCAGGGATCAAAACGGCAGAACCGTCGATGCTATGAACGTCCTCCGAAACTACGGCACGAATAGCGCCGGGCAGGGTGCTATCTACTGCCGTTTCCAATGATGCCTGAATGATCGACCCTTGCGGAATAGTGGCCTGTGGATTTGCAATTTGCGAGGCACGAGAGATAGGGACCGGTTCAACCACCCTTTTCACAAACGACTCTGCTGCACCCATGGCGCGACCTTCTGCGGCACCAGCTTCCGTAGCCCCGCTACCGCCATATGCGAGCATACTAGACGTGGCCCGCTTTTGCTCTTGAGCCAGCCGTTCAGCATGAAGTTCTTCCAAACGTTCACGATCACGATCCGTTTGTTCAGCTTGTGCGCGCTCCAATGCTAGCCGTTCTTGTTCGAGCGGATCGACTTCGCGAGCCTCCCGAAGTTGTCTGGAAAATTCTGCTTCGCGCTGCGCTGCATCCTGCTCTGCTTGTGTGCGAACCTTCGCGAGTTCCAACTCTGCTTGTTGCCGCGCGGCATTCGCATTGCGCTCTAATCCAGAGACTTGATCCTGTAGCTGTTGAAGCGCTTCGCGGGCGCGGTCCTGATCGTTTTGCGCCGAGCTACGCAGCGCGGCAATGTCACGCGCAAAGCCGTCACGGTCACGCTCCAAACCTTCGCGCAGCTCACGCTCGCTAGCTGTTTCATTCTGCCGATCTTGAGCCAGTTCTTCCGCAGCCGCCAGTTGGACCTCTAGTTCGCGCAAACGAGCCAAAGTCGCGCTATCGGTCTGCGTTGTTATAACAGGCCGCTCAATGATTACTGGTTCCGGTGCGTTGGGCTGCTCCAAACTATCGGTTGCAGACCGATCCGCAGGAAATTCTTGGACGGCGCTTGAAGGTATAGAGGTTTCCTCACGATTAGGTTGAGATAGACTATTCAAGGCGAAGTATCCGCCCAGCCCTGCCGCGACGACAGCCGCCGCAACGCCACCAACTTTGCCGATCGAATTGCGCTTACCGCTGGCAGTCGCACTATTCTCAATCTCCGACATTCTTGACCGAAGGTCGTTGCTATCTTCGTTCATTGAAACAACTCCACCACACAGATTTCTTGTTCACCGAGGCGCAAGGCCCATTGCCGCGACGTACCGCTAACGCGAACGACACGATCTTGAACAACTTGAGAATTTACGCTTCGCTCCATCCCATTCGTGACTTTGAAAATTGCCGGAACGGGGGCATTCGGGCGGAATCTGAAATAGGTGAACGCTCCATCATCCCAGATTGAAACCGGCGTGATTTCGTTGCTGGCACTTACCCCATAGTTGGCGTTTTGAGCTGTGCGGCGAGGCTGGCTACCAGCCGATTGGACCGCTCTTTTGGGATAATCGAACCGGACCACATAGAAGGCCGTCGATGCCTCTTGCAGCGAAAAATAGTAAGACCGGCGATCTGTATAGACGGTGACGTTAGTTTTCACCCCACGCGCAGTCGGTTTGATTGCGAACACCCGATCACCGGGAATGCTCTCGAAGTTGAAGGATTCTGTATCGCCAGCGACGATTGAAACGATACGTTCGCCTTCTTCAAACTCCACCGTAGTTGCGCGGGTCAGTGACGTGTTGATTAGATACACCTCTCCGTCGACGTGGCGCGTGACGCGCACACGACTGTCGTGTGAACCGCGCCCTGGCACAGCTTCGGCAAATACTGGGCCAGCCAATAGAGCTGCGACGCAGGCACCAAGGATTTGTTTGCGCATCATTCTCTCCGATCCCCGTAAAGTTCGTATTGCGTCACCGTGAACCCGAGAGGATTGCGCCAGACCGCTTCAAGCGTTGGCTGCGTATCAGGATCAAAATCGTAACCGATGATCGCGGTGAAGTTGCCAGTTGTGGACCCATCTGGGCTGGTCAGCAGCTTCCGCATCCTGACTTGCACCCGACCTTCATCCAGTAGTGTGATACCGGTGACGACGACCTCAACTTGAGTTCGGTCGCCGTACCGTTCTGGTAAATATCCTTCGCTGCCAGAATCCCACAAACTGACCAATCCTTGTCGAGCGGTGCCCTCCGTCCGCGCAAGCGCCCGATTGATCCGAATATCATTGTCGATCTGGTTGTAGGTTTCTCGGTCAATCACATACTGATAGACGAGCGATTGAACGACGGCTGTGCGTTCATTCAGTGTGACACCGACGACGTTTGCGTTCGGTACGGCCATGCCAGTTTCCGGATTGAATGGTACGACGACCGGGGCAGGGGGGCGATGCCAAATCATCACCGCACCCGCTATTCCTATCGCAAAGATAGCAGTTATCGTCATCCCAGCCGTTGCGATTTTCCAAAACTTCTCGCGCTGTTGAGCGCCGTAGATTACTTCGGCCTCAAGAATAGTTTTTGCTGTATCGGCCATCATTCAAACTCGGGCATTGTAAAATCGGTGAATTTTTCAATGTCGGCTAGTGTGGCGGCATCAAGTACGCCGGTCATTCCGACATTCATTGTTTGGACACTTTCAAGCTGCCACATCGCCGCCATCGCAATCGCCAGTTCGGCAGTCACGCGGGTGTTGTGATCGACAGACTTTTTCAAGGAATCCATGTTTCCAATATCTGTGACCAGCATCTGAATACGCTTCACAGATTGCGTCGCTTCGTCATATGCAACTTCGGCTGCGGCTGATGTTGCAGCGCCCGACGTAGTGGCAGTCGCGTTTCGCTCCGCTTGTGCGTTTCCGGAGTTGGCGAGGGCTTCGACCTGTTCCTGCGTGGTGCCTCCGCCTTCCAAAGCGGCTGTGACACGCTCCTTAAAAATGCCAGCACTTGCGCCTTGAAGCCCGCTCCAATCACCACGCGAACCATTCAAGATCGTGCCGACGATATTGGAGTCAAATTCACCCTCTAGAAGACCATCAAGATCGTCCCCCATCGCAAGCCCAAGCAGTTCTGCAGGGTCTTGCAACAACCCTTGAATTTCTGTCAGCCTATCCATCTGCTCTTGCAGCAAACGCGCCTGTTCTAACAGTTGATCTAACTGATCACTTTGCAGGCCAGCGTCAGTCAGCATTTGCTGAAACTCCTTGAGTTGTTGCAAAAACCCCTGCGTGTCCTGAACAGGGACACCTTGCGCCGCACTCATGACCGGCAGGCCAGCGAGGCTTGTCGCTGTTACGGCGATTTTCAGCCAATTTTGAATATTCATCGCAGACTCCGATCAGAGGTCAGGTTGAGAAAAATCTAGGTAGGACATGGCGATACGTTGCTCGGCCAGCTTCGCAGCGTTTTGCGCATACTCTGCTTGGGTTCGTGCCGCCTTTGTCCGTATCCGCGCATTAAGGATCAGGACGAGTTCTGCCCGCATCATAGTGTTTAAGTCGTAGGCGGCTTTGGGGTCCGATGTTCCCGCGATCTGGACCACCAAATTGCGCACGCGGATCAACGCTTGCTGGGCATTATCCAGTTCGTGTTCTGCATAGTGAAGCGATCCGGCAGACAGCAGACTTGCGCTAGCAGCAGCGTAAAGAGCAGGATCGATTGTACCTTGAGCCTCGACACCACCGACCGTCAGCAAGTAGCTGTTATACTTCGCCGGGATCACCTGCACATAATGCTGGGTTTCCTTGTAGGGCGGAACACCATCGTACTTTTGAACCGCCCCCGGTCCTGCATTGTACGCGGCCAATGCGAAGACAATGTTGCCGTTGAACGCTTGAAGCTGGGCCGCTAAATACCGTGCCCCGCCGACGACCTGAATGTAGGGATCGTTGTAGTATTCGGGGTAGATGCCGAGATCCTTAGCTGTACCCGGAATGATCTGGGTCAATCCGAAAGCGGCAGCAGGGGATCGAGCGCCAACTTTAAAACGACTTTCCTGCCAGATCAAAGCCTGCATTAGACAGCGCCATTGCAGCGGCGATAGGCCCGCCGCACTGACACCCGGCAAGCTATAGGTGTCGCGCGATCCACGGATAATAAGCTCTTCAATATTTTCCCGCGCATCACCGAAAACGAAACGACCACCGGGATTTGCAATCGGCCCATAAACCTCCTGCACACCCTCCATGTCAGAGTCGCCATCCATAAATGTTGTTTGGAAAGTTGAGACCGAGCTGAAAGCTGCGATCATGTTATCCAGCGCATCGACTTGCTGTTTCTCAAAGTCCTGAATTTCAGCACGGTTCGTCGCCTTCGCAACTTGGGTGTCTTCATCCCTTTCAAGCTGGGCATAAGCGCGAAGGCGTTCAGCAAAACTCTGCCCATCGTAAACCGGCACGCCTTGCGCCATCGCGTCACCACACAACAGCGCCAAAACCGTAGCCGAAGCAGCCAATCCTAAACGCTTATGATACGTTTGCTCATTCACCACACAATTCCAGCGTCTTTGGCTCACTGGAGAGCGACATAAGAGACATGCGAGGGGCAGGTTCGCGGGAACCGGAAGCCATGAACGAGAACACGGCGGCATCACCCGGCAGGCGGGTAAAATTGCACGATCCTGTTGGCGAGCCATCGGCGCCAAAACACTTGCACCGAGCCTCTTTCATTTCTGTCGTTGTACAGGCTGCGATCGACAGCAAGCCTACGATTAGCAAAGCGCGTTTCATCATTTCGCTTTTCTCCAAAAGTCTGGTTGTTCACGGAAATCGGGGCCGACAGCGGCAAGGCCCGCTTCACCGCCGCCGAGGATTTGAAGGTAGCTGCCCAAATCAGACAGATCGCCGTTCAGGACGACCGAGTTTTGATCGTCGCGCAGCAAGAAGTTTCGTCCTGTTGACCGAGAGGTCACAATGTCCAGTTCAGCCGCATTAAGGCGCAGGGCTTCATAATCTTCGTAAGAAGACTTGTTGTCGGGGAAGAGAATCTGCGTAGGGAAGAAGCTGAAAACCCTTTCGCCAACCTTGGAGCGGGTTAGTTGCGAAGCATTTTGAGACAGCATGACGACAACTGCGTTTTGCTTGCGAAGAGTAGCCAGCCAACCTTCAATAACGGTCGCAAAATACGGGTTGTCGATAGCCTTCCACGCTTCATCAATCAGAACGATTGTGCGTCTTCTGTCCTGCATTTGCCGTTCAATACGGCGGAAAATGTAGGACAGAACGGCTGTTCTTTCGCGGTTGGACTGCGCATCGAGGATCTGGGTAAGGTCAAACCCAACCACATCACCATCAAGAGAAAACGTGTCTTCCAACGTGTCGCCAAAAACCCAGCCGAAGCGACCACCCTTCGCCCATTCCGTGACGCGCGCCTGCACATGGCCGTCGTCGTCGGTTGACGCAAATTGCTTCGCGAATGTTTCCCACTTCCGTAACCCCGGCGAGGCATCGGCATTGCGCTTAACATTTTCCAAAATGGCGCGGGTTTGAAGTGAGGAAAGTTCTTCATTCGGTGAAAGGATGCTCGACAACCACTCTGTCAGCCATGAGACACCTTCACTGTCGGTTTCAACCCAAAGCGGATTTAAACCGGTCGGCATTCCACTTTCGATCACGGAGTAGGAGCCACGCATTGCGCGTGTCACCATTTCCAAACCGCGCCGATAGTCGAATACGAAGACGCGGGTGTCAGTACGCCGCGCCTGCGCCATAAGGAAAGAAGCGAGGACCGTTTTGCCTGAGCCTGTTTCACCTAAAATCAAAGTATGACCAGCAGGCGGTTCACCTTGACCTGATCCTTCGCGGTGGAAATTGAAGCGGTAGGATGATCCGCCAGCGGTAGGAAATACAGCAACAGGCGTTCCCCATGGAACATCTTTGCCAGCCTTCCCAAGCGGCGTTCGGTGCAGCGAAGCAAAATCAGCGAAATGGACGTTGGTAATGACATTCAATCTTGAACGTGTCGCCATATTGCCGGGAAACTGCGCGAAGTAGTGGGCCTTCTTGACGAAGCTGTCTTTTACCAAACGCGCTCCCGTATTGGTTGCCTCGCCCTCAAGTTCCGACATGAGGTCGCGTACTTTCGCCTCGTTCTTATCGAACAGCGAAATGCTCAACTGATGGTTTCCCAACGACACGTCTTGAACAAGAACACGCTCATGAAGCGCGGCAAGTTGCTCACCAGCCTGCGCACGAACATCTGCGGTAGAGTTCATAATGCGGCGTTTACGCTGGATCATATCGGCAGCCGCGTTGTTGCTGATAGGCGAAAAACTTTGGCTAATGACGAAATCGCAAGGCATCGCGAAATCATCAAAGATCGTCACCCATGATTGCGGAGGGTAGGTTTTCAAAACCCTAATCTGTCCGTACCGATCCCCAAGTGGACCGTCTTCGAGACGAAAGCCATCAGCAGTGAATGTCACGCGATCCGACAACACATCGTCAGCAATGATATTCAAGGCTCCACTTGGGAAAATCGGGCGTTCGTCACCCGTTTGGATGGACCCGAGAAAGCCTAGCAGATCGCCAGAGGAAGCCGTCAGAATGCGTGTCGCCTTTGTCCCAATGGCGGACCGCATGAAGCGACATACTTCTTCCAGTAATTCTATATCACGAGCATCACCGGCACCGTCGATCAGGTTACTTGCACGCTGAAAGAGGCCAGCCGTCTTCTTCAGTCGGCCTGTCCGAACAATGGAAATCGTCAGAAGACTATCCCGAAGCTCCCGAGTTCTTAGCCCATTGTTCCATCGCTCATCGAGCGCCGTGGAGAAGTCGTTACCCTTTAAAGGCTCAAGGTCTTTGGTCAGATCAACTTTCCGGCTGACCTTGTGAGTATAGACAGTAAAGTTGGGCCCCATCTGGGCCACAACGCCCGCGAAGGCTTTCTTCATGCTGTCTAGTTCTTTATCCGTTGTGGTCGCAGCATTCAGACCATCGACACGGATACAGGTCATGAAGGAATTGTCACGCAAACGGATCGTCTTGTCGTCCGCCAGCGTGACATAGGGAACGTGCATGAAACCGTTCCGTAAAAGATTCCGCTGCGAAACGATGCTGGCGGCGACAGCAGAGACATTAAGCGCCATAGCTATCACCCCCGAACATTTTCCGCGTGCGCGTGCCGGGTACGGCACGCGCTCCAATCAGAAATACGTCGATCACCTTTTCATCTTTTTCAGCGGCCCAGCGGCACAGCCCATAGACAAGTACACACCAGACAGCGGTGTAGACGCTCACTGACCAAATCAGCGGTAGAACGGTCCCCCCCATGAAGGGCAGCGCAAATCCATACGGCAAGCCGAACAGTTTTGATGATTGCGTCAGCGCAATGTAGAAGGGGGTCCGTTCCTGCATTTTAAGCGCCCCAAATCGACTGGATAACGGTAGGGATTACGCCGATGATCACGATGATCAGCAGCAGCGTGAAAACACGCGCCCAGTCCATGAAGTTGAAAGCGCCGCCGAGCAGAACGAATACTGCCACGATGGTCATGACGGTACGGCCAGTCACGCCGGTCAAGGCATCGAGGATACTTGTCAGCAATGAATCGACCGCACTAAGGTCAATGTCCTGCGCAAGAGCGGGGTTCGCCCAAAGTAGGGCGGCAAGCACCCCATATATTAAATACTGCTTTTTCATGTGTTGCTCCTAGTTTGCGGTAAGTTGTGCGAAGACGGACATGACCTTGCGGACGTGTCCCTGCGTTTCGCGGTACGGTGGAATCCCACCATGCCGCGCAACCGCTTCTGGGCCTGCGTTGTAGGCAGCGAGTGCCAATTCTCCGGAACCAAAGCGGCTAAGCATCGAAAGAAGGTACCGGGCAGACCCATCGAGGTTTTCGTGCATGTCGTGAGGGTTTACCCCCAACTGACGTGCTGTTTCGGGCATCAACTGCCCGAGACCGATCGCACCCACATGCGAACGCGCCGCAGGATTGAATGCACTTTCGATCTGAACATTGGACCGCACCAAGGCGACCCAATCTGTGGCCGTCAAACCTGCACGAGCAATAGCGGGATCGTTGGCATATTTTCCAGCCGCGGCTTCAATAGCTGCAAGGATTGCAGCCCGTGGCACCCGCGCACGGATTGAAGGGCTAGCGGTCGAAGTGGAAACAATAGCAACAGGGGGGGATTTTTCGACGGGTCGAGAACCGAAGACGACCAAGGCGCTGCCCTGATCATACTTTACCACCGCTCCATTCCGGACGACTAAAACGTCAGCGGAAGCTGGAGCGATGAGACCAAAGTATGTGACGGCGGATAGAAGTGTAGTCGTGGCAACTCGTGGCAGAGGCGTCCAGACTAGGGTCTTAGGTGTTGGTCGTGTCCGAAGATTCCTTGGGAAGTGATTGCAAAGTTCGGCCCCCGACAAAGAACGGAATATCGAGATGCACAAAACCCATTTCGTGCATGAACGATGATAGGCCGTTGATTGTTTTAAAGACCCTGACCTTAATTTCGTCGATGTCACCCACTCGCCGTGGCGCTGTGACGAGCAGCTTTTCGAACGTTCCCTCTGGGTTGACGACTCTAACGATCCACTCGCCGTACCAGACGGAAGCTTTTCGATTGGCCTCAACTTGGCAAACGACTTCAGCATGGTAGCCATCGGCCACAAGCTGTCGGAATCTGAGTTCAGTAACCACATTAGGCGTTTCTTTATTTAGGTCGATTTCCACGCCGGTGGCCCTCCAATCGGTAGGACCTGGCACCCTCCTCGGGTATCCAATTCCTACAACTTTATACTATTACGCGCAACCCTATACGATTGCAGATTGTGGATTTTCCAAAATCAGATCATCAATATGCTGATGGTCCTTAAAATTAAAGGTGTTAGGGTGGACGGAGACAATGCAAATGCGATCTAAAACGACATACAGCCTTACATGCGTGCTGATTATTAACGCATTTTCCGCACACGCTGAGACTTGCCTCGCGCCGCTTAGACCGCTTGTTCCGAGCGATGCTGCAACCGCAAAGGAGTTTGAAGAGTTGCTCCGCAGCGACTTTGAGTTCTATCTCTCGGATATTCAGGACTACTTTCGGTGTCTCGATGTAGAGCGCAGCCGTGCGTTCAAAGAGGCGCAAGACGTTTCCCAAGAGTACGGTCAGTTTCTGGAAACGGTACGACAATAGGGCAGCTCGAAGAGCTGCCCTATTGTCCGTATGAACGTGGCGCGTCTCAACAACGACGCCAGCACGGTGTGGATACCAATGGGCCGTCACTCGTAGATCACGTCCTTATGTCTCTCAGATTTCCACATTACCGCCAGATGGCCGGTGTTCCACTGATATAGCCAACCAACCACCTCGCGTGTCTTACTATCGAGTACGCGCCTGACCGGACTTGCTTGCTCTCTTTCACTAAGTACCCCCGCCAAATCTGCCTCAGACAATGTTTGGCTTCCAGAATGCAGTCCCATGATAATGCCCCCATGGTGATTAAAACTCGGCAGCACCAACGCGGCACTCACAAGCAAATTTACACGTCATAATTGCACTAATAATCAGTCAACTGTCGCGTTATGATACGAAGGTAGAAGAAACAAAGCGAAACGAAAGTTGCTAAGCGTTTGATTAAGAATGGTAAATATTTTTTAGCCCCCGACGGACGAATGCTTGATTTTAAGCAGCTCTTTTCGCACCTCGCTGATCTAGGTGCTGGTAGAGAAGTGGACGAAAACGGGTTCCCTCAAGGACCGTGGACGCCTGAACTACTCGCAAATGCAATTTCGCTGATCGACGCCAATCATACGGGTGTCGATCTGCGGACTGTTCAGTTTTGGTTTCAGGACAACGACAAAGGTATCAGCGCCGAAAACGTCCGCTGGCTTGCGCGGATATTTGGTTGCGACGATCCGCAGGCAACAAGCCTATGGCAAGCAGAACTTAGTGCATCCAAAACACGTCTCATCGCCAAGCGACGATTGGCACGGCAGCCCGAAGTAACTCCTTTGGCGATCTCTGCCGAAGCCGGTGGAGCGGAAGCTAGTGCGGTGGACCCGCCACCAGCGCCTATCACTGGCATAAGCATAGCAAGGCGATCCGAAGCTATTTTCGGTTCCACTTCCTACCTCGACCTCCCGGCATCAATCTTTGCGGGTGCAGTTGCACTAGGGTTCATGTCGGTTTTTCTGGGGGTTCATAGCGTGATCTATGACAACGAAGCAGGCTTGCCTAAGCAGGTTGGTTTTCTGTGGGCACCAAACTGGACCTTCCTCTTTTTAGTCTTCATGCCGCTGTTTTTGTCTTCCGTGGTAGCCATTTTGAACTACTGGAAGATCCAAGGCCGACCGTCGATCATAGCGGTCAGCAATCATAACCAAAGCAACAAAGGATGGATACAAAAAGTAGAGCAATCATCCTATACTTTTGGGGCCGTATTCCTGATTTGCATCGGCTTCGCTGGCATCTTTCAATGGGTAGAAGTGCGATTACGCCCCTTACTAACGGGAGAGGCGGGACACGCCCCTGATTGGGGATCAATCGCGTTGACGAGGCCCGATATTATATCAATCGGTCAGGAAGCGTTCTTTACCGGTGCAGCTTACCTCTACATGTGCGTTTGTTTCTATATTTTCTTTGTCGCCCTAATTCTGCTTTACACGCTAACCTATGATCTTTGGCACATTGATCAAACTTCAGGGATTGAGGACAACAGCAATTACATCAAAGAGCGCCGTCGTGTCACTGACAAGGTCATGCGCGGTGTATTTCAATGCGTCATTCTAGGTTTGATCGTTGCTATCTGTATGAGGCTGCAAAGTAGTTATCTTATTACCGACAGTAAAAACGTGCCGACGTGGCTAATTAACGATGCAAAGATGGTTATATTTGGGGCAGGCAACGCCGTAAGAACGACCGATCATATTAGCCCGACACATTTCACGAGCTTAATCGTCGCATTAGCAACCACCGTGGTTTTCGCATACAGTTCAATCCGCCTTCGCTATATAGTTGGCTACGGCGGTTTGATTGCGAAAATGACGGCTTGCGTAGCATTTCTGATCGCCACCTACCTTCTGGTCGGAGCGTTTACTGGTTTTTCATTCATGTTGTTGGGTTCAGTAATAATCGGTTTGTGCGCTTACCTCGATCCGGGCCTTGGGACTAAAGAAACCACAACCGATATGGAAAATAGCGATGTATCATAAACTATTGGACCGTTGGGACGAACGCAGAGCGCAACGAGGAGGCGAGGCTAAAATGCCGACGCCATTCACTCTGGGTTCTGACCTGGCGTTTGGCTCGGAGGGGAAGCCAGTTAGTTTGGCCGAGTTCTGTGATCTAGCAGAAGCAGCCACATTGAATCCGAATTTTTTCAGTGAAACCACCGAAACTACGGCCTACGAAATGGCGGACGGATGGATTAAGTTTTCATCGAGCATTTCCACACAGACCGACGAAAACAATACAGTCTGGGCCAAGGTCACTGAGGGTTCTTCATCCAGCCACGCACTAATCGTTTTTCACCACTGGAACGCGCGGGCGCGGTATAAGCAGATCGCAAATTTCTTTTCAAAGCGCGGGCAGACCGTTGTTGAAATCGCCATGCCCTATCATCACGAGCGCAGCCGCCCCGGTTCAGCCTTTGCAGATCATATGCTTAGTCCCGACTTGGGCTTAACCGTCCAGTCCGTCCGTCAAGCTGTCTTAGATGGAAGAAAACTAGTCCGCATTCTCAACCTTGAAGGGTATGAAAAAATATCTGTTCTGGGCATGAGTCTAGGCTCTTGGGTGGCTGGACTCGTTGCAGCTCACGACCCGCTGGTCAAAAATGCTGCGCTCTTTTTGACAGCGGGCAGTCTTGCAGACATGGTTTGGACTGGACGAGCAACGCAGCACATAAGAGCCAGCTTTGAAGGTAAAATCGAGTTACAGCAGCTTCGGGCTGCGTGGGGGCCACTCAACCTTGAAAACTATGCAATGCAGCTCGCCCGCCGCGATCTAAATTTAGAACTAGTATTGGGAACGCGGGATACCGTCGTGCTACCTAAATTATCACGCCAGTTTATAGCGACGCTCGAAGACATAGGCGCGAAGCCGAGAGTATTACAGCTTAACTGCGGTCACTACTCGCTGTCGCTTCCACCCTACATCGTGCGAGCTGGATACGATGTTTCGCGGCTGTTGAACCGACCAGCCTAGGTCAACACCCGTTAGGATTAACCGGTTGCCAAGAGGAATAGATTTCTTCTACATAATCCTATAGACTTGCGCACATTCGAATAGTGTTGCGGAATAGGAGAACCGAAATGTTCGCTTTCATTAGATCGACAGCCGTGGCGGCACTAGCGACCGCGCCAGCTATGATCGCCGCGCCTGCGCCTGCACAAGCGGCTTACAACGTGGACTGCGCAATGCTGTTGTGCATCGCAGGCGGTTGGCCGGAATCGGCAGAATGTGCGTATGCTTACGCGACTTTTATTCGTCGAGTTACACCATGGCCGATTGAGCCACCTCTGCAAATCTGGCGCTGTCCTCTTGGAGTGTCCTACGAGGATTCACCAGCCAGCCCTATGCAGCGGATTTATGAAGCGACCTTCGGCGGCGCACCCATTCAATCGCAACCGGACGGTTCATTGCCAGAAATCACTGTCCAGCCCGCAGTCGTGCGGTTCAGCGGTGGCACAGCAGAACGGTTGCCACAAGAAACAATGCTGCACCTGATCCAAGACTACAGCGATGAAAACGGCACTGCCGACATAGACATTAGCGATCCGATCTACAGCTTTGTCCGTTCGATCCATGTTTTTCACTCGGAAGCGAACAAGTTTGAGCGCAACCGTGACGACGAGTGCGTCTACAATGTTTCGATCAAGGCAGGGACATACGGACAGCAGGGCGATTTTCACTGGCAGCGATCCAGCATCGCCAGTCTGCCGGATGCACACTATGGCCTAGAAACCTTTTACAGCGGTTGTCGCACATCACAGCATCGGTCGGTTTTTATCGACTGGACCGACTATCAAGGCAACTACGGCTTTGAACAGGTGAACTACTAAGCCTAGTGCGCGGCAAGCCGCCGCACACAATAATTGCGGCAAGCGTCAACACGCGGTATGCCTAACGCTAATCCTTAATTGGAATCAAAGAAACGGAGCAGCACTACACCACAAAAATGAAAACCCCCGCGAGGCGGAAACCTGCGGGGGGGGCTTTAGAGCAAGAGACGCCAATCTCTTACGTATCAACTAACTCAGATACTGTTCTAACCCCTCCCTACATTTCGAGCAACCAAAAAAACGCACCTGTGCGAACAGGAAAAACTTGCTCGAAAACCGCTTCGCTTCACAGAGCGAGGACTAGAACAGTGACCACATCAACCATTCCCCACAGCGGGGATTTTATGCGCCTTTTCGCGCGAACCCCCATGACGGGGGCCGCGTTGCGTATAGCAACCGCCCTGGCGGGCCACATTAGCTATGACGGCAAATACAGAGGCGCACCGCGTGGTTTCGCCGCCTTCACAATGAAAGAGTTACAAACCTTCACAGGGATCAGTGAACGCGCGATCCGCACAGCCCTAGACGAGCTGGCGCAACTGTTTGGTTTATCCATCGACCGGCGTCACCATGAGCGGCACCTTTTCGCATTTTCTAAGGTCTATGATGCCGATGCAGAAGCCGACGAGATCGAGGATCTGGCACCAGCCGAAAAGGCCGATATTTCCCATGAAAAACGAGTAACCGGCAGTCCACCGCCGCCTTCACTATATACAAGAACAAAAAGTAATAATGATACGCCTTCGTCCATTCAGATTTTGGAAGGGGCAGGGTCTGTCTATCAAACGCCCTTCGCAGCTATCATCGAAGATGCTAAGAAAGGCACAGAAGCCGCAGGCATGGACACGCAATTTCTGTGGAAAGGCTTTCACATGCTCAATGCTCGAAACGACCGCAGCATAGCACCGCTATCGTGGCTGATTGCCTTCGTTCGCAAAGCCAAACCTACATTCCAGCACACGCCAAAAGCGCCGCTTCCACCTGCACCAGTAGCGACTTGCACCGATCCGGTTCAAATCATGGCGCGACCAGCACCAGTCGCCAACCGCGCCTTTCACGAAAGCGATCTACGCCGTGCAATCGGAGACAATGCCTACGAGCAACGTGTAACCGCGATCCAATCGACCTATGGCGCACCTCGCTTCGCAGCACAGCTTGCAGTTCACGGTAAGGCCGTCTTGGAAGGAACCATCACCCGATGAACACATGTTTTGTGATTATGGTGCAACTTTTAGCCAACACAGAAGCTTTAAACGTAAACCTAATCAATTATCATGCCGCTAGAAGCAACCTATATGGTGGATCAACTAGCTAGTGATAGACCCACGCAAAAACGGTTAAGGAGGTGCGACATGTTTTTTGAGATCAGCCAACAAGCTCATTACGAAAGGGCTCAAGTTGCCGCCGCATATGACGAGCAAGATCGAGCGAAACGACTTGCAAAAAATGGCAAGCGCAATGGTGATGGGGTAACTCTTGCTATCTTCGCTTCCATCTTCGTTTCCATCTATGTTGCCCTGCATGTGTGGAACGTAGTTACCGTTTGGGCTGGTTCACTTTGGCCATTCTGAACAGCCAGCGTTCACGGAAAAATAGCCTATGATATGGCCTATCCAGATCGAAATGTTTCCAACGTCGATCCAAATGCGGCGAACAGACCCAGAGGGTCAGGTTCGCCGCTTCTTTAGAGTCACGGTTCACCCAGACTTATTTGGCGGTGCCGCGCTTATTATCGAATCCGGCCACGTCGGTTCCCTAGGAACAACCAAGACCCGTTTTTTTCAAGACGAGGGACTGGCCGTCGATGCTCTTTCAGAGATAGAAAAGCGGAAGGTTCAGCAGGGCTATCTGTGAATCGCATAAGGATAATTATGTATTATGCACTTAAATCTAACGGTTAGCTAGTTTTGCAACCGCCGCGCCGTGCGGCTTCAGTTATCTATAGTAGACTGTCGGCCCCGAGGTGACGCTATGGTGGTTCTGCGATCAGCTAGAAAAGAGTGCCAAGAACTTTCCAAGTTTGTTCGACGATTGGTATCCTTGGAATGAGCGGCTGGCCGCGTACCTTAAACTGTATAAACTCTCCTTCGCCAGCCTGACCAACGTTTTCAAGATAGTAGATGGTTTCAGACCCTGGCATCGGTTTTCCTAGTCGCTTGAGATAGGCGAAATACTCCCCGGAAAACTCGTCGGCCTTGGTGACAATCGCTAGGATACGCCCATCGAGTAGCGCAAGGTTAGGCGCGGGACCCAAGAGGACATGCCCTGAGTCCGGTGCCACAGGGAAAGCACTGTCGCCCACGACACGAGCCGCAGCGACGACCTGTCTGAGGATCGGCGAATTATCAGTCTCAATTGCCTCGTCCTGCGATTTCGTGGCCTTGCTTTCATCGAATAGCACGCCAATCACCTTGCTTATGTTTGCGCTGCTACGCTGAACAAAGTGGGTCTGCGGGACGCGGGGGTTTGCCGATGGCATCGACTCTAAGGCGATCCGCGAGCGATCTGACTTATCGATTCCAACCCTTCTTGCATAGGTTTTGCTATGGGTGCGAACAATTGCTAGATCGCCATTTTTAACTTCCGCTGTCGCTGACACTATTAGTGTTTGTCCAGGAAAAGCTATCATTCCCAGTGTAGGTGCCCTTAAGGCGAACAGAGAAATGTCACCAAGCGATAACAGGTCTAGATGGTCTTCCGCTTGATCGATGTTGGCAAGTGGAGCTCCGGCAGCACGTGCCGCCAGTCTGCCAACGACTGGTATCGAGGCAGTCTGAAGCGGCACTAGAGTTAGCGCGGGAACAGCCATCTGAGCTTCAGCAACAGCTTCCTCTGGCGGCAACCTTCCCATGAATCTTGCGTAAGCGAGCCAACATGCATCAATCGCAGAGAATACCTCATTATAGCCTAGATTGACGATTTCGGCCTCGGCTGGCGTAATCTGATCGGCGCGCCCGTGGTGCGCTTTGTTGATGACATCTCGATAGGGAGCCCCAGGCTTCAACGACTGTAATTCTAACAACCGTCGAAATGGCTCTTCGTTAAACGGTTTTTCACCACGATTGCGGGCGTTAGAAATTTTTCCAATCAGATCACCCAAAGTCGGGTCATGGAGGACCGCTGGATCAGAAGCGAGCAAGTCCCATAGCTTTATCTCTGTGCGCACCCGCACTGGGTGGACAAACTCTCGGGCAAGACCCGTGTCGTTTGGGTTGGTGTTCTGCCACTTTTCGCACCGACTTCGCACCTCGTCCGTAACCGGAGCAAGACTTACCGTGCATTTTGATGTCGAGATGGCAGAGAATTCCCACGTCTCAGTCCGTGCCAAACCAGCCGCTCGTTTGTCTGCAGCTACAAACGCCTCGACGGTCGGAATGAAACCAAAATCGTTGCTGACGATCAATGGACTAATACCTTCGGCGATCAACCATGGCACTGTGGCAGCTAAGTTCGCTACGTTACCGGGATCTAGTAGGTCCTGGGGATCATCCATCAAAAAGGTCGAAATGCCGCCAGATCTGGACCAGACTTGTTGCCAAAGAGCCAACACAAATGCAGAGAGGAAGGCGCGAAGTGCCGAGGCATTCATAACGTGATGTGCCTCCACCAAATGCTTTCCTTGAGCTGCTAAGAACGTGAAACCGTCACTCTTGGCGGTGTCCAGCCCGGCATATTCCGGTGCTTGGACAAAATGTGCCCGATACATGCGCTGCGACCACAACGTCGCCTTCTCTTGGAGGTTCGTAATCAGCCCGGTGACTTGGTTGTGAACAAGATCTGGGAAGTCCTTAAATGGTTCGACAGCTTCGGCCGCCCGCGCTAACTTCTCAAGTCGTGTCCGGGCCTTGGCCCAACGCTCACAGGTTTCTTGGATTTGGCTCAGTTGCCGGCGAATACCAGCAAAGACAGTGGCTGCATCGAGATAAGCCTTGAGAACACTTAATTGTCCTTGGATACTCCTGTCGTTGGCCGGAACTGCGATTTCATTCAATTCGGCGCGCAGGACTTTTAATACAGCGCTTCGTGCAAAATCGGCATTGGTGACGCGATATCTTGAAAGCGAGATCGCTCGTCGAATGCGTTGTATCGCAGCGCGCAGCTTCTCTTCGTCAGGAATCTCAACTGGCAGATTGACTCCAGGTAATGGCTCGCGTTCGGGGGCATCTTTCCAAGCCGAGGTGCAACGGGCGGCGACCCCCTTGGCCATTGGCTTTAGTAGCTCCGGAAATTCGGCAAGCTGGAAGGCTTCCTTCGACAAGGCTGCCCCGTAAACCGAGGCCAGATCGTCTGGGACATCGTCATCAACGAACCGGCGGAGCATCTCGGGCAATTGATCGCGCAGGCCCTTCTTGATTTCGCGCTCCCACTCCGCCGCCGTTTTCAACATCGTGGCATCGGCTTTGCGGGCTTCTTCCAGCGCCTGAGCCACCGATTTGTCTAGCATCGCGTCAATGGGGATCGCCCCGGGTTTAAGGAGGTCGCGCTCGCAAACTGGGCAGGCCGTGAAAGCATGGCCCGGGTGAGCTGTATCGTGCCACTTCGCCACTAAGCCATACAGACGGACGCGATCAGCACGTTCTGCATGCGAAAGATGCTCGACGAGAGTCGCGGCCTCCTGCTCAATGTCCCGCATCACATTCTCAGCGTTGCTTAGGTCGTCATCGCTCATCTCGCCAAGCCTATGCGCGAGCTGCATTGACGGCAGTCCCTTCAACGCGGCGTTGCCAAAGCAACTCTCCGCAGCCTTTATAGCCGCGTCGAAGCGTCTGATCTCATTGTCGTTTGTGAGCTGCGGCAGTTTCCCTAGAATTAGTCGCGCATTAGCGGCAGCTTGATCCTCGGCCGTCCGTAGAAGATCCTCGGCTCGCTTTAGGCCTTCCTCCCATTCATAGGGGGCGGTCTCTTTAGGGCTGGAGACGCAAGACAGATCCGGCAGTCCTTCGCTCTCCTTTAAAAGATCCCATAACGTAGTCACCTGCTTGGCGGCATCGCTTTCGCATCGCTCCTTCTCTTCGGTTGTAAGCTTAGGATACTTTCCAGTCAGGCGATCGTGGAGGCGGATGCTGCGGTTCCCGAAGTGGGCTAATGGCCGCAAGCCAGTCAAAGTCGATACTGCCTGCGATAAAGTCGTCTTGTCATCAAACCGTGTCGCCGCAGCAACCCCCGGCATCAAGGTGCCGACCTGCAGGGCCAGTTCCGGCAGTCCAAGTTTGGCGAATCCAACAGCTGTGGTCTTGAAGTTCTTTTTGCCGTCTCGCTCAAGGCGGCGCTCGACCTCGACTTCGCTGTTGTTAACTAGAGAGCGAAACTTTAATCGCACCCAAGTATCGACTCGGGGCAGCCCATCGACGGCGAGTAGTTCTTTTTCTGTCGGGATCGGCACGATTGGCGGTAGCTCAAATGTTGCGTTGGGCTCAGCGCTCGAACTTCCGTTTTTGATCTGGACAGTGATTGGGACATGCAGGGGCGAGGGGAGCCCCTGTGAACGATGGCCATATCCAGTCAAACACCAGCAAATAGCGCTGATCATTGAGGTCTTACCCGCGCCGTTGAAACCCCGAAACAGATTGGCCTGCTGAGACAATTCAAGCGTAAAGGGCTTCGGGTCGCCGCCCCTGTCATCGCAATGGCGATGTAGTCCGCGGAAACGGTGTGCTGTAATCCCGATTAATTTCCAGCGTTGTTGTTGGCCCGTCGGTCGCGTCGCCGGAGCGATTGCGTTGGCGGGTCTATCAAGCGCTTCTAGTAAGCGATCAATTTCTCCATCTAGGATACTGGTATCCTTTTCGGGGTTCCAATAGGCCTTTCGATTCTGATCGTAGAACACGAGCAAGTTGCGGCTATCTTGCATGGGAAGTGAAAAATCGACACCATCACAAACTTGGAGAGTATTACCAGCTGCTAAATGTTGAACGACCTCGTCCAAGGTTAGATCTACAATCTCTATCGACACAGGCAAAGTCTCCGAAAATTGACGAGCTACGCTCACATTGCATATAGCTTTTACGACATGACCGTGTGGGTCATGCTGCTGGAATTACCGCTTTGGCGAGTGGTGCTAAACTGATCGAAAGTTTGCAAAGGCCTAATTTTGACTACCCTACATGGATTAGTTTGGCTTGTTGCGGATCGTAGGTGTATTTTGAAATTGTCCCGTCTTTGATTTTTTCGACTGCTTCATTGATTGCGAATAGTGGCACTAGGAACCACTCTCGCGGCGTCACAGGTCGCCCAAAACGATCCATAATTTCAATGTCTAGTCGCGCGGGCTCAAAAATGCGGTGGATTAGATTCTCGAGTTTGGTGCGATTGATGTTGTACAGCTCATAGGTCGCGATGATCTCTACATTTGCCATGAGGAATGTCGGCTGAAGCTGTGCGCCGGCGATCCGTTTTTCCACGCTCATGTTGGTCACGCCGATCTTGTGCACCAGGTGCCGGTTCTCGGCTACCATCGGGTGATCGGATTTACTGCGCAGCACATAGATTATGCCACTTGCTTCATCGCCGTCGATCGTCTGGTCTGAAAACAACGGTCCTGCCGTCGGGTCGGTGATCCTCCGTCCGGCTTCGTCTTTATTCAGAGCGCGCTGAAGCGAGCGCATGAGCATACTGCTCTCTGTGCCGTTGTCGAAGATCACACGTAGCCGTGCATCCGTTCGGCCTTGATCGGTGATGATCGTCTCACCCTTCTCGGCGACATAGGCTTTCTGGCCACTCACGATGAAGAACCGTCCCTTTTCGATCTCAGCCTTCATCTCGAACGACCGTGTCTCCCTTAATCCCGTGTCTAGCTCCTTTTGGACCTGCTCAAAGAGCGGCTTAAAAGTTGCAAAATCCTCGCATCTGTCTCGGTTAGCAATTTCATCAGCGGCTTTTTTTTCGGCCGTAGATCGCACATGTTTCAGTTCGGTGATCAGTGGTGCAGAGACTTCAATCCCCAGCGCGTTGAGAAGGGCGTCGTCGTCAAGATCATCTGTTTCCGTGGTGGTACTCTGAGGGACGTTGGCCAAGAGGCCCTGATTGTCCAGCGGAGCAACCAGTTCGTGGCAATCCTGCATTTCGCGGATCCGATCCAGCCGAACAGCATAAAGCCGTTCGAAAATATCGCGGTCTTCACCATGCTGCGGTGTTCGACCATGTTCGTCAGAAAAACGTAGTATCTCTTCAAAGCCCGCAATGATGCGCTCTTCGCGTGGCGTACGACTAACATTTTTTTTGACCTCGACCTCGACACCAAGCTCTGCGAGCAGGGCGTCGTCGTCTTCGGTGAATGCCTTAGCCATTAGCTGCCTCCTGCTTCATACGGATAAGATAAGCCACACCTTCGGCCATTTTCTTTTCCCACGGGTCTGGTGACAAGATCGAGGGCAACCTGCCTCGCTCTTGTTGGAATTTGACGGCGCGCCGGGCAAGGTCGCGAGCCTCTTCGGGAGAGAGCTGGACCTTCTTGGCAGAGATGACCACAGCGACCTGCTTCAGGCTTTCTTCACTCATGCTCTTAGCCAAGATCGCGTAGGCTTCGCCAAAGGGATTGATCCGGTCAATCAGATCAATATCCAGCTCGCGCACGTCCATCGCAAATTTTCTCACTCCGTCAATCAGGGCGGTGTTGCCGCTTGCTTGGGCATCATCCTTGCTGGCGACTGCAATCTCTTTTGCTTGTTGGGTCAAGTTCAAAGCGGCTACCGCATGCTGGCGTATCGCCTCTTGATCCTCGGCCGCAAGTTCGGGGAACTTAGCGCCCACGATCTTTCCCATCCGCACTTGCGTCAGCTCTTCCGGCACAAGCTCTTCATCGAATAGTCCGCGTTCGATAGTGGTCTTATCCTGAACGAAGGCGGTAATCACCTCATTCAGATCCTCTTGGCAGATGCGCTTGGCTTCTTTGCTTTTCGGTTCCACAAGTCCTTTGATCTCGACCTGGAATTGGCCGCTTGTTTCGTTGAAGCCAACATTCGTTTTGGCGGGGTCGTAGCCATCTTCGCCGTAGTCGAATCCTTCAATTGGCCCACTCTTCGGGCTTTTGGGTGTGAAATTGAACCGCGGTGCCAGCACTTGCTCCATGAGCAAGCTTGCCGCAATTGCCTTAAGCGTGTCGTTGACTGCCTCGGTGACATTCTCCGCAGATGCATCGGGTTCAGCAATCAAATTGGTAAACCGGGCAGTGGTCTTGCCTACCGCGTCGCGGGTCGCACGGCCGATAATCTGCACAATCTCGGTCAGGCTGGCGCGGTAGCCAACCGTCAAGGCATGTTCGCACCAGATCCAGTCAAATCCCTCTTTCGCCATGCCAAGGGCAATGATGATGTCCACATGGTCACGGTTGTTCTTTTGCGCCGGATCCTTCAACGCGGTAGAAACCCTGTCCCGCTTAGCAGCTTCATCGTCGACCAGATCGGCAATGCGTAGGACTCGCCCTCCTGCTGTTTTGACGAGCTGGAACCCCGTCACCGGATCTGCCCCCTGCCAGTCACCTAAGGCGTCGATGATATGTTCGACCTCGCGATGCTTGTCCTTGGTGCTTTCACGAGAGTTCACATTGGGTATGTGAAGGATCGTCTTTTCGTTTGGATCAAGCACCTTCAGGATGTCGTCGGCATAAGAGCCTGAGTAGAAAAAATATCCGATGTCGAGGGTCTTCAGATATTTGTAGCCGTTCAACTGTTCGTAGTAGGTGTAGGTGACGGTATCGAACTTCGCTTCATCCTCCGGTGACAGGACCGCTGCAGCATCGCCGCGGAAATACGATCCGGTCATGGCGACGACATGCACTCTGTCTCGGGCAACCAGTGCGCCCAAGTGTGCGCCCAATTTGTTGTCGGGGTTGGCGCTGACATGGTGAAACTCGTCGATAGCGATCAGCCGGCCGTCGAAGGATTCAATCCCGAACTTGTCTACGGCGAAGCGAAAGCTGGCATGGGTACAGACCAGAACCTTGTCAGTACTAGATAGAAATTTGCCCACTGCGCCAACTTTGCCGTCATCACCGCCTGGCGCGTTGCAAAGGTTCCAATGTGGCTGGACGACCCAATCGGCCCAGAACCCGAATTTGCTCAAGGGCTCATCGTTGAAGCTCGATCCGATGGATTTTTCCGGCACCACCACGATCGCCTGCTTCACACCCTGATTTTGTAGCTTGTCCAACGCGATGAACATAAGCGCCCGGGACTTTCCAGAGGCCGGGGGTGATTTGATCAGCAGATACTGCTCACCACGCTTTTCGTAAGCGCGCTCCTGCATCGCTCGCATGCCCATCTCATTAGGCGCTTGGTCTCTACCATTGGTGGCGTAGGTGACGGAGACTGAGGGAGCCTGCTTTATCAAGGTATTTTCCTTCCAATGGGTGCGGCATCATTCGCTTTAGGGCAGGTGATCAAAACCCAATCAAGTGAAAATGCCGCCCCGTTATTACCGTAACAATATGATTTACATATATTTTTCAATTTTCCCCCTCCAGCTAACATACGCACAATCAAAACCTGATCAAATGTTGTCCTTGTCATGCCCATGAGGGGACATAGCCAGACCGAGGGCGCTCTGCATCAGCTGGACGGATCAGACCAGCATTCAGTGTTGCGCGGATAACCCGTGACGCCTGCGCAGCGTTCTGGTCGTCGATGCCAAGCCGCTCACGAAGTGTAGCGTTCGTCATCTTCTGACCGCCTACGTATTTGAGCGCGGCATGTTGGTAACACGCTCGCACGGCCTCTTCCGGTGTCATTTCCGCAAAGCGACGCGGTGCAAAGAGAACCACGCGCACGGCGTCACCCTCCATGCGAAAATCCGGAGGAGGCAATTGGTGTAGCTCAACCGCCGAGATCACCTTGTCGATGCCGGTGCCTTGTTCTTCGCAAAGTTTCATCCGTCGCATCAACGACGCAAGGGCTTCATTTCGGGAGCGCGGCGGTGAGTCCAGAAACCGGTCTGGGCTGACCAAGGGCGCGCCAGGGTTCGTGATCTCCATTCGATCACTGAACAATTCGATGAGTGGTCCAGCGCCGGTGATCGTCATGTCCTGGTGGATCAATGCGTTGGCAATCAATTCGCGGATCGCTATCGAAGGGTAAAGCGGTCGCTCTTCGCGGAATGCTTTTCCGATCAGCTCGTTGCGAGGCAGAAGTCCGTCGATATAGTCTACCAAACCCTGAAAACCTGCAGCATAGCCGCGCTGACCATCCTGACGGTGACTGACGTCATCTGCACGTCCAGAGCCGATATAGGCCACGAACCGGACACCTTTGCGTTCCACGGAGGGGCCGAAATCGGCAAGTTTTTTGGCATATAGAATCGCGCCCAGATTGGTGATGTTCCAACGGTCGCTCACGTCTCTCTCGATCAGGCGATCTGCCGATAGCCTGTCGAAAATTCCCTGCCTGTTATCCGGCAACGGCTGGCCCGTGAGGTCAAAATAATTAGCGTAATTCAACCGCTCAAGAACGTCGTCGCCCGTCAGAAACTGCGCCGCCACCCCCGTCTCCCAAGCGTAGGGTTGCAACTTTGCCCAGAGGGCGCGCAGGCGCTCCGGATGGTCAGACAGGCGCGGCGTGGCGCTGCCAATGCGTAAATAGGCCGTGCGATCGAATTCTACTGGGGAGGTTGCGGCGGCAGGGATAGTCAGCAGGATCAAGCGTTGGCCATCGTGATCGACCTCTTCGAAGCGAAACTCGATGCTTGGCGAAAGGTGGTTCGCAATCCACAATTCTAACGGCTGTCCCTTCTCCTTTTTTACAGTAGGCTCGAAGGCCGTGCCGACAGCCGCATGATCGCCGTCTCGCACCCCCCAGACTACATAGGCGAAATGCTGATCGACGAGCCGCGCGGCGTTGGACAAGGCTGAGATCAGCTTGCCGATCAACGGTCCGTCGGCATTGTTTTCCTTGAACTCAATCCAGGTGGTTTCCGCTGGCTTTGAGCGCAGATCGTCGACCAGTTTGCGGGTACGTTCCGCGCTCATCACAGGGTCAAGCGTCATGGTGTATATGCTTTTCGAACCATCAGGAACGAGCTGTGTTTCTCATAGGCGCGTTCCTGAATTGCCCGCATGCCCAGCTCGTTCGATTTGGTGGAGCAGCCATTGGCGGCGTATTTTACGGAAATGGAGGGGACATATTGGGTCATGTTAATCATTTCTCGAAGAGCTTGACGATATTGGGTAAAACCGAGAGGCAATATTCTTTACCAGTACCTCATGCTTCATATCCCAAACTAACTTCTCTCTGTGGATCGCACGGACGCAATGGAACCTGCCACGATATTCTTCCAGTCGCCAAACGAATTCACCGCCAAAATCAAAAAACACAGGACATTCGGCGTTTACCCAAGCCAAATGTGGGCGCGTCCAAGAAAACAAATGATGCCCGACATAGCTTTTGTCAATTTGTGACTGAATTTTATGTGCTGGATATATCTCGACCATTGAATTCGGATCACCCTCAGCCTCAGGGTATTCCGACTTTCTCCAATACATGGTGCCACCGCCACAGAACATGAAATCTTCGAAATCAGGATCGCTAGGGTCTGGTAGCACCGTTTTGGAAATCACAAACCTTGATTGAAACTTCTGTGCATTCACTAGCCAAGCGAGATTTTTGTAAAAACGCTCACGAGACTTAAGCTCATCCAAACTTATCGGCGAGTTTTGTATCTCAAGGAATATTCCTCGCTCTGTTGCTATGTCCGCTCTATGGATTTCGCCAGTATTCGGACACGTGTAGGCAACCTCGCGATAGCTTTCAGGGAACTCTTCCTTCCAAGCCCGATGCCACTCAGTTTCATTTTCCCACCATGGGTCACAGGCTTGTTTGGTCTTGTGCGCCCAATGCCACATGACCTTCGGACCACATTTGGCAATAGTCTCTGAACCGCAGACCTCGCAGATCCCTTTACCCTTGGGAAAGGGCTTTGTTCTTTCATATTCAACTAACGTGAATTGCATCACACTGCCACCTTCGTTGTCATCTTCGTGTACATCTCGAACAGCTTTTCCAGCCGTTCGGTGTCATTGCGGAAGCGGCGGCCGATGTAGATGCGTTCCAGCACCTCGTCGTTGTGGTCATGGGCGGTGCGCAAGTTAGCGGGCATTTTTTCAGGGTCATACAGGTCGGCAATGGTGGCAGGGAAATGCGCTTCGCGGGCCAAAAGGATGCCTTCCGCCGTAGCTTTCAGGTCGGCGCGGTTCTTTTCGGTCAGTTTTGGAATGGGAAAAGTATTCCAGCCTAGGGTGTTAGAATAGCTGAAATCGGTTCGCATCCGAACGCAAACAGTGCCGATCCAAACCCAATGAAGGCGGGAAGCGATCAGCGCCATATTCCAGAGCGGTGCGTCGTAGAGGGCAAAGAGTTTGTTTGTTGTTGTTTCACGCTCTGTCAAAAGCCCACATGGCAAATACTCTCGGTTCTCTGACGAGATAGCTGCTACTGCAATCGCATGCGACCGACCTATCCTCATTAGCTTGAGTTGGTGCGCACGTTTGGCTAACGCGTTAGCCCCTTTGTCCCTGCTTGCTAGTCGCAACTCACGAACCCGCTCTATCCTTTTGGCCAACGCAGGGATTTTCATTGCCTCGGTAAGGTGTTGATCCTCCACCCATATGCAATATCGTACTTGCCCACCGATGAATTCTTGCGATCCATAAATACGTCGCAGAAACTTATTCTTCTGAGTTTGGTCCAGCGGTAGGCTGTCCACCTCCGCCGCTGTCAGCAAGAGGTTGCCTCCATCGCTTGGTTTATTTCCGAATTCCATTGTTGAAACTTCTGATAGAGGGCTACGCGCTTTATCAACAACTATCTTTGTACCTAAAGTTAGATATGGCGAAATTATAGTCCCATGACGTGCTACTGATGCTCCATTAGCTCCAACTTCATAAAGGGCTTTCGTCTTGTTGCTTTCAATTGACAGACCAACAATTACGACCGTTATGCCAGCATTATGACTAGCCAAATTAGCCCACTTAAATGAAGTATGGGCAAATTCGATTTCCGCGCCTAGAGAAAATATTGCGGGCCACATCAGTGGAACAGACTGCCCTTGGCAAACAGAATTTGTTGACACAAGCGCTGCTCGTCCGGGAGAAAAAGTAAGCCACTCCGCCGCCTTCATGAACCAACCAGAAACGTAGTCTAAAAACCCTGGCGATGATGATCGGCCATTGAAAATCCGCTTTATTTCTTCTTTCTGCTCCTTGCTTTGCCATGTGGACCCCAGATACGGCGGGTTCCCACAGATGTAGGTTTCGCCCCCCTCGTTCGCGAAGTCGATCTGTGCTTGATCCAGCGGCGACATGAACAGGTCATCGGCCTGAAACTTCACCCCCGTCCCCGTCGGCGGACAAACCGATAGCCAATCCAGCCGCAGTGCGTTGCCGCAGGTGATCCAGTTTTGGGCGTCTAGTGGCAGAAATTCTGCGAGGGCTTCTTTCTGGCCGCGATAGGTAACGTCGCACTGGTATTCTGCGATGATCAACGCTAGCCGCGCAATCTCGGCCGAGAAATTTCGCAGCTCGATCCCGCGATAGTTGGTCAAGGGAATGCTGGTGCGACAGTGTGGTTCGCCCCGGCGTTTGTTAATTTCGAACTCGATCGCGCGCATTTCCTTGTACGCGATGACGAGGAAGTTGCCTGACCCGCAGGCTGGATCAAAGACTCGGATCTTCGCCATGCGGTCACGCAGGTTGGCTAGCTTGCGCGCGTTGCCACCTGCCGCCTCAAGCTCAGCATTCAATTCATCGAGAAAGAGCGGGTTCAGCACCTTCAGAATGTTCGGCACTGAGGTGTAGTGCATACCGAGGACGCTGCGTTCTTCTTCATCCGCGACGGCCTGAATCATTGAGCCGAAAATATCTGGGTTGATCTGTGTCCAGTCGAGACTGCCGATATGGGAAAGGTAGCGTTGCGCGATTTTGGAAAAGCGCGGTGCGTCAGTGTTTCCGGAGAAGAGCCCGCCGTTTACATAGGGGAAGGCATCGGCCCAACGGGGCAGCGCATCCCCTGCCCTTTTCGCGAGGGGCGTGTTCATCGCGCGGAAGATTTCGCCAATGACCTCATGCGTGTTGGACCCGTCACGGTTCGACATCTTGTCGACCGTCGCGGTGAAAAGGTGATCGCTTGCAAAGATGTCGGTGTCTTCTGCAAAGAAGCAGAAGATCAGCCGCGCCATGAAGTGGTTCATGTCGTGGCGTTTGTCAGCACTACCCCAATCGGGGTTATCCTTGATCAGCTCGACATAGAGCCGGTTCAAGCGGCTCGTAGCGCGAATATCGAAGGCGCTTTCACGGATCTGCTTGACGGTCGAAATGCCCGCAAGCGGCAGAAAAAAGCCAAAGTGATCTGGAAAATCCGTATAGTTGCAGGCGATGGTTTCGCCAGTGGCGATGTCCTCAGCCTCCAGGTCGATGCCATCGGTAGCGAGGATGAATTTCGCTTTGGCGCGGGTGGTGATGGGACTGGACTTGAGAGCGTCCAACGTCGCGGCAACCTTTCCTACGGCGCAGGTTGCAAGGTGAATGTTATTAGTTTGGAGGACGCCGCCGATGTCTGACTTGTTCGACGCGCCGGCGCGCAGGCGCTTGATGGTCGTGTCCTTATTCCCGAACGCCAATAGGAAGGCATAAGGAAACTCTTCAGCGTCGAAGGGCTGGTCCGCAAGTTCAGAAATAGCTTGCTCGATTTCGACAGCGTTCATGACTGTTATTCCTTGGTTTGCCGGAAGTCATAACTGTCGCAGCAGTGTCGACCTTGCGAGTTTTATACCTGCGGAGGCCACGAGATTGTTGAGTATTCTAAGACTATTAAGGCAATATCTGGGAATGCGGATCAGGCGTGAAAACCGCTTCCTTGGGTTACTGTAAAGGTTACACCCTCACGTTGCTTAAGACGCGCCACCATTGCCAGCAGATTGTCCGCTCGCGGATTGCCCTTGGCGCTCAGCATTCGCATCAGGCTCTTTGGATCCTTCTGCATGTCTTGGGCCAAAGCGTCAAAGCCAACCGTCGCATTCACGTAGTCCCGTAGCAGTAGTTTGCCGGTTTCCAGATCATCACTCAGCAACGCTTCGATAGCTTCCTTGAACAACCCGACGCGAAACACAGGGTCCCGATCGGCGCGGGCCTTGATCGTGTCTTTGAAACTTCTGGTGAGTGCCATGTCAGTCTCCTTTTGATTTTCGGGATTTATAGTCGTCCCAAAGGGCCTTCGCCTGCTAGATGTGTTGTGATTGGAGCCGCTTGGTGCCGCCGCACAGCAGGATTACAAGCTTATCGCCATCCTGTCCAAAGTAGACCCGATACCCTGGGCCAAAGGTGATGCGCCGCTCTGACACACCTTCTCAGACAGGCTTCACGTCTCCGAGGTTTCCAGTCTCGATCCGTGCGAGTGCCGTTCGGACTTTCAAGGCGGCGGCAGTGTCCAGCCGGTCGAACCAATCGGCGAACGGCGCCTTGCCCGCTTCGGTGACATAAATAGCAAGTTCGATCATAGGAAGTACTGGTGACATATGTGTTACTATATGTCAATGTGTGCCGCGTCTCACTTTACCGCATTGCGTTTGGTTGTGACCCTCCCCTGCCCCGCTCATTGTGTGGCCGTAGACAATTTACTGCGCGTCGTTTTTCAAGGCTGCATAGAGTGCGGACTTACTAATCTTAATGCGTGCGGCCGCCTCGCGTACATTTAAACCCGACACCATGAGCTGGCGGGCGCGAAGAATTTTGTCGGGTGTGACTGCGATAGGCCTCCCGCCCTTGCGCCCTCTCGCAGCTGCGGCCGCTAGCCCAGCATTTGTTCTTTCGCGGATCAGGTCACGCTCAAATTGGCCAAGTGCCCCAAAGATATGGAAAACGAGACGTCCTGTCGGCGTGGTTGTATCAATATTTTCCGTTAGCGACTTAAAGCCAACACCGCGACCTTCAAGTTCTGCAACGGTTTGCAGCAAATGCGTCATCGATCGACCCAGACGATCAAGTTTCCAGACAACCATTGTGTCGCCTTCTCGCAGAAACGAGAGTGCGGCGGTTAGCCCTGGTCGCTCAGTCTTGGCACCAGAGATACCGCGGTCCTCGAAAATGCGAGAAGCCCCGGCGGCATTTAAAGCGTCGACTTGAAGGGCAAGATCTTGTTCAGCGGTCGATACCCGGGCGTATCCAATGAGCGACATGATAATCCTTTGGGCTCAAAGGCGCTATGATCCGCCCTCGTTAGACCCATCTGTCCGCAAACTCATCCAAAAATCAAGTTGTCCAATTACCCGTTGTAGGGGCGTTGTCGGACCGACGTAGAATTTGTCCGTAAAACGCACGTTGGATGGACAAAATGTCGTTGTCATGATAATTGCACCGACACTGACTTTCAGTCGGAGTGTTTGAACAAGCATAGTTACATGATCACTCCAACGTTAGCCTGCCCTCTTTCAAACCTTGGTAAGGCAAGTCAAACGCAAGAACAGCTCCTTCATATCCGCCTGTCGCGTCGGCCGTGCCGATAGTGGTGACGAACATTCGGCGCAGGTCGCCCCCTCCAAAGCATGGCTTGCTCGGCCGTTCGGCGGGTAGGTCAATCCGAAGGTCGATCTTGCCGGTAGGGGTCAGGCGCAGCACCTCGGCACCTCCGACTCCAGCCATCCAGTAGCACCCATCGGTGTCGATGCAGGCGCCATCCGGACGCCCTGCCGTTTCGCAGGCATCGAAGAATACGCGCCGGTTGCTTAGTATTCCGTCGGATGGGTCGTGGTCGAAGGCCCAAATGGTCTGCACATCTGGGAAGCTGTCCGACAGATATGCTGTGCGGTCGTCAGGGCTGAATGCCAACCCATTCGCCACATGCAGCCCGCCAAAAAGGTGCGTCGTGGTCTTTCCATCGAAAGTGAACAAGTGGCTATGTGGCATGGACCTGTCGCCGAGTGGAATAGTCCCGAGGAAGAAGCGGCCACTGCGCGACACAGCACCGTCGTTCGGCCGGTTTCCAATCGGATTGCCAGGGAAGCCGCACAGATACGACATGACGGCATTGGCCGGATCGAATATAAAAAGACCGTCTGCCCGGGCTACGATCACAGTGGTGTCGTCGGTTAACGCAAGGCAACCGATCTTAGCCGGCATTTGCCACGCGTCGTAACTCTGGATGTCAGGCAGGTATCTATGCAGCGTCGACCGACCAATATCGACCCACCACAGCGCCTGCGCCCGGTCGCACCAGATTGCCCCCTCGCCTACCTCGGCCAAGGGCACCGGCAGAACATGTATCTCAGTTCTTTTCATGACCGAACGCCGTGGTGCGCTGCCAGCGAGGCTGAACATAGACATATTCGCCTTCGGTTCCCGCAGCGTATGAAGCCGTGCTGGGAACCCCGACATTGTGTCCCCCAGGATGTTTCGCAATCTCGGGCAGATTCAGATCGACGCCAAGCCCTGGTCCATTTGGAACTACAAGACGGCCGTCGCGCAGATCGGGCGTCGCAGTTACAACGCGAGACCGCCCCTCCCAGTCGATTGCAAAGCGTTCTAGAATGAGAGCATTCGGAACGGCTGCCATGCAATGCAACGCTGCAAATTCAGCCACGGGCCCAAGCGTTCCAGCATGCGGGGCAACCTGCACAAAATGTGCCTCGGCCAAAGCCGCAATTTTGCGAAACTGCGTAATCCCACCGCACCGCCCACTGTCGGGCTGGATAACGTCTACCAGTCCGCGCTTTATGAGCGGCGCCGCAGTCCACAGATTTGTGGAATGCCGCTCTCCAGCGGCAAGTGGAACGCCGATTGCGTCGCGGACACGCGCATAACCGTCAATATTTTCCGGCGGAAGCGGTTCTTCAAGAAACAGCAGATGAAACGGCTCCAGCGCCCGACCCATGGCGATGGCGTCGCCAACCGTTAACCACGGCGGCCCATGTAGATCTACCATGAGATCAGCGTCTGAACCCAGCTCGGCCCGCAGCGCCGCAACTTTTTCTACGATGCCTTTAACGTTCCCCGCTTTGAAGGCGCGATATCCCATATCCCAAGCCGCACGTGCTGCCTTGGGCGTAGATGCATGAGCATATGCGGGTATACCATCACGCAGCTTGCCACCCAGAAGATTCCACACGGGCGTATTGAGGGCCTTTCCCTTCAAATCCCAAAGCGCCATATCAAGTGCGCCTATAGCCCCACCACCAATGGTGCCCACCATGCCATGCCCCATCATTGCGAGATGAAGCTTGCCCCACAACTTCTCGATGTGGCGGGGATCCTCGCCGATAAGTAGTGGTGCCAGATCGTTGACTGCAGTTTCGACGACCTTGGGCCAACCGCTGCCTTCACCTACTCCATAAAGCCCGCTGTCGGTTGTCACACGAACAAAAAGCCAATGCCGCGTGCTGCCCAAGCTGAGACCGCCCTCGGACGGGCTCGCCCAAGCAGTTTCACCAGGTGGTCCGGCCTGGACAAGAAAGGTTTCGACGGCGGCAATTTTCACAGTGACAGATCCTTTTCGAAGTCAGTCGCGCAAGTCGGCTGGCAACACACTTTTTGGCATGTTCTGATAACACACTGGGCGTAGCCACCGGCGGAGAGCCAAAGTGCCAACTGAGGTTGCGCCGAAGTTGGTCGAGGCGGGATAAGGCCCGCCATGCACCATGGCTTCGGCAACTTCGACGCCGGTAGGGAAACCATTTGCGAGCAATCGTCCAGCCTTCCGTTCAAGGATGGGAACAAGATGCGCCGCGGTATCAGTATCAGTGGCGTCAAACTGCAGGGTGCAGGTCAGCTGGCCATCCAGATGCATAGCGATGGCGAAAATGTCATCCGTCGAAGTCGCCCGCACGACGATCCCGGCGGGCCCAAACACTTCCTGTGCCAATGCCGGTTCGGCAAGCCATGTTGCCGCGTCAACCTCGATCAACGAGGGCGCCCCGCTGCGGCCCGACGCCTCGTGTTGGATGCGGCTGCGCACACCGGGGATGCGGGACATTTCGGCCGCACCGTCTCGAAAGGCACCGGCAAGGCCTCTGGTCAGCATCGGCTGTGCCTCAACCTTGGCAAGAACGTCTTCGGCAGCGGCGATCAGAGCTTCTGCCCCCTGCCCCGGCCCAACGATAAGAACGCCGGGGTTTGTACAGAACTGTCCAACGCCCATTGTCAGGGATCCCGCCCAGTCTGCCCCGATTTGTGCGCCTCGCGCCGACTGTGCGGCCTGGAGGACAAAAACGGGGTTTATTGACCCAAGCTCGCCGAAGAATGGAATTGGATGGGGCCGCGTGGCACACAGGTCGAACAGCGCCCGGCCTCCTGCAAGGGAACCGGTGAAACCAACAGCCTGAATAAATGGATGCCGCACCAAAGCTGCGCCCAGTGTGTGCCCTGCGCCTTGGATTAGGTTGAAAACACCCGCAGGCAAACCACAGGCCCGTCGCGCTGTATCGATCGCCTGTGCCACCAGATCTGACGTGCCGGGATGCGCGGGATGCCCTTTGACCACGACAGGACAACCAGCCGCCAGCGCACTGGCTGTATCACCTCCTGCAACTGAAAAGGCCAACGGGAAGTTCGACGCTCCGAAAACCGCTATCGGTCCGATGGGACGCTGAACCATCCACAGCTCGGGACGCGGCAGCGGCGTTCGGTCGGGCAAGGCGGTATCATGGCGACGGTCGAGATAATCGCCCGCCTCGATATGGTCGGCGAACAATCTCAATTGACCGGTCGTCCGCGCCACCTCTCCCGTCAATCGGGCGGGCGGCAGACCCGTTTCAGCGCTTCCGATAGCGACAATGTCGTCCGTCCGCGCAGCAATCTCGTCGGCGATGCGACGCAGAAACGCCGCGCGGTCTGCCCGCATTGTGGCGCTGTAAGCCGCGAACGCGCCCTCTGCGGCATTGCAGGCTGCATCAACATCGGCGTCAGTCCCTTCTGCATAGCTTTGAGGCCCCCCCGACACTGGTTCATTGACAAATAATTGCCCGTCCCCAACCCATTCTCCAGCGATCAAGTGTTTCTGCATCAGCATCTCATTCTCCATTTCTGATCGTGTCAAACCGCCAGCCCCAGCATCCGAGGAAGCCAAAGCGAAAGCATTGGCGCATAGGTCACGAGCAGCAAAACCAGGACCATTACGAGGTAGAAGGGGAGCATCGCCACGCTCAGACGTTCGATCGAAATGCCTGAGATGGCACTTCCGACAAACAGGACCCCACCGACCGGTGGGGTCAGCAGGCCGATGCCAAGGTTCAGAACCATAATAACTCCGAAGTGGACGTAGCTGATCTCGAACTTGTCGAGGAACGGGATGATGATCGGAGTCATAATAACAATGATTGACGTCATTGAGGCCAGCAAACCCAATCCCAGTAGCAGCACATTTACCGCGAGCAGGAAAGCATATTTGCTGTTGATAAAGTCGAATACGTTGCTCGCCAAATAATCCGGCAGCCGCAGGAAGGCGATCACCCAGCCAAATGCGCCCGCCGCACCGATGATGATCATGATCTGCGCAAGCGGTACGACCGTGTTTCCGAAGGCGTTCCATAGTCCGCGCAGGTCAAGTGCACGGTAGATGAAAAGTGACACGATGACGGACCACAACACTGCAATCGAAGCGCTTTCAGTCGCAGTAAAGATACCCGTCAGGACGCCTGACAGGATAATGAAAATCGTCAATAATCCCCAGATTGCGCTAATGAAAGCAATCCCCAGCTCCCGTACAGAAAACGTGGCTTCAATTGGATAGCCGCGCTTGGCAGAAACCCAATAAGAATAACCCATGAGACCGAGACCCAATATGACACCCGGAACGAGGCCAGCCATGAACAGAGCGCCGACGGAAACACCGCCGCCAATTGCCATCGCGTAAATAATCATATTGTGACTTGGGGGTATCAGCATGCCCTGGACTGAACTGGCCATCGTCACAGTGGTCGCAAAGTCCCGATCATAGCCACCCTTGGACATGGCCGGGATAAGAATATTACCAAGTGACGACATGTCGGCTATGGCGGAACCTGAGATGCCGCCAAAGAACATCGACGCCATGATATTGACCATCGCCAATCCACCCCGCATCCAGCCGACAACGGCTCGCGCAAGTTTTAGTAGCCGGTCAGTGATGCCGCCCGCCGACATGATGTCGCCCGCAAGGATGAAGAACGGGACCGCCAGCAATGAGAACGAGCCCAAGCTCGACACGATCCGCTGAAACGCGATTTCAAGCGGGAGATCGAGATAGACCATCGTGAGGATTGACGACATCGCCATTGAAAACGCAATGTTGGTCCCAATGACGAGGAGGACGAAAAACGATCCGAGCAGGATCGATACTGCTACTGGGTCAGTCATTGGCTTCAATCTCCTCGAGAATTCCAGCCGGCGGATTGCCCGCGGATAAAAAGCTTTCCGCAAGGGCGATAATCATCAGCAGCCCACTGATCGGCACCGACACGTATTGCCAGAAGGCTGAAATTCCCAACCCTGGCATTGTCGTCGGGTATTTTTGGATGGCTACAGCCGTGCCGAACCAGACAAACATCAGTGCAATGCCCAAGGATATGAGCCAATTGACGAGGTTTAGCCCGGTCTGAGCCCGAGGGCCGACGGCGCGATGAAGCAGATCGAGTCGGATGTGCCAACCGTTACGGATCCCAAGCGGCACCGCAATCAGCGATAGCCATATCAATAGCGACAGCGCAACTTCTTCGCCCCAGCGAGGCGTCATGTTCAGCACGTAGCGTCCAAAAACCGTGTTAAGGACAGTCAGTGTCAGAAGACCCAGGATGATCCGGCAACTTGTGTCGACTCCTTTGAACAGCAAATCCAGCTCGCGCTTCATCGCAACGCCTCCCATTGTTTCGCCGAAGTGCGCAGCGGCAGCACATGCTGCCGCCACTCCTTTCAAGGGTTGGTGGCCCGGATAGCATCGATTAAATCAGGGAAGGCTGTGCCGTACTCTGCTATCAGATCAGCGGTGGCCTCTTGCCATGGTTTTATATCCTCGACATCGACGATGGACACCCCGGCCGCTTCCAGTTCGGCCCTGACGGCCGTGACGCTCTCGTCGTTGAGTTTCACAAAAAGATCCGCAGCCGCCCGATGGGCCGTATTGACCGCCACCTGCTGCTCGGGCGTCAGCGCACTCCAGGTCCGTTCAGACATAAGGACGATAATTGGGGAAGCGTCATGACCATCCAGAATGATGTGCTTGGCGACTTCCTGATAACGCTGCGCCGCGAAACCTGTGAGTGGCTGATCAGCACCATCCACGATGCCCGACTGCAGCGCACCATAAAGCTCAGAAAAGGCCATGGGCGTCGGCGCTGCGCCGAAGGCCGCAATTGTATCCACCGCCAGCTCAGACGTCAGCGAACGAATACGCAGGCCTTTCATATCGGCAATGCTTTTTACCGGTGTGTCGGTAAAGAAGAAATGCCGTGGCAGATCGCGATAAAAACCGACGCCGTGCAGGTCGAGAGGCTCCAGCGTGGCGAGTATCCGCTCCCCGACGTCGCCAAATAGCACGGCGTCCTGCTGTGCATCGCTGGAAAAGATGTAAGGAAGGCTGAGCGCGTTGAATTCGACTGCGCCAAGGTCAGCCACCTGACCGGGACGGACGATAGTCATGTCGATGGCGCCCAACTGAACACTCTGCGTCACGTCCTGCACCGACCCGAGCTGGCCGCCTGCATAAAGTTGCACCGCTATGGCTCCGTCGGTCTCTTCGCTCAACACGCGGGCAAATTCATTAGCAACTTGCGCTGTCACGTGCCCCTCAGGGTTCTGAATTGCATAGCGCAGGGTTTTTTCCTGCGCGTCGGCAGCAGGAACCGTCGTTGCAAGCGCAACAAAAGCCGCAACTGCGACCATTGGAATATTCGTCATGGTGTCCTCCCAAGACATCTGGATCTCGAAATATTCGTAAGACTGGTTAAACGAGTTGTCAAACGAATTATAAAGTTGTTTGACGTCTTTCATGAGGCACTGTATTCATCGGGCAAACGAAGGAGGTCGCGATGCAGCAAGATCCGGAAAATTCCGAAGCGTCGGCTGGCGGCAAAGGCAGCGGCCGTAGAAGTGATGATATCTACCGTGTGATTGCTGACAGCATTGACACCGGTGCGATTGAACCGGGTGCCCGATTACCTTCAGAGGCCACATTGGCGGAGACGCATAGTGTATCCCGCCCGACGGTGCGGGAAGCGCTCGCGCGATTACGCGAGGACGGACTGATTATTTCCCGTCAGGGCTCTGGTGCCTATGTCCAGCAAGCTTCTGAGCGGATCAAGCGGATCGAACCACTGGCTAGCATTGCCGATCTTCAAAACTGCTTTCGCTACCGCGTCGGTTTGGAAAGCGAAGCTGCCCGGGTCGCAGCGGAGCGCCGTTCTGCATCCGATCTGAAGGGCCTTCGTTTTGCATATGAAGCGATGAACGTCGAGAACGCGCGCAAACGGATTGGGATGGAGGAGGATTTTGCCTTCCACATGAGTGTCGCGCGCGCCAGTGGCAACCGGTTCTTTGTGGCGGGACTGGAGCAGGTGCGTGCGCATATCGCCCAAGGCATGACGATCAACCGCACTCTATCGCTTGAAAGTAAAACACCACGCGTGAGTAAGGTGCAGATTGAACATCTGGCCATTGCTGACGCCATTGAGGCCGGCGACCCCGACGCCGCTGCCGAAGCGATGGCGACTCATTTGCGCTGCGCACTGAACCGCTTGTTTGAAGGATAAGACATGGATCAAACTCTCATGCTGCATGATGCAACGATCGATAAACTCAAAAGTACCAGCACAGCGACAATAGCAACGCTCTTATACAAACATGGCATCCGCAACGCGTACGTGCAGGGCGTCATGCGGCTGGGCGGACGTAAGCCACGCATGGTGGGCCCGGCATTCACGCTGCGGTATATAGCGGCGAGAGAGGACACTGATCAGTTGAGCGAGTTTCGCAAGCCTGATCATCCGCAGCGCGCTGCGGTAGAATCCTGCCCGGAAGGGCACGTTTTAGTCATGGATTGCCGCAGTGATGCGAGCGCGGCTTCTGCTGGGTCAATTCTACTTACCAGATTGCAGGTTCGGGGTGCGGCAGGTGTAGTGACAGATGGCGGCATACGAGATGCAGACGGCGCAGGTGAACTCAACATCCCGATCTTCGCGGCAGGGCCCTGTGCGCTCACAAACCTGACGAAGCATCATGCCGTCGACATCGACGTCCCAGTTTCCTGCGGCACATGCCCGGTCTATCCCGGTGATATTGTGGTGGGCGATGGTGATGGGGTCATGGTCATCCCGCGTCATCTGGCGGACCAGATTGCCGATGAGGCCGGGCCGATGGAACTTTACGAGGAATTTGTGCTCGAAAAAGTGCATGCTGGCGCCCCCATTATTGGGCTATATCCGGCGACCGATCCCTCGAATCTAGAGGCCTTCGAAGCGTGGTGCAGCCACCGAGAAGAACAATAACGGTGCGAATATGTCGATGAATGCGACCGTTCTGATCACCGGTGCAAACGGACGCATCGGTTCTCTTCTCATGTGCGGACTAGCAGATTTGGGTTGGTCAACGCAGGGGTGCGACATTGCAGCAGGCACAAATGTGGTGGCTGCAGATATCACCGACCTTGCAGCTTTGTCGTTGGCAGCGCGCGGCTGCCGGTCGATCATTCATCTTGCGGCAACTCCAAATGCGAAACCGGGATGGGAAACTGTCAATCGTCTGAACATCCACGGCACCCGGACGGTTCTGGAGGCAGCGCGCCGCGAAGGCGTTGCGCAGGTGATCTTTGCAAGTTCCATCCACACAGTCGGTGCCCTGCCCGCGCATACGTCGCTTGGCCCAGACCTGCCGCCTGCGCCTAGCGGCATCTATGGTGCTTCCAAACTTGCCGGCGAGGCACTTATGCAAGTTTATGCATTGAAAGGACAGCTTTCATGCATCTCGGTCCGACTATGCAGTTTCCGCCCTGCGCCAGAAGATGCCCGTGAACTGAAAACATGGCTCGGTCATCAAGATGCAATCCACCTCTTTGACCGTTGCCTGCATGAACCCGCGCTTGGGTATCAAATGATCTGGGGCGTTTCAAACAACACGCGATTGTCGATCTATGATCCGATAGCCGACCTGATTGGATATCGACCAAGCCAGGATGCAGAAGGTTTTTTGCCAAGTCTGGCACATCAAGACCGATTGAACGCAACCTCCAGGCCATGGACAATGTTGGGTGGCCCGGTCGCAGAAGATCCTGACGTCGATTTCGGCGACTAACTGCGTATTCCGGAACATCCGGCCACCCATTCCGATCACATCCGGCCACCTGTTCCGGCGCATTCGGCCACCTGTGACGCGTTGCCGTGAGGCAGCGTGTTTTGGATATCAGGTTTGAGGCATTTCGTCATCCATTTTGGCGATGGTTTTGCGCATGGACGCTCCCTCGAGTTCGAGACGGTATGCGTTGTGGACGATGCGATCGAGTATGGCGTCGGCGAACGTCGGTTCGCCGATGACGTCGTGCCACGCTTTGATGGGCAACTGGCTGGTGATCATGGTTGAGCCGCGGCCGTATCGCTCTTCGACAATCTCCATCAGATCCCGGCGCTGCGTGGCCGTCAGCCGGTCTGGCCCCCAGTCATCAAGGATCAGCAGCTGAGCTTTGGTAATGCTGCGGAACAAGCGCGGGAAGCGACCATCACCATGGGCCAGTTCCAGTTCTTCGAAGAGACGCGGCATCCGTTTGTAGACCACGGTGACGCCATCGCGACAGGCCGCTTGCGCCAGGGCGCAGCCGAGCCAGGTCTTTCCGACGCCGCAAGGGCCGGTGATGATCAGGCCGCGCTTGTCGGTGATCCACTTGCCCGTGAGAAGGCTTTGGAACAGTGCCTTATCGAGGCCGCGCCGCGCGCGGTAATCGACATCCTCCGGGCAGGCACCCACATGGCGCAGCCTGGCGGAGCGCATGCGGGCCTCAAAGCGCTTGGTTTCTCTGCTGGCGACCTCACGGTCAACCAACAGGCCAAGCCATTCCGCGTGGCTGAGATCGGCGGCACTATCTTGGGCCTGAAGGTCTGCGAAGGCTTCGGCCATACCGTCAAGCCGCAGGGCTTTCAGGTGATCGAGGGTTGGATGGGTAAGCATGGATGTCCTTTCAGTGGAAGTAATCGGCACCGCGGATGTTGGGGTGATTGATGGCAGGCTCGTCCGTGGCGCGGGCCCGGGTCTTGCTGTCCAGCCCATTCTTCAGGATCGAATGGACCGATGAGTAGGAGCGCGCGTTGATTTCGAGCGCCCTTCGGCAGGCAGCATCGAGGCGGTCCCGACCGAACCTGTCAGCCAGCCGGATCACGCCCAGACAGGGTCACGCCCTTACGGCGCAACTCGCGGTGGACATGCGCCCAGTCAGGCTGGGTCGCACGATTGGAAACATCACGCGCTGTCCGCGGAAAAATCAGCCGCTCAAGGTCGGTGTCAGACGTTGCTGGCGGCAGTGGCCAGACCACCTCAGCGTCCCGAGCACGATCCAGATAACCCTGAAGAGTGGTGCGCCCAATCGCCAGGCTCGCCGCAATCTGTCGGGTCGACAGACCCTCGGCTGACAGCCGTAAAACATCTCGGATCTTCCGCATAGACAATCTCTTCATCAGGCTTCCTTCGTGCCAAAAGGGCGGAAGGTAGCCGGTTACAGATTGCCTCGCAGCAGCACGTCACAGGGGTGGCCGGATGCTCCGGAATCAGTGGCCGGATAAAATCGGAATGGGTGGCCGGATACTTTCGGAATCAGTGGCCGGATGACCCCGGAATACGCAACTAACCAAGCTCCGCCATATTAAGCCTATCTAAGGCGGAGTGAGACCGCCATCGTCCTTCGGCCTCCAGCAGGAACGATACAAGCTCCGGGATCATGCAGCGGGTGGGTCAATGGCTCGATAGCAACGCAGGCGTTGTCGGGCGCAAGGTGGGCGACCAGATAGTCGACAGTCGAACTGAAGAATATATCATAGATTGGAACAAGATTTCTTCCCACGCTGATCGGCCCCGGTCCAAGGCGAAACTGCCACGTCGCTGGGCCATCACGGGACGTTAAAGTCAAAGACCCCGGATCAGCACGAAGTTGTGGCGAAAAACCAGCGGAGTTCAGCCTTGCACGGTGCGTTACATTGCATGTCAGCCAATGATCCTTCGAGAAGGCGAGATATGGATGCCAACCCAAGCCGAAAGGGATGGGTCTGTCGCATAAGTTTCTGACTGCAAACAACGCCCAAAAGACTGGTCCTCGCAAGAGATACCGTATCTGAACGTGCGCGGGGAAAGGCCAGCCCGCCGATGGGTACTTGATCTCTAAAGTTAAGGAATTTTCTGAATGCCTGCTGACTTGCCACCGTCGTCTGGCACCGTCACCATGCAAGATGAATTCGCCCGGCTTGCAAGGTAGTTGAACAGTGCCGTCCTGCCAGGCAAAAA
>Ga0222645_100115_pt1 | contig 48188 bp, 43 predicted proteins | sample AntAcemetagen292_FD_179881 | JGI IMG/M metagenome (GOLD analysis project Ga0222645, IMG submission 179881) | Saline water microbial communities from Ace Lake, Antarctica - #292 | ecosystem: Environmental > Aquatic > Non-marine Saline and Alkaline > Saline | place: Antarctica: Ace Lake | collected...
GCTTAAGTGGTTGTCCGTAGACCCTCTTAAGCGGGAGGCGAATAATACGCGGTTCCCATGTGATGTCAACCGTTTAATTGAAATTCTTTTTAATTAAACCTTGCTACATCCCGCTTCGAGTATACGTTTACCGTATTGGTGACTCTGTTGTTTCCAACTCGTCTGCTTCGAAGCGAGGGCGCATTATAGATAGATAATATTGCTATGCAAGCCCTAATTTACAATTAGTATTTAAGTGCTTATTAATCACCCAGAAATAGTAAATAGCACTACCTAGCACTACCAGTGCGAGGAATAGTTAAAAGTAATACAAAAAATGGTTAAAAGGATTGCTGATACTTAGTCTTACTGTTGCGAAAACCATATAAATGAGTACCATAAGTTTGCTTTTAATCTTATAACTATAAAATCTTTCTAGGTAGAGCCACATGAATCCATCTTTTATTATAAATATAATTATCACAGTCATCCTTGCTATCGTTCTTTATTTCATTTTGCCCCTCGTCGCTTCTGGTATGTCTTTTCAATTCTCAGCAGTCATTGGCGTATTAATCGGTGGCTTATTAGTACCCGCTTTAATCAAGTTGCTTCCATCTTCTATTACACCGAGTGAACAAGACTCAGCGAGTGAAATATCGACTCTTTATGTCGGTAACCTTCCTTATCGTGCCGATGAAGAAGCAGTACAAGAACATTTTGAACAACAAGGAACAGTCGTATCTGTTAGGTTAATGAAAGATCGTCGTACTGGAAAAAGAAAAGGTTACGGATTTGTCGAGATGAATGCTGACAATGCAGCCAAAGCAATTAAAAACTTGAATGACTCAATATTTCAAGAACGTACTTTAAAAGTGCGACTAGCTAAAGAAAAAATTGAAGAAGAATAATATTCATTAAAAAATAGGAGAGCCAGTGTAACGCTGGCTTTTTTATTTGTTTATTTGTTTATTTGTTTGTTTATTCGCTTATCTATTATTGAAAACGAACCAAAATTAGCTTTTTGATTGGTAACCTACGGGTAAATTGTCCACGAGCTTTTGATTAAACACATTGAAGCGATTGATAGCAGAAATTAAATCTGGTGTAGCAACATCTTCTCCTAATCTATTGATCAATTCATTGATTATGTTTTCATAAGACTTGTTATCTTCTAATTGCTGCCTTGAGCCATCCAACACGCTTAATAGTTTATTGAGATAATCAGTGACAGGCTTAACTACTTTTGTAGGATTACTGTCTACGCTATCTCCATCAAACCGAGAAACCGTTTCGTACGCTTTAGTAACCTCAATATTTTCAACCTTCGTTAGCTGTAGGGCAAAACTAGACAACTCTTGTTCGTTGAAGCCCAATTCTAATGCCTGATTAAAAGCAGTCTCAATGTCACCATTAAAAAATTCTTCCGCAAGTTCGTTCGCATCAGATACTAATTGACCAATAGCCTTAAGTTCATTCTGATCTAACTCACCTTCAACAGAAAACGAAAATGAACTTTCTTGGTAGAAAATTATACTTTGTTGTGCCGATACAAAATTAGACTGCAATTCTTTTACCGGCATAGCTTTTTCGTCTGATTTATCCGCTGTATCAGTTTCTGAAGTTGAAGTTGAAGTTGAAGTTGGAGTTGGAGTTGGAGGCGCAGTTGTGTCGACTGAAGCACTGTTACTTTTAAGTGGTGGTAACACTTTTACCGTTTCATCTTGAGGATCTTTTTGTACGAATTGTTGTCCTTTTTTTTGACTAAATTCAAATTGCTCAAGATCTTCAAAAGTAATATTTACTCTGTCACCGTCCTTTGTTGTGATACTCAGTTCGCCTAGCTCTTGCTTCACACTAAAGCCACTGGTTGTATTAACTGTAGATTGAGATAATTTTTGTGACTTTAAGGTGTCTGGATTAAAGATATTACGTTTAAGAGCAGCAATGCCCTCTGCGACAATGCTTTTACTTTGGCCAATGCCGTTGGCTATTTCTTGATTCATAAAACCAGCGAGATCTTGTTCTGCTAGCTTTATACCTTTGAGTACACCAGATGAAGCTTGTTCAAATAAGCTATTTAATTCATTTATATCAGCACCTCTGTTTTGAGCATTCTTGATTGCTCCACCCACGAAGTTGAGAACATTCTTCGCTATTTTCTCGAAGTCAAATTTCGAAGCTTCGGCACTCACTGGCTCAACTATGGAAAAATTGGGTTTCTGCCTATCAACTTCTAATGTGTTATTTAGCGCGTTCGAGTATATCCGCACACCTGAAGAGAGACTAAAACTAAATTTGTCTTCTTTTTGCGACACTTGGCTACTTTGTGACACTTGATTACTTTGTACGCTAATAGCTTGTTTTAAGCCGGTTTCTCGCAATTGGTTTTGAATACTGTTTGCATTGCCCAAGTGCTGCGGCTTATCACTTAAGAAAGCCTTTATTTGACTAATGTTCATGGCAGACACCTCATCATTTCAATTTTTTCCAACTATATTGGTTCATATTATCGGCAACTTTTGTCGAATACTTTAGTTTGATTTATATAAAAGTGTTTATCTGTAACTTACTTACTTCGTTTAATTCAACTTACTTAACTTTTCTTAGATATTGCAGAATAAGTAAAAACACTTTAACTTGCGCAGATTTATTTCCCCAAAGATAGAGACAATTTATGCGACCAACTGAGATCCGGGCAGACAACTATGTTGCACAACTGAAGACTAAAACAAATTTTATTAAGGATAGTTTTGCTCAACTTCCAATGCCTACATTGGAAGTGTTTGCATCACAGCCATTAGGATATAGATTACGCGCTGAGTTTCGACTTTGGCATGACGGTGATGATTTACATCACGTCATGTTTGATCAGACTACAAAACAGAAGTACCAAGTCCATCATTTTCCTCCAGCTAGTCAGCTTATTAATGATGTTATGGTCGATATGCTGGTGTTGCTTAAAAAAAATGAAGTCATACGAAGAAAGCTTTTTCAAATTGATTATCTAGCCACACTCAGCGGAGAAGTTGTCGTATCTTTGCTTTATCACAAAACATTGGATGATGTCTGGACTCACGAAATGCAGAAAGTTCGCTCCGTGTTAAGACAAAAATTCAAGATTGATATTATTGGTCGAGCAAAAAAGCAGAAAATAATACTAGATAAAGACTATGTATCTGAAGAATTGACAATTAATCAGCGCAATTTCAGGTTTAAACAAATCGAAAACAGTTTTACTCAACCCAATGCTCAGGTCAATATTAAGATGATTGAATGGGCATTAGATATTACTCAACACAGTCAAGGTGACTTACTCGAGCTGTATTGCGGCTCAGGAAATTTTTCTATTCCATTAGCACAAAACTTTGAAAAGGTTCTAGCAACGGAAATATCTAAAACCTCAGTTGCTGCGGCTCAAGATAATATTTTACAGAATAATATAGACAACCTAAAGATTGTTCGTATGTCGAGTGAAGAATTTGTTCAAGCACAACAAGGGGTGCGTGAGTTTCGGCGTTTAGAAGGTATTAACTTAGCTGATTACCAGTGCAATACAGTGTTAGTCGATCCACCTCGTGCAGGCTTGGATGACAGTACTTTGGATATGGTTAGTCAGTATAAGAATATTGTATATATTTCGTGTAATCCAGACACTCTTATACTTAACTTGGACACGCTACTAAGTACACACACCGTCACAAGGTTTGCGCTATTCGACCAATTTCCCTACACCCACCATGTAGAGTGTGGTGTTTATTTACAGATGAAGTAGCTAATCCTCGATTAGAGACAATGACTCTTAGGTTTGTTCAGCTTTAGCTTGCAAGGCGCCATTAACGACAAACCTTAATTGCTGTTTTACGCGTTCTGCCACGTTAGCCCTTTGTTCATCAGATGCGTCGAGTGCTTCCGCTCCGGCGCTAAATACCAATTTCACCATCGCTTCAGCTTGTAAATTGGCAATGTTGTACGGCAAGCCTGTGGTAAATATAGTGTAATCGGTTAGCTCGACATTAAAGTGTTTTATTTCCCGCAGTACAGCTGCTCTAAAAGCCATTGAAGTCCCAGTGTGCTCCCGCAACAATAACCGAAAAATATTATTGTTGGCGGTTATGAATTCCATGAATGTATCCACTGAAATATTGATGACACCGCCGCCAGAGGCAATCCGCACTCTGGCTTGACGCATCAGTTGGCGCAAAGCTAAGCCTGCTTCATCGACTAAGGTTAAGCCTAGTTCGTCAATGTCTTTAAAATGACGGTAAAAAGAGGTTGGAGCAATACCTGCTGCACGGGCAACTTCCCTAAGGCTGATACTCGACAAGCTACGTTGCTCATCTAATAGTGAAAATGCCGCTTCAATAATAGAGCGCCGAGTGCGTAATTTTTGTTCTTGACGGTTCAATGGCTAAACCTAGTTTTAATGGCTGGTTCAAGATATGTAGAATTCTAACGTGAAAAAAGCAAAACACATACCGAAGAAATATAACGCCACGTACATATAGGACTTGCGAAACGTAAAAGGCAACTTTAATATAGAGTACACTTGTAAGCTGAATGTAATGTGTTAAATGAAAAAACCACGCCTACTACTCACCAATATATTAGTATTCACTATCACTGGGCTTATAGCCGCGGTATTAATGCCCATGGAAGCGCTGATAAATGGCTTTGACGCCTTTGAGATTATCGCGTGTGTCGTCTTAATTTACTTTTCAGGTATGTCGATTACTGCCGGCTATCATCGTTTATGGTCACATAAATCATACGATGCCAATATCTTTGTCAAGGTAGTGTTAGCGATAGGCGGCGCAATGTCGCTGCAAAATAGCATTTTACACTGGTGCTCAGATCATCGTATTCACCATAGACATGTTGACGATAATGATAAGGACCCTTACTCGGCAAAAAAAGGATTCTGGTATTCGCATATCGGTTGGATGTTAAGAGAGTATCAAATACACCGTTATGCTGACTACAGTAATTGTCGCGACCTACAAAAAGATACAGTTGTAATGTGGCAACATAAACACTATTTGAAGATCATGCTGAGTGCAAACCTAGGTATACCCTTATTACTAGGATGGCTAAACGGAGATATTTGGGGCATGTTGTTATTGGCCGGTGTTTTTCGCTTAGTGGTTGTGCACCACGTCACTTTTTTCATCAACTCTCTAGCTCATATATGGGGTAGACAGCCTTATACTGATAAAAATAGTGCTCGGGATAATGATATTTTAGCTTTTTTCACTTTCGGGGAGGGCTATCATAATTTCCATCATATATTTGAATATGACTATAGAAATGGTGTCAAGTGGTGGCAATTCGATCCGACAAAATGGCTGATTAAAGGGTTATCTATTATTGGCTGGACCAGTAATCTTCGCCGCACTCCAGAGGAAAGAATTGAGAAAGCGAAAGCGGCCATGCAGCTTAAGATAGCTCAAGAAAAGGTGGCTAAATTAGCGAATGCAGATGAAATGCTGGCCAACGAAATATTAGCTAAAGTGCAGATTGAGTACGAACTCTTGGCACAGCGGATGACTGATTATTACGCTGCAAAGAAGCAGCTTATGGCAATCAAAAAACAGAGCTTGAAACGCAGCTACGAAAATCTGGAAGTTCACTACAGATATAAAGAGTTAAAACAAAGCTTGGCCATACAAAAACAAAAATGGTTGCATATTAATCAATTTGACTTTTTGCCAATTATGGCTGACTAAGCTACAAATATTATAGTAAAAAGCCTCAAAATGAGGCTTTTTACTTGTAGGGTGGCTTTGAAAAATGTGAAGACTGCGGGAGTAAATCTATCTTCTAAAATTTACAATGACACTGAATGTAGCCACATCCTACTTTTTTGCTCCTCTACCTTAGCCCGTATTATAAAACTCAGGCTATACAATGTTTGTTGTGATTGAGCGGGCGCTCAACATTAAAATTTATAAAATAGCTAAGCCATAAATAAAAGTAAAACAGCTCATTTAAAAAAATGAAGTCTATATTTAGATGTGACTCTTTTAAGACCGGTGTCGGTGATCCAACCTGAATACTCTGCCAAAGCGTTAAGTTTTTACTTAAATGATGACAACTAAGAAGAATTAACTCTCAGTTAGCTTTGCAACTTCGTAGCAATAATAAGGGAGGTCGATGTGACTCGGTTTAATTTAATTCGACTGAATCTGACTTGAAGTGCCCTAGTTTTTTGTCACCAGTAAGTTTAAGCCCAATACACCACAGTAGGGTGAAATCTGATAAGTTACCTATGAATACCCCGACGGGATAGTGTTGTACAGCACGAACATTATATTTAACAGGCTAACGCAAATGCGCAATTTTGTGTGTCTTAAAGATTAACTGAAACTTGCTAACAAGTCGTGCAAGCTGCCAGAAAAAAATAACAAGAAGCTTATATAAAATAGCTGAAAATTATTTTATCTGACGCTCTCAACCTAATCTAAACGATGCCTGAAAAGGCAGTGTAACTAAGTGGTTAAATTCCATCACCAAACTCATGTAAACCACATTCTCTTTTTAGTCCAGAAAAACGAGTATCTTGTTCGCTCATGCCTTCTTTCAAAGAACTGGTACTGTGCCAATCCCCAATAGACACATAACCTTTTTCCCATAGAGGATGATACGGCAGATTATGCTCCTTCAAGTACAAGTGCACATCTTTGTTTGACCAATCAATAATGGGGTAAATCTTATATTGATTTTTCAACTGCTGCACAACGGGTAAGGTTTCTCGCATATCAGACTGACTACGCCGCAGTCCAGCGAACCAGCTTTTTACTTGCAGCTCATTTAAAGCATTTTGCATCGGTTCAACTTTATTTAAGGCGTTATACTTTTCAATACCTTCTAGACCTTGTTGCCACATTTTCCCCATTCGAGCTTCTTGCCATGCAGAAGAAACATCAGCTTGATAAACCTTAAGGTTAAGGTTCAGGCGCTGTGTTAGTTCATCAACAAATCGATACGTTTCAGCAAACAAATAGCCTGTATCCGTCAATACGACGGGTACGTTAGGATACTGCTGCGTCACCATGTGCAGCATTACCGCAGCTTGTGCTCCAAAACTTGATGACAGCATAAAGTTGTGAGGTAGATGTTCTAATGCCCAAGTTACCCGTTGTATAGCAGCCTTTTTTTCTAAGACGATGTTGGCTTGAGCCAATTCATCGCCTGAAAGACTTAGTATGGCGCTGTCTGCAGCGCTAGATTGAATAGCTTGGGTCATCATAAAAGTCCTTAGCTGAGTCAATAACAGGTTTTACGACTTTAGCTCTAATAAGAAAATCACCAAAAGCTTCTTTAGCGTTGCGTTCTTTAGACCAACGGCCGATTAAGGTGTCTAGCTCACCCATGATTTCTCTTTCATCAATATTTTCACGATACATTCTAGGGATCCGCGTACCTAAGCGATCTCCTCCCAAATGGAAATTGTATTTACCCGGTGCTTTGCCTACTAAACCTACTTCTGCCAACATAGCGCGACCACAACCGTTGGGGCAACCGGTGACGCGATAAATAATACTTTCATCTTGCATACCGTGTTTAGCCAATAATCCTTCAATTTCTGTCACTGCACCAGGTAAATAACGTTCTGATTCAGCCATTGCTAATGGACATGTAGGCAAAGATACACAAGCCATTGAATCTTTACGCTGCAAGCTCACATTATCAGCCATTAGTCCGTGTTCACGTGCTAACGCCTCGATTTGTGCTTTTTGGTCAGCAGGAACACCCGCAATGATTAGATTCTGATTAGCCGTTAAGCGAAAGTCACCTTGATGTATTTTGGCAATTTCAGCACAACCGGTTTTAAGTGTTTTGCCTGGGTAATCTAAAATACGCCCATTTTCTATAAATAAAGTAAGGTGATGTTTACCATCTACCCCTTCGACCCAACCAATACGATCACCACGTGAAGTAAACTCATAAGGTCGGCTTTGTGCAAAACTGACACCGGAACGCTTTTCCACTTCCGCTTTGAAGTTTTCAACACCCACCCGCTCTAATGTGTATTTAGTCTTAGCATTTTTACGATTAACTCGGTTTCCCCAATCACGTTGAGTGGACACCACAGCTTCTGCTACAGCCAAGGTGTGCTCTATGCTGATATAGCCAAAATCATCTGCTTTACGTGGGAAAGTAGAAGTATCACCGTGTGTCATGGCTAAGCCACCACCCACTAACACATTAAAGCCCACTAACTTGCCATGTTCAGCAATAGCGACGAAATTCAGGTCGTTAGCATGCACATCCACGTCGTTTTGCGGTGGAATAACCACTGTTGTTTTAAATTTACGAGGTAAATAATTATTACCTAAAATAGGCTCATCTTCAGTTGTCTCTGACTTTTCGCCATCCAACCATATTTCTGCATAGGCGCGTGTTTTAGGCAGTAAATGTTCACTGATTTTTTTCGCCCATTCGTAGGCTTCTTGATGAACTTCAGACTCAACTGGGTTAGATGTGCACAGCACATTACGATTTACATCACCCGCGGTCGCAATAGAGTCAACGCCCACTTGGTTAAGCATTTGATGCATAGATTTAACGTTAGGTTTTAACACACCGTGAAACTGAAAAGTTTGACGCGTAGTAATACGAATGCTGCCGTATATACTTTTTTCTTTAGCAAATTTATCTATTGCTAACCACTGCTGTGTGGTGATGATACCACCAGGTAATCGGGCTCTTAGCATCACATTTTGTAGCGGCTCTAGTTTCTGTTTAGCGCGCTCTGCACGAATATCGCGGTCGTCTTGCTGATACATGCCATGAAAACGAATAAGTTGGAAGTTATCGCCAACAAATGCGCCTGTTAGATCATCAGTTAAATTTTCTGTGATAGTTCCGCGTAAAAAATTACTTTTGTCTTTTAAACGTTCGTTGTCTGCAAGTTTGCCTTCAACAATAAAATCTTTATGCTCATTACTCATTAGTAAACATCCTTCTGATAGCGTTTAGCACGGCGCAAGTCAGAAATATATTGTTCTGCTTGCTCTTCGCTTTTTGCACCATGTTCAATCACAATTTGCACTAAAGCGTCTTGTACATCTTTGGCCATATGATTAGCATCGCCGCACACATAGATATGTGCCCCTTTTTCAAGCCACTGATAAAGTTCTGCGCCTTGTTCGAGCATACGATGCTGTACATAGACTTTCTGCTCTTGGTCTCTAGAAAATGCCAGGCTAATCTTGTTGAGTACGCCATCTTTAACAAAGCGCTGCCATTCAGTTTGATACAAGAAATCCTGCGTATAATTGGGATTACCAAAAAACAACCAATTTGCCCCACTGGCCTCTTCAACTTCACGTTGTTGCATGAAAGCTCTAAAAGGTGCAATGCCGGTACCTGGACCAATCATAATAACGGGTACGTTACCGTCATCGGGTAAGCGGAAGTTATCGTTCTTCTCAACAAATACATTTACTTCACCACCCTCGTCTAAACGAGTAGATAAGAAGCTGGATGCTCCACCTTGATGAGTGTGACCATGAGCGTCGTACTCAACCAAAGCCACAGTCAAATGCACCTCATCTTCTACCTCTGCTTGACTAGAAGCAATAGAGTAAAGTCTTGGTGTTATGCTTCTTAGGGTGTCAACAAACTGCTGAGCGGCGATTTTGGCTGGAAACTGGCGCACAACATCGATGATTTGGCGCTGAGACAAATATTCACGCAATACTGACTTATCATCCAATAAAGCATTTAGCTCTACGTTGTCAGCATATACTGCGTATTTGCTGGCAAATGTTGGATAACTTTGAGTTAATTCTACTTTATTAACTAACACATCGTTAAGACTCAAAGCGTCCCCTGACCAGTTAACAGAAACGTCATTGTCTAAGTCAAGCATGGCGGTTAACTCGTTAACTAGGCCCACATCATTTTTAAACCAAACACCTAGCGAATCACCTGGACGGTATTGAATACCTGAATCCTCAAGAGATATTTCAATATGACGGATATCCTTAACCGAATCGCGGCCAGTAATCTTCAAACTTTCGAGTAAGGTTGCTGTGTATGGTGCTTTTTTGGTGTACTGACTGACTGCTTCAACACTGGTGTCTATATCCAACGATGGAGCGAGTGAACGCGCGCTTATTGCACTTAATTCGTCTTTTACCTGGTGAATAATGGTTTCAAACCAAGCCGCAACTTCTGTATCGTGGTCAACGTCGCAGTCAACACGCTCAGTAATTCTAACAGCACCTAGATCTTGTAGGCGTTTGTCAAAGTCCTTTGCAGTTTGACAGAAAAACTCATAGCTGGTGTCGCCTAAGCCTAAGACGGCAAAATTTAAATTATTGAGTTTGGGCGCTTTTTTACTCACAAGAAAACTGTGTAGTGATACAGCGTCGTCTGGGGCTTCACCTATACCATGGGTGCTTACAATCACCACCACGTGACTTTCTACTTTGAGCTGCTTCAACTTGTAGTCAGCCATACTAATAACTTTAGCAGGAATATTTATCGCATCTAATTTTGCTTTAAATTCCAGTGCGATAGATTTAGAGTTACCAGTTTGAGACCCGTACAAAATAGTTAAGAACTTAGCAGGGATAACATCTTGTTGAGTCGAGACACTAGGCTGAGCAGTTTGTGCCAGCCCAGCTAGGTAGCCGCTCATCCAAGTCAGTTGTTGTGAGTTAAGAGCAGCTGTGGCCTGATTTATTTGGGACCACTGATTTTCATTTAAACCTGCGGCAAGGCCGGTGGCTTGATTTGTTACTAAAGACATATAATCGTTAACCGTTGTGAGTGCAGTTAGAGACTAACGATATATATACATAACTGGAAAGAATAAAAACTAATTTTTTATAACCAAATTAATGGAACTAAAAGTGAACCTCTAATCCAGCATATGCACCCTTAAATTCTAGCTCAGAGAATATGTTGTCTAAGTCTTGTAATTCCAGTGACAACACGCGATAACCAAGTTGAAAAGTAACATCTATTGCAATATTGTCTAGCAAACTATAAGTAATAGCAGCCTGATAATCTGACAGTGTATGCTCGTCAATACTTAAAAAGCTGCCTTCGACAAAAGCCCCTAACCCTGTCAGTGGTATCCCAACTGCTAATCTTGAATATAGCATAGGTATCGGACCTGAAAATTCTTGCTGTCCGTTTACTGTGGGATCGTTTTTATCTGTCACTAACAGTTCACCATCAATATACTTAGCGTTGAGTCCTACATCAAAACTTATTAGCTCATTATCGAACAGCTCATAGTACAAAATGATATCAGTTGTCGAGAGCTGAATATCGCTTGTTGCCTCAGAGTTGATTGAAAAAAGCTGGCTCCCAAAAGTAAAGTCACGCTCTAGAAACACATCACCGCTGGTGTCCATCTCAGTTTTTTGTATTTTTATATTAGGAACCAGCGGTAACGGATGCTCAAAAGCCACGTATAAATTTGATTGGCTTTGGTCCTCAAAATTGAACTCGGTATTGGTACCATCTTCAGAAAATCCGCCAGCAGTTTCCATGTTCCACCCCTGAGCACCAACATATAGTCCAAGCAAAGTATCAGCATGACTGGTGCAACTTAAGCACAAGCTAATCAATCCCAGAGAGACTGCAATTTTTTTCATAATTTAACCTTGATTCAATAATTCACTTAGTTCGATTAAGGCAGCATTTGCCCGAGAAATGTAGTTGGCCATTACTAATGAATGATTGGCTAATGTACCAAAACCACTACCATTTAATATAATTGGACTCCACAAATACTCCTGTGTTGCTTCAAGCTCACGGATGATTTGTTGTAAACTAACCTTGGCATTTTTTTTCTCAAGTACATCTGCAAAATCTACTTCCACTGCTTTCAAAAAATGTATTAATGCCCAGCTTGCGCCCCTAGCTTCATAAAAATTGTTGTCTAATTGCCACCAGCTGGTTTTTTCGGCTAGCCTGCTCGCTGTTGGTGTAGACTGAATAGCCTGAGCATCCCCTGCTAAATTTGTGTCTAATCTTTCTTGGCCTACGCTGGCACTTAAACGTTGTGAAAAACTACCTAAACGTTTTTCTAACTGTTTCAACCAGTCTCTTAAATTATCTGCACGTGCATAAAACTGTCCCTGTTTTTGACGACTATCGGACAAACTACTTCTGTAAGCATACAAATTGTCAATACCGTCCTGATACGCAGATTCGGAGGAAGGCAAGATCCAACTTAGATTATTAATATTGAACTGCGGTTGAGCTTTAGTTAAAAAAGAGTTTTCCAAGGATTGGCTTTGTGAACGACTAAAGTCTTGACGCATCGCCAAAGCTAGATCTCGGGTCATTTCTAATGCACCAAACTCCCAACTAGACATATTATCCATCATGACGCTTGGTGGCAGTACATCATTTGATAAGTAGCCACCGGACTTGTTTAGTAAAGTTTCAGTGACTTTAATTAGACTAGTCGTAATCGTGTAACCAGCCACAACAGATTCATTTCTTTGGCTAGCTTGTTGCTGTGCTAGTAGCTTAGGTTCAAATAATTCAGGCTCAAGGCTCCAGTAGACAGATAAAAGCCAGAATAAAAAGATACTAAGTATGACCGCGCTCAGCAGCCATTTTGGGGTAAATATTTGTTTCATTTTTGTTCCTAATGATGCGAGTGTGCAGATGGTCGAGCAACGTTGGCAGCCACACTAATGGATTTACCTTCTTTGGTCTGCAAACTAAATACCACTGATTGACCTTCACGTAATGGTTGCTTTAGTCCAAACAGCATAATATGTAGACCACCAGGAGAAAATTTTATACTTTCACCCGGCTGAATAACTACTTCAAATAGCTGCTCCATACTCATCATATCGTTTACCAATATATGCTTGTGTATTTCTGCTTTAGCAGCAAAATCGGCCGATGCACCAATCAAGGTTTGACTTACATCTGAGTGGTTTTGAATAGAAAAATAGGCAGTCGTGTTTGGTACACTCGGGGGCAGCAACCTGACCGTTGCATCTGTCACCACTATTTCAGCGTGAACCACACTCGCCACTAAGCCACACAGTAATACAATCAATCGAAGCATAAACCATCCATAGATAAAAAACGTGACTCTGATTATTCAGTAATTTAATTAACATGCCAACCCTTAAACGCAAAATTTTTACTGAGCTGGTTGATAATAGTCATTGATAATATTAGTCAGCTGGTGTTTGTTTGCTTTTCACCGAAACAAAAACCACCAGGCTAGATAGGACGACTAGCCCAAAAATACTCAGCTCAACAGCAAATAAACCAATACATATGGTGTCTGAGGCGATCGCTGTAACAAAACAGTCAGAATTATAGTCATCTTGTCAATGTACGCTTCACACACTGTTAAGCTATGCCATGTGGCTGATATAAACCGTATACTTACCTTACTTACCTTACTTACCTTACTTACCTTATTGACGTTGGCATTGGCATTGACATTAATATTAAAATTAGACCACGGCTGTGTTTAAGACTGGTGCATTCGGCAAAAAACGACTTACAGCAGCAGCGCCTTTTGAGCAGTGACGATCTGTTAATAAGAAAATTAATGCGGGAATATAATTGTTACACGTGTTTAACGAACTACAAACATTACTAAGCGACATACTTGTCAATTTTCAACCTGAGTTTGAAATAGGGATCAGCGAGTATGAACTGATATGTATCTTAAAAAGTCCACCTTACTCGGTGTTTGATAAAGATGCTTTAAATAACCCTTTGATGATGTTTCAAACACACTTTGTGTTATTACATTGCCTTTACCAGTTAAGAAATCGATGGCGTCAACAAAAAGTAGGAGAACTAAACATAGGGCTAACACGTGTTACCTTGCGTCCTATTTTAGAATCTGCCGTTAATATACAACTTCAAGACTCAGTTGCTAATTATTACTTAGATTGGAGTAATTTAGGTGGTACTGATGAAAATGAGGTTGAAGCGTTGTTATGCAGCTTTTGGAAAAAAATGGCAGGCATTGAAATAAATGCCAGTATATCCGCACCGGAACTTAGTCGAGCTTGTATAGTGATGCAGATCAATTCGCCAGAAAACATCACCCTGTTAGAACTCAAGCAGCAATATCGAAAGCTACAACATAAAAATCATCCGGATAAAGGCGGCAAAATAGCAATATCTCAGTCAATATTACAGGCCTACTCCCAACTATATAAATATATTAGCGCTTAGAGTTAACACTGAATAAAGCAGCATCAATATGTTTTATAAGTTTGAGCATAGGTACGTACTCATTAAACCTAGTATTGCTTTGCTAAAAAGTATCAATATCATGTATATGCGAAGAGCTAATTTTTCACCGTAGTTATAGCAGCGACTTTTCGAGATAATTTTCAGTACTTTTTTCAGTACTTTTTTTAATACATTTTTCGGTATACTTTTCAGTACAGCTTTAAAAAAGCATGATTGACTAATAGTGACTTAGTAGTGACTCAGCGGTGACTAACATAGAGACATCAAACGCATGTGTCGGCTGACTTTCGATTTACCTGGAGCTTTTTCAGTATCGTTATAAATATGGCTTTAGGTGGTCGTAATCTATGCATTAGCATAATAATAATAGGTACGAGCATAATTAAGGGCATAGTTGTGAGTATAGTTGTGGGCAGAACTAAGAACTGGGAACAATGATTAAACTTTTTTGATTATTTATCGTATTTATCAATAAATTTTTCTTATGGAATTACTTCAAGTAGCTCTACTAAGCGGGTGTTTAGCATAGAAACGGTAACATCACCTTTTAAGAGCGTAAACGTAAGAAAACTTATACCCTACGGTATCAATTTACTAACAAGACACTGGTCACTGGCAATCAATAAAATTTATATTTATTGATTTTTTACTAGTAACCGCGCCATGCAACATTTTAACATCATCTGGGTCCTTATTTTGCAACCTATCACCGACTTCAAACAACTGTTTTTATCCGACACACCGATGATAGACGTCCGTGCACCCATCGAATTTATTAAAGGCGCTTTCCCTAGCAGTATCAACGCGCCACTAATGAACGACGATGAGCGTGAAGCGGTGGGCACTTGTTATAAAGAACATGGCTCAGACGCAGCGCTTAAACTTGGCCATCAATTAGTACATGGAGGGGTAAAAGAGCAACGCTTACAGCAGTGGCGAAATTTTGCTAAGCAACACCCTACTGGGATCATGTACTGCTTTAGAGGTGGTTTACGGTCTCAAATCTCGCAGCAATGGCTCAATGAGACAGGTGTAGCATTGCCTTATGTGGAAGGTGGCTATAAAGCGATGCGCACCTATCTACTTGAGCAGCTACAGCAAAGGACTCAAGAAGGTCAGTTTCTTGTATTATCTGGTAAAACAGGCAGCGGTAAAACAGAAGTAATTAATGAGTGGCCAAATTCTATTGATCTAGAAGGCTTAGCTAACCACAGGGGCAGCGCTTTTGGTAAAACCTTCGTAGCACAGCCTGCACAAATTGATTTTGAAAATGCTTGGTCAGTAGCTTGGTTAAAGCGTATTCATGTGAGTAATTCACCAGTATTGATTGAAGATGAATCACACTTGATTGGTCGCGTTGTAGTATTGCCAGAGTATATAGCGGCAACTAAATTCGCTAATAATATTTTACTTGAAGCCCCCTATGAAGAACGTATTGCCCGCATCCGCAGAGACTATTTTATGGATGCTTTCGCACACTATCAAAAAAGTGACCCCGATACAGCTTACGATTTGTTGGATGCGTTTATTCGAGATGCAGTATCGCGTATTAAAAAGCGCTTAGGCGGGGAACAATTTACATTGATCAATACCACCCTAGATTCATCTATTATTGCATTGAAAAATCAAAACCAATGGTCTGGCTTTGATGACATCATTGATATACTGCTTAGTAAATATTACGATCCAACATACGATTATCAGTACCAACAAAAAGCTGACAAAACTATTTTTAAAGGTTCTCATGCTGAAATCATCCAATGGTTAGCTACAAAGTAGTGGCATTTAAAAGTATGACTGTTTTTGGATGTGTGTTGCGGTGTAGCTGCAAACCTGTTGTTAACATTTTTATGAGAAACCACCAGCATGCATGAACATGACTTAGTTTTTATCGGTGGTGGACACTCACATTCTCTAGTATTAAGAATGCTGGCGATGAAACCAATAGACAAAGTTCGCTTAACACTTATTACCGATGCGCGACTAACCCCTTATTCAGGCATGTTACCCGGCTACATTGCAGGACATTACAACGAACAAGAAACACACCTAGACTTAAACAAACTATGCAAAGCAGCTAATGTTCGGTTAATTCAGGGCCGTGTTAGCGGCATTGATGTAGAAAATAAAATAATTCGATTAGATAACCAAGCCAGCGTCGGCTACGACAAAGTATCCATTAATACCGGCTCGACACCTAATATCAATGTTCCTGGTGCCCGTGAATTTGGGGTTGGGGTAAAACCTGTTAGCCAACTTACCGCTACTTGGCAAAAGCTGCTTGCTCAAAAGGTTGAACACAGTCCCAAGCACACGCCCCCTCATTGGGCTGTTATTGGCGGTGGTGCTGCAGGTATAGAAATGGTGCTTGCTATTGCTCATAGGTTTAAACAAGCAGGTGATGCCTTAAGACTGTCTTTGGTACAATCGGGTCGTACATTGTTACCCAGTTATCATAAGAACATACAAAAACAAGTGGCTCTTGCACTCCAGCAATATGACATCGAATTTGTCACTGGGTTTCGAGTTTCACGCGTCACTAAGAATACGATTGAGTCTGACGCAGGTGACGCCCTAAGTATTGACCAATCAATTTGGTGCACACCAGCAACTGCGCCAACATGGCCAAAACTTGCAGGACTAGAGACTGACAAAGATGGCTTTATTACTGTGAACGAATTTTTACAAAGTACTTCTCATAGTGATATTTTTGCCTGCGGTGACGTAGCCGCAATGACCAAGTCACCACGACCCAAAGCGGGTGTCTATGCTGTTCGTTCAGCGCCCTTTTTAACTAGAAATTTACGGGCAATATTTAGCCAACAAGCTATGCAGGCGGTATCGCTACAAACTGATTTCTTATCCTTGATTGCACTTGGTGGTAAAAATGCGGTGGGACAAAGAGGGGGATTGAGCTTAAAGGGCGAATGGGTTTGGCGCTGGAAAAACCATATTGATCAAAAATTTATGGCACTGTTTGCTAAAAACCTCCCAACTATGCCCACAATGGATAACGAACCTATGCACTGTGGTGGTTGTGGGAGTAAAATTGGACCGGAGTTACTTAGCGACACGCTAAAAGAGCTGAGCATTTTTCCTAATAAAAACTTCGATACTGATTTGACACAAGCAGAGGATGCTTCTGTTGCTGAAGTCATTAACAACACATCATTATTACAAAGTATTGATGGTTTTCGTGCCTTTAGTGATGATTATTATAGATTAGGTATTGCGGCTACACACCACGCCGTCAACGATCTATACGCCATGGGTCTGCAACCGTCTAGCGCTCAAGTATGGGTCAACTTAAAATTTGAGCATCCGCGGCTAACTAAGCGGGACTTCAAACGTTTGATGCAAGGGGTCACTGAAACCTTGCTACACCATGAAACCACCTTAATCGGCGGCCATAGCACCGAGGGTGTAGAGACACACTTAGCGCTAGTGGTTAATGGAGCAGGTGATTCGTGCTGGCCAAAAAATGCTCTACAAGAAGGTGATTGGTTGCTTTTAAACAAGCCACTGGGCACTGGTATTATACTTGCGGCAGATACTCAAAGTGCTGCATCAACCGATAGTGTTAACGTATTATGGAGTAACCTACTGCAGTCCAATAGAGCATTTTTTTTAGCGTTGAAAGATAAAAAGGTACACGCCGCCACTGATGTTACTGGCTTCGGCCTTATTGGACACTTACTAGAAATGACTAAAGGGACGCAATATTCTATAAAAATTACAACTAAAGATGTTCCGCTGATGAGCGGCGCACTAGATTTAAGTTTACAAGGGATTGAGTCAACATTAATACCACAACTAATGCCAATGCTAAATCAATGTGATACCGGTGATGTGGAACTTGCGATGCTTAAATGTCTACTCGATCCTCAAACCAATGGCGGCTTAGTGGTGTCAGTTTCTGCTGATGTAGGTCGTGAAGTTATCAATGCAGGCACCGCAGTTAAAATTGGTGAAGTTTGTAAATCACAAAATAGTACGAGCGCTGCAAAAATCTTGTTAATAAGCTAAACCATTGCCCCCTGCCTTCAATCAAGAATTTGATGTACAAACGTAACCAAGAAATAAAATAGCAGCAAGCACGGTAGTAACAGTTTTGGCTTTAGGAGCCATGATGCCTTCATGTAGTTTAAGCAGTAATGACTGTTTTAAAATGCTGTGAACAATCCTTATTTAAGTCGCAGTATTCTTTGTGATAACTATGATAATCATCAAATTCAGTTAAATTTACTACTTTATCACTGCTTCAGTAAATTTAACTGATCATCTCAGATTGAAATTGTTTAGCTTTTGACTGTGCTTCGAGTAACACCTCTAAAGCATCCGTTAACAGCTCAACACCCGCATTGGCTTTGGTACCGTTTTGGCTCAAATATCTACGCCAAATACGTCCACCAGGCTGGCCTTGAAACAAGCCCAACATATGCCGTGCGATACTCCATGGCCTAACACCTAGAGCAATTTGCTGCTCAACATAAGGTAACATTGCCATTACCACTTCAGCACGAGTCTTGCTGATAGAGTTATCTTGATAAAAACGCTTGTCGACTTCAGCTAAAATATAAGGGTTACTGTAAACCTCACGACCTATCATTACACCGTCCAAGTGGCTAAGGTGAAGTTGTACATCATCCAAGGTTTTCACACCACCATTTAGGCTAATATGCAGGTCCGGAAACTGCTGTTTTAATTGATAAACACGGTCATACATCAAGGGTGGTACATCACGGTTTTGTTTTGGACTTAATCCTTTTAACCAAGCCTTACGCGCATGCACAATAAAAGTGTCGCACCCAGAAGCTGCCACCACATCAATAAAGCGGGTTAAATCTTCATATTCATCCATATCATCAATACCAATGCGCGACTTTACCGTGACAGGAATATCAACTTCTGCCTGCATGCTCTTAATACATGCTGCTACTGTTTCAGGCTCAGCCATTAAACACGCACCAAACCTACCGTTTTGAACACGATCAGAAGGGCAACCTACATTGATGTTCACTTCGTCATAACCGTACTTTTGAGCCTCACTAGCACAGCGCGCCATATCAGCAGGATTAGAACCACCCAACTGCATTGCTACAGGATGCTCTTCTTGGTTAAATCCAAGATAGTCGCCTTTGCCGAAGATTATTGCCCCAGTGGTGACCATTTCGGTGTACAAAAGTGCATGTTGTGAAATTTGTCTGAGGAAATACCGACAGTGTCTATCGGTCCAATCGAGCATAGGCGCGACAGAGATAGTCCGACAAGAAATGCTGCTATTGATAGGTTCACTCATATGTTGTCTCGCCAATGTGAAATTTAGGGCGCGCATTCTAGCTGATTTCGCCCTTTAGCACTAGTGGCTCTCATATAACTCAAAGCTAGATTATGTAGACAACTGGCTAACAAAATAAATTCTAAGTAAATGTAATTGGTCATAACTAACTTGCTCGTTCAGACTGTCATAAACAGGTTTTAGACGCTCGTAAGAATGCTCTGCAAATGCGGCTAAAGTTAAATCAATGTAGATTTGGCTAAGACCTGATTGCTCCAAAAACTGTGAAGCTTGCGCAAATTTGTGTCCATCTTGGGCATAGCGGTATAGATGATTAATGATCGTGCTACCTTTAACCTTAAATAGTGTAGCCAGCGACTCAACCGATTGCCCCGTTTGATAAGCACTGACGATTTCAGCGCTACGGCTATTGGAATTAACACTGCTACTCGTGCTTTTACTTACCGTCGCTTTACTAGTCGATTGGGTATTAGACACTTCTTGAATATCATTTTTCTGGCAAAAATCACTAATAAGCGCCAGATAATGCTCGCCGTATTTATCTAATTTCGCTTGCCCAACACCATGAATTTGTAACAGGCTGCTTTGAGAATGTGGAAAATAGTGTGCCATTTCATTGAGTGTGCGGTCAGAAAAGATAGCATAAGGGGGTAAGTTAGCTTCATCCGCTAAACGTTTACGGTCAGCCTTTAATATACCAACCAATTGCTTATCGCCAGGGTTAATTATCGCTTTAGATGTATGACTACTGGTAGCTACTGGTTGCTGCAGCAAAGCGAAGAAAACGGCTTTTCCTTTTAATACATCACCGGCTTTTTGTGTCAGTTTTAAGCTACCAAACTGCTCATCTTGATTCAATAAACCTTTTTGGATCAATTGACGCGCCAGCGTCATCCACTGCTTTTTATTATACTCATTGCCAATGTTATATGTTGACAGCAAATTATGCTGATTTTGTAATACTTTTTCAGCATTTGAACCACGCAGTACATCAATGATATAGCTAGCACCAAAACGTTGTTCAGTACGATGTACACAGGATAAAAATTTCTGAGCAGGCACAGTTAAATCTGACTTTTCCTGGCTTTCACCAGTGCAGTTGTCACAGTTATTACAATTTTCTTTAGCTGATTTTTCTCCAAAGTATGCGAGCAATGGTGTGCGTCTGCAGTCTTCAGCCTCGGCCAAAGCCAACATCTGACTAAGATGCATATTGGCCAAACGCTTTTCTTGCTCATTACTCATTTGGTCGATAAAAAACCGAATTTTACCGGTATCGCCATAACCAAATAGCAATAGGCAATCCGCATCTAAGCCATCACGCCCAGCACGGCCAATTTGTTGGTAATATCCTTCAATATTTTTTGGTAAGTCATAATGTAGTACATAACGGACATCGGGTTTATTGATCCCCATACCAAATGCGATGGTTGCCACTATGATATGTACGTCATCACGAATAAAACGTTCTTGGTAATCACTGCGTTTAATACTGCTCAGCCCTGCGTGATAAGGTAATGCTGATAATCCATCTTGTTGTAATTTGGCTGTGAGTTCATCTACGCCTTTACGTGATTGGCAATAAATGATGCCTGATTGTTGCGGGTATTGTTCAACAAATTTTTTACACTGCTGATAAGGATTGTCTTTAGGAATAACACCAATAAACAGGTTAGGTCGGTCAAAACTAGAAATATACTCGCTCGTGTCAGTGATATTAAGCTGACGTTTAATATCCTCACGGACTCTTGGCGTGGCGGTAGCTGTTAAGGCAATGCACACAGCGTTAGGGAAACATTCAATAAGGCGATTAAGCTGACGATATTCAGGGCGAAAATCATGTCCCCACTCAGAAATACAGTGCGCTTCGTCGATAGCAATGCAAGCCACATCACAATTTGTTAGCAAGTCTAAAATGTTAGTTTGTAAGGCTGTTTCTGGTGCTAAAAATAATAATTTGATCTGCTGCTGTTTGAGGCCGTCCAAGTTAGCTTGGTAATCAGAGTCTGATAGTGAACTATTGAGCACACAGGCTGGGATGGCGAGTTCATTAAGTTGCCTGACTTGGTCTTGCATCAGTGATATAAGTGGCGAGATAACGATAGTTAAGCCATCAAAAACCACTCCTGGAATTTGATAGCACAGTGATTTACCACCACCGGTAGGCATAATAGCCAGAGTATTGTGGCGTTCTAAAATATTATTGATAATCTCTTGTTGGGATTCTCTAAATTCGTCAAAACCAAATACGTCTTTGAGTATATTTCTTGCTTGAGTGAGCACTTTTTCGGGTCCTTGGTTACACCATTAAAATTGTCTACAGGTTGGTGATTATAACCCTCTGGCGCTGTGTGATGAACTTTCCTTTTAAAATAGTTGTGCCAGCATAAAAATAGTGGCGAAGATCTTCTACATATTAAAGCTATTTTTAGTTTAGACTTGCGCAAGTTTTTTATAGTATTAATGGTTTTTACAGTATGTTTTCGACGATCTTTTTACCATTATTTGGTGCTATATCTTCATTTGGTTATTTTATAAATACCTTATTCTGGTTAGTACCTATTTTGATTTGTTCATTTCTCAAGTTAATACCCATAAAAATATGGCAGACATTTATGTCTTATTTACTGGATGGTTGTGCCACATTTTGGATATCAGTCAACAGTGCCAATCAAAACATATTTAGCCGCACAACGTTCAACGCCACAGGGCTAGAAGGGTTAAGCCAAAAAGATTGGTACTTGGTGATATCCAACCATCAGTCCTGGGTTGATATCTTAGTGTTACAACGTATTTTTAATCACAAAATTCCTTTTTTAAAGTTCTTCCTCAAGAAAGAACTGATTTGGGTTCCTTTCATTGGTTTAGCGTGGTGGGCTTTAGACTTTCCATTTATGCACAGGTACAGCAAGGCGCTACTAGCCAAAAATCCTCATTTAAAAGGTAAAGATTTGGAGAATACCCGAAAAGCGTGCAAAAAATTTACAGTTAAGCCTGTGAGTATTATGAATTTTGTAGAAGGAACACGACTAACTGAACAAAAACGGACACGTCAAGGCGCAAGATTTCAACACTTACTCAAACCTAAAGCAGGTGGTATGGCGTTTGTTTTAGGGGCCATGGGCGAACAGTTACACAAGCTATTAGATGTGACAATCCATTATCCAGAAGGTACTCCTACGTACTGGGAGTTCGTCTGCGGCAAAGTTAAAAAAGTACAAGTACAGATTAAGGTATTATCTATTCAAGAATTACTAAACAGCGATGTCTACGGAGCTGACTACTTTGACGACCACACGCAAAGAGTGAGGTTTCAACGCTGGCTAACAGAATTATGGGAACAAAAAGACCAAGATTTACAGGTACTTTTATCTGAGAAGCCACAAGATGTTTAGTGTGTTCCCAAGTTTCATTGTGTTTCCTGTGCACTTGACGATGCAAATGATAAGTCTGGCTTTTTGGGCTTTGTGTATCACCTCACTGGGTTTAGTAAAACTGGTACTACCTTTCTCTTTTATTACTAAGCCACTTAACATCGTACTCAACCTAATGATGTGTGCATTTGGGTTTTGTAGCGTGACCTTGATAAGGTGTATGAACAAGGTCGAACTTGATTATGTAGTTGCAGGTGAATTGAGCAAAAAAGAATGGTATCTAATTGTAGCAAATCACCTGAGTTGGTTAGATATTATTCTATTAACTGACTTTGCTGCTGGCAAAATTCCTGCGCCCAAGTTTTTTCTTAAAAAGGAATTAATTTGGTTACCGTTTGTAGGTCTCGGTGCGTGGGCATTAGACATGCCGTTTATGCAACGCTACAGCAAAGCCTTCTTACAGAAAAATCCACACCTGGAGGGTAAAGACATAGAGACCACAAAGAAATCTTGTGAAAAATTTCGACAGTTGCCCACCACAGTGATCAACTTTGTCGAAGGTAATCGCTTTACTCTAGAGAAACGAAAACTTAAACACAGCCCTTTTGAAAATCTTTTACCTCCCAAAGCAGGTGGTATTGCGTTCACGCTCGCTACTATGGGTGAATTATTCACAAGTGTATTAGATATCACGATTATGTATCCTGATACCCAAGGTAGTCCTATGATAGCGATGTTAGGCGGTCGTCTAAACAAAGTAGTGATGCGGATTAATGTGCACCCAGTGACTGATGAAATTATTGGCGATTATTTTAATGATAAGAAGTTTAAACAAGGTTTTCAAAGCTGGTTGAACTTGGTTTGGCAAAACAAAGATAAACTCATCACCCATTTAAAGGGGGCAAACTAAATGCAACAAGGCTTTCACCTTACGGATAGTATTTTATCATTACTGGGGTATATGGGTATTCAGGCGACCCCCAAAAGCTGGATATTTCAGGCGGTTGCCTTACTCGGTATTTTACTGCTCGCTTGGCTAACAAATTGGCTAACGAGAAGCATCCTTGATAGTCGTATACAAAAGCTGGTTAGCAAGAGTAAAAATAGATTTGATGATGAGTTACATCAACATGGATTTTTTAAGCGCGTTGGGCATGTTGTACCCGCTGTTGTTATCTATTTACTCAGCCAGTTATTGATTGAGAACCATGTACTGCTAGCATTTCTACAAAAATCTGCGGTTATTTACGTGCTTATTTCTGCAGTAATGGCACTGAGTGCTCTGCTAAATACTGTAGAAGATACCTACAATGCTTCAAACCTAGCTAAAAAAGCACCTATTACTGGTTTTATTCAAGTCGCTAAATTATTTATAGTGATTATTGCAGGTTTATTGATTATTTCTAATCTAATAGACAAGTCACCATTATTATTGCTTTCAGGTTTAGGCGCAGTCACTGCGATACTGCTACTGCTGTTCCGAGATACCATTTTAGGTTTTGTTGCTGGCATCCAAATAGCAGCAAATCGTATGGTTAACACCGGCGACTGGATCGAAATGCCTAAATATGACGCAGATGGTGACGTACTACAAGTGGGCTTAACCACAGTCAAAGTACAAAATTGGGATAAAACAATTTCTACTATTCCCACTTATGCATTGATTTCAGAGCCAGTCAAAAATTGGCGGGGCATGACTGAAAGTGGTGGGCGTCGTATCAAGCGTTCACTGAATATCGATATCCAAAGTATTTGTTTTTGCGACCAAGATATGCTGCATGAATTCACTAAAATTCGCTATATAAAGCGCTATATTCAAACGAAACTCGAAAAACTACAGCGTTTTCATAGTGAACAACAAATCGACACTGCTGACTTAATCAACAGTCGCAGGTTAACTAACATTGGTACCTTGCGCGCTTACATGCAGGCTTATTTAGAAAATCATCCTGATATCAACCAACAGATGACCTTGATGGTACGACAAAAGCAACCAACAGAACTTGGTATTCCACTAGAAATTTATTGCTTTTGTGCAAATAAGAACTGGGTCGACTATGAGGGGATCCAAAGTGATATTTTTGATCACTTACTGGCTATATTGCCGGCCTTCAAACTGCGAGCCTATCAACGTGTTAGCGATAGACCCTAAGAGGCCTTCGAGGCCTGAGACGGGCCTACTCATTAAGTTAACTCATATTAAGCATTAACTAACGCGTATACAAAGACCGCAAATAAACCAAAAGCAGATGCTCCAAAAAAACCGTATTCAACCTTAGACTGCATAGCGTTAACACCCTCTGGTGTCGGTGAAAGGCTCATAATTATGCTGCTAACACCTAAAACGAAGGTGATTAATATAAAACCAAATAAAATGGGTTCGTACCAATTACTCATTAGTTAATTCCTGTGTATTCCAAATATCACTATTATGCACCAAAATCACATGATCCCAAAAGACATAAAAAGAAAAAGGTATACTGCAGATTTAATAACCGCCTGACGCCGTAGTGGCCTAAAGATTCACTTATTAGCCTTACTCACTACTTTATATCTGATACTTACCTTATCTAAACTTTAATAAACGTTATCTTATTGTTTTAATGAGATTTTTATTTCTGGCTCAGGCTATGCTCCTTGAAAACAGATCAGGTGACAGTTTAGGTGACAGATCAGATGACAAATAATTATCAATCGATGAGGAGAATTTTATGCGTTTGGTGTTATTTACTGGGATTTTAATTTTTGGTTCACTGCCAGTCTTGGCCTTAAGTTTAGATAACGATACTTATATGACTATCGACCAAGATAGAACATTGTATGTTGATGGTGTTGCCTTGACGCTAAATGCACAACAACAAAGTTGGGTAGTCGACTACTACGATGGTATTAATCAAGCTGCGCCGCAAGCTGCAGCGATAGCGTCAGAGGCAATCGCACTAGCAAATTTAGATGCTATTCGATTGTAAGACCTACTTGATAAGATGTGGTACCGTCTTAAAAAAAATCTACTTGGAATATATAAATGCAGATAGCTGTGGTTGGCTGTGGTTGGTTAGGACTGCCTCTGGCGATTAGTTTACAACAAGACGGCTACAATATCGTGGCCACTTGTCGCACTGAACAAAAGGCTAGTGAGTTAACAAAACTAGGCTTTGGTACTCAAAAATATGAGCTAGGTGATGAGTTGGCACATCCTCACTTGGAGCAACTATTTAAATCTAACGTTTTAGTACTGAATATACCTGTGGGACGCAAAAATCCTACCACAGAACATTTTGCAAAACACATGCAGGCGCTGCTAAAACATGCTGCAAATAAGCAGGTACAAAACCTTATTTTTATCAGTACTACGTCAGTTTATGGTGATAACGGCGGTATAGTCACTGAGCAAAGCCCTACGCCTGCACAAACTCAATCAGGACAAATTAATTTAGCGGTTGAAGTATTAGCAAAACACTATTTTGCTGGCCGTTGTACCATTATTCGAGCTGCTGGTTTGGTGGGTAAAAACCGGCATCCTGCTCATTATCTTGCGGGTAAAACAGATTTACTTAATCCCGACACTCGAATAAATTTAGTACACCAAGATGATGTTGTTTGCGCTATTCAAACAGTTGTCGAAAAAGATATATGGGGACAGACTTTACATTTAAGCGCTTTAGAACATCCGACTCGTGCTGAATATTACACTTGGGCAGCGAAAAAGCTCGGCCTCAGTGTGCCTTTATTTGTCAAAAGCGATGGTATCAGCTTAGGTAAAAAAATTGACGCTACTAGAAGTTTGCAGTTATTAGGTGTATCACTCAAGTATCCCAGTCCATTCGATATGATAGGCCTGTAACACAATAAGTAACTTATAAAAGCCCCTCTAAAACGTTTTAGAGGGGCTTTACAAGGCGTAAGAATCAGAAGACCTTAGCCAATCAAAGCAGAGCCAAAGAATTTTAGTGCCACGGTGTTAATTAACACTAATAGCAAAATGACGGGAATAAAAGTACCAACAGAAAAATCAACGTAACGCTCAAACCAGCTATGCTCATAATTGGGTGCACCCTCATCCAATTCTTTATTGAAGTTTACTTTCTTCCAACGGTAGATGACAAAAAGACAGATTAGTAGTCCATTGAGTGGCAAAATAGTATCGTAGAATACATCAATTATCACATCGAAGAATGACTTAGATTGTCCTGCATAATTGACAAAACCGGTGAAAAAATCCAGCATACCAAATGAAGTTGCAGCCATTACCGCCATGATCACTAATAGTAATCCCATCCAGCCTAATGCTTTGCGGCGGCTAAAGTTTTTCTCTTCCATCAACGCTGCAACAGGTACTTCAAATATTGAAACAATCGAAGTGATTGCAGCAAAAAATACTAATAAAAAGAAAAAGCTAGCAATAGCACTGGCGCCTACGTAACCGATAGAAGCTTGCAATGCCAAAAATATCTTAGGCAGAAACGTAAATATCATGCCCACCGACGAGTCACTTAGATCGTTAGTATTGATATCAGGGTTAAACGAAAATACAGCAGGTAAAATGAGTAAACCGGCGATGAAAGCCACAGCGGTGTCTAACAAAGCCACCATCTTCGCAGAGCCTGGCACATCGGTTTTTTTATCTAGATAAGAACCATAGGTGATCATGATCCCCATACCCAATGATAGTGAAAAGAATGCTTGGGATAAGGCACCATTTACCACCGAAGCGTTGATTTTACTGAAATCAGGTATCACATAATACTTTACACCTTCAAACGCATTATCCAAAGTCAGTACAAAAACAACTAAAGCGACTAACATAATTAGCAAGGTCGGCATCATAAATTTAGCAGCTTTTTCAATCCCTTGTTTCACTCCACCTTGCAGGATCAAGTAAATAATAGCTAAGACTCCAACCATGTAATAAAACAAGTCATAGTCATTTACAAAAGAGCCGAAAGTGTCAGGGTCAGCAAGCATATCTAGGTTTCCAGTTACAGAATGAAACAAGTAACCGAATATCCAAACAGTGATGACTAAATAAAAAACTGCAATCATGAAGGGAGTAATAATAGAAAGCCAACCCGCTACTTTCCAGCCTTTGTGCCCACCTGTCATAGAAGAGTAAGCCCCAAGTGGGTCTTTACGGCTATGTCTACCCACAGACATTTCTGCTAGCATTACGGGCAGACAAATAAAGGCTACAAAAATCGCGTAGATCAACAAAAATGCGCCGCCGCCATTTTTAGTAGCAGCAACAGGGAAACCCACTAAATTACCAATACCTACAGCCGATCCAGCTGCAGCCAAAATAAAACCTAAACGTGAACCGAACTGCTCGCGAGGTACGCCCATAACCTATCCCTAATTATTTTTATAATTTGAATAGATATTACCAGCAGTATTTCAGAAAGTCTTTTTTGTTAACAATACAACTGCTACAAAATTCAGAATAAATGTTTACAACGAATTACCACGGGATAGCACTGCCTTGCCAATCGATATAATGAGGACCATTTTCTGGAGTTAGGTCGGGAATGATTTGTAGTAACTGCGTAACTGTAAATTCCGTGGAAAATAATTTTCCTGAAGGCACCTTTGACTGAAACGGTTTAGACAACTCAGTTTCAACTGTACCCGGATGGTAGCTGACTAGTGTGATATTTTTAGCTCGTCTTTGACATTCTATTTGTGCGCATTTTATCAACATATTCAGTGCCGACTTACTGGCGCGGTAACCATACCAACCGCCTAGAGTGTTGTCACTTATGCTGCCAACTCTGGCACTAAAAAACACTAATTTTGCAGGCTCAGGTCCTTTTAATAATTTTTCTACATTTTTTAACCATATGGCAGGTAGAATTGCATTGGTAGTCAAGTAAAAACTTAATTGCTCTTTTTGAATATCTTCTAAGCGTTTTTCAGGCATGAATTTTGGGCTGTCGTCACCAGTAGCATGGAGTGCACCGATACAGCACACGACCAGACTGAATTGGCCACCCGCTTGCTTAAGCTGTTGACAATACTCTGCCACTAAATCTTCGCTCTCAGAATCAACACTGTAATACTGCACCCCTTCAATGGGTGCTGCAGGTAGATTTCGAGAAACCGCATACACATGTTCGTATTCACCTGATTCATGAAGTTGCTTTACTAGCGTTTTTCCGATACCGCCTGAAGCACCAATTACCAATGCATTACCTTTAAACATCAAATTTCTCACCTTTAGTTTCGCACGGGACACAACGTTTTTTGCCCGTTAAGAGATAAGATAGCTGATGCCGATATTTAGCAAAAATATTGTAGCCAATATCAGCAAACCATCTTATTACTGGCCATCTTAAGGGCGCGTATACCCAACCTTTACCGACCAGTTTCCAAGCCAGATAGGTTACATCTAATCCGCTTATCATACTACCATCGGCCAAATAACCGTGAATACGATCATCCAAGGTCTGCCAGTCTAAATGTGGATAATCTACAGAAAACGAAGGCTCTTGAATATCTACAAATTTGATGTTTTGTTGCTTATCTAGCTGCTTTAATTTATTCATTTCTATAGAGCATAAAGGACAGTAACCATCAAAAAAAATAGTTAAGGAGGGATCATGAGTCATATAATTTGCACAGTTGTTAAGACATAAAGATTTTTACGTTGATAAATACATAGTGGATTACATTTACTAAGACTTATTTTACTTGCTGTGCTTGCTCTTTTAATTAAATGTACTGCTCTAATACTATTTTGATTCTCACTGCCTGCTTCACTGATTACACTATAGTAAATCTAATTTGAGTAATGATGACTAAAATTAACCTCTATTCACAAGCTACAAACAGCTGTCAAAATGACCACTCATACACCCCCAAAACTATTTTTAGACTAACACTAGCAATATTTGAAAAGAGCTTGAGAACAGCTTGAGAAAAGCTCGAAAAATATTTGAAAAAGTTTATTACCAAGCGTTTAAGCGCACCATAGTATGAGTTAGTCGAACCATTGGGCGCTTATAGGGACGTTAAATAACAATGGAGCAAACATTTGATAATGCGCGCGATTTTGAACACACTGAATGTTATTTAAATATACGGCTTTCCAAGGATCATTAATAAGCCACAAAGTGTCGTCTATTATTGCCACCCCCTCAATAGAGGCATTGTCCATGGCTTCATAGTTTTCACATCCTTGAGTACTGTCTTTATCTTTATCTTTATCTTTATCTCCAGCCTTGGTTTCATATTTAGTTTCAATTTTAATTTCAGCAAAAAAATCGATAGCCAAAACGAGTGTTTCTTTTTTACCAGACAGATCTACCACCCACAATGTCTCATCGTTTCTAGCCGCTACCAGTAGAAACTCTCTACCGTCAGGTGTTTGATAATAGTCCATACCATTAATAGGGTGACTACCCGTTTCAAAAATAGGTAATTTTAAGGTAAATTTTGTCACAGTTGCAAATTCATCTGATTCCCAGAACTCATCGTGCATATGTAAAGAAAAAATTCTAGCCTTTTTGCTGCTATCTTTTTCAACTCCCAGATATAAGGTGCGAGCTTGTCCAAATGTAAGAGCCTCAACGCCATCATTAGGAAAGTTACCCATTTGCATATCAGCTGTGAACTGAATAGGCCGAATATGAGTCATCAGTGCTGTATTGTTAATCTGTAATTTGAGCCTAACTAGTAATTTTGGATAGTCTGTTGAGCCTGAGTTCAAGTATTTTTGTTGGCAAGCCTTTGACATAGCTTCGGCGTATGAAGCATCCTCTGTGATCACATAAAACACCTGGTCGTCGTCAGGGTCGACAGTTAACGCTTCTAGATCAGGATTATTGCTTATATAGGCGGCAAAGCAGCTTGTTTGCAACTCTTCAGATAAAATCATTGGAAAATCGGGACCGCTTAGTAACGCATCATCTTTGGAGATGGTTCTAATGCGTAGCCGCTGTGAAGAGTGAGCACTACGATCACTTAAGGTCAATAACCCGTCACGCCATTTAACTAAGCCCGATGGTTGTGGGTCGAGCATCACTTGGCCATTTTGTTCCACTATCCAATGTCCATTAGCCCGCAATTTTTGCTCTACTGGTACCTGTTCAGATCCTTTTCCACAGCTCATTAATATACTGCAAAACCCTATGATAAAAGCAATATTTGTTCTCATATACTCGCTAATACCGGCATAAAACTATTACCATGGTCATAAATCTAATCTCACTGTCATAAAATTATTAACTACACGGTTATACTACCTCACTCAAAATTATGAATGAATATAAAGTTCAAGTACTTGGTCAATATTTATTACTGACACGTATAAATTATTTTTCGTAGCACAAGTAGATTAAAGTATGCTGGTAAAAATGATTTCAATCAAAGCACTCCGTCGATAGGAAAATATGAATAAACCCCCACTAAAAATAGGTCTTTTTTACGGCTCCACAACTTGTTACACCGAAATGGCTGCCGAAAAAATTCAAGCTAAGATAAACCAATTAGCGGGTGATACCTGCGTAGAATTATTCAACATTAAAGATGTACCACTGATCGAGACACAAGGTTTTGACACTCTAATTTTTGGTATTTCTACCTGGGATTTTGGTGAGTTACAAGAGGATTGGGAATCAACGTGGCAAAACATATCAAAGCTCAACTTAACTGACAAAACAGTCGCTATTTTTGGATTAGGCGATCAGCTAGGTTATGCAGAGTGGTTCCAAGATGCAGTAGGTATGTTACATGATGAGTTACTGGTATTAGGCTGCGATCTTATTGGTTACTGGCCAAATCAAGGATATGAGTTCATTGCATCAAAAGCGCTCACAGAAGATAAAAGTTTTTTTGTCGGTTTGAGCCTAGATGATGAGAATCAGTATGATTTAACTGATGAACGTATCAGCGATTGGTGTGAACAATTAGTAGCTGAAATAAATACTTTGTAGTCTTCACTGTGCAAACGTCAAACTCGCGTATTCACAAACCTTATTATCGTAATGGCCCCTCTCACCGAGATGGTGCAAACGTTAGTTTTCAGGATATTGTCAAAATTTTTGGCTTCCGAACTGTCACTGTTGGAAAATGGGTTACAGCTGAAGAACAACAAATTGCAGCTAATCTGTTTTTCGATGCGCTGTGCGATTTGATGGATATTTTACAGGTACCGGAAGCAGTTATTTCTCTTAACGGAAGTTTGTCCTTAGCTTTTGGTAGCGGTGGAAGAAGACATAGTAGTGCTCACTATGAGTCAAATACTAAAAAGTTAGCGTTAGCAAAAAACGCGGGCGGCGGCGCACTAGCCCACGAGTGGTTTCATGCATTTGATCATTATATATGTGACAAATTATTTGTTCAGGCATCCCATGAACAATTTGCTTCTCAGTGTTGGTTGCAACACGAACCACAAATATCACACTCACTAAATATCAAACTCAGTCAATGTTTCAAGAGCATTTTTTTAAGTGCAGATAAAAGCCAGCTTAACGAGTACGTGAAGCGTAGCGCTCAGGCAGATAAGTTACTAAAAACATTTTATTATGCACGTCCACAAGAATTAGGGGCTCGAGCTTTTGAAGCCTGTATTGAGGACCACATTATTAAAAATGCGTTTCTAGTGCAAGGAACCAAACAAAGCTCGGAAGCCAAAATGGGAATTTACCCCACAGGTGGGCTCAGAGCAGCCATATCTACAAACCTACTGGATTATTTCCAGTATTTAGGCAAAGCAATAAAGAGGCAAGCCCAAAAGGTGTAATCCTATTTATGCTTCGGTAGGTGAGGTTGTTGCAGGTCTAAAATATTGTGTTGCAATATATTTTTGTTCGGAATTAAAGTGAGTAGTCTCTAATTTTTTAAACCATTGTTGTTCAATGACTGTAGCTGAATTAGGCTTCTCAAAAAAGTAGCCTTGAAGTTCGTTAACGTTTAACTGCTTACATAAGTCCCACTGATATTGATTTTCAACGCCCTCAGCTACAATGTGCAGTTCAATAATACCAACCATGGCGGCAATACCTTTGACTATATTGACTCGTTTTATGTCGGCATCTGAAGAAGGCAACAGCGACTTATCTAATTTTACGATATTGATAGGAAAATTAATTAAATGGGACAAAGAAGAAAACCCAGTTCCAAAGTCATCTAAGGCTAACTTACAGCCTAGCTCACAAAGGTGGTTGATGTGCCTAGTGTTGTTTTCGTCTTGCACCATAAGTGCAGTTTCAGTGAATTCTAGTACTAAGAACTTTGCGGCTACTTGATATTTTTTTAAGGTAGATTCGACAAAAGATGCAAAGTAAGGACAACCTAGTTGTACCACTGATACATTGACTGCCATAGTTAGTGTATCGTCAAATTTTTGATGCCAAGTAGATAATTGACTGATAGCCGTTTCTAACACCCACTCTCCCAACTGGTTGATCTGGTGAGACAGTTCAGCGATGGGTATAAATTCATCAGGGACACTTTGTAATGGGCAGTTAGGCCATCTAATAAGAGCTTCGACACCCACAATTTTAGCAGTAACAGCTTCTATGACAGGCTGATAATGTAATTCAAAATCTTGCTCGGCTATTGCTTCTTTTAATGAAGTCTCGATGAGATAGCTGCGAGAGAAATGCTCTTGCATAGCGGCTTCAAAATAGCATAACTGACCTTGGCCTTGTTTCTTTGCGCGGTATACAGCGATATCAGCATATTTTGTTAATGCTTCTGCTGAGTCTGCATCTTGTGGATACAATGAGATCCCAACGCTGACACTGCTTTGTAACTTGTGACCGTTTATATTAATTGGCATCCTCAGTGATTCAATTATTCGCTGGGTGATAGTAGTGGCTTCATTTCCTAATTTTAACCCTGTCATAATAATGGAAAACTCATCACCTCCAAGTCTCGCAAATAATTCGTTTCCACGCAGACATCCCGAAATACGACTCGCCACACTTTGTAACAACTTGTCACCCGTTTCATGACCATAGGTATCATTGATGTTTTTAAAATTGTCGACATCTAAAATAAGTAAAGCCATTTTATCTGTTGAAAGCTGACTATTAGCGATTGATACTTTTAATGCTTTTTCAAAATAATACCGATTAGATAATCCAGTTAGTTTGTCGTTCTCAGCGAGCTCTTGCACTTGTAGAAGGCTATCATGAAGCTTTCGTTCAAGCTCAAAACGTTTTTTAGCTTGAACGAATGCACGTCTCAACTTCTCAGCAGTAATCGCTTTTTTTGTAATAAAGTCTTGCGCACCCGCTTGTAAGCATTCGAGTGCTAGATTTTCATCATCTGAGTTGCTAACCATGACAATAGCAGTACTACCAAGATTAGGTTTGCTACGAAGTTCAACTACTAGCTCAATGCCATTTTTATCTGGTAGATAATAATCAACGATTAATACGTCATAATGATTTTTATTTGCTGCTTCAAATCCCTGTTCAAAAGATTTAACTTCAACAATCTGCTTAATACTGGCGTTACCACGCAAAGCCCGCTTCAGAACTTCTCTGTCTACAGCATCATCATCTACAATGAGTACTTTCACCCAACTGTCCTTAGTTTGGGGCCGAACGGCCACTCAATAATAAAGGTTGAACCAGATTGTCCATCTGATTCAAGAGTGATATTAGCCGCGTAAATACTGAGGATTTTTTCTACTATCGCTAATCCCATACCGCTGCCTTCGACATCATCTCTAGACTTTAAAGTTTTAAATTTTTTGAATATTTTTTTATGATCTCGTGGGTGAATACTTGGGCCATCATCACGTACTTTAATCTGATAAGCGTGCAGTAGTTTTTTACATTTAATACTAATTTTTCCAGTATCTGTGACGTGGTGTTTCACCGCGTTAGATATCAATTGTGTTAACACCGATATAAAGCTTTGTTTCGGCAACACTAAATCACAGCCGGCAATGTCTAATTGAAATTTATCAGTGTTTATTTGTTCAACACAAAACATGACTGCTTGTTTAAAATCAATAAACTCATGTTCTTCAGTTTTACTACCTATTAGTGAATACAGCGATAAATCACTGATAAGCAACTTAGCTCGTCTAGCACGACTTTTTATCAAATCTAGATGATTCAAGTTTTCTTCACTGATTTGTGGACCTAAATCTTCAACTAACCAGTCGGTTAGATGGTCGATGGCGTTTAATGGCGCCTTAATATCGTGTGAGGCCAAATGGATAAATTCGTTTAAGTCGTTTTTGACTAGGGCAAGTTCAGCATTTAACTTGTCTATCTTTGACACATCAGATTGTATATTTTTTTGGTCAGTAGAATGATAGATAACTAGCTCCTTTCGGAATGTCTGAAAATCAATCCAAGTCTCAAAAGTGAATGTTGAAACATAGATATAGTTTAATACTTTTATAATCTTACATATGTATACACCTATCAAAGAGCTTTGCCATCACAATATAGTCAAAACTATACTAAAGTATTAGATCTCTTTTTATCCCAAATAAGCACTTAAAATAAGCACTTAATGATAAATCATATTTTTATTTTATACGTTTCACTTAGAGCTTAATGTACAGAGAATACTGGTTTCCAGCCTGCTCCAGACAAAAAATTATAAAAACCTACTGGATTATTATTATCATTTGGGGCAGGCTATATGTAATAGTTAAGCATTAAGCATGTAAATTAAGAGTATAAAGTTAATGTTATGTTAATTAATAGATGCTCTGAGTCTCAACCGCCTTTATACTAGGCAGTCTCGTTTTAACCTAATTGGCGATTTATACCGATGAAAAGAAAAAAGCATGGCAGTTCTGATGATGACGCCTCAATTGATATGACTCCCATGTTGGACATAGTGTTCATCATGCTCATCTTCTTTATTGTGACCACTTCTTTCGTAAAAGAAAAAGGTTTGGAAGTTAATCGTCCTAAAGATTCTAAGACTCCTCCTCCACCAACTAATGTGAAGTCCTTGTCTATTCGAGTGAATGAAGACGGTACTATTGTAGTTAATGGTCGTGAAGTCGATATACGCCGCGTTGAAGCGAATATTCAAAGCTTCTTAGCCGAAAATAATCAAGATTCTGCGGCCGTTCAAGCCCATCCCAAAGCCAAACACGGTGATGTGACTGAAGTTATCAACGAAGTGAAAAGAGCTGGCATTTCGAATGTAGCGGTATTGGTTGGTAAATAAAATTTAATTTTGGAATTAAATCTAATTGTAACGCCGCTATCTATTAAACAGCGGCGTTTTTTTAGCTAACAGTTTAGTGTCTAAAATTTTACTCTAAATCTAACGGCTCTGGCGACAGGATGACACCTGTACTGTCAGCATACAGGTGGTCTTCTGGTAGAAACGTGACTCCACCAAAATTAACCGCCACATCTATCTCACCTGTTTCTTGATCCTCTGCGCTAACGGGAATCGAAGCAATGGCGTGAATGCCAATATTGATATCCTCCAGCTCGTCTACTTCACGCACACTGCCGTAACATACAATCCCTTCCCAGCCATTATCGAATGCCAACTGGGCTGCACTAGAATCGATTAGCGCTCTGCGCATAGAGCCACCACCATCGATCAGGAGGACTTTACCTAACCCAGGTTGTTTTAATACTTTTAGAACCAGCCCCTTATCTTCAAAACATTTTATAGTCGTAATTTCACCACCATAAGAGGCCCGCCCTCCAAAACTGACAAACATGGGTTCAACCACGTCAACACTATTGGCAAAAACATCACAAAGAATAGAAGTATTGTAATCCATGCTTGTTCCAAATCTAGCTGAATAAAGTTTGAGTATACTGTTAGTACGCAGCAAATCCAGCGTAAAGCAATTTTTGAGGTCGTTCAGCGCTGTCATTAAGATTTAACACTGTCATTAAGGCTTAGCAAAAGTGTCATATGGTTTTCATACTTAATGTGTATAGTTGTTTTAATCGACAAGAGTGCGGGCTTTAGCAATGAAATCCTTAGTACAACATGACGAAGCATTGTTCCATTGGGTATTTAATTTTACCACTAATAGAAACTGTCATTGGATAAAGTGGCTATCTAAAACGGGTGACGGTCAACTTTACCTTATACTTGGCCTAACGCTCTGGTGGCTAGAGCCCAATCATGGCGGATTATTTTTATATTCAGGGTTACTAGCTTATATGTTAGAAATTCCTGTCTATATTTTATTGAAAAAAAGTTTTAAACGTGAACGACCCTGCTATCGTATTAGCGATCTTAGTGCTCACATAGTGCCGTCTGATAAATTTAGTTTACCCTCCGGGCACACCGCAGCAGCATTTCTGGTGGCATCTTTGATTGCTCATTTTTACCCCCCACTAGGGATCGTTGCATATGTATGGGCGAGCTGTATAGGTTGCTCCAGAGTTCTTTTAGGTGTCCACTATCCTAGCGATATATTTGCAGGTACATTATTAGGATTGGGTATATCTACAATTAGTTTGTTAATACTTTAAAACCTATCATGTTAGTGCTTGATATTTCTGTCAGTTTATACGAGCTTCAGTTTAAGTCATTATTAAGAACTAACTATAAAGTGGTACTCTAAAAACAATTTAATTTTAATTGGACTCCAATACTTATATTTTGTTTAGTTACAAATATCTTCAAACCTTTCCAACAGCATAATTAACGTTACGTTGCGTGAGCAAACCGAAGATTGATTAGAATATCATTTTTTTAATTGGTTATTTCATATTGCATAAAATAACCAATTTAAGCTTAGCACCTCTTGTTTTTATTCTAGGTAGTGACATTATTGCGACCTAAACATTAATGGGGTGGTTATGATGCTAAACAGAACAAAATTGAGTGTAATTGGCTTAGCTTTATTGGCGGTATTAATACTCACTGCCTGCGGTCAAAAACGTGCTTTATATTTGCCTGAAAAGCCTAGCGCAAACACTGCCACACCGGACTCAAAAGTATCAACGCAGTCCGCCGAAGAAGGAAAAAATTGATATGGACTACTTTATTTATAAAGAGCAACAACTGTTTGCTGAAAACGTGGCACTTGAAACCGTTGCTCAAACATACGGTACGCCATGTTATGTATACTCAAAAGCCACAATTGAAAGGCACTGGCATGCATTTGACCTAGCGGCAGGCAAGCAACCACATTTAATCTGTTACGCAGTTAAAGCTAACTCCAACTTGGCAGTATTAAATGTAATGGCCAAACTAGGGTCTGGCTTTGATATTGTCTCTGGTGGTGAACTCACCCGTGTACTTAAAGCAGGTGGAGATCCCAGTAAAGTGGTGTTTTCTGGAGTGGGCAAAACGCATGCTGAAATTGCCTTGGCCTTAGAGCATGATATTAAATGTTTTAATGTTGAATCACGCAGCGAATTGGCCCGTATCAATGAAGTCGCTACACAAACAGGCAAAAAAGCGCCTATTTCGATCCGAGTCAATCCTGATGTAGATGCCAAGACTCATCCATACATTTCTACAGGTCTCAAAGACAACAAGTTTGGAGTAGAACGTCAGCAAGCAGTTGAAATTTACCAATATGCACATAGCCTGCCCTTTTTAAATGTTGTCGGTATTGATTGCCATATTGGTTCTCAGATTACTGAATTAACACCTTTTGTCGATGCCTTGAATATATTGCTTAGCTTGATAGATGAATTAGCTGAACATGATATTCATATACAGCATCTTGATGTAGGTGGTGGATTAGGTGTAACTTATAACGATGAAAAACCACCTCACCCCGATCAGTACACGCAGGCCATCACTGAACGTTTACAGGGCCGTGAAAAGCTATTACTCATCTTTGAACCTGGCCGTGCAATCATGGCTAATGCAGGAGTGTTATTGACTAAAGTTGAGTTCTTAAAACAAGGCGCAGAGAAGAATTTTGCGATTGTTGACGCGGCTATGAATGATCTTATCCGTCCCGCACTTTACTCCGCTTGGCAAAATATCATTCCTGTAAACGCCAAACTTGAAAGAGTCAAAGCTGTATATGATGTAGTAGGACCTGTTTGTGAAACTGGCGATTTTCTTGGAAAAGACCGCGAATTGAGTATCGCACCCGATGATTATCTTGCAGTACGCAGTGCAGGTGCATATGGTTTCGTTATGGCGTCTAACTACAATAGTCGATGCAAAGCCGCAGAAGTGCTAATTGATGGCGACGACATGCACTTAGTCAGAGAACGCGAAAAAATAGCGCAGTTGTTCGAAGGTGAACACATACCAGCATAAATATTTATTTATTCCTAGTATCAGCTATTTGATAAACATTGTGACTATTTAAGCCGTATCTAATTAAAGACATAGTCAGTCTTTCGCTGAAATGATATAACTAATTCAATCTCCAATGCGTGTTGATTTATGCGTGTTGACAATATTTTAGCTAAGTAGTCACAATGCAAGTTCAGTTTTCAAAAATGCATGGTTTGGGAAATGATTTTGTTGTTATCGATAACGTAACGCAAAACGTATTTTTTTCTAAAGAGAAAATCCAACAACTCTCAGATAGAAATTTTGGTATAGGATTCGACCAGCTTTTAATGGTCGAGCCTCCCTATGATCCAGAACAAGATTTTCACTACAGAATATTCAATGCCGATGGCTCTGAGGTCTCTCAGTGTGGAAATGGCGCACGTTGTTTTGCCCGCTTTGTAAAAATGAAAGGCTTGACCAATCGTAACAAAATTGTAGTGAGCACTAAAGCAGGTCGCATGGTGCTGTATCTTGAAAAAGATGGGCAAGTGACAGTCAATATGGGTGTTCCCGAATTTGAGCCCAACTTAGTACCAATCAAAGCAAATAAACGTGAAAAAGTGTACATATTGAGAGCGCAAGAGCAGACTTTCTTTTGTGGTGCGGTTTCTATGGGTAATCCGCATTGTGTATTGTTAGTTGACGATGTAGAAACTGCAGAAGTCGGAACTATGGGACCCTTGCTTGAGAAACATGAACGTTTTATCGAAGGCGCAAACGTTGGTTTTATGCAGATTATTAATCATAGCCATATCAAACTGCGAGTTTTTGAAAGAGGGGTCGGTGAAACATTAGCTTGTGGTAGTGGCGCGTGTGCAGCGGTGGCTGTGGGTCAATTACAAAATAGATTAAGTAAAGACGTAAGGGTAGATTTGCGAGGTGGTAGTTTAAAAATACGTTGGCAGGGTAACGACAATGTATTAAAAATGACAGGGGCAGCCGAGCATATTTTTGATGGATACATTAACCTTTGAGTGAAGAGTGGCAAGATAAAACGGATACAGCGACTGTACATACAGCTGAAGAGCCAGTTAGCGCTGAACAGGTCGCTGCTTATTTACTTAACAATCCAGATTTTTTCGTTCAGTTTCCAGAAATCGTTGAAAAGACTCGTATTCCCCATTCACGTAAAGGCAGCGTGTCTTTGGTAGAGCTACAAAGCGAACAGCTACGCGAAAAAGTTAAAGATTTAAGTGATAAGTTGGAGCAATTCATTGTTGTTGCTAAAAAGAATGAAGCTATTTATTGCATCTATGCAGATTTAAATTTACGTATTTTAAAATGTACTCGTTTTGATGACCTCATCTTTATTTTGGAAGATGTCATTCAAAAAAACCTACAGTTAGCATCCGTTACTTTAAAACCTTTCAAAGGCACTCATGCCTTACCTGAAATACAGCAACGCTTATTTATAGAGAAACGTTTTAAAACACAGTCATTTTTCTTTGGCCGTTTAAGCGAGCACGAACGCAAATTGTTATTTACTGAGCAAGAAGCTAACTCAGTTGCTCTATTGCTCATAGGCGAGCTGGGTGGATCTGGAATTCTAGCAATAGGTAGCAAAGATCCAGGACACTTTAATCCGAGTATGGATGCTTTATTGATCACGCAACTACAGCAATTTTTAGGTGCTTTATTACCTAAAATGCTGACTTAGTGAGTAAAGAGGTGCAAAAGCCAGATTCAAGCACTTACTTAGATACTTGCTTAGATACTTGGCTAAAGAAATATTTTGCGTATTTGAAGTATGAAAAAAATCTAGCGAGTAATTCAATAGATAATTATCAGCGGCAGCTAACGGTATCCTTCAAGCATCTTGACATAGCAGTCTGGTCATCATTTGCCACATCAGATATACGCAGTATTTTAAACGAGGCGCGTAAAAGTGGCCTTGGTTCTCGCTCAATTGCTTTACGCTTATCATCTATCCGAAGTTTTTGTGCTTTTTTAGTTCAACAAGGTCAGCTAGCACAAAATCCAGCCTCAGCAGTTCAAGCACCTAAACAAGCCAAACCACTACCAAAACAGTTGAATGTTGATGAGATGCATCAGCTACTGGATATCAAAGAAGATGCTCTTCTGGCTATACGAGATAAAGCTATGATGGAAGTTATGTATAGTTGTGGCTTGCGCTTATCGGAATTGGCTAACCTTAGTATTAACAGTATTCAACCTGACAGGCAGCTGAGAGTCATAGGTAAAGGTAATAAAGAGCGTTTATTACCAATTGGTACAGTGGCTTTGAAAGCGTTAACTGCTTGGTTAAAATTGAGACCAAAATTAGCATCTAGTGAAGAAACCGCATTGTTTGTTAGCATGCGTAGAAATAGGATCAGCACTAGGCAAATAGCAAAACGAATGAAGTTGTGGGCTATTCGACAAAACCTGCAGCAATCAGTTAATCCACACAAACTGCGACACAGCTTTGCAACACATGTATTGGAATCAAGCTCAGATTTAAGAGGAGTACAAGAGTTATTAGGACATGCTAATTTGTCTACAACCCAAGTATATACTCACCTGAACTTTCAACACTTGGCTCACGTGTACGATAATGCTCACCCTAGAGCCAGAAAATCCAAACGCAGTTAAAATTTAAAAAGAATATATACTCTCACATGATTTTTTATAAAAAGCTTAAACCTATCCACGCAATCACTTTTGATTTAGACGACACCTTATACGAGAACACAAGTGTGATTGTTAAGGCAGAACACTCCTTAATTGAATTTATGCACCACCATTATCCTGTCACTAAGAGTGTTAATAAAGACTTTTGGCGCGCCCAACAAAAAGCACAGTTTTTAGCTAATCCATTATTAAAAAACGATATGGGTAAATTAAGACAACTTTCACTTGAGTCTGGTTTTGCGGCGTTAGGCTTATCGGGTGACGAATTAAGTGCAGCAATTGAGCAGTGTTTCGAGCATTTCTATTTCCAGCGAAGCAATTTCTGTTTGCACCAAAGTATTCACTCTTTGATGAAGGCGTTATCAGATAAATTACCTTTAGTAGCCATCACCAATGGCAACGTTAACCTACAGCAGATTGGACTTGATGGGTACTTTAGTGCCTGCTTTAAAGCGAGTACTGAATTACCAATGAAGCCTAATAAAGCTATGTTTGCTGCAGCACAAGTTTACCTAGATATTCCTTCAGAGAATATTTTGCATGTAGGTGATAATTTACAAACAGACATCTATGGTGCGCTAAAGGCTGGCTATCAAACAGCTTGGTATGCTGAGGATAGAAAGATGAATATACGTACTGAAAAAACGCAGGTTTTACCCCATGTTCAACTAAGCCAATTGACTCAGTTGTTAGCCCTTATTTAAACCTACTGCGGTCATTTAAATAGAAAATAACTCTTAATCTTTTAATATATTTTGTTGCATCGTCTCACAGGGTTTTTGACAGGTAGGTCTGCCCACAATCTTGGCAGGAATGCCGGCCACCGTTACATGGGCTGGCACATCACTGAGTACCACACTGCCCGCTCCTACTTTTGCGCCTTCACCAATAACAATATTACCTAAAATTTTAGCACCCGCGCCTATCATGACTCCTTCACGCACTTTAGGATGACGATCACCTGCTTCATTGCCCGTTCCACCCAGTGTCACAGATTGCATAATAGACACGTTATTCTCAATCACCGCCGTTTCACCTACGACAACTCCAGTTGCATGATCGAACATCACACCTTGGCCTATTGTTGCCGCAGGATGGATATCTACTGAAAAAACCTCTGAATTTCGGCTTTGAATAAACAAAGCTAAGTCTTTACGTCCAGCTATCCACAGTTGATTGGCTAATCGATGTACTTGAATAGCTTGAAAGCCCTTAAAGTTTAATAGCACAGTTAAAAAAGAATGGACTGCAGGATCGCGGTTAAACACCGCTTGAATATCACAAATTCCAGCCTCTACAATTTTGGGGTGCAGCAGATAACTTTGTTCAAACATGGCTCTTAGGGATAAAGAGCCCATCACATTATCAGCTAATTTATTTGATAAAATGAAACTTAAAGTAGTTTCAAAGTTATGATGGGCCAATATGCAAGTGTGAACATAACTTGATAAAAGAGGCTCCTTATTCACAAGCTGCTCTGCTTCTACTTTAAGTTGCAACCAAAATTCAATGCTCATTTACTTTCCTAATATCTAGACTTAAACCAAACCTGTTAGACCATATTGGGTTAAGTTTAGTGTATTTAAATACAGTGTTACTGATATACTAAAAATAGTTTTTACTAATATATTTTCAGTGTAATGGACGTATCTCGACTTCTTGACCAGTTAAACGACAAACAACGTGATGCGGTAGCCGCTCCTGCATCCGACATGCTTATTTTAGCTGGCGCGGGTAGTGGTAAAACGCGAGTTTTGGTGCATCGAATTGCATGGTTAATGGAAGTTGAAGGTATTGCACCATACGGTATCTTAGCAGTAACTTTTACCAATAAAGCGGCCAAAGAAATGCGCGGCCGTATAGAGCAATTACAAGGGAACGCATTAAATAGCATGTGGATTGGTACTTTTCATGGTATCGCTCATCGCTTACTGCGCACTCATCATGCAGATGTTGGTTTACCTCAAAACTTCACTATTTTAGATTCAGATGATCAATATCGATTGGTTAGGCGTGTACTCAAAAGCCTAAACCTTGATGAAAAGCACTGGGCTCCAAAACATATACAGTGGTACATCAACGGTAATAAAGACGAAGGGCTACGGCCACAGCATATCGAAACACATGGCGATGCAACGCAACAAAAAATGCGAGAAATTTACCAGACGTATCAACAAACATGTGACCGCGCTGGATTAGTCGATTTTGCAGAACTGCTACTTAGAGCGCATGAATTATGGTTAAACAACCCTTCGGTGTTAGAGCACTATCAAAAACGTTTTCGAGCGATTTTAGTAGACGAATTTCAAGACACTAACAATATTCAATATGCTTGGTTACGTATACTGGCTGCCCCTAACAACAATATGATTATTGTTGGTGATGACGACCAATCTATCTATGGCTGGCGTGGCGCCAACGTAGAAAATATTCAACATTTTTTACGAGATTTTGAAGGTGCAAAAACGATTAGGCTTGAACAAAATTACCGCTCCACTGGCAATATATTAAAAGCAGCCAATGCTGTTATCGATAACAATCAAGGCCGATTAGGCAAAAAGCTGTGGACAGAAGACAGCCCAGGCGAGATGATTTCTTTATTCGCAGGATTTAATGAATTAGACGAAGCCCGTTTTAATATTTCAAAAATAAAAGAATGGCAAGAAAACGGTAATGCGCTGTCTAACTGTGCAATATTGTATCGTAATAACGCTCAGTCACGTGTCTTAGAAGAAGCGTTGTTACAAGAGTCTATCGCGTACCGTATATATGGCGGCCTACGATTTTTTGAACGTCAAGAAATTCGTGATGCACTAAGTTATTTACGTTTAATTAATCAAACCATAGATGATGCTGCATTTGAGCGAATTGTAAATACGCCTACTAGGGGGCTTGGTAATAAAACACTTGGACAAATTCGCGAGCTGGCCCGTGATTCAGAATTATCTATGTGGGATGCCAGTATGCGAATACTCGCTGAAAATCGTTTGACTGGCAGGGCTTCTAATGCCCTTGTTTCTTTTACTAAGCTAATCACTCAACTCACACAAGACGTCGTTGGCTTACCTTTGGAACAGCAGGCTGATCATGTGATCAAACACTCCGGCTTATTTGCTATGTACAAAGCAGAAAAAGGCGAAAAAGCCCAATCTAGAATTGAAAACTTAGAAGAGTTAGTCACTGCATGTAAACAGTTTGTAGTGCCAGAAGAAGCAGATAACATGACGCCTATGTCTGCTTTTTTAGCACACGCGTCTCTAGAAGCTGGAGACAATCAAGCTGATAAACATCAAGATGCCGTTCAGATGATGACCATCCACACTGCAAAGGGCTTGGAGTTCCCATTAGTCTTTCTGGTCGGTGTGGAAGAAGGTATGTTTCCAAGTCAGATGAGTAATGAAGAACCTGGTAAAATAGAAGAAGAACGCCGTCTTTGCTATGTAGGCATGACTCGAGCAATGCAAAAATTATATATCACTTACGCTGAAAACAGGCGGGTGTACGGTCAAGACAAGTATCATACCCCTTCACGTTTTATCAAAGAGATCCCAACCGACTGTATACAAGAAGTACGTTTGCGAACCACCATAACTCGACCAGTACATAATCGGTTCACGCCAGTTACAGGTCATACCGCTTTTGAAGCAACAGGTTTCAAATTAGGGGAAAGAGTGTCGCATCCTAAATTTGCCGAAGGCACAGTGTTAAATTATGAGGGCAGTGGCGAACATGCAAGAGTACAAATTAATTTTGATGAGCTGGGGAGTAAATGGTTAGTTATGTCATTTGCAAAACTAACTAAGCTCTAGTTCTCTTAGAGTAAGCAATAGGCTGCTCTAAAAAATGAAATTTTTATTATCAAATACTAATTTGTGCGGTGTCACTTTTGACTGGCTAAAGATAGTAAATTCGGCATAAACATGATGCATCATGCGTGAGTTCATGACTAATACTCAACTCAAATTAATTGAGTTTAACTAGAGGCGACTAAGGATAAATAAGGTTTAACTAAGGGTAACTACACTGGTGACACTGCTGGTTTAGTGTCTGTAAGACACGCTATTTTTAGTTTAATTTTAAAAAAACACCTTAGCGTGCTGCCCCACATTAATTTATTAAACTCATCAAGTTATAAAGTGGGCAATTTTATAATTGATTTTTCTTAGCCACTATATTGATAGCCACTATATTGACAGTTGCTAGCCTCGATGAGCTAACCAGAACCACTATTTTTAATAAGAACCAGAAATCGTGTTCCTAAAGAAAACGCTCAGACTTACGATTACTTGGCGGCTCTCATCACCAGCTCATCACCAGCTCATCACCAGCATATTTAAACATCATGATTCATCACATCACTACTAAGGCTCTTAACACGCCACAATGTTTAGAGCCTTTGCGCAGCTATTTAGAGATTGAGTGGATGATGATTAAACTGTGCTTTGCAAACGGCAATACCCAACATTGAAATTGCTTATCTTAAACTACTAGTTTTAAATCATTTGCCTTAAGTTGTTGACCTTAAGTTATTCACCTCAAATTATTAATCTTAAATAACTCGTTTAGACTTGTGGTATACCCTCAACGAATCATAAACATAGATCAATAAACCTGACCAAACACATATGAAGGTAATGACTCTTGTAGTATCCAATGGTTCTTGATAGTGCATCACGGCTAGTAGAAACATCAGACTTGGTCCAACATACTGGAAGAACCCTAAAGTGGTATAACGGATACGTCTAGCTGCAGCGGTAAAACATAACAATGGGGCGGTAGTCACTACACCTGCTAATAGCAGCGTTATATTTAAATCAACGCTATTAGCCAACATGTTGCCGCTCGATGTATCCATGATGAGCCAATACAGCAAAGCAAAAGGCAACATGATACAACTTTCAATCAATAAACCAGGCATAGAGTCCACAGTCACTTTTTTACGTAATAATCCGTAGATACTAAAACTTGTTGCTAACACTAAAGCAATCCACGGGAGCTGACCGTACGAAAAAATCAAAAAAGCGACACCTGCTAATGCTACGAACACCGCTAATAACTGTAACCTAGTTAGACTTTCTTGTAGAAAAAAACGCGCTAGCAATACGTTGAATAAGGGATTAATGAAATACCCTAAACTGGCATCAAGCATTTTGTCGTTGTTCACAGCCCAGATAAATACTAGCCAGTTCACCGCTAACAATAAGCCACTTATTGCTAAGGTTGCGATAATTTTTGGATCGCGTATTGCCTTGAACACTTGACTAAATTTTTTTCGAATTAGAAGCAGTAAACACAACACTAATACAGACCAAACTATACGATGCATAACAATTTCTAGGGCAGGTACGTTGCTTAATAACTTAAAATACATGGGCGCAATGCCCCACATCGAATAAGCAGCTAGTGCAAAAATAACACCTGCTTTTACTGGTTTATCGTTCAACTATTTGACCTAGCTTTAACAGAGCTTAATATGCTGTGGAGTGTGATGTAAGCCTTTTGCAAATGCAATCTAAAACCTAATTGAGGTAAAGCAAACTCATCAACAAAAGCTAGGAGCTGTTTTAGCTATTGTGACTGAACTGCATTAGTTTTGAATACCTCACCGTACATATTAGATACTCTCAACTTATTTTTGTGTTCAACTTCGAGTAACTATCAGATAGCGATTTAATAGCTGTCAAATAATACCAACGCCACACTGATTTCATTTTATCAAACTTCATCAAACTTGGGCTCAAGCCAAACTGGGTCTGCAATACGATTACAAGAAGAGGCTAACTACAAGATTAGCTATGTTCTGCCCATCTTTTAACTCCCATAATCTCTTTAAAAAATTGTATTCTTATGTCCAGACTTTCTATTAACAAAACATTTTTTATTGCAAGTAAGTGATTAAACAACATAGGTTGCTGTCCCTGTTGCTATGTGTAATTGGTCTTGATTATGTGGCTCCATTCCACACACAGCTATTTTGTTTCCTCGTCTTATGACTTGTGCCGTTGCCACAAATTCATCTCCTTTTCCAGGACGTAAATAGTCAGCTTTCATATCTAACGTCCGGCCATTAGGTAGTTTTTGATAAAATACTTTTATCAAATATTCATCAGTCAACCCATTAATGCCATACATTAACGCCGCCAAGCTGCCTACAGTATCGAGTATTGCGGCAGTTACTCCTCCGTGCAAAATTTTATGTACTGGGTTACCCATCAACTTATCATCCCAAATAAGCTTAATTTCTACGCCTTCAGAATGTATGTGGCTTACAGTAAAACTATTAGGCGACAATTAGCTTGGCCGGGTCGCGACAATTAGGTTGACCGGTTTTGGTACACTTCAGATATATCAAATTTAATAGAGAAAAATATGTCTGGAAAACCCATAACCAAGCAACAGGTTAATTTATATATGTCTTATCGTAAGGATCATAAACAAGTAGCAGCCGCGGCTAAGTCAGGTATGTCCGAGCGTACAGCTCGGCGCATCGAATC
>Ga0222645_100116_pt1 | contig 48171 bp, 47 predicted proteins | sample AntAcemetagen292_FD_179881 | JGI IMG/M metagenome (GOLD analysis project Ga0222645, IMG submission 179881) | Saline water microbial communities from Ace Lake, Antarctica - #292 | ecosystem: Environmental > Aquatic > Non-marine Saline and Alkaline > Saline | place: Antarctica: Ace Lake | collected...
TCTCCCGACGCGAGCGAGGGGGGCGCGCGCCGTGCAACCTGCGCACCCGCCAGTGGCTGGGGGTGGCACGAGCAATGGGGCGCACGGAGGCTTGGACGGGCTGACACTTTCGGCCAGGGTTCACCGCGTTCAGGTCGCGTACAGGTCACGAAAATCGACGAGAGCAGCTTCCTTGGTGGAGACATCGGTAGTAGACATCGTTTAAAAACGCCAGGACTTGTCAGAGACCCTTGATACTGTGACGTTTCGGAGTATGGCGCGCGTGAAGTCGCGCGGGTGAGACCTGACAGCTGAGATGGCGAGATTCAGATTTTAGGATTATAACATTGTGAATCACATTCCGTCATCATCCGCGGACGCTTTCGCCGATGTCGGGACCCAGGTTCGCGTCATCCCCGTGGGTCCGCACTTGGTTCGCCACGTCGGCGGCACCTTGCCCAGTTTCGGCCGCGCCGTGGCGGTAGTGATGTACAATTTGTGCGCCGCTTCCTTCGCCTCGGACGACGCTTTTTTCGCATCCGCGCCCGCTTTTTCCGTCGGAATCGAAACCCCGTACGTCCGTTCCCACGTCTGTTTCACCCGGGCCTCGGATTTGATCTGCTCGTTCCAGAAACCCATCTCTCCGGTAGCACCGTAAATCCACGACATCGCGAAGGCGGTCGGGGACGAGGGGGGGAACGCGCCGAGAAGTGATGAGACCCAGTACCCGGCGGGGGGAATGAGATTTTCACGATTCCGGTTTTGGAACGAAAAAGTTTGCCAAAAAAACGTAAAAGGCTTTCCATGTTGTTGGCTTGGTCGTGCGTTGCCTATGTCACTCGGCGGCGCGCGATGTCGTTGTCCACGCGCGCGGCGCTTGTGCTCGGGTGCGTCCTCGCGGCGTGCGTCTACCCCGCGGCGTTCGCCCTTGAAGCCAACGACGACAACCCGCTGGCGGTTACGAGCGCCACCACAACCGATGGAAGAGTGTGCGCCGTCGGGCCGTACGGCTGGTTCTGCGACCCCCCCGCGGTGGAGTACGACAGTACGTACTACACGCAGCGCCCTGTGGTTGGTTTCACGCCCGTTTTCCGAGAAGGCGGCTGGGTCGGGGCGATTCCAACAGCGCTGACCCCGCTTTGCATCGACGAGTGCGTGGAGAACTGCCGACCGCCGTGCCCTTTGGAGTGCGTTCGTGTTAAGTTCGATTTACGCGTCGACCAGCTGTCCACGGGGAGCGCCGGGGTGTACGTCACGCACCAGTTCTACGTCAACCCGTACAACGGCAAGGACGGGAACCCGGGCACCAGGGAGTTACCCTGGGAAACCCTGAAACGCGCGCAGGCGCAGGTTCGGTTTTTACGCACGCAAAACACGGAAGCGCCGGATTCGTCGAGGCTGGCGGAACCCATGCAGATTTGGATTCGGTCGTTCGACGCGAAGCAAACCGAGGACCTGACGGCGCAGGTGGATAACTCGCGGTACATGGGGTACACCATAAAAGAATAGAGCAGTATGTTTAGGTGTCTGGATGGGTAGAAGTAGTCGTGAGGAGAGAAGTATTAGGTAGTCTGGATTGGTAGAAGTACATAGTCTCCGCAATAGTTATAAGATATGCGACGATTCCGTGCCTAATACCCGTCGTCTTCGGCTAAGATTTTCGCGATGAGCGCCTTCCGCGGTCGTTCGTTCGTCATCGGCCGAAACGTACACGCCTCCCTTTCCCGCTGTTCCTTCTCCATCACCGCTCTTAGCTTTCGTTGCTGCGCTTTCGGGTTGACGCTTATTTTTGGCGACAACGGCACGGTCTGCCGGTGCGTCCTGATTGTAAGAAAAAAATATGTCAGTCTCGTATGGGCAATCAGTCAGCGGAATGTGGTAAATGGGAAATACTTACCGCGAAAGCGACCCGACGTCTTCCAAGAAAACCTTCGCGGCGCGCGCGTTCGTTTCGTCCGCCATCGCCTTTGCTCTTTTCCGGAGCTCCAGGTGCCTTCCCAGCCCTGGTACAACGTCATGGACACCCACACCGCTGGGTTGCTTTGTTTGCGAACGTCGTACCTTACCGAAATTCGGCTGGAAAGTACACGCCTCCAGTTCCCGAAATTCGGCTTCGTTGCGCGCTTCTTGTAGCACCACCTCTTTTTCGCGGCGGTACTCCCGGATGCGCGTCGTGATGCCGTCCTTCAGGGAGTAGTTCACCTGGAACGGCCGCGGCACCGCATCCGCGTGTTTCGCCCCGACGTTGGGCTCGAAGGAATGCGCCATGGCAAACGCCTCTTGCGCCGCGGCCTCAGCCGCAGCACGTATTTCAGCACCCCGGGGGTTACTCACGAGCTCGTGCAGCGGCGTGGCGCTTTTCCCCCGCGCCGCGTTTGAAAGCGTCGGCCTGATTGTAAAAAAGTAAATGTCAGTCTTATATATCAGTCGGCGGAATGTGGTGATTGGGAAATACTTACCTGAAGGAAAACTGCGCGTGATACGCGTCCTGGGCTTGCTGAATGGTAACGTCTCTTTGTTGCTTTTCCAGAAACGCCAGGCGCGCGATGCGCTCGCGAGGGGTCTCGCCTAAACGCACCACGTGCTTTGACCGCAAAAGCACTTCGTGTGTGTTGCCCGTGTTCGGGTGGAACGTGCAGTCGGCGCTTTCCAGCGCGTCGCGGAAAGAGTCTTTTTCCTTGCGGCTCTTCGCCAGGTGCTCGGCTTGCCTTTCCAGGAAACTCCCATTCCCTCCGCGCACGCCCTCCTCGGCCATCATCTCGCACAGACGTCTGGTGTTGTCGTTGAGCTTCGGGGCGAAGGTGTGCTCGTCCCGCGCGCGCGCGTCGTACGACCGTCGACGCGCGCTTGAAGGGCGGCCGGCGCCGACGCCGTTGACTGACGCCGACGCCCTCGCCGAGGACGGTCGCGACGCGCTCGCGCGAGAGTCGCGCTCTACGGGCCACCGCCCTTCGAAGCCTCCCTCCATCTCCAACCCCCGCGCGATCGCCCTGGAGGACTCGTTTACTTTCGGCGCGAAGGTCAAATCCGGGTTCTCCAGCTCCACTTGCACCCTGGCCGCGGCGAGGGCTTCGTTTCGCTTCCGCAAAAGCTCCCCGACGCGCTCGTGAATCGGGCGGTACCCGCCCGCCTCAACCGCGGCGCGCGAGTTGTCGTTGATCGCGGGTTGGAACGGGAACGAGTTTATTTCCGCTTCCACGAGCTGTCGCCGTGACTCCTCGCGTTTTCGGTACCGCGTCTCCCCGTCCGCGTACAGGCGGTCGGGATAGGACGTACTGTTACTCGCGCCCGCCATGCGCGGTCCTCGTCCCACGCGCGGCGCGAACGTGCACTCCTTTGTTTCGTCCCTTGTTCGGTCGCTCCTGATTTGCTCGCACTGCTGCCACAGCTTCGTTCGCGGTGTGCTGAGCCTCGAAATCCTCTCCTCCGAGGTCACGGTGTCCATCAGAACAGTTTTCGCGCTACGAGGCCGGGTGTTCGTGGCCGGCTTGAACGTCAGCTCCGCCTGCTCCGCCTGTTTCGCCTTCGCCGCGATCGCCTCCCGCGAGTGCCGTCCGCCTTTCATCGCACTCAGGTTGAAAGGCGCGGAGACCCCGGGGGGGTGCCTGGGGCGCTCGCGAGGCGCGCTCGCGGGGCGCGCCACAGGGTGACCCGCAACAGAAGCAGCCTTCGCGGGCGTGATGAATGAACCCGTGTTCCCGTTTCCGCGCCGCGCCGAATCGGGCGTGAAACCGTTTGCGTTTGCGTTTCCCGAGGAGTACGACGGCGAATGCGCCGCGGCGCTCGCTCCGCTTTGGACTCCCGTGTTCGATAACCTCTGCGTTCGCTCACGCAACAAATGCTGCACCCGGTCTCGTCTCTCCGCCGCGGTCATCACCCCGGGGGGCTTCGTTTCGGTCGCGGGTTGCGTCTCGAAAGCGGGCCGCGGTTTTGATTGTTCCTCGGGCGGCGACGATTTGTGTTTGTTCAGCCGAAGCATGATCTCGCCGCGTCGCGCATCCGTGAGCCGGCCGCCGTCCTGCGCCGAATTCGCGTCAACGGAAGTCACAGCCGAGAACGGCTTCTTCGTCCCGGCTTTGTCACCCGGGAAGCTGTCCATCGCGAGGAGCTCCTCGCACAGCTTGATGTCCGCCTCCATCTGCGGTGAGGAAGGCACGGTGATGTCAGGCGATAGCGGGGGGAGGCGATTTGGCAAATTTGGAAGTTAAATTTCGCGCCACCCAACGGGCGGGCGCGGGGTGGTGCACGCGCGGAGTAACACTGGATGCGTCTGGGACACGCGCGTACCTGCTCCAGGCTCAGATCCTTAAACCCGGCGGACGCCATCGCGCGTGACGTTTTGGGATCGGCGGTGGGCGCGACGAGTTAACGAACGCCGTCCGATTACCGTACGACAAAATCAAATCCACCCCAATCCGCGGCGAACGACGCGCGCTTTTGTGGTACCGCCTGGTTCCGATACGTCCGCTGACGCAACCCCAACACAGGAACGAACGCCGAACGCGTTCGGGACCGGGCGCCGCGTCGATGCGCGCGCTCCTTCCAATGCCTGTACGAGGCACCACGGCGGGTGAAATCTTTGGCCAAACGACAAACGGACGGAAACTTGGAACTTGTTTTTGGTTATTTTCTGGCTCGGTCAGGTGAGCTCGAAAGCGGAATCGCCTTGTATGGTTTCAAGTTCACCGCACCCGAGGCGGGTTTGGTTTCAAGGCATCCCCCGAAGACATCGAATCGAAGCGCGTAAAACCAGTTTGGTATGAGCATTCAGTCTCCGCGTGGTCGTTCCCCTCTCGCGACCTCGCACCAAAAAAACAGGATGACACATCTTCCAGGATCGTCGGGTGCAACGCACGCAGAGTTCTTCGCGCGACCGTATCACCGCACGCGCGCCTTCGAACCTTTCGCGCGCACCAAGCATGGCTGCCATGGCGTCCTCCGCGGCGGTGCGCGTCACCGCGGCCACTGCTTCCGCTACACGTTTCGGGTCCAAATCCAAGCCGGGGCGTCCCCAGGGTGGCGTCAAGCCGACGCGTCGCGGCGTCTCGGTCCCCACCTCCGCGTCCTTCGCGGACGGCCAGGGCGATTACGCCCCCGCGCCGTCACAGACACCGCCTCCCCAGGTGTTCAACGCCGCTAGTATCAAGGTGCGTTGATGACGACCCGACGACACCGACCGGGACACCGGCCAGATCTTCCCGTCGTTTTCGTTACGCGAAACATCGTCACGACGTCCCACCAGGAGGGTGTACCCCGTACCGGTGGTGTTCGCGTTTCGACTACGATTTGCCATCGCAGCTTGGGAACACTGGCTCGGAAAACATGGCTGAAACGCGTAACCTCCGCGGAACCCTTGATTCACGTCGCCTAGCGATCGGCACGAACGAATGACACGAACGAATGCCTAACCAATGTACCCTCTCCTCTGTTTCAATTTTCGGTAAAAACACAAAACGCAGGTCGTCGGCGTCGGCGGCGGCGGGTCCAACGCGGTGAACCGCATGGTGGGCAGCGACATCAACGGCGTTGAGTTTTGGATCGTCAACACGGACTCGCAGGCCATGGCCACCGCGGCGGTTTCCCAGGCCAACCACATCCAGATCGGCAAGGAGCTTACAAGAGGTCTCGGCGCGGGTGGGAACCCCGAGATCGGCCAGAAAGCGGCGGAGGAGTCGCGGCAGAGCATCGAACAGGCGCTTGCGGGGAGCGACATGGTGTTCGTCACGGCGGGGATGGGCGGCGGCACGGGGTCCGGCGCGGCGCCGGTAGTCGCCGGCGTCGCGAAGGCCGCCGGCATCCTGACCGTGGGCATCGTCACGATGCCATTCAAGTTCGAAGGCAGGCAGCGGTACAACCAAGCCATGGACGCGGTTGAGCGGTTGAGGCGCAACGTGGATACCCTTATTGTGATTCCCAACGACCGCCTGTTAAGCGCCGTGGACACCGCGCTGCCGGTGCAGGACGCTTTTCTGTTGGCGGATGACATCTTAAGGCAAGGCGTGCGAGGCATCTGCGACATCATCACCCTGCCGGGTTTGATCAACGTGGATTTCGCGGACGTCCGCGCGGTGATGGCGGACGCCGGGTCTTCGCTGATGGGTAAGTATTTCCCATTCACCACATTCCGCCGACTGATTGCCCATACGAGACTGACACTTTCTTTTTTATCTCAGGAATCGGCCGCGCCACTGGTAAGAACCGCGCGCGCGAAGCCGCCGCGGCTGCTATTTCCTCGCCCCTCCTGGACCTCGGCATCGACCGCGCCACCGGGATCGTGTGGAACATCACGGGAAGCAAGGACCTGACGCTTCACGAGGTCAACGAAGCCGCGGAGGTTATTTACGAGCTCGTGGACCCGAGCGCGCTTATCATCTTCGGCGCCGTGGTGAACCCTTCCATCAAACTCGCGGAGGGCGAAGTCGCTATTACCCTCATCGCAACCGGGTTCCAGCCGAGCGCGAACCCGCAAGCGGGCAAGCAGCAGCCCGGGATGCGCGCGCCGCCGCCGCCGCAGCAGCAGCAGCAGGGCGACATCGGGGGATGGGGCGCGCAGGACAACGGCGCCCCCCCCCCGCCGCCCAGAGGAGGCGGCGGAGGCGGCATTCCCAACTTCCTCAAGAGACGCATGGGCCGCTAAGCGGAGGAGAGTTTGGTTTGGTTTGAATTTGCGGTGAGAAAAGGTGCGACGAGAAGTACGAACGTGGCGAGTAGTGGCTCGGAGTGCGCGGAACGCGGGGCGGAGACATCGGGCGGAAAACGTCGGTTGCGTTGTTACTCCTCGCGAGAAAATTTAAAAGCAAGCGAACACATCCGCGTCGCTCGTCGTACCCGTAAACATCACTCATCGTACCCACAAATATATCACAAACTTTGTGTTACTCTGGAGGAACTACCAACACTACCCGTAACGATTTACAAGTATTGATACTCAATTCGTGGATACTACTCGCCTTGTACGACGTTGCTCCAGATGAAAATCGCGCCCTCCGCGCCGACGCTGACGATTTTCTCCCCATCCGGGGTGAACTTCACTTTAGTCACCGCCCCGCTGTGTCCTTTCCCCACCACAAGTTTCGTGCCAGAGTCGTACCCCCACACCGTGACTGCCTTGTCCGCCCCCCCCGTGACCATCATGTTGCCGCAGGTTGACACGTCCAGGGAGTTTATCTCCGCGGTGTCGCTTCCGTCTAGCACTCGAATTGCGCTTCCGTCGAACGAGTCCCACCACGTCACCTTGCGGTCGGTACCGCCCGTTACGATCTGGCTCTCGTCAGGGTGGTATGCGCACGCCTTGAAGAACGTGTTCGCGGTCAACGCGTGTTGCCGCACGAACCTGTCCAGGTCCCAGACGATACAACTGCCGTCGCTGCTCGCGCTGACGCACTCCGAGTCGTTCGCGCGAAGCGCCAGGGAGTTGATACACCCTTTGTGTTCCTTCATGGACGCGACCATGGTTTGCGACTCCGCGCCTATGCGCCACACCCGGACGTTTCCTTCCTTGCCCCCCGAAATCACCCGCGCGCCGTCGCTGGAGCCCACAAGCGTTGTCACCCCGTGCGGGTGCGCGTCGTTGATTTCGTACAGAAGTTTGCCTGTTTGCGGAGCGAAGGCTCGTATTTTCCCATCCGCCCAGCCGCTGATTATACTAGCTCCATCCGGCACGAACGCCACGCTGAGGCACTCCACGTTTGGCACGACTACCCGCAAAAGCTCCCGCGCTTCCGTGATGTGCCATACCCGGATGTTTTCCACGCCACAAGTAGCAAACACTTCTGAGTACCCCACCGGGAACGCCACGTCGTTGATTTGCGTGGCGTGGCACGTCTGAATCAGCTCGGAAAGCAAACCCTGCGTAGGGGAGAATTTCAGGTAATAAACGTTGCACGTCTCAGTTCCCGCGTACAGCCCGAACCCGCCGTCTTGGAGTTTTGCCAGAAATGTGTCAGTCTTGTACATCGCGATGTATGGACAAACAGTCAGGGCAGAGTTAAGACGTCCCTTCTGGTACGAGTATGGTCAAACCGTCGGAGGGATTTAGGAAATGCAACACGTACCTTTGTGCGCCCCCGGGGCCGTCACACACGACGTCACACCAGCCTCCAGCTTCGTCGTGGCAAGCAGGCGCATCGTGCCGGTTTCCAAAACGGAAACGCTGCCGTCGCCGCCGCCCACCACGACATGGCCGCCCGGCGACGTCGCCACCGCGGCGATGCCTTTCGGGACCCGCTGCTTGGCAGGCCCCGCGTTTTTGAACAAACGCGCGGAGAGGCTCACCTGAAGCACGTCGCCTGAGGTGGTACCGACGTACATGTACTCGTCCTGTGTTTAAAAACGTTTGAAAAGGTTGGTACAAAGGTGTTTTGGAAGGAATTGCAGGCAGGGTCAGAGACAATACTTTGGTCTTTACATCGTACAAGTCGTACGTGTACGTGAGCGGGGAAAAAAACAGTCCTTTTTCCTTGCCCGAGTTCCAAAACAAGCAAAATGCCCCGATGTGGGAATGGTGGAATGCCTCCCCTCGGCCCGTGGGAAGCGGGCGCGTGTTGCCCCTGTTCGCCCACCGGCGCTGTTCCAAACCGACTTACCCTTTCGTCGATCGTGATGTAGTTCGTGTCCCTCCGTATGTTCCCCAACCTACACGGCGTGGGGCGAAGTTTCCGGTTCGCCAGGTCAAAGTCCCACACCACCAAAGTGTTGCCGCCCCCCGTCACGACTTGGTCCGAATTCGTGTTTAGGAACCGCACGCACTTCGTGAGCCCCGGTGTGGGGGTGCCGCACACCGCGTTGCCTGAGTTCACGTCCCAAATGACAAGCGAGTTGTCATCCTGCCCCCCAAGACTCGCGAGGTACAAACCGTCGTGGGAAAACGAAAGCTCCTGGACCTTGACCTTGTGCAGACTCATTCGATGCACGACTTCCCGGGCGTGCAAATCCCAGACGATTATGTCCGCGCTGAACCCCATGTTCGTGATCTGCCCGGACGCCAACAACGACCCGTCTCTCGATATCGCGAGGCAAGAAACCTCATCCGTGTGGCCTTGAAGAAAACTCTGCGAGTAGCTATCCCCGAGCTCCTTCACCACGATCGTGGCGCCGAGAGGGTACGCCATGGTTTTGCCGTTCGGATGCAGCACCAGCCCGCCGGGAATCGATCCCGCGAAACCCACGACCGCCTCGAGAGGTAGCTGGTCCGGCATGGCCATCTTCGCTTTGGACGGAAGCAAAGCGACGGTCCAAATTCCCGCGGTGCGTGCCGAACGCGCGCGGGTCGGTTTGCGCGCGTAGTGGGGGACGAGACAGGGGTCAAACGAAAGCAACAATGCGCACGACGAAAGCGGAGCCAAAACTGGAAACGGAAGGGCAGCCTGCAAAAAAAAACATTGTGGAAAAACCGACCGCCGTCCTGTGCCGCCGCACACCCTGCGGCACCCCGCGGTACAAGACGCGCCGCGGCGTTCCGCTTCCTGGAACCGCGGAAGACCCTTGGGTGGACCGTAGACCCGCCAACCACATCAAGACGTGTTCTCCCGCGACTGGCGCGAGACGTGTGCGTGATTGGATCGCTTCATCGATTGTCGTCGGGGACGCGGAACGAGACCCTTATTAATTTTCCATTTCCACGATGGCGTTGTGGGACGAGAAAGACCCGCGGTGGGTCGTGACCGAGAGGCACGACGGCGCGAACGTCAACGGGTGGCACTGGCAAGAAAAGAACTGCATGGGATGGGGACGGGAACGGTTGAGTGAGTTGTTGACCAGCGTTACGTTCGAGGTTGGGGACGGCACCACCGCGTGTGTTTCAGAGGTCACGAAGTTTGAAGGCGACGCATCGGTGACGCTTCGCAAAGGGAACAAGAAGTTCGCCGTCTTCGACTTGAGCGTGACTTGCAGTTGGAAAGGCAGTGTTAAAACCGAGGGCGATGACGAGACCACGAAACAAGTCACGGGAGAAATAAAGCTCACTGAATTTTCCTCCACCAACGACGAGGACGAGTACGAATTCGCGGTGACGTGCTCCGACGGCGATGCGGCCGCCAAGGACGTGTTCGTGAAGAAAATAAAAGCGGCGGTGCAACAAGCGTGGAACCCGCACCTAGCGACGTGGGTAAAAGAGCTTGCCGAGATGTAGATGGTAACTTATTAAGGGTACCTCACGTGACCCTAGACGCTATCGTCATATACCTTATCGTCATAACTATTTATTTCAACTACGTGTTACCTTCGTATTATTTTTTCCATCGTCATCACCAACCCGTTCTCTAGTAGAAATCTCCGCTCCCGTCGCTCCCGCCCGAGCGTCCTCTTCTGTGCCGCCCCACCAAATTACCAAGCGACGAGCTGCGTTGCGACGCCATGGAGATGACGCGTTCTTTTTCCGCTCGGCGGTAGGCTTCGGCCATGATTTCGTCTCGTTGCGTCGATGAGATTATTTCGTTCCCAAACGCCCACTCCAGGGTGTCGTTCATCTTCACAATGGACATCCCCCGCGCGTCCGCCGTGCGGCGCAGCATCAGCGCCTTGTTCCGCAGCTTGATGTCAATAGTACACGCGGGTTGTTCCCACGGCTCACCGTCCACGTGCATGGGAAACCCTTTGTCCATGATTACCTTGACGTTTCTGGCTTGGCAAATACGCACCGGCTTGTCAACTCCCCAGTTTAACTGACCAAGGTGCAAAGCTCCGTACACCACAACCACGTCCACCATCCCGTCCTGCATGCTCGACGCGCCGTACCCCTCGCTTTGCTCCCACATCCGCACCCCGCCCGCGAAGGAGTTGATGTTCAGCAAAATCAAACCCTCGGTTTCAGGAGGCAGCTCGCACCGCACGCCGTCGCAAATCACGTGCACGTGCTTGTGAAGGCCCGCACAGCTGTGTTCCACCACGTCCCGGAACCCGAACAGGCCGTACAGAATCTTGTTCGTGAACGCTGAAAAGAACAAATGCGGCGACACCGTTCGCGTGCGGTGAAACCTCAATGCGGCTTGCGCGTCAACCCCTATGCCTAGGTAGTTCTGGAAAACCAGTTCTTTGGGATTGGTGTGTGTTGTGGTGTCCGCCATGGTGGTGGTTACGGGGGAGACTTCGTCACGAGTTACCAGACCGTCCCCATCGCTGTGTCCGGCGTTGGCGCCGCTCGCGACGCGCGCGGCGTTTGCGGCGGTACCGGCGCTACCTCCGCTACCTCCGGCAACGGCGCCGCCCAAGTTACCCCGGCCCAGCCGCGAGCTCCGTCTCCCCACACCTGCAGCACGTGTAACATCATGGGCGTCCTCGAACTCGGTTACTTTGTTGTACTCGGAGTCGGGTAGTCTTCGTTTTCCCTTGCGCGGCGACGGCGGCGGGCCGTTCACGTCCCTCGGGGTGATGGAAACTTCCCAGCGGTCCAAAATCGCGGGGTGCGCTGTTTTGTAAAAAAAGAAAGGGTCAGTCCCGAGTCTTACTGTATGGGGGATTGGGGTCCGAGTAATCGGGCCGGATACAGTGCACTGGGAGAGTAACCGGGCCGAACAGTGCACTTGCGATATATTCGTAAGAATTACCAGTACTGGTAACTGTTACTAGTACTGGCAACTGCTACGTACATCACATTGTAAATGTTACGAGTACTGGCAACTGCTACGTACATCACGATCTACGTACATCACGAGTAGTGCACTCAAAGAGGGGCTTGAACTCGTGTTGTTCCGATTTGGGAAACGCCCAAGGCCGCACCTTCCAAGCACTGCAACAGCAACTCGCTGATCAAGTCGTTGTTGAACCCGCCGCCCCACCCTAGTACGCGCGCCAGGTCGTTCCCCGTGCCGAGCGGCAAAATCCCAACCGGCGGTTTTGGTGTGTCGCCGCTGAGACTCTCCATGGTCTGCAAAATCCAAGCCACCGTGCCGTCGCCGCCGCACACCAGAATCCGGACCCTGGGTAACTCTGATACGATGAAAAAGAAAGTGTCAGTCTCGCATGGGCAATCAGGGAGGCGGAACGTGGTGATTGGGAAATACGTACCGCAAAACTGCCGCAGCGCGACTTTCGGGTCCGTTTTGTGAAGGTCAACAACCTGCAGCGGGTTCAGGTTTTGTCGGAACATGTGTATGAGGTACCCGCCCAACTGCCCGCCGCTCCGGCTGTTAACAAACACAAGCAACGGCACCGCGTCATCGGGGAGCAACGCCGGGTCGATAGACGAAATCCCGGTGTACTCGCCGTTGCGTTTTTTCCGCGAAAGCTTCCTCGCGACTTTCTTCGTCAAGCGCGTGAACGGGCTCCGCATGGGCGCCTCCGTGACGCACTCGGGCGGGAGAATCAAACGCGCGTGCTTTGACTGCTGCAGCGTGTAGTACCACCCGCGCTGCGCGCGCCTGTTTTTTGGGTGTACCAGGGGGAGGGAGAGTATGGCGAGGGAGAGTGTTAGTCATGATGCGTCGCGCGATGCGTAATAAAACCTTTTCGCAAATCGCGCTTCGGCTTTTTCGTGTCGTGATTTCGAGACGGATGAAACGGGCCAGGCACGAGGTCCTCGACCACCCGACGTCCGACGTACATCCACTTCTGTATTCGCAGCACGATCCACTGCGTGGAGAACGCGATCATGACCAGCGTCCCCAGCCACTGCGTCCACTCCTTCAACGACAGCACGGGGAAGTACTCCGACAACGGCACGTCCTCCACAAGCGCGGTGATGTTGAGCACCCAGCCTTGAAGGTTGACGCCGTCCGTCAGGTTCACGCCCTGCAGGCCTTCCGCTATCGCGGTCAGGTTGAGGAGCCACGTGTCGCCTTGAATTCGGTGCGCCCCGGTCGCGGCTTCGTCCACCACATCTTGTACTGTTTCCAACACGGCATCCGCCACGGTTTCCATCACGCGCGTCACCACCGACTCCGGCGTCACCGAGGGAGGTTCTTCAACCTCCTCAGCGAATGGCTCGTTGTCGGTTTCTTCGGCTACGAAATCGATAGGCCGAGCCACCACCTCCTCAGCCTCCACCTCCTCGTCCCCTGCCACGTCCGCCATCGCTCACGCAGGCGGAAGCAATGCGACGTCCAGCGCCCGCGCGTCTCCGGGAGGCGGCGGAACGTGTCTCTGGCGTGCGGAGCGTGCGACGTCGAGTGCCGCCCCCTCGACTAAGAATCACCAGTGAAGCGCGGGAGCCTTGAACGAATCATCCAGTCTCACGAAAAACTGAAAAGGTGCTGCGGCGGCTCTTCATCCTCACTTTCGCGCCACCGGGGCGCACCCACGACCACGACAAGGAGACCAGCGATGGCGGCCGCGTCGTTCCTGGCGACGCAGGTCACGCTCTTGGGGCGCGCGGGCGCGCCTTCGGGTGCGCGCGGTCTTCGGCGCGCACCTTGTGTCACCCGCGCTGGGTTTGTGCCGCGCCACGAAACAGCGGCACGATTCGCGACGTGCGCGTCGCGCACTCGTGTGGCCAACCCGAGTGTCGCGGGCTTGTCTTTGAACGCCCGCGGGTTCCAAACGCGTGTCACGACCGGCGCGAGCGGCGAGGACAGCGCCAGCAGCGAGGTGGAGTCGCCACACGAAAACGCAGGGGTCGGTGCTGCTGCTGCTGAAGGCGCGAGTGACTCGAGTCAGGTGCCGCCGCCGCCGCATGGTGACGCGGCATCTGGCGATGCTATTGTTGCGGTTGCAGATGAGAGCGTCGCGGCTGATGATGACCGTGTTGCGCATGACGACGAGCGGACTGACGCGACTGCAGGTGACTGCGAAGACGAAACTAACCCCGCCGACGACGCCCCACCGACGTGGTCACAGCTCGGGTTACCGAACAAGCTGTGCGCCGCTTTGAAAGCCACGGGGTTCAAGGAACCGAGCCTTCCGCAAGTCGCCGCGATTCCCGCGTTGCTCGCGGGCACCAACGTGGCGCTGCAGTCGCACACCGGGAGTGGTAAAACAATGGCGTACCTGTTACCCGTTATCGCCAAGGTGTTGGAGGAAGAGAGCTTGCCTGCGAACGAGAGGTCAAGTGACGTGCGTTGTTTAGTGGTGGTGCCGTCGCAGGAGCTCGCCATGCAGATCGTGCGGCAGGTGGAGAGGGTGTTGGGCGAGTACGGCAAGTCAATCACGCAGCAGTGCATCGGCGGCGCGAACGTGCGGAGGCAGGAGGAGAGTTTGCGGAAAAAGAAACCGCTGCTCGTGATTGGTACGCCGGGTCGGCTCGCGGAGCTGTCCAGGAACGGCATCCTTCGCACGCACGGCGTCAAGTGCTTGGTGATCGACGAAGCCGACGACCTCCTCGCGTCGAACTTCCGGCGGGACATGGCTCGTATTTGCGACCACACCGGGAAGGGCGTGCTTGGTGGCAGACAGACCGTTATTGTCAGCGCTACCTTGAAAAGAGAAACGCTAACGCAGTACGAGTACATGGCACCCGGCTTGAAGCAAATCGTGGCGGATAAAACCGCGGGAAAGGTACACGACGTCCGAGACGACGCGGAAAGGCTGGAGGACAACGACGACATCGAGCGCTCAAGCGCGAGCGCGGCGTTGCCTAAAAACTTAGAGCACTACGTCGTCGTCGCGGATAGCAGGCACAAAGTGGACCGCCTAAGAAGTGCAATTCACGCCACCGGCGCGCAACGCGCGCTTGTGTTTCTTAATTTTGGCCACCGCCTGGCGGACGTGCGGGACAAGCTCGCGACGCGGGGGATGAACTGCGGGGTGCTTCACGGCGGGATGAACAAGATGGAGCGCGCCTCTGAATTAGCAGCGTTCCGCAGGGGCGACTTCAGGGCTCTTTTAGTGAGCGATCTCGCCGCGCGGGGCATAGACGTGCCGGAAATAGACGCCGTGTTCAACCTGGAGTTACCCACGGACGCGACGCACTACGTCCACAGGGCGGGGCGCACGGGGCGCATGGGGGCGGAGGGTTTGGTTTTGACGATTTGCGAACCGAGGGAAGCGCACGTGATGCCTAAAATCGCCAAAGCGCTTGGCGTGGCGATCCGGGCCGCGGACCTGCAAAAGGGCAACCTGGTGCCCGACCGCGGGGACCGGCCGGGGGAGTCGCGGCAAAACAGGGAACGAGTCGGGGCGGAGGGGGGCGAACGGAAACAGGAGAGAGTCGGGGACGAGAGACGACGAACCGAACGCGAAAAGGAGCCGAGACGAGAAAGAGGCGACGCGCGAAGTGACAACAGAGGCGAGGGGGAACGGGGCAGAGGAGGTCGCGGCGGCGGCGGAGGCAGAGGAGCGGGAAGAGGAGACGCAACTGCGAGTGGCAAACCGCCAGGCGCGTACACGCCAAAGGGACAACCGCGTCGTCGGACGAAGAACGCGTAAGTATCTGTATCTTCTTTTAAGTAAGCTGTTAGTACTGTAACACGACGACTGCTGTAACACGACTGTGACTCTATTATATTCTTAAGTAAGTCCTGTTATCCCGTCTACCTGTTCTCGCGTCGCTTCCCTTCCTCGCCGGTTCGCCGCACATTAGTAGTAAACGTTGAACGAGTCAATCGTGACCTGCAGCCGGTCCTTCATCTTGGGCCACCGGCGTTCGCTGCTGCCGGTGGTCAGGGTGTAGAACTTCCCCTGCGTGATCGTCACGATCGTCAGCGCGTGCCGTTCGTACGAGTTCGTCTTCGTGACGTACTCTAACGCGTAGTAAAGGTGCCCGTCCTTGGAGATAAAAGCCGAAAGTGTCAGTCGTCTCTCGTAATGTGTATGAGGGATTGGAAAGGGTATAGTAGTGGTGTGACTTTCTGACTGTACTACTAGTAACATAGTAACAGGTACCCGTACAGTCAAGTAGTACAGAAGCACTACATCAGGGGCAGTAATCAGTTGGCGGAATGTGGTAAATGGGAAATACTCACCTTGTCCTTGCGCTGTGCCGTTTTCAACACCTTGGCCCGCGCGCCGGGAATGGCCAGGGCTTTCGCGACCAAAGTGTTGGCGACTTCATCGGGGGTTCCGACTTCCGCCAGGGATTCCCTTGTGGTGGGGTAGATGTTCAACGCAACGGATTCGAGGGGCTCGATAACGTCCTTGTACACCGCGTCCTGCCCATCAACGCTGATTTCCTGCCACCCCACGGGGTAGAAAAACTGGTACCCATCCCGGGTGTCCTTGACCGCGGAGAAACCGGACAGCGCCAGCGCGGGCTGAGCGGGGACCAGCACGGTAGCAGCGGCAGCCGCAACGCCACCGAGCACGGCGGAGCGCCTAGTGGGCTCCACGGACGCGCGGACGACATGGGCCACGGCGCGGGGCGACTTGGACGTCTTCTTCGTGGAGGAAACGCGCACGCGCTGCTGCACCAATGAGGCGCTCTGGGTAGCACTGCAAGTGGCGATCGAGAAAGAAAAAATGGCCGGAACGGAAGAGGTGGGTCAGCTGCCGCGACGGAGGTGGGAGGTTACGGTGCGCGTGCGCGCGTGGAGTCGCTACACAGAAAGGAACGATCGCGCGGAAACAGACGCACCAGGCCATCTTTGTACACGGGTGTTGTGTGCCGGCGAAGGTGCTCGCGAGAATGCGGAGACGGCGCGCTTGGAGGCTATCCTCGCAATATTCCACGTCGACTTGGAAGACTTGACGAACAGATAATCCTCTCCGTCTGCAGTGAAGTTCGAATTCACGAAAAAAGGTCCCGCAGATCCGGAGCGCACCGCTCCTCGGAGTCCGCGTCGGCGGCCGCACCGGCGATACTTCGCGGGTTTTGACCGTGACCCCCGTGGAAAGCGCGGGACGCGTGACTGCGTTTGGTGTTCGATACGGCGTGGCGGCACTCACGACACGCACGTTTGACTGTCTGCGCCGAGAAAAACACACTTCGATCGGCGGCGAGCGCAAAGCAAAGCCTCCCGCCTCTTCTTTCTGCCGTGTCTTGGGGTTTTTCTTCCCCGATCGGTGCGCCAGGGTAACATGTCCGCGATTCAGGACCAACGCGACGGACCTATTCCCATGGCCGTCGAGCAAGGCGCACCGGCCGCGGCGAAACGCGAGCTGTCTCCCTCCAGCGCGCACGACGCTTCGGATGCACCCTCCGCGAAAAAAGCAAAGCAAGAGGATGATGGCGATGGCGCGTTCGCCAACGGCGTCGCGGATGTACGCGACGACACGACCGCTACTGCTGCTGCAGTGTGTAGCGACCCGGTGACCCACACGGAAAAGCAGCTGGCGTTACCACCGCAAAAGCTCGAGGCGCGAGCCGACCCGACCGCCACCGCGCCTTCTTCGATGGCGACCACCCGGGAGTCGGACCAGAGTGCGCGTAAGATCGCGGAGCAACTTCGGCGCGGGCAGGAGGAACGCTTAAAGAAAGCCATGAAAGCGCTGGCGGGTGATTTGCAAAACGTGGTGAAAGCGGTGGCGGCTAAGGAGCAGGCCGAGCTGAAAGCGGTTGGGCTTGGGATTTCGCCGCAAGACCTTTTGTCGCTCGCGAACGGCGGGGCTTCTGGAAAAGGCACGGGGAAGGCCAAAGCCGCGGCGGCCGCCGTTTGCAGCGCCGCGGCGGCCAACGCGAAAAGCGTCGGCGAGCTGTTGCGAGAGCCGAAGTGCCCCACCGACGAAATGCCTGCGCATTTACTCATGTACCCTGGGGACACTGGCGATAGGCACGCGCTGATGAGTTGGAAGAAAGCGGTGGAGAAGCACAAGGACAAGGCGGAGCGGGACAGGGACGCGTACGTGGCGAAACGCAAAAAGGAACTCAAGGCGCTGGCGCTGAAAGAAACCGCGGGCGCCACGAAAGCCTTAGCGGAGGTCTGCAAAAAGATCGAGCTAGTTGAGAAGGCCCATTCCGGGGTAGCAAAGGCCCAGAAGGAGCTAGCCTCTGTGCACGAGCGAGGCTCTTTGCTTGAAGAAACGTTACGCCAGAAATCGAGGCTGGCGCTTCTTCCCGGGTTTAGCGAGGAAAATGTCCTCGCCGTCGCGGCGCTGGACGCGACGTTGCAGAAAATGGAGGGCAAGAAGCTCTTCGAAGCCGTGGCTACCGTGGAGAGGGAGCAACAGCGGGACCGTGAGAAGCAACTGGGAAAGGAACAGCGGGAAGCCGTAAGGAAAGCGGAGAAGGCGGAGCGCGACCGGGTGAAGGATGCAGAGAAAAAAGGCAAAGCTGCGCAGCGGGAAGCGGCGCGGTTGGCGCTTTTGCAAAAGAAGGATGACGCGGTGAAGCACAAACAGCGACTGGCGAAGTACCCTGTGGATGATTTGGATTTGAAGCTGGAGTTTGAACTGGAGGCGAAGGAAAAAGGAGTGTCCGAAAACAGCCTCGGGTACAAACAACTGCCCGTCCCGACCCCCGTCCCGTACGGGCCGTTTCTCGCCAACGAAGCCGCCCTCGCGGATTTCCTGAACGTGTTCGGCGAGGCGCTGCGAGCGCCGTCCAAAGTCAGCACGGTGGTTGGCATTCGGGCCGTTATTGTTGGGTGCGGCACCGACCTGGTTTCCCTTTACCGGTGCCTGCTCAAGCCATGCATGGAACTCGCGGTGCTTGGCAAGGGAAGAGACGTGACGCAGTGGCGGAGACTGGTAAGCGACGCGACGTGGCCGGAGGTGGTCAGGTAAGTATTTCCATTTACCACATTTCGCCTCCCTGATTGCTCATACGAGACTGACACTTTCTTTTTTATCGTATCAGGCGCGTGCTGGAGCGCAAAAAAGTTGGAGGCGCCGGAACTTTGGCGCTCGGGCGACGTCCGTGGCAACAGCTCAGTGCTGCGGACCACGTGTTCGCGCTTCGCGGGCTTTGCGACCTCGCGCTTGGCGGCGCGAAACCGCGGCAAATAATCTCAAAAAGACTCGAAGACGCGCAGGCGCTTCGGTACGCGCGCATTCTGGCGTACAACGCCGAGGCGCAGCGGCTCCGGAAAATCGAAAACGCAGCCAAGGAAAAAAGAAAAGCCATTCGCGCAGAAGCCGCGGCGAGGCGGCGAGGCGAGAAGGAAGCGAAACGCAAAGCCAGGGAGGCCGCGATGGCCGCTGGGGAGGAGGTGGAGGACGAGGAGGAAGAGGAAGAGGAGGAGGAAGAGGAGGAGGAAGAGGGTGGCGAATTGGGAACAGGCCAAGGGGACGATGACGAGCCGCGACCCATGGAGGAGGATGACAAATCCGCGCAGGACGAGCCCGACGCCGGCGACGACGACGCGAGGGATACGGATGAGGGTGACAAGAAACGAGGGAAACCGGCGTTTGAACCGAAACCCCCGGCGGTTCGGGAACCGTCCCCCGAACCGACCTTCGAGCTCCCGAAACACCTGCAGACGTACGACGGCCATCCCGAGGACCGCAAGGCGCTGATGGCGTGGCGCCAGACGCACAACAAAGCCAGCGAGCGGTTGGCGGTTGCGAAGCGCGAGTGGGACAAGCGCGCCAAGGCGGAGCAGCGGCGGGTTACGGACAAGGAGCGCGCTGACAAATTCAAGCTCGAGGAGGCTGAGGAGCAGCGGAAGCAAAAGGCCCGGGAAGAGGCAGAACTCGAGGAAAAGGAGCAAAGGAAGAAGGAGACGAAAAAGGCGGAGGAGGACAACGCGGTGAGCGTGCGTACGAAAAGCTTGGGGAAGGACCGACACGCGCGGACTTACTGGTGGGGCGTCGGAGGCATGAAGGCTTGCGTGTTCGTGGAGGACGTGGATGGCGGGTGGGGGGTGTTCAACACAAAAAACGAGGTTGACACTTTGATGAACGCGCTGCATAGTTGGGGCAAAAACGAGCGCGTTTTGAAACAATCGCTGCAGCGCAGGACGCACGCGATGCACGCCGAGTTCCGAAAGCAAGCCCGGAGTGAGGCCGAGCCGGGCGACGAGCCTGACCTTCAAAAGGAAGCACCTTTGCGCGGCCCGGGGGGCGGTCCCGAGGTCCCGGCGGACGAATCCACCCCGTTCCGCGACACCGTCAGACGCCTGGGTGTCATTTGCGCGCTCGCGAAAGCCGCGTCGGGGGTGCGCAGCGATTGGACCTTGGGCGACCCGACCGGCGAGGCGTGGGTTGCTTTTATCAAAAGAGCAACCGGCGCGAGTTCCAACGAACACCTCGCCGCATGCCTGTGCGACGTGGAAGAGTCGCTGCGGGCCGGGCAGCTGAAGGAGTTCATGGACCCGAGGGAAGCTGCTGACCGGGCCGCCGCGGCGGACGCAGGTGAGGCGTACGAATCGGATTACGAAGAGGAGATTTTGGAGGATGACGATTACGACGACGAACAAGCTTTCGGCGATGCGCGCGACCAGGAGACGTACGAAAGCAAAGCCGCGAGCGGGATGATCTTTCCGATTTTCGACACGAAATTCGACCGCGCGCGGTGGAAAGAAAAAGTGCACAAAGACGCGCCCGCCGCGTCCTTGGCGTTTTCGTGTGCCGCGCTGGAAGACTCGGCGAAGCCGTTCCTGAAAGCGCTTATTAAACACCCTAGGTGAGTTAGGGGACGAGTTATTACGAGTAGACGAGTACGTACTGAGTAGCCGACGACCAGGATTGAATTCACTCTTCGCGAAAAACAAGTTGAAACGGTTTCGCATAATTTGTTCTTTTCGGCGTTTCGGCAATCCAAAAGTCGTCGTCATCTGTCTTCTACAACGCGCACTTCGTGTCGCGCGCCCTTACGATGAGCGACCCAGAAGTGACTCCCCCCCGTCCTCCGTTGCCCCCCTTCGACGCCGAAACCGCGCTCGCGAAGGTCAAGGCCGCTGAGGCGGCGTGGAACCGCAAGGACGTGGACGCCATCGCGGCGTCGTACAGCGAGGACTCCGAGTGGCGTAACCGCGCGGAGTTTTGCCGGGGCCGCGAGCAAGTCAAAGACTTCCTGCGCCGCAAGTGGGACAAGGAGCTTGATTACGTTTTGCGCAAGTACCTCTGGGCTTTCCACGCCAACCGCATTGCCGTCTGTTTCGAGTACGAGTACCGAGACCCCGAAGGACAGTGGTTCCGTGCGTACGGCAACGAAAACTGGGAGTTCGATGCGCTTGGCTATATGAGGAAGCGCATCGCGAGCATCAACGAGGCGCCGATACAGGAAAGCGAGCGGCGTATCTCGGTGCCGCCGGAACAGGAGGTGACGCACAACTCGTGGATCACGGAGCAGGGCTTGAGCGAGTCCTTGGGCGTGGAGTTTCCCCTCGCCGCGGGACACGCAGCCACGTACTGATGAGGGTGAAGTAGAGGTTTTTTTTGTTGATGTATGCACAGTACTAAGGTTTCTTCTCCTCCTCCTCTCTCCCACCGCTCCTCCTCCCTCACCGCGCCTAGGCGTGTGAGAAGCGACACGCGTCTCCCGCGCGACACCCTCCCGGCTTGCGAAAGTACGCGCACGGCGTCGCCGACGGTGCCTTTTCAAAAAAGCCCGACCCTTTGCTTTGCCGAAGCGGACGCCGCGCCGCGAGAAACCCGTCCGCCGCGTCATCGTCGCGGAGGTTGTCCGGCGACGACGCGAGCGAGGGGTTTGCGGAGGCACACGGGCTGCTGTGCCCGTTGTCACGTGAAGGAGGAGTGTCTCCTGTCGTCGGAGGCGGCGGGATGCACGCGTGGTCCTCGCCAGGCATCTTCGCGGCGACGAACTTTTGACACGGCGAGAGCTCGAACTGCGTCGGGTTGCGCTTGAAAAACGTTTCGTACGTTTCGGGAATCGTCGCCGGCTTCGTGAGGCGCGCGTCCACGGAGTGCCCGTTCCCGTTGACCAACACCCACGGCGAACCGAACACGGCGCTGTTGCACAACAGCGTGTGCACGGACGCGACGTACAAATCACGCGCGCTGCGAAAACCGGCGCCGGTGAACCCGGGGGCGGGGTTCTTCTTCACGGGAGGTTTGTTTCGTCGTCGTTCGTGGTCGTCGCGTTTGGACTTAAACCTCGCGTCGTCCCTAACGCTCGTCGTTGCGACTCGGTTGGGAGGCGTGTACTTGCGTGGGTTGGGATAAGTGGACCCGAGCGCCAGTCCCGGCGACCACGTGGTTGTCGAGTGGTTCGAGCCTTGCGATGTTCGCGGCGACGCGAAGTCGGCGCCGCCGTACGCGGGCGGCGAGACGCCAAAATGAAAACCGGACTCCGAACCCGGCGACGACGACCCGAACCCATACGCACCGTCGCGGCCGCCGTAGTTAAAAGGAGACCCGTTTCCGTTTGGTGAACTCCCGTTGCCAAACGTCGAAAACGAGCCGTTTCCGGTAGTCTCGCGTCCGCCGAATCCGTGTCCTCTTGATGCAGGTGCGCAGCCGAGCTGAGAGTCACAAGACCCAGACCCGAACTGAAAGGCGGCGACGCGGGAGGCGGAGTCCCTGTGCGCGCGCGGCGGGCGCCCGGTTGATGGCTCTTTGTTTTTGTTCGCAGGCGACGGCGACCCCACGCCGTATACTGCAGTGAACGGCGTCAGCGCGTCTGTTTCGTACTTGTCGTCGAATGGGAACAGGTTGTCGGGAAGCGCGCGAATAAGCTCGTCGACACTGAAAAGTTCCCCCGAATCCTCGGGCGCGGCGCTTGTTTGTGTCCCGCTCAAAATAGCATCACGCCGCTCCAAACGTCCAGACGAGGATTTCGGTGACGTGGGAACTTGCCGTGTGGGCGTACCACTAGAGGCGCGCTGCAGCGCCTCGAAGGAGCCGGAGGAGCCCCCGGAGGACTTCACGGACCGACCGGCGGGCACCAGAGTTGCCATCGTTTTGGTTTTGTTTTCTAACCGCAGTTTCTAAATACCGCGATTCTAATTGACCGTTAACAACCCGTGTTTACTTACAGCCACTGGCCTTGTTCCGCAGCTGGCGTGGAGAGCGGCGGCTCGATTCCCGGCGGGCGCGGCGTGAATTGATTTACGTTACCAGTGATCCCGGAAATCTCCACCGCTAAGTTATAGATCTCACCCTGGTGCGAATTGATCGTGCGCTTGTTTTCCTTCACCGCGTTCGCGTACTCCTCGTCCGGGTCCGTACGCAGCGCTTCGGTTAACTCGACGTTGGACCTCAAAAGGTGCGTCACGCAATTCTCGAGCCGGGCTTTCTCCTGCGTAAGCGCGCTCAAATGCTCGTTCGTTTCGGGGGTGGAAAACAAAGCGTTGCTCGTCGCCGTCGCCGTCGCGACTTCGTTCGATTGATCAGGCACGGTCATTCTCTTATTGCGTCATCGGCCTCGATGACACCGGTGAAGGAAGAGCGGGTAGGTGCGAGTCCAGGGGAACGCGTGTTCTGGCTGCGAGTAACAACAAGCAGAGTGGACGTGGGGTCAGAGTGGGTCGATTTGGACCCACGGGCGTGTATCTGTGTATCTCGTCTGCGTCAACGTCAACGCGGGTCGTCGTGCGTCTCGTCGTCTTCCAGCAGTCGCACCTGCAAAAACGTGGGAGTTCCCGCGTTATTATTCTGTTGGATGTGTGGCGTATTCAGCGTCCGGGGCGGTTCACATGGCCATCATGTTCACTCAACTTCGAGCGATGGCTTTGGCGAGACGTGTAAAGTCGATGCGTGCGCGTGGTCCGTCCGTGGCGTGCGGTGGAAAGAGGGAGGGCGCGTCGCCCTCGGACGAGCAAAGAGACATTATTTCAAAAATTTGGCGCGTGGAGAATCAAAATCTTCAATATCGCGTCACTTTTTGAGTCTGGATGAGGTCGGGCCACGTGTGACGACCAGCGTCACGCACACATCACCCGCGGTCGCCCGCCGACCCGCTTCCCGTTACGATGTTTGCCGTCTCCGCTAACGCGTCGGCGCTCCGCTGTGCCCCCGTGCCTGTGCCTCGCGCGCGCCGCGGCGGGGCTCGCGCCCTCGCCGCGGCGTCCGCCGATCGCACGCCCGCGCAAAAAGTCGCGCTCAAGGCGGTTTCGCTCGCGCTTTCCGCGGCGGTTGCATTTGCCGCCCCGAGTGCCGCCACCGCGGGGCTGAACAAGATGGGCAACTCCCAAGATGCGTACGCGGTGATGATGGCGGAGATGGAGGCGCAGCGCAAGGAGGCGGGGATCAAGTCCCTGAGCGCGGCGGAGATGTACGAAGAGCAGGGGGGGGCGTGCGGGGACGGGTACGAGCTGAAGGTCGTGAAAGTGTTGGGGGCGTCGTGCGTGTGCGTGGCGGATTCGTGTATGGATGGGAAGAAAGCAGAAGGTACGCGGACGGTGCTAACGGAGGGGGAACGCTCGTTCGGGAAGGCGCCAGCGGAAGAGGGTGCGGACGGTGCGCCTGCGAAAGGGCCGGACACGGGGATCAAGTTCGTCTTCACGCCGAAGGAATAGAAGCCGGAGAAGCGGAGAGCAAATTGGATACTGTAAAATGAAAGACGCGGTCCTACAAGTATTTCCTATTTCGTCGCCAGCGCCTCCGCGAGCGCGCGGACGTCCCCGACCCGCGCCGCTTCCGACACCGCGGTTTCCTTTTTTTCGTCGTCCAAACCATCTAGCCCAACCGCGGCGAGCCCACCGGTAGGTCCAGACGGGCCGACCCACCCGACCCTCACTATTCGGCCACCACACGCCACGACGCAGGACAACGCCTCGACGGATTCCACCGATAACGAGGCACTTTCACTTTTTTTAGGCAACTGATTCTCGACCCTCCAAACAAACGCGCGCGTGGACACGACCCTGTGCGCGTCCGCGCACGCGGCTCCCACTCCGAATTCCACGGCCCCGTCCCCCGACGTCTTTTCTCCCGGGTACACAATTTTCAGACTCGAAAAGTTTCCATCACCGGAATTTGTCCACTCCGCGACGCCGGCGCACCCCGGCGCCGCGGGCCGCCCCGAGTCCGAGTCAGTTTCTTCCGAAAAGTTTCGTGCCGTCTTTTCCGAACGCGACGCCGCGCGCCGAGGCAACCCGGTTACCGTGAGCGTCACGCCGTGTTCGCCGGCCAACACTAGCTCGATTTGTACGAGTTGTTTTTGGTTGTCATCAACAAACGCGTTCCACGCAATCGTTGGCTTGCCCAAATCGCCACCAGCGCCGATGGGCCGGAACTCCGAAAAGGCGACGTTTCTCTGCTCGAGCCAGTCGGACACCGCGAGGCGTTGCGCCGCGACGGCCGCGGTTTTCGCGGCAAACGCCATCGCCGACGCCACCGAGTCCAAATCCGTTACCGTGAACTCACACGTGTCTGTGCTGTCACCTGACACGAAATCCCTCCCCTCGGGTGTTAGTGACAACCAGGTCGCGGGCCCAGGCACCGACCCCGCGGTTACCCGCCGCGCGCGAATCAACGCCAAGCGCGCGCGGAGTCCGCTCGTGGACGGTTCTTCGTTTTTCGGGTCGCCCGTATTCGTCTTTGCGTTCGTGCTAGCACTTTTCGTGACGAACACGGCGACGAACAAACCACCGGAGCTGGGACACACGGGCGCTGCCGCGCAAGGAGGCTCGCCGTCAAATGGCCAAGCCGTTCCTGGAGAAACCCGAAACAACACGCGCGGCGACGGAACCGGGGCCAGGCCTTTGGTTCGCATCGCGCGTCGCAAATCGCTCTCCAGCGCCGCCCGTACAAGCCCCGTAAGCGCGGCTGGAAGCGAACCGATGCCTCCCTGCTTGACTGTTTTAGCAAGCGCAGCCGCGTACGCGGACGAGGCGATGCGGTGAACCCCCACCACAACTAACCCGCCACTTTTCTTGTCGCAACACACCTGCGCGCACGTACCGTTTTCGGTGAGGCGCACGACAATCGCGGGCCGCGCTTGTTCGCCCCACCCGTCTTCGTTTGGCTCAGCCGATTTGTTTCCCGCCGTTGTTTGCGAGTCTCCAATCGGTCGCGTCGCGTTCGGGTCAAGGGCCATAAACAGCCCCGACTCTTCGCACGGGCCCTGAATTTTGTCGAGCACGTTTCGTAGCTTGCAAAGCGACGCGAACCTTATCCCGTCCGCCAAAGCTTCGCGCACGTCCACCGAGGACATGTCGAAGGGGATCTTTTCGACGGCGCATTCTTTTGTGCACGATACCGTCGTGTCCATACCGCCCTCCGCAGGCACCAGCGCTCGCGCCACGATCCGCGCATCAACCGCGTCCTCTCCTTTTTCGTACAAAAGCTCTATTCGCGGCGCGCTTCCCGCCGCGACGGCGGCGTCGTTCGCCGCCGCCGCGCCGCGCGCCACCTCCACGCTCCCCACGTCCACCCCCGCCAGCCGGGTACCTGACGCGCCTAACGTGCGGCTCGCGCCTGGAAGCCAGAACCAGACGCGAATACCTTCGCCTTTGCCGTGGGTTTTTTCGACTTGACTGCCGTGGCCGTGGCCGTTGTTTTTTTGTGTAGCAAAGTCCCCCGCCGTTGAAGCGAGCGACGCGTCTTTCCTTCCCTTAATCGGCTCCACCCGGATCGCCCCTCCGAACCAGGCCCCGCCTTTCAGCGCGACTCGTTTGGTCTGTTCCGCGATCGTCGCCGCGACAAGCCGAAGCGCCGCGTCCCGCCCCACCCGGTGTAGCCCGCAAATGCCCTCGGCGCCGTTCTCCACGAGCTCGGGCGGCGCCGGCGGCGGCGGAGACATGCCCGCCATCCGCGCCGTGGCGCGTTCTCCCAACACCCGGTTCTCCAGCTTGGTGATCGTGAACGGTCGTGGCGGCGTCCCAGAAGGCTCGTCAATGTCCCGCGCGCCCGCCAGAAGCTCGATCCGGCGAACCAGCCACCCGCCGTGCGGCGGCGTTTGCGTTTCGAATTCGGGTTCGGGATTTTCGGCGCCAAGTTCATCACCCGGCGCCACCGGTTTCGGTAACGGCGGCGGCCCTCCCAGCCCCAGCGTGGCTCGGTACTCTCCCGGGACCCCCACGATCGCGGTTCCCCCTTTGACGCCCCATACCAAAACCCCCTCCGGCAGGGTTCCTTTCACTTTTTCGTCAAGCAACATCGACCGCATCTCGCAATCCAGGCGCTGTTCAAGCGCCAGCCGTTGTTCCAACTCGAACGCGGTCTCCGTCTCGTCCTCGCCTTTCCCGGGTATCGGCGCGACCTCAGCGATGCTCGCGGAGTGCAGCGCGCTGTACTTCCCGTTGCACAGCACGTCAAGCGCACCAGGCAGGTCGAAAAGCGGCGCCCTCGCCCAGCCCATCTGCTGGTGTAACCCGAACAAACGATCCGCGGTGTCCGCAAACGCGCGGTCGTGCTGTTTCAGTTGCCCCACCATGTCGCCGCACAGGATCGCGATACGCGCCCTGCGCTGCACCGGGGCCCACTCCGCGAGCACATGGAGCCGCGTCAGGCGCTGCCGCAACGTGTGCAGGTATCGCGCGAGCTCGCGCTTGCGGTCTGTCTCCGCCCTCCCGGAAGCGCCCGACGCGAGGTGCACCAGATCGTCGTGCGCCGAGCACACCACGCGTTCCACGAGCTCGCCCAGTTTCACCGTCTGCGTGTGCCGCGGCAGGCCTTGCATTTTAAACCCGGACACCCTGAACCGTAATTCTAAGCCTCGCGAGTGGCACGCCTGCACCGAGCAAGATCGGAGGAGCACCGACCCGCACGCGCACCGCGCGCACCACGTCCTGACGCCAGGGTACGTAGCCCGATCGAAGGCTTCTCCACCCAAAATGTGTTCTTTTTCTTGGAACTGAAAATCTTTCCGCCGAAACGAACGAAAACGCGACCGCCGACACGATCTCGCCACTTTCCAGCGCGCTGCTATCGCACGGCACGCCATTGAGTACGCACAAACGCACTTCCAGGCCCTCTTCACATGTACGTAACCCCCTCTCGGAATACCTACTGTTGTCCGCCCCTGCCCCACTGCGCGCCTCGTGATGACACTCGCGCTCTTGAGCCTTACTCCGATCGAAACGTCTATTGGAACCTTCCGTGAACGTCGATTGCGTTCGCGATCTGACACACCGCGAACCCCCACTGCGACGTGCTAACCTAACACGCCAACCTTAAACCCGAACAATACACAGTCCACCAACACGCACACCACCGCGATGGACGGCTTGGGTGACATGGACCTGTCCTCCTTGATGGGCGGCGCCCCCCCCGGTGTTGAGTTTTCGGACGACGACATCGAGTACGAAGACATGGAGGTCGGGGACTCCAAAGACGTGAGCGTCTCTCAAGACGGCGGGTGCTTGAAGAAGGTGCTTGTGAAAGGCACCGGCGAGGCGCGCCCCGTAAAAGGCGCTGAGGTCACCGTGCACTACACCGGCACGCTACTGGACGGCACGAAGTTCGACTCGAGCGTGGACCGGGGTGACTACTTCAAGTTCAAGCTCGGGGTGGGGCGGGTTATCAAGGGCTGGGACCAGGGCGTCGCCTCCATGAAGAAAGGAGAAAAGGCCATCCTGACCTGTACCTCCGAGTACGCTTATGGGAAAAACGGGAGCCCGCCCACCATACCGCCAGACGCCACTTTGCTTTTCGAAGTGGAGCTTTTTTCGTGGAAAAGCGACAACGACTTGTTCGACGACACCGGGTGCGTGCGCGTCAAGACCCTGAAGAAGTCGACCGCGTACGGCTTCCCGAACGAAATCGACCAGGTGACTGTTTCCTACGCGGTAACAGCGCCCGATTCAGACGTGGCGGCCGCCGGGGACGAAATCGTGGCGCCCACCACTTCGACGTTCTCTGTCAAAGACGCGCCTTTCCTAGGCCTCGGCGCTGTGTTGAAAAAGATGAAGGAGGGCGAGTCCGTGCGATACAAAATGCGGAACGTCCCTGGTGGCGTGCAGTACCTGGAGGGCGTGCCCGCCGGCAAGACCACCGCGCCGCCGCAGGTCGCGGATGTCGTCGTTACCCTTAACAAGCACTGCAGCGTGACCTCAATTTGCGACGGCCGAGGCACCAAGATGACCACTGTGGACGGGGAGGGGTGGGACCGGCCCAATGACGGCGCAACCTGTGTGGTTTCCATCGCTGTTGCCGGCAAAGAGACGCTATTGCCGGTTGAGAGCACGTTCATAACAGGCAACGAAGCGCTGTGCGAAGCCGTGGAGGAGTGCGTGATGCTGATGAAAGCAGGCGAGACGGCGCAAGCCGTGGTGCCCCGCGAGTGCGCCGGCGAGTTCGGCGCCGACGCGAAAGACGGTAAGTATTTCCTATTTACCACATTCCGCTGACTGATTGCCCATACAAAACTGACATTTGTTTTTTTACAATCAGGCAACGTCACCCTGACCATCACCCTCGTTTCCTTCGACAAGGAAAAGGAGGTGTACACGATGACCAACGCGGAGCGGGTTACGTTCGGCGAGGACACCAAGGTCATGGGCAACGACGCGTACAAGGCTGGCAACCTAACCCTTGCGTCCAAAAAGGTACGTCCCCGCATTTCCCAAATTATAGACGACTGTTTGCCCATACAAGGCCCTGACCCTTTTCTTTTGACTCCAAAAAGTACGAAAAGGCGCTGCGGTTCGTGGAGCACGACCAGAGTTTTTCGGACGACGAAAAACGCGAGACGAAGAAAATCAAACTCAGTTTGTACCTGAACAGCGCCGCGGTGGCGCTGAAGCTCCAGGCGTGGAAAGACACGGTTGAGTCGTCCAACAAGGCGCTTGACATCGACCGCCAAAGCGACAAAGCCCTGTTCCGCCGAGCGCAGGCGAAAGTCGAGTTGGAGGAGTTTGACGACGCGAAGAAAGACGTGCGCGCGATCCTTGAGATGGACAACGCGCACCGGGAAGCCCGGACTCTGCACGCCCGGATCAAGAAACTGGAGCAAGTGCAGATGAAGAAAGACGCGAAGACGTTCGGGGGGATGTTTTCCAAACTGGGCGGTTTGTACTCGGAAGCCGAAACAGGGCGGGTCGGCGAAAACGGCGAAGGCTTCGACGCGAAAAAAGCAAGCGGCGACGACGAAGACCTCGGCGACGACGAAAAAATGCCGCCCGTGGATATCGGCAACGGGTTCGTCATGGAGGAAGTCACGGGCGACCCGGTGGACGGGGAGGGGAAGGATTGAGGTTGTTGCGTGGTAGTGGGTTAAGAATCGTTTTTTCAGCGCCACAAAGTCTCAATAAGCGTGTTACAAACGTCTCAATAAAGCGTATTCCCGCTACGGTGCTACGGTAGCGCGCATAGAATTCCCGTCGTCACCCGCAATCTCGCTGTTATCCCTGTTCCCTCACGGCGAGTCGTCGGAATCCGCCAGGTCCACGACTTCGGGCGCGACACCTTTTGTCGCGCCCGCGGGTTCAAAAGCAAACGGCGGCTTCTTCGCTGGGGTCATGAACGCCTGGATCCCGGCTTGCCGGGCGGCGCGTTTCGTTGGAGAGGTGAGCGGCGAGGACAACGGCGACGACAGCTGCGTCGCTTTAGCAGCGACGGGGGGATCAGCCGGGCGTTTCCCACCGGGCGACGGCGTGGTCAAGTCAACCAACCCCACCCCGATGGAGTGGAACGCGCTGCCGGTTGAAACCGCGGGGGAACGTGAGGATTGGAACGCAGACCTTGGTGCTGTTACCGGTACTCGGGGCGAAGCGACGGGTAGTGGTATTGCTTCTTTCCCCAGAACCGCAACAGGCGCGCCGTCGCTCAAACGCACCTCGAAGTGCGTGTCGTCCAGAATTCTTCGCCGCGCCGTGCGCGCCGGGGGAATCCCGGACGCTTCCAAGTCAGACGAGCTCCCCGTGTTGCAAAGCACGGGTGACGCGGCGGTGCCCGCGCCTACGCCCGGGGATCCCGCCCGGGGCGCTTGGGGCGTGGCGAAAGGCGGATGCGCATTCGATACAACCGTGCCGGGGTCTTTCCTGCGAGAAACGAACCCCAAAATCGACCGCTGGTCTTTTGGTTGTTCTTTTGGAACGCCCCTCGGCGTCGCCCGCGGCGTCGGCGCCGAGACGCGGTCCGTTATCGGTTCCTTCCGCGGCGTCGGCGTCTTTGTCACGTCTTTGGGTTGGTTGAACCTCGCGACCAGTTCCGGGAGGTACTGGTTGACCAGCCCAACCCGTACGCTCCGGATGTTCGGCTTCCCCGCGAAGAAAAGCAAATCGCGCGTGGTTTGAGACAAGTTCATGTCGTCGTCGTCGGGGGCGGAAATTTGCGAAACCTGCGAAGCCTCCGCGTCAATCGCCCGACTCTTTGTTTCTTTCTTTTTCGTTTTGATTTCGTCGCGCGCGCTTATGAAAGCAGCCCGTTCCCCAGCATCAAGCGCATCCACCTCCAGGAGGTACCGCCAAGGCGACATTCCCTTGGCGCCCGCGAGCTTTGTAACACCGACCACGGCGAATTCGTAGTCGCCCTTTTTGTGAGGTGGTTCGTGCAACTCGAAACCGGCGTGGCAAACGTCCCACTCCAGCAAAAGCGGCAAAAGTTTCTCCCGCGTCCGCCGAAACGGCAGCTCGCAGAGTTTGTGCATGACAATGGAAAGCCCCTGGACGTCAGGCCGGGCGCTCCACCTGAACGTCGCGGCAGCATCGCCACCCAGGCCCAGGCCCTTCACGAAGTCAAGCGCGATTTTCGACTGCGACGCGTACGCCGCCGCCGCTCTTCGCGACGCGTCGGTGAACCCCGCCGTTTCCTTCGCCCGCCGCCGCGCCGCGTTCGCCCAGCGCTCCGGCGTGCGCCTGTGAAACGCGCACTCGCACTCGCCTTCTCGGAACACACAAGGCGTGCCACTTGGCACTCCGCACTGGACACACCCCTTCGTGCACTTTTTCTTTTTCTGTGCTAAGCCCCCCTCGTGCTTGCACGTCGCGCACCCGGTGCACTTCGTGAGCGATGCCAGGGTTGGGTCGCACGGCGCGTTGAGAAACGCATCCAGGCGCGCGCACATGGTTTTCATGGAGGACTTGTCATCCGTCGCGTTGTCCGTGTCGTGTGAGGTTCCAGTGAGGTTTATTGTGGTCTCCCTATTGTTACAGCACGAGGGGCCCGCCCCGCCCCCGCCCCGGGAAACGCCTCTTGATTCTTCGGCACCGCCTCCCTCTGCGGCGCCGCCCGAGGAAATCGAACCGTGTCTCATTTCTGCCTCCGCCTCCGCCGCTAAGCGCCGGATCACCCGCGCCGCGTACGTCCCTCCCACGTTTGTCGCGCCTTCCGCGTAGTCCCCCCCGGTAAGCGTCGCGAGCGCAACGAGGGCGTTCGCTACAAGTTCCGGTTTTTGTTGCGTTTGTCGTGACTGCGACGCTGTGCCGTTTGGTGTGCCCGTATCAGTCGTCTCCGTATCAGTCAGCAGAAACTGTGCGATCCACCCCGATTCGCAGCGTTCGATTTTGGAAAGCTCGGGCGCGTCTGCGTACAGCTTTAACGTTTTGAACACCGTCGTGGCGCCGAACAAAAACGCGTCGCCATCCGATGTGGCGCACCCGTTTACTAGGTTCAGCACGTCTAGCGCGGCGCACGTAGCCTCGGCTTCTCCAGGCGCGGTGAGCACGGCGAGGCCTAACAGGTTGAGCACTTTTTTCGCGCACTCGCCGAGCGCGCGGAAACCGCCGCCGCCCGCGCCCTGTGTTGTTTGCAAACCCAGGCGCGCCAGCTTCTCCGGTGGCGGCACTCCGTCCAGAACTCCAACGAGTGTAACGCCGTGTCGCAGGTAGTTACACGCGCGCTCGAAGACGAGTTTCGCGACGCACCCCTGCGGCGTGAAGAGTTCATTTGTCGCTTGCTGCGAAATGGCTTCGAAAATCCAGATACTCAAGTCCACCGCGACTGTTTTGCCGCGGATTCGGTCCAGCAAATCGGGGTGCGCCGAACGGTCTGCAGACTCGATGGTCTCCACCAAACCCTGGTCGCGGAGCAGTTTCCTGTGAAGAGAACGACAGGGGTGGACAGAGGAGAACGGGCGATGTGACGTGCATGTCGAGACGACGAGAAGGTCAGCGAGTGCCACTCACTGTTTCTTGGCGCGCCCGAAACGCCATTCCGTCGTGGCTTTCAACCGTCGTTCCCCTACCGCGCGGTCCTGTGTGACACGAAGGAAGCGCCTGCGACGAAACACGGAAGTCGCGCGTACGTACCACAGACTCGGAACGCCCATCGTGCGTGAGGAAAAAACCCGGTTCAAACGCGCGAACCGCGTCCGCGGTGCCGCGCACGCGGGGTGCGCGTAAGATTGGAGCACACGACGCATTTCTCACATGGTTGGCACCTGCCGAGCTCTCGCCAAAAAGCGAAATCGGCCAAGATTCGAACCCGATAGCGCGTCTGTTCATTCCATCGCGCGTCTCCCACCATGGGTGCCGGCCAATCCACTCCCGAGGACGTCCTCAAGATCGTCAACGAGCCCGCGAGCTACGTCCCCCCCCTGGAGGTGAACCCCGCGAACCCGGTGGTTTTCTTCGACCTGCAGCTCGGGCGGTACGGCGACGCCACGAAGCTGGGGCGCATAACCATGGAGCTGAAAAACGACGTCACGCCGAAAACCGCGGAGAACTTCAAGCAGCTTTGCTTGGAACCGGAAGGGAACGGGTACAAGGGAAGCAGGTTCCACAGGGTGATTCCGCAGTTCATGGTACGCGGTGGGGGTTTCAACACTTACGACACGAAACAACTCGACGTGATCCATTCACGTTTGCTTTCGGGACACACGAACGGCGACTGATCACGACAAAAGATCGCGAAAAGCGCTTAAGCACTTCTCCAGAACCCAAACACTCGCTTTTTTTTTAAATTTACCTTCCTCCAATGTTCATCTCTTTAAAGACACAAAACCAAAGCACTCACGCCGCAACCTTCCACCCCCCTCCCCCGCAACTCCCCTTCACCAAACGCAGTGCCAAGGCGGCGACTTCACCAACGACAACGGCACGGGCGGCCGGTCGATTTACGGCCGGACGTTCGCGGACGAGAACTTTTCGTTGCCGCACCAGGGCCCCGGGATTTTGTCCATGGCCAACGCCGGACCGAACACGAACGGGAGCCAGTTTTTCCTGTGCACCGTCGCCACGCCGTTCCTCAACGGCAAGCACACCGTGTTCGGCCAGGTACTGGACGGATACAACGTCATCAAAGCCGTGGAGGCGTGCGGCAGCCGGGGCGGGGAAACGAGCGGGGACGTGATCATCGGCGACTGCGGCGTGATTTCCGCGGCGAGCAAGGGCGGCGCGAAAACGACCCGCGTCGCCGCCGGCGGAAGAGCGTCGTCTGGGCGAGGGTACAGCACAGTCGCGTCTTCCGCGGCGCACTTGCGGTTCTCCGCCAAAGCGGCGGTGTCGCGCACCGGAGGCTTGTTCCGAGCCGCCCCCCGGGCGGCAAGGGCGGTGCCCCGCGTGGGCAAAGCAATCTCCGCGCTCGCCGTGTTCGCGTAAGCGCCGCCCCGTGTCTAGAGGTCTCACGACCAAGTCTGCCAATATGAGTATTCTGGACTGGTGCGCCCCAGGCTCGACGTATGCACGTTTCGGTCAGCGACGCGAGGTACCGTGTTTCTTTGCACCGACAGTGAGCGACAGGAAGTCGACCCGAGCATACCTTGTTTATAAAGTCGCATCACAACCCCGGCGCTATTTGTACAAGGTAACTACCTTCGTAATATTTTACCTACCCTCTTGTCCTTCTTGAAACAAACTCGCAAACTCAACTACCTTCGTAATATTTTACCTACCCTCTTGTCCTTCTTGAAACAAACTCGCAAACTCACAACCCCGGCGCTACGTCCCCGAACGGCTTGAAGAACTCCGCCACCGCGCCGACGTCCACGTCGCACCCCGCGAGCGTGGAAAGGGGTTCCCTCATCTCCGCCACGCCTGACCAGGGTTCGTCCCACGGCCCGCCCCCGACCTCCACGGCAGCGACGTTGGATGTGGCGTTGTCTAAAATTACCCGCCCCCTTCTCCCCGAGCCCCACCCCATGCCCTCCCGTTCCCACAGGTTCACCACGATTTGCCCCCGGAAGTGTTCCCGGCAAGACGGCTTCATGCCTAATTGTTTGTCATCCACGGGCGCCCGCAACACCGTGGTGTTCCCCGGAACGCGGTCCTCCGGGGCGATGTACGCAAACACCTCGACTTCGTACCGCGAGTTACTCGCGGTGACGCGCCACGCCCCCCACGGCTGCACCTCCCAAGCAACTTCCGAGGCTTCGTCTTTTTTCCCACCGCTTATTCCGTCGCTTCCCGGGATTGGCAGGAACGGAAAAAATTGTCCGTCCGGCGTGTGTATCAGCACACCCGCGACTTCTTCGCGCATACCCGGAAATAGCACCACGCCCCGGTTCGCGCCCGTCGCGGTGATTGACAGGCCCGGGTGTTCCGGGAAAGAGTTGCACTGCACCCAGAACCACTTCGAAGGGAACCCGGCGCCGCCCCAGTTTTTCTCGGCGTAGGCTGGCGCGTTTGTGAATTTCGTGACGAGTCCGTCGACGGTCATCTGCCCAGTCGCGTCGCCGTGCGCCAACAGGATCTGGTAGTGCGGCTCGAACACAGGAAGGGACGAAAGCCACCCTGCGGTGGACCGACCGGAGGTTTTCTTTTTTCCGTTTCCAAAACCAACTCGAGACCCCGAGTCGACCGAGTTAACTGCTTGTTCTTGAGTGAACTCGTTTTCGCCATCCCCATCCGCGACAGAACACAACCCGCCGTATCCCGTTTTTGGCGCAACAACGAAGTCCCACTCCACGACCGAGCGTCGTTTCTTCGCCGGCCATATTTTCGCATCTTCTTTGTTAAAAAGATAAGTGTCAGTCCCGTGTTGGGCGTGTATTGGGCGTGTATTGGACGATGTATGGACAGCAGTCAGGGTAATCGGTCTGAACAGTCACCAGCTTCGGTCTGCAGTCACCAGCTGAGAGATAAAACAGTGTGCCGCCTGATTTGGTAAATGCGCAAAATCTTACCTTCCTCGGTGTCACCTTTCAATAGCCGGCCTCGGTGCCTTCGTCCGTCGTCGCTCACCTCGAAGAACTCGCCCCCCCCCATCGGCATTCGGAGCTCCATTTCGTGCGCCGCCGCGACGAAGGCGTCGACGTTTTTCGATTCCCTGAACAAATACCCTGATACGATAAAAAAGAAAGTGTCAGTCTTTCGGGCCATGTTCGTAACTTGTATTCCGCAAACAGCGCACTTGTGATATATTTGTAAGAGAGGCCAGTACTGTACTGGTAAGAGTTACCAGTAGTATACTTCCTTTTAATGAGTGGACGTCAAAGAGGGGCTGTAAACAGGGAGGCAGAACGTGGTAAATGGGAAATACGTACCTCCACCGGGCGTGCACACCTGCGCCCCCGCGACACGCCGGCTGCTTTCCGGTAAATCCGGGTCGTACACGTGGTAAATCAAGCTCAAGTTGTCCCGCACGTCGGGCAGCGTCACCCTGAAGTACCACCCCTCGAAGAACGACCGCTTGAACCCGACTTGGCGGTGGTACCCCGAATGAGGCACGGCCGCGAATGCGTTTGCGGATGACGGAGATGCAGATGTTTTTCCCGAATCCGTGCCGAGATTGGAAGAAGCGTCGTTCGGGGTGGCCGCCGCTCGTGAGGCGGCACCACGAGTGACTCCGCGTCGCCCGCGATGCGGCGGTGTACCATGCCACACTCGGGGCACGGCTCCGGAAAAAACGCCGCGCGCGGACGACATCCCAAACACGCGCGCTCTGCAAATGGGACGAGTCAACCACAACGAAAGTGCCCTTTTCGGGGGAGAATGACGCTTCGTCGTTTTCGCTTCCGATTTCGCTTTTAAACGTGGTCTTTTTGAAAAGCACGCGTCACGGGTCTTCCTCGCCACAACGCGACTCGTGCTTCCACGCGCGCACCACCACCACCACCTCGCTTTCTCTCGCTCTCACAGTCTCCATGGGTTCCTACTCCGTCGAACCCGCCAAGTCCGGCCGATCCACTTGCAGAGGCAAGTGCAAAGGCGCTATCGCCGAAGGAGAACTCCGCTGGGGGTCGCACCCTGAGACTATTGAGCACGATATGTGCTACTGGTCTCACCTTGACTGCGTCTCACTGAAAACCATTCAGACCGCCATCGAGGTTCACGGAACCCTTGCGGAGATCCCCGGCGTGGTCGAACACGACGCGGTGGGATTGCTCACGGCCGCGGTTGCCACGGCCCAGAGGGTGCGCGCGTGGTTTCCCTTTCCCGCCTTCCAAAAGCAACGACTTTTCGTTCCGCTTCGGCCGGTCCGCTAACTTCCCCCTCCCCCTTCCCCCTGCCCCCGCGCAGACCGCCGACGAAAAGGAGGCTGCGAAGCAGAGCGTGAGGGACGAGAAGGCCGCTGTGAAACTCGCGGAGAAGGAACTCAAAGCACAGGACAAAGCTCAGGCCAAGCTGGACGCGAAGGAAGCGAGAGCGAAGGAAGCCGCGGAGGCACCCGCGAAGGCACCCGCCAAAAAAGCTGCCCCCAAAAAGAAGCCCGCCGCGAAGGCGAAGCCCGCCGCGGAACCCAAGAAGCGCAAAGTCAAGGATGCGCCTGTTGCGAAGGCTGCGAAGAAAAACAAGAAGGTCCCCGCGTCTCCTGCGTGAGATGATTGGTTCTGTTTTTCAGGGACGACGTGACATGAAAGAGGAGGGAGAGGGAGATGACGCGAGATGAGTGTAATACGATCGACAAAAAAGTGACAACGCTGCAGGAAAAAATTGAAAAAGCGCGTCACGTTTCTTCTCGCGCACAACACGCGCGCACAAGCCCGACCGCACTCTCGTTCGCGCTCACAGTCACCATGGCTACCTACTCCGTCGATATCGCCGGATATCGCCAGAGTTGGCCCAAGTGCAAGTGCCAAGAAAAGATTCATGAAGGAGAGTTTCGTTGGGGCTCTCACGCCCCGGCTACCGACTACGAAGACGACGGGAGGCCCACGGTCTTCTGCTCTCACCTTGACTGCGTGTCACTCAAAGTCTTTGGGAACGCGTTAGCAGTTTACGGAACCCTCGAGGAGATCCCCGGCGTGGTCGAACACGACGCGTTGGATGCACTCGAGGCTGCGTTTGACAAGGCCAAGACGGTGCGCGTGTGCTTTCACGCCACGACGACTTTTCTTTCCCCCGAAGGACGGTATTCTGACTTCCTCCCCCCGTTCCCCAAACGCGCAGGTCGCCGACGAGAAGGAGGCTGCGAAGCAGCGCGTGCGGGACGAGAAGGAGGTTGAAAGCAGCGCGTGCGGGACGAAAAGGCTGTTGAAAGGCAGCGCGTGAGGGACGAGAAGGCTGTCGCGAAACTCGCGGAGAAGGAGCTCAAAGCGCATGGGAAAGCACAGGCCAAGGTGCAGGCGAAGGAAGAGAAACCCGTCGCGAAGACACTGGCGAAGGCACCCGCGAAGGCGACGGTCGACCTTTTGCCCGCCAAGCCCGCCAGGAGGTCGCAAAGGTTAAGTGGAGGTCACGAGCAACGCGATTCAGCCCCCACGCCCGTGGAGAAGGCGAAGAAGCCCGCCGCGAAAACGAAGAAGCCCACCGCCAAGGCGAAGCCCGCCGCGAAGGCGAAGAAAATTGTCGTCAAGATTTCGAAAACGCCCGTCCCGGCCGCGAAGAAGCCCGCCGCGAAGAAACCCGTCGCGAAGGGCAAGAAAACGGTTTCGCCGGAACCCAAAAAGCGCAAGGCGAAGGAGGTGCCCGCGGCGAAGGCTGCGAAGAAGACCAAGAAGAAGCTGGTTCCCGCGTCACCTGCGTGAGGTGATGTGACATGACAGGGTAGGGAGGAGAGAGACGACGCGAGACGAGTTAATACGACAAAAAAAGTGACATCGCTCGCTTTTTTTCAATCGTCCCGAACTCCGCGACTCGAGAAAAGACAACCCAACCGTTAGCACACGAGCCAATAGAGTGGGAATGCGTCTGTTGCCGGCGTTTGCAGGGCTTATAACGTTTTTTCGATGAGATGACCACGGTACGCCCGGTCCCGGGCGGTCGGGGGACCGGGCGAGCGCATCCACGCACTTTGAGCGACGCCACCGCCACCGACACCGACGACGTATCCTGCAACATTCCCCAGGAGTGCGTCGAGGCCACGGCGTGGCCGGGTCTGTCGTTAGGCCGAGGCGGGTTGCACACACGAGGAGACGTGGAACTCGTTGTTCGTTTCTAAAAAATATTTTTGGAAGTCGTCGAAGTTTCTTTTTTTTCTTTTCGAAGTTCGAACGTTTCCAATTTGTCACTTAAGCGCGCGTATCTCCCACGTGACCAATTACCCACACGCGAAATTTAAGCTTTGGGGTCCTCTTACCAAGATCTCCTCCTCCTGTGCGTCGTTTTGCGTGGGGGTAATGTGTCACGGGGGAGATACCAAATGGAACCAAGGCGGGAGCGACGAGCGCGACGACGACGAGTGACTGATCTGTACAATACGCCCACTGCAGCATCTCGAGATTTCCGTTCGTCGCCGCCCACTCGCACGTGAGTGTGTTCCACGGGCAGCCGTTCCAAAATAAGTGACAACGCTCGCTTTTTTTTCAATCGTCCCCAAAAACATACAAAACTCACCAAGTCACCCCCTAACCCCGACCCTACTTCATCCAGACCTGCACCTTGCCACCGTTGCCCATATAGACCCCACCCGCGAAGCCACTGGTTGCACCGCCGCCGCAATAACCGGGGTTTGTCCCCAATCCGCTGTTGACGTCATCGCCTCCGGCTTGGAAACCGAACATCAGCGGCTTAACGCACCCCTTCCCCACCCGGTCCTGGCCTACGGTCTGGTTTGCGCTGCTTCCGCCTCGTTGAAACATTGGGTTTGGGGAGGTCCGGTCTTGGCCGAAGGTGGATCTCCACACCTCGTACGACGAATTCCACGACATCGCGCTCGTGGTGGTGAACATGAGATTGGCCGGCGTGTCCGCGGCGGCAAAAACAAACTCGAAGGATCGGAATTCGCCGTTGGCGTTGGCGCCGCTGAAACCTCCAGCCACGAGTAGTACGCGCGTCGCGGAATCGTAAGACGCGAACGCGGCAGATTTGGCGAACGTGTCAAACTCCGGGGTCATCAAATTGGCCGCGTCGGTCTCGTCGGAAGACGTCCACCGAGCATCCCCGTAGTTAACTTTCTCCACGCCAAACACGTCCCGCAAGTCAACGGGGCCAGAGAAGAGCTCGGACATGTCGGTCACGAGCGCGGTTAGCACGCGGGCCAGTAGAGTGGGTGTGCATTTGTTGCGTTTGTTGTGCAGGGCTTATTGGAATCCGACATGACAGAGGCGCCATCCCACATATTTTGGTTGTCCGTGATGGCGGAGATATTCCAGCTACTTCTTAAATCCTGGTTGAACAACAAAGCGCCTTGGAACATCTGGGCCAGACTGGGCCCACCGCTCAACCTGTTCCCCCAGTTGAGGGGAGAGTTGAAGAGGGGAGAGTTGAATGCCTTCGCATGTGCGAACATGCCGAACATGTTGGTGACGGCGGAGACATCCCAGAGGGACAAGGTCTGGTTGAACGCGCGCGTGTGGGAGAACATGTAATGCATGTCTGTAACCTTGGAGACATCCCAATTGTTGAGGGGCTGGTTGAACGAATAAGCGCGTTCGAACACCCACCTTGCGTTGATCAGCGCCGACACGTCCCAGTCACCCAGCGGTTGGTTAAATGCTTCTGCCATAAAAAACATGTGTTCCATGTCCGTGATCGAGCTCACATTCCAACCCGAGATGTCCTGGTTGAACACCTTGGCCTGCATAAACATCCTGTAAAACGTGGTGGTCGCGCTCACGTCCCACGCGGAGATGTCGGCGTTGAAGCTCCCGAACTTCTCGAAAAGATTTGGCATGCGGGTCACGAGCGCGGTGTTCCAGTGCGCCATCTCGTTGCAGCGCGCGACCCCACACGCGAGGGTGTCGTTGTTCGCGCAGTTAGCCTGCGATCCCCCGGCGGTACCCGCCGCGCAGCACGCCACACCGGTGGCATCCAGGGCCAAACAGGCGTTCACCGCGGTCTTGAGCGCCATGTAGTCCGTGAAAGGAGGAGACACGCAGGCGCTGCTGTCCCCGTTGGTCATGTAGCCGGCGACGCAGGAAGCGACCGCGCATTGGGCGCTGTACGAAGCGGCATTCGCTACGACGCATGCAGTACACGCGCTGCCAGCTCCATTCGGTTTGAAGCCGGCGCCGCAAGAAGCGACCGTGCATTCGGCGCTGTAGGTAACGGCGTTCGCTACGACGCATGCAGTACACGCGCTGCCAGCTCTATTAGGTTTGAAGCCGGCGCCGCAGGAAGCGATAGTGCATGCGGAGCCGTAAGTAGCAAGGTTGGCTACAGTGGCGCATGCAGTACACGCGCTGCCAGCTCCATTCGGTTTGAAGCCAGCGTCGCAGGAAGCGACCGTGCATGCGGAGCCGTAAGTAGCAAGGTTGGCTACAGTGGCGCATGCAGTACACGCGCTGTTGTCTCCGTTGGGTTCATAGCCGGCGTCGCAGGCATCGACCGTACAATTCGCGCTGTACGAAGCGGAGTGAGCTACGGCGCAAGCCTCGCAGGCTGTGCCGTTTGCGGTGGTCTTGAGCCCTGCGTCGCAGGTGGCGCACTTGGCGGCAGCGCTCGTGCATGCAGCTCCGCAGGCGGCGACGCCGCCCGCGCAGGTGCACACGGGTACGGGGGTCAATCTTGATGCCGAAGACGACGCCGACGCCGAGGCCGAGCTCGAGGCCTAGCACGGCGCCGAGGCCTAGCACGACGACGCCGAGCACAGAAACGAGATAGATGTACACCGGGGTGGCGTTCTTGACCTTGATGAGGTTCTCCAGGGCGGCCACCTTGACCTTGATGGGTGGGTTGGTGAGTGGAAGTACATCCGCGTCGTTCATGGGGGCCACGGTGGTCATGGATGGTCGTGCGTCGTCTGCGAGGGTGAGGAGCGGAGAGAGGGAGAAAGATGAGATTTTCAGGCGTTACGTTAAAATTTGGGGAGGGGAGAAACGGATAACGGGCGCGGCGGATCATCTTGCGTTCTGCGACACAAACAGTTTTTCTCGGAACAGGCTGCCAGCCAGGGCAGGGCGGGGCGGGGCGAGTGTCTTCTCGGTACAAGAGCGCGTGCGGCGTGACTCGACCGCTCGAGTCAGCGCCTTGCGCCTTGGACGCGCTAGACTGTAAGGGTGTTCGGTCGCGCGTGAGTTGTGCCGCGGCGTTCTGCTGCGGAAAATGTGTCGGTCGAACACAAGGTCGAACGGAATGCGTTCGCACTTTTCACGCGTTTCACACTTCACGGTTAGCGGTCAGGTTCATTCGGTACGCACCAGAGTTTGACGCGAGACGTTCACTGGGCGTGGCGTGGAAAGGGTCGGGCTTAGGATATTGAAGAGGGCTTCCCGTCTTAGAGGCGAGCGCTCGTCCAACTGTGGCGAGGTGTCTCGAAACTTGTAAACTTGTTTCGACACGGTCGACGGTTGAAAGGGTAAAATGGGGTATCAGACTGGCAATTTTTTGGTTTGAGTTCCCGCATCCTTCTTTCTTTTTCAACACCCTCGCTGTGGATTGTTCTCATTCGCCTCCTCGGACGGGCCATTGCTCTCCGCGCGGCGAGCCGACTGCGCGACAGCGCGTGCTCGTTGGTGTGCACGCGAGCGCCATGCGTGTCTCACGGGGTGTCTCGCGCGTTTTCGTCTCGGTGGTCACAGGGTTGCTGCTCGGCGCGTCCACCGCGACCGCGATCGAGGTGGTGGGAAGGGAGGTTTCCAGGTATCAGTGGTCGCTCGCGGAACGGCAAGGCGCGTTGGAAGGCACGGCAGGCGCGTTAGGTGCTTCGTCCGTTTCTTTCCTGGCCGTTGACATCACGCTTCACGTCGAGACGCTCGATTCGCACTTCACGGACAAGCTTCGCAACGCGGTGGCGTTCGCGGCTGGGTCGGGTTCGGCTGGGCCCGACGATGAGGAGGGTGAAACCCGCCCGGAAGACGTGCGCCTCGCGATGACGTTCCCCGTGATCGGCGTTTTGGCGTTCGAAACCTCGGATTCACGCAAAATAGACCTCGACGCGGTCAAAGTGACGGTCGCCACGACTCTGGGCGCGCGCCTTGATACGGTGAGCGCGCGCATTGTTTCCATCGACGGCCGGTTAGCGGAGGCGTACGCCGCGATGGGCGCCGGGGCGAGCGCCAACGCCGGCGCGGCTGCGTCTCTCGGGCAGATTGAGGGCGTGGATAACATCGAGGTGGTGGATGGATTTGTGGACACCGAGGACGTGGAGTCCGTGGACGCCGCGCTTACTCCGTTCAAGCCCATACGGTTCGACCTTACCAGGGTTGAGTACACAATCGTCGTCGAGGAAGGCGAGGCAGGTACGCATGACGGCGTGGACCAAAACGGGGCGGCGCACGACATAAACTCGCCGGAGTTTGTGTTCCGCAGAGCCACGTCCTACGCAAATTCCGCCTCTGATGCAATCTTCGTGGACCGCATCGCGGATGCCGTGGGCATTGGCGCGGAAGCGGAGACAGATCCCGAAGTTTGCGTAGCCATCAACGCGAAGGTGCAGACACCGTCAACCGCGAAGTGCGAGCAGGCGGTTGCAAAGATCCAAGGGTACACCGGGGCGAGGCTGTTATCCGCGGCGCTCGCCCTGGATGGAATCGACGCCGTGGTGGACCCCGTGCTGGCCAGGGTTGGTGTCGTGCCCACGACGCCTTTAGAGCCCGTGTCGCAGACGCAACCGACTGCCCAAAAAACAACCGCCAACACCTCCAACCCGGTTTTGAACCCCGAATCATACGCCTGGGACGCGTTGCACGACGGCGACCTGGAGAACGGCGAATTCGTGGACGCTTTCGGCGATACGGCTGGCGATTACTCGTACGGCAAGGAAAAGGTGTATCCCCCGGCGGCGGCGCCCACCGCGTCGTCGGCGACGGTTGAAACGCCTCCCTCGAAATCCGCGGAGACGCAGGCGACGGCGGACGTCGACGCGGCGATGGATGAGCTTTCGGGAGAAACAGCGGAGCACACCACGTCCATGACCCAAATCGAGGCTGAGACGGATTCGCCGGTTCCCGAAACGGACGAACCTTCCAAAGCATTGAACGCCGAGAAACCCACCGGGGTGGTGACGCGCGCGGACGTCGCGACAAATGAAAGTGAGGACCCTGTAAAAGCGCACGCGTATACCCCTGATACCGAAGATCCGCACCACCCTGTTCTTGACCGGTACGACGAAGGCTTCGCGGACGGCGTGGAGGCTGGTGAGGAGGGCAAGGACACCGCCACGGCGCGCGACTTGGCGGACGGTTTAAACGACCCTTCCAGGTACGCCGACGGGTACGCCGCCGGGTCGGCGACGAGCGAGACGAAAAAGGAAGAAAACGAGCAGGAGCGGTACCAGGCGGCGTACGCAGAAGGGTACCGGCAGGGGGCGAAAGAGCTGCAGAATGCGGCGGCGGATGTGGAGACGGATGCGGAGACGGATGTCGTCGCGGTCGAGACGGATGCGGAGACGGATGTCGTTGCGGTGGACGACGACGCCGCGACCGCCGTCGAGCGCTCGGTCGCGTCCCCCGGCTCGGGCCCCGGCCACGACGGGTCCCTCGCGGTTTTGAGTTTGCTCGGTTTGCACACGGTTTCCATGAAACTGGCGCGCGAACCCAACACCGCGGACGATGACTTCGCGTTGTACGAATCCCCAAAAGCGCGGCGGGCGATTGCGCGAGTGGCGTACCGAGCGGGCGCCAAGGCGGCGCGCGACGTCGTGGCGATGAAGTACGGTGCGGGTTCAAAAGAGGCGACGCTCGTGGCCGCGGGTGTTGATGACCCTGTGGCGGAAACGCCTGTGGAAGACATCCAAGCGGACGGCGCTGACCCGCTCGCACCTGGCGAGCGGGACGCCGCGGCGAAGGAAGGGTACGAAGCGGGCTTGCAAACCGCGGACTTTGCCTTGGACGTCGCGTTCACGCTGGCGGAGATAAGAGGCGCGCGAAAAGAAAACGACGAGTCAAAGGCGCGCGCCGTCGCGGCGCTCGGGGGGTTTCGCGAAACGAACGACGTGGGAACTTGGGTGAGCTCGGGAGAACAACTCAACAAAGTTGAGGTGCCTCGCGTGGGGGCGGTCAAAGGGAGGGTTCGGGACGCGAAGGGTAAGACCGGAGACGAACGGCGAAGTTCGGTGTTCCATGGGTGGGCAGTCGCGGGGACGGGCATCGCGGCGGTCGCGGCGATTGCGGTGATGCGAGCGCGAGCCGACAAAAAAGCGGCGCAACAGGCGGAGGGTGACGTGTTCTGCAAACTCGTAGCGCCGGTGACGGGCGAGCGGTACGGCGCTGACGTGGTGTAGATAGAACGTGAACATGAACGAAGTGTAAATAGTTAATAGTGTCCTTTGTTGTTTGTGCTATTAGCAAGACTCTCGCACAAGCTCGAAACTGGAAAGTATTTCGCAGACTGGATTCGCCAGATCTCTCTTATCCGGACGCCTTGGCGATTGATGGCATCCCCGATCCCATCACCGTCGCGCGCACACTTTGTCGAGCGCTCGCTTTTCGCGGAACCATCACCAGGTGCGTGTTTCCCTAACGCGCGCGCATCGTGGCGTTGCGCTGTTTCGTTTTCGCGGTGTCCTGGGGCGCGTCCGTCTCCGTCTCCTCGCGCGTCTTGTCCTCTTCACCTTTCTTTATCTGCGTCGGTATCTGTCGGTGACGTTGCGTAACAAACACCCCGAGGGTGTACCTCTCTGCGCCGCGTTTCCGTGCCGCCATCTCCCCAACAAAACTGACACTCCTCGTGCCACAACCCCCGTGCCCCACCCTGCAGAATGTCGGCCGTGTCCTGCGTCTCACTCCGCGCGACAGTCGCCCCCAAGGCTGTCGCGAAGCGCGATGGGTCCAAGCCTGCTGCCGCGCGCCGTCCCACGCCCGTGGTCCTCGCGGCTCCCGCGTTCGCCGTCGCAAGTCTCGCGGGCCCGGCGTTCGCCGCCACCGAGGCGCTTTCGCAGACCGCGGACGGCGTCGGCATCGCCGTGGGCGGGCTCGCCGCGGTAGCTGCGGTCGGCGGGTTGCTCATCGCGACCGACCCGAACAAGCGCAGGGATGACATGAAATCAACCGCCGGCGGGGACGAGGCGAAATCCGTCGCGGACTATTTCAACAGCACCGGGTTCGAACGCTGGAACAAGATCTACGGCGAAACGGATGACGTGAACAAGGTGCAGATGGACATCCGAGTAGGGCACCAGCAAACCGTGGACAAGGTGTTGAACTGGACCTCCGGGATGGACATGAATGGTACGTATTTCCCATTTACCACATTCCACCTCCCTGATTGCCCACAGAAGACTGACACTTTTTTTTTACAATCAGGCGTGACGGTTTGCGACGCCGGGTGCGGCACCGGGTCGCTCGCGATCCCTTTGGCGTTACGGGGCGCCTCTATCGCGGCGAGTGATATCAGCAGCGCGATGGTTGGCGAAGCGGAGGAGCGGTACAACGCCGAGATCTCTGGGGGTAAGAAAGCCCCTGGCGTGGCGCCCAACTTCCAAGCCATCGGCTTGGAGGAGTGTTCGGGGAAGTACAACGTCGTGACCTGCATCGACGTGATGATTCACTACCCCACGGACCGCGTCAACGCCATGATCTCGCACCTCGCGTCATTAAGCGACGACAAGCTCATCATCTCTTTCGCCCCGAAAACCCTGGCGTACACCATCCTCAAACGAATCGGCGAGCTGTTCCCGGGCCCGTCGAAAGCCACGCGCGCGTACCTGCACAAAGAAGAGGACGTCGAAGCCGCGCTCAACGCCGCCGGGTTCAAGGTGAAGCGAAGGGAAATGACCGCCACACAGTTCTACTACTCGCGGCTTTTGGAGTGCGAGCGGGCGTAGAAGAGGGACGGACGGGCAACGTTAATCTGGTAATACGCTCTGTCGATAAGACCTCGCCTTTAAATCGACCCCGATACGTCTAGGAACGTCTGGTAAGAACTTTGTTAAATCTACCCAATGCGTCTTTATTTAATCTACCCAATACGTCTAGTAACGTCTATTAAACCCTCCCCCTACACGTCCGGCGGCGCCGGTGTCCACGCGCCTCCCGGCGGCGGCGCGTCGTCCACCGGTGACCCAAATGCGCCGGGCACGACTTTTTTGTTTTCGGTTTGTTTCCCCGGCGTTTGCGAAATCGGCGGCGACTGCGGAAGCGGGTATACTTTCCCCAGAAGTATGACTGCTTTCCCACCGCCAGTTTTACTTTCTTTCTTTTCCGCGTGTTCCTTTTCCTCCGCCAAAAGCCTTTCCTGTTTCGCGACTCGCCCTGCTTCCAGGCGTTGTTGTTTCGCGTTGTTTTCTTTTTCCGCGAACGCGGCGCTTTCGGTGGTGACTTTTTTTGACAAAACCTCCCAGTCCTCGCCGATTTTTCCTAAAAGCCACCGCATCGCGGAACCCACGCCGGAGTCCGTCGCCAAGACGATTTTGTCCTTGTCCCCCCGCCTCAAGGCGGCGCACCCCACGACTCGAAACCGGTCGTCCTGGAGCGAGTCCAGACCCAGCGCCGTCGCGATTTCGGTGCCCGATTTCGCCCCGACCAAGTCCTGCTTGTTCGCGAACACCGCGACCGGCTTGCCGTGCAGCCTCGGATCTTTCAAAGTTTCCTGGAACACTGAGACGAAACAAAACAAAGTGTCAGTCTCTCGGACCGCGTGTATGAGGGATTGGACAGGGTACCGGGGTGTGACCTCTGGTAAAGTGACACAGTACTGTGTCAATTTACCACAGTACGCCAGTAAGAGTTACCAGTATTTGTGACTTCGTAACTGATACCACAGTCGGCGGAACGTGGTAAAGGGGAAATACAAACCTGTCCTGGCTTCGTCTAAACGAGCTGTATCCGCGGCGTCCACCACGAACACCACGGCGTGCACGTCCGATACGTACGCCTGCCAGATGCCCCGGATGCGCTTGCCGCCGCCCAAATCGAACACCTCGACTTGGAACCCAGGGACGAAGGCTCGTTTAGATGGCAACACGACGTTGTGAAATCCAACAGTGGGCACGGTGGGCTCAAAATCCTCAGGGTCCCCCACGATCGTCTGTAACAAAGTGCTCTTCCCAGCGCCGTCCAAACCCACGAACATCAGCTTCACTCGTCGTTTGCGTTGGCGGAAGCACCGAAAGCAGCTCATGGTCGCGCCCCCGCGCGCCCCTCGAGTGCTCTCTGACGCGTGTATCCCGGTCAAGTCTCCGATCAAATTATTTTTTATGATTTTTCACGAGCATCGGAAAACGCGCCAACGAATCGCCACCACGATCAATGTCGAACCCTGTTCAGAACACGCCGTCCCAGCGCTGGGTCCGCGCGTGTGGATCCCGTGTCCGTGGCCGCGCATCATGGTGGTGCGTTACTACACATGTAAAATCCACACCCCGCCCCCGCCCCAAGTCCCGCCGCGAGTCAGGACCGGGAGTCATAACTCGTCGTCGCGTCCCGCGAATGTGGCGCCGATCTGCTCCTCCCCGAGTGCCATCAATCATCACCACTCCCTTTTCCAGGTGACTCACCCCCCCCCCCCCCCCCCCCCCCCCCAA
>Ga0222645_100124_pt1 | contig 47174 bp, 33 predicted proteins | sample AntAcemetagen292_FD_179881 | JGI IMG/M metagenome (GOLD analysis project Ga0222645, IMG submission 179881) | Saline water microbial communities from Ace Lake, Antarctica - #292 | ecosystem: Environmental > Aquatic > Non-marine Saline and Alkaline > Saline | place: Antarctica: Ace Lake | collected...
GGGAATAATCTAGATTTGGGACGTGATGTAGTATGTTTTGAAACTGCTTGGAAGCCATGTTGCATTTACCGTTATTAGGTTTCAGTACGTTAAATATAGTTCACCAACACCAAACTGCAACACAGCCATATATATACAGTTATTTGGATAGGTCAATATGTCACCATTTATAGAATCAATTCGAGTGGTAATACGTACCAAACAGTACAGTTTGAAAACTGAAAAGTCTTATTTATATTGGGCACGATATTTTATTCGTTTTCATCAATTAAAGCATCCAAATGAAATGGGCAATAAAGAGGTAGAGACATTTCTATCTCATCTTGCTGTTGTTCGGGGTGTCAGCGCTGCTACCCAAAATCAAGCTTTGTGTGCGATCGTGTTTATGTATAAACATGTGTTGGATAAAGAGCTAAAAAATATGAAGTTTGGCTATGCTAAAAAACCTAGAAACTTACCTACTGTATTAAATGCACAGGAAGTACAAAAAATATTAGCGTGTATGTTAGGTAAATACTGGCTGGTAACGGGTATTTTGTATGGTTGTGGTTTGCGGGTGCATGAAGCGTTGCGTTTACGTGTAAAAGACATTGATTTTGTGAATAAGTCGGTTTTTATATTTAGGGGAAAAGGTGGGAAAGATAGGTATACACTTTTACCACAATCACTCGCTGAGCCGATTAAAAGCCAGATTTCTATTGCTAAAAAGTGTCATGAAAAAGATATTTACGAGGGTTTTGGTTTGGCATCTCTGCCTCCTTCGTTAATTAGAAAGTATGGTAATGCCGCTAAACAAATAAGCTGGCAATTTTTGTTTCCTTCAAGTGTGCGTTGTATACATCCAATCGATGGTTATATTTGTCGACACCACATACATGAAACTACTTATGCTAAGTCTTTAAGGCAAGCTGTAGCCAAATCGGGTGTGATGAAGCGGGTCACTGCTCATACGTTTCGTCACTCGTTTGCAACGCGGTTATTACAGTCGGGGGCAGATATTCGGACAGTACAAGAATTATTGGGTCATGCTGATCTTAGAACAACAGAAATATACACCCATGTAGTGGGTAGCAGACGAGCAGGCACAATAAGCCCTATCGATTTGCCTGAACAGCATCTTAATTTTTAACAAGTTAATCAATAATAAATAGCGATTAGTAGGCTATTTACATTAACTTTAGCGCAGACAATAAAAAACCGGCTTTCGCCGGTTTCAATTTAATCTATTAAAAGATTAACCCTTAGCTGGACGGCCGGCCTGCTTACGCAAGTTTTCAGTTAGCAGCTTTTTACGAATACGGGTGCTTATAGGGGTCACTTCAACTAGTTCATCGTTATCAATAAACTCAAGTGCTTGTTCTAACGACATTACAATCGGTGGTACTAAGCTTTGTGCTTCGTCGGTACCTGATGAACGTACGTTCGTTAATTGCTTACCTTTAAGGGCGTTAACCGTTAAGTCATTTTCACGAGCATGAATACCAATAACCATGCCTTCGTATACTTCAAGACCATGGCCGATAAACAAACGTCCGCGACTTTGTAAGTTAAACAATGCGTTGGTTAGTGCCTTACCTGTTGCATTGGCTATCAATACACCACTCTTGCGCTGACCGATTACACCACCTTTGTGAGGGCCATAATGGTCAAACGTGTGGTACATCAAACCAGAGCCTGATGTCATGGTCATGAAGTCAGTCTGGAAACCTATCAAGCCACGGCTAGGGATCATAAAGTCCATACGAGTACGGCCTTTGCCGTCTGTTGTCATGTTAGTTAGTTCACCTTTACGTGTACCCAACTGTTCCATGATAGTGCCTTGATGTTGTTCTTCAACATCTATGGTCACTGATTCGTAAGGTTCATGAGTCTTACCATCAACTTGTTTCAATATAACTTCTGGACGAGAAACGGCTAATTCGTAGCCTTCGCGACGCATGTTCTCAATCAGTATACCCAAGTGAAGTTCACCACGACCTGAAACGCGGAATTTATCCGGGTCATCTGGCATTTCTTCCACTTTAAGCGCCACGTTATGAATTAACTCATGTTGCAAACGTTCAAGAATATTACGTGAGGTAACAAATTTACCTTCTTTACCAGCAAAAGGAGAGTTGTTGACTTGGAACGTCATGGTCACTGTTGGCTCATCAACAGAAAGCGGTGGCAACGCTTCAACTGTATTTGGATCGCAGATGGTGTCAGAAATCTTAAGTTCGCCCACACCCGTCACTGCAACAATATCACCTGCATAAGCAGAATCGACTTCGTTACGTTGCAGACCTAAGTAACCTTGTACCTGACCAATTTTACCGTTACGCACTTTGCCATCAGCACCGATGATAGTGACCTGTTGGTTAGGCTTTACTGAACCACGAGTAATACGACCTATACCGATTACACCTACATAAGAGTTGTGATCAAGTTGCGACATTTGCATTTGAAATGGGCCGTTAGCATCGGCATCAGGTGCCTTAACGTGTTTCACAATCGTTTCAAACAAAGGCGTCATATTATCGCTAGCGACATCCAAATCGTTGGTAGCCCAACCATTGATGGCTGATGCATATACTACTTGAAAGTCTAGTTGATCGTCGGTTGCGCCCAAGTTGTCAAATAAGTCAAATACTTGGTCTAATACCCAATCAGGACGTGCGCCTGGCTTATCAATTTTATTGATAACAACGATTGGTTTTAAACCTTGAGCAAACGCTTTTTGGGTTACAAAACGCGTTTGTGGCATCGGGCCTTCTTGTGCATCGACCAGTAACAATACTGAATCGGCCATAGACATAACACGCTCTACTTCACCACCAAAATCAGCGTGACCAGGGGTGTCTACAATATTAATGCGGTATTCATTCCATTTGATTGCAGTATTTTTTGCAAGAATGGTGATGCCTCGTTCTTTTTCAATATCGTTTGAGTCCATCACACGTTCTTCGGCTACGCCGCGGCTTGCTTCTAAAGTGCCAGACTGTTGTAATAACTTATCAACTAGGGTGGTTTTGCCGTGGTCAACGTGGGCGATTATCGCTATGTTCCTCAAGTTTTCGACTGAGGTATTTGATGAACTCATTGTTTTTTCTCTTTTAGGGCCACATATTCGTCATGTAAGACTATTTACTAGTTAAAGTCATATGAAGCTAAATTACTGAAATTTTATGGGCGCGGATTGTACAGTTTTATCCAACATTTAGCGAACTTCAAATGCATATTGCTTTAAATAAAGGAAAAACCCCAATTCAATAACGTATTATCAACATCGTTATAATAAATTGAAACATTTAAGTGCGTTAGCATTAGCTTGGTGCATTCGTGCTTTGTTATGGTGCAATCGCTGCTTTTTTTTAAGTTTACGCTATGCTAAAAAAACATAAACAAAAGGCATTCCAATCACTTAGGTATGTGGCATGATAATCGCTTTACTTGTATACGCTTAAGTACCTGGGTTATCTAACCCACAATAATATAGTTACACTTTTAATCTGGAGGACACCATGTCAGCACAAAAGGTCTTAGACCTTATTAAAGAAACCGAAGCTAAATTTGTCGATTTACGTTTCACTGATACTAAGGGCAAGGAACAGCATGTGTCTATTCCTACTCATCAAGTGACTGATGACTTTTTTGAAGAAGGCAAAATGTTTGATGGTTCTTCTATCCTTGGTTGGAAGGGTATCAACGAATCAGACATGATTTTGATGCCAGATAGCGAAACTGCGGTACTTGACCCTTTTGCTGAAGAAACGCAAATCAACATTCGTTGCGATATCTTAGAGCCTACGACGATGCAAGGTTACGACCGTGACCCTCGTTCTGTTGCTCGTCGCGCAGAAGAGTATTTAAAGTCTACTGGCATCGGTGACACTGCGTTATTCGGACCTGAACCAGAGTTCTTCTTGTTCGACGATGTGCGTTTTCATACTGATATGTCAGGTTCATTTTTCAAAATTGATTCTAGTGAAGCAAAATGGAACTCAGGTGCTGAGTTTGAAAACGGCAACATGGCGCATCGACCTGGTGTCAAAGGCGGTTACTTCCCCGTTCCGCCGGTTGATTCATCTCACGACACACGCGCCGCTATGTGTATGGTTATGGAAGAAATGGGCTTAACTGTTGAAGCGCATCACCATGAAGTAGCTACTGCTGGTCAAAACGAAATCGCTTGTCTTTTCAATACCTTAGTCAAAAAAGCTGATGAAGTGCAAATATATAAGTATGTGGTACACAACGTCGCACATGCTTACGGACAAACTGCTACTTTTATGCCGAAGCCTCTTGTTGGTGATAATGGTTCAGGCATGCACGTTCATATGTCCATTGCTAAAGATGGCAAAAATGTCTTTGCTGGTGATAAATACGCTGGAATGTCTGAAGAAGCTTTGTTCTACATTGGTGGTATTATTAAACATGCTCGGGCAATTAATGCTTTCACTAACGCATCGACTAACTCGTACAAACGTTTAGTACCTGGCTTTGAAGCACCCGTCATGCTGGCTTACTCTGCGCGTAACCGTTCTGCTTCTATCCGTATTCCTTTTGTAACCAGTGATAGAGCGCGTCGTATCGAAGTACGTTTCCCTGATCCAACTGGTAACCCTTATTTAGCATTCACTGCTATGTTGATGGCTGGTCTTGATGGTATCAAAAACAAAATTCACCCTGGTGATTCAATGGACAAAGACTTGTATGACTTACCTCCTGAAGAAGCAGCAGCCATTCCTCAAGTATGTAGCTCATTTGAACAAGCTCTAGAAGCCCTTAACAACGACCGTGAATTTTTAACCGCTGGTGGTGTTATGACTGACGATTCGATTGATGCTTATATTGAACTTAAGATGGCTGAGGTGCAAACCTTGAACATGACGACTCATCCAGTTGAGTTTGATATGTATTACAGCGTTTAGACACCACGTGTACAAAACTATTTACCTTTAGTAGCTGTTAAAATAAATAATAAGCCCGTTTTACGGGCTTTTTTTTATTTACAATAAAGCTACACTTTATTACAAGCCACAAGCCACAAGCCACAAGCCACAAGCCACAAGCCACAAGCCACAGGTTAATAGTTAGATTTAGGACGGAGGTAGTTGATGGTGCAAATATTTTACATTTTTTGCTTATTATTATGCAGCAGTGTGACCGCACAAATAGTGGATAAAACGGCAAGCAATACATCAAGTAATATATTGGTATACAAAACAGTAAAGGCGGACGGCAGTGTAGTTTATAGCGATATTTACAGTGAAAGAACTGTACTTGTGGATCTATCATCAATAAATACGGTTGTTACACCAGCCTTAAATAAAAATTTAAGTCAGGTTTTAAGTCAGGTTTTAAGTAAAACGCCTAACCAAAATAACCATGTAAAAAAAATCAGAGCTGAAGTGCAATATATAGTGTCTATTAGTTCCCCCGTAGCCGAGCAAACATTGCGTGATAATTCTGGTACGGTCACAATTAACGCAAATGTTTCACCAAAAAATTCCGGAAGCTTTCAATTGATTTTTGATAATCAGTTGCTTAAAACCCAGTCAAAAAGCCAGTTTCAATTAGAAAGCGTCAATAGAGGCGCGCATACAATTAAAGTTAATTTTCTCGACAACTCAGGCAAGATCCTTGCATCATCTAAGCAGCAGACCTTCTATCTGCAAAAAGCTTCTGCTTTGAGCAACGCTAAGTAATAAAATAGTTGTGTTTTATAAGATGTAGCATCTACATCAAAGTAGCGAAATAATACTTCGCACTATGTTGGTGCATTTTATTAATGTACTTTATTAGTACACTTTTGATACACAAAAAATGTGTAACGAGATATATAAAAGTTGAGGTTATGTCTGAATCTGTTACTACTGAAAATCTATTAGATAAATTATCTACTGCTGTGCTTGTGTTAAACAATGAATTAGTTGTTCAGTACGCTAATCATGCTGCGCAAGATGTATTTGAACGCAGTCTAAATTTATTAATTGGTTGTTCACTTAATCAGTTTATTGCCTCTTCGAGCTTAGATTTTGAGCGTTTTCAAAATTCTATGGGATTTGGTGATGTGTATTCTGACAGTGAAGTCACCTTCAAATTTATTGATGGTCGACACACTCAAGCTGATGTGTCCGTTACCAGCATATTAGAAAACCAAGAAAAACGCTTGTTAGTCGAAATAAGACTCGTAGAACAGCAGAAAAAAATCAGTCAAGAAAATCGACAATGGGCTCAACAACAAGCAGCCCGTGAACTAGTACGTGGCTTAGCTCACGAAATTAAAAATCCACTAGGTGGTATCAGAGGGGCAGCACAACTGCTTGCCAAACAGCTACATAGTGATGAGTTAAAAGAATTTACCCAAGTTATTATCGAACAATCCGACAGGCTCACTAATTTAGTGGATCGCTTATTAGGTCCCAATTTGCGTCCGAGTTTTGGTTGGTACAACGTGCATCAAGTGCTTGAAAAGGTATGTACTTTAGTGCATCTCGATCCTAGCCATAACATTACTATTACGAGGGATTATGATCCGAGTATCCCCGATGTGTATCTTGATCAAGATATGATGCAGCAAGCCACCTTAAATATAGTACGCAACAGCGTGCAAGTACTATCAGAACAACAAGATGTCGTTGGAGAAATACAAATAATCACCAGAATCGAACGCCAAGTGATTATTCATGGTGCTTGCTTTCCATTATGTGTGAAAATTCAAGTCATTGATAACGGTCCTGGTATACCTAACGAACTTAAAAATACGCTATTTTATCCGATGGTGACCAGCAAAGAAGGAGGCAGTGGTTTGGGCTTATCTATATCCCAAACTCTTATCGGTCATCACCGAGGCAAAATTGAAGTGGATAGTTGGCCAGGCAGAACAGAGTTTATTTTATATATCCCCATTGATAAAAAGGATCCCCAGACATGAGTGCAGAACCCGTATGGATAGTTGATGACGATAGCTCGATTCGTTGGGTGCTACAAAAAGCGTTACAAGCAGCGAATATTCCCTGTTTTAGTTTTGAAAATCCTCAAGACCTATTATTGCAGCTGGAAACAGAACAACCTCCAGAAGTTATCGTATCAGATATTCGTATGCCACAAATGGATGGTATGGTTTTATTACGCGAAGTACACAAACGTTTTGAGAACATTCCAGTGATCATTATGACTGCCCACTCTGATTTAGACAGTGCGGTGAATGCTTATCAAAGTGGTGCATTTGAATACTTACCCAAGCCTTTTGATATTGATGAAGCAGTAAACTTGGTACGACGAGCGTTGACTCATGCCCGTGAGCAGTCTACTAAAAATCAACCTCCTGAACTATTAAAAGCCACAGAAATAATTGGTGAAGCACCAGCTATGCAAGAGGTATTTAGAGCAGTAGGGCGCTTGTCCCGTTCCAGTATTAGTGTACTAATTAATGGTCAGTCAGGTACAGGCAAAGAGTTAGTGGCTCACGCATTACATCGCCATAGTCCACGTTCAAATAATACCTTTATAGCCCTAAACATGGCGGCAATACCCGGCGACTTAATTGAATCTGAATTATTTGGGCATGAAAAAGGTGCATTTACTGGTGCTCAAGCGGCTAGGCAGGGTCGTTTCGAACAAGCCAATGGCGGTACCTTATTTTTAGATGAAATAGGCGATATGCCATTAGGTGTGCAAACTAGGTTATTGCGTGTTTTAGCAGATGGTCAATTTTACCGTGTTGGTGGCCATAACCCGGTTACAGTCGATGTTAGAATTATTGCCGCTACCCACCAAAATTTGGAACAACGCGTATCTGAAGGTAAATTTAGGGAAGATCTATATCACAGGTTAAATGTTATACGCATCCATATTCCAACGTTGAGTGAAAGGCGTGAAGATATTCCTATATTGGCCGCACACTTTTTGCAAAAAGCGGCGGTAGAGCTTGCTGTTGAAGTCAAATCGCTTAGTAAAGAAACTAAGAAGATCCTTGCCAATTTACCTTGGCCAGGCAATGTACGTCAGCTTGAAAACATGTGTCGTTGGCTAACAGTGATGGCTAGTGGTCAAGAAGTACTGCCCCATGATCTGCCGCCAGAAATAAACCAACAACCCGCCTATGTAGAAAAAATGGCTCAGTCTGGTGATTGGCGTACGTTGCTAGCTAGCTGGGCTGACGAGCAACTACAAACGGGTCAAAATAATATTCTGGATGAGGCTATCGCTAATTTCGAGCGCATATTATTAGAACGTGCCTTGCACTATACCCACGGGCACAAGCAAGACGCAGCCAAGAGGTTGGGGTGGGGTAGAAATACTCTAACTAGAAAACTGAAGGAACTGGATATGTAAACTGTCCATTGTTTATGACAACTGGGCTTATTGTCTGGTTGTCATTTAAGTTTAAATTACTGACTCAATATAAAAAACAGGTCTTACTCAACTAGCTAAATAACCAGTTGAGTACCAAGAAGGGTTCAGACGCTTCTTGGTAGCAGTAAGTAAATAACGGCAAATGAGTTTTATAACAGTAAGTAAGCTTTCGCTACAAAAAGTGTAAAAGGTTATTTAGCTTAAATACTGTGTCAAATACGGTACTAAGGGCCATATTAAGAGCTGCTATTTAATTGGTTTCTAATAATATGATATCCAATAAAATATTTTCACTTTGTTCTTTCACTGGTTAACAATAAGGCCATTCCGCTATTAAATGCTTGCATCCATCGGTTTGAAAACTGCCCTTTGGCGATCCTATTAATCTCGATGACTGCTTTTTTCTTAGGCATTTGTTGATGTGTTTCGTAAGCTCGCGCATGAGTAATAGCATCAAAAGTATCTAAGATAGCTAATAGCTTTGCACCTTCACAAATATTATCTTCTTCAAGTCCCAGAGGGTAACCGCTGCCGTCAATGCGCTCATGATGTTGCATTACAATTTTACGTGCTTCGTTCCATTGATTAAGGTTTTCCAGTAAACGAGCACTTTTATAAACGTGGGAGCGCATTAGGTTAAACTCAGCTTCTTTTAGTTTTTCTAGTTTATGCAAGACAGCAACGGGTATAAAAGCCATACCAAAGTCATGCATATAACAGGCAACGGCAAGCTGGACTTCGTTAACCGGTGAGCCTGCAATCTTATTGATATAGCCAGCAAGTTTAGCAATCCTATCGCCTCTGCCTTCCCAATACCTAGAACGCTTTTCAATAGGTTTCATTAATTCACGAAAAAACACCAGATCTTCACGTTCTTCAATGTTGATCGTTTTTGGTATACCTGTGGTCGCTATACTAGAGGGCATCGAAGTTGCTGAAGTCACCGACGTTACTGAAGTCTCACCCACGTTCTCCGGTTCGGTACCCAAGTCAAGACTGGGATCTAATATCAATACCGCACGGGCTAACAATTGTTCATGCTCCGCGCCATTTTCAGGCGAAATACGCTGGATAGCTTCAACAAGTTGCTCAAACATCTGCTTGTTATATTCAGCTTGGCCAGTTTTGATACAGCTTTGTACGAACACTTTGACCTTATCCATGATCAACAACACCAGGTCACTCATATTGCTGGTGTATTCAATTTGTCCTTTACGCAGATAATCAAGAAGGTCTTCAGCGTATTGTAGTAATGGAATGAGCGGCGAAAAATTGACTAGGCCTAGATCACCTTTGATGGTGTGGATTGAGCGAAATAAAGCCCGCTGTAATTCGTTATCTTCTGGTTTTAACTCCAGTTCAATTAAAGTCTGTTCAGCGGCCTCATAAAGCTCGTTAATTTCTTCCAATAGGTCGGTGAGAATATCTTCATCGAGATCTTCATGTGTAAACATTTGCATTGAATAGATAGCCTTAATAGTTGAAATTAACTTTTACTGACTTAGTATCGACTAATTAAGAATTTAATTCATTTATTTGTGTAGTAACAAAAAAAGTAAAAGTAAAAAGTGTTCTCAACATTAAATCGAATAGCATAAGTGTTTTAGGCAGTGGATTATATGCGTATACTCTGCATCCACTTATTTGATGAGACTATGCCTTGATAGCGCTACTACGCATAATTGCGATATTCTTTTATTTTTTGTTGATTAATCTAGTATTAATATTGATCTGTTTGGCACGTCCTTTTCACCGTGATAACGTACATGCTGCTGGCGTTTTGTATAGTTCGGTTTCACGTTTGTTGGGATTAAAAATTGAAATCCGTATACCTGAGAGCGTCAAGCAAGGTGGACCATACGTGTATATCGCGAATCATCAAAATAGTTATGATTTATTGACTATTTGTGGGGCGACGCAAAAAGGTACAGTTACAGTAGGTAAAAAGAGTCTTAAGTGGTTGCCTGTAGTTGGCCAGATATATTGGTTAACAGGTAACATCATGATTGACCGTAAAAATTCAGGTCGGGCCCATGATACTTTGAAAGGTACCGTGCAAAAGATTCAAAAAAGACGTTTATCTGTATGGTTTTTTCCTGAAGGTACTCGCAGTTATGGGCGCGGATTATTACCTTTTAAAACGGGAGCATTTCGTATTGCCAAAGCCACCGATGAACCCATAGTGACGATTACTGCTAGCCGCTTATACGATAAAATCAAGCTAAATAGATGGGATAATGGCACTTTATTAATCGAAATGTCAGAACCAGAATTTATGGATGAAAATAAAACCATCAAACAAAATGCTGAATACTTCCATCAAAAAATGCAACAACAGATCAAAAAAGTAGACGCAGAAATAGACAATAAAATCGGATGATCCGCTTAGCTCAAAGGAATATTGTATGAATTCAGAAGAAAAATCAGAACTAGCCGAATGGCATGAGTTTAATCAAGAAACCGTCGAAGCATTAATCGAAGATGGCAGTGATGCCAGCCAAGCTCACACCATCGAGTACCATTTTGCTAGTGCTGACTTTGATGTGTTAGAAAAAGCTGCCGTTGATGCTTTTAAAGCTGGTTTCGAGGTCGGTGATGCCGAAGAATTAGAATTAGAAGACGGTGAAGAAGTATTTTGTTTTGATGCAGTGGTCGAACGTATGTTGGATGCCAGCTTAATTAATCAAGACACCGACAAGCTTTTCGCCATCGCCATCAAACATGACGTGGACTATGACGGTTGGGGTACTTATTTTATCGAAAAGTAGCCTGACCTTTACGCTTATAAAACAAGCTTATGACACAAAAGTGTCATAAGCTTGTCAAAAAAAAGTAACAAAAATATCATCTAAATGTCAATTAAAGTACATCTAATCTTCACACCACTAGTGCAGATTGTCGTCAACAAAAAAATAATTAAGACGACACATTAATGAGTAGCACCAAACCATCAAAATTAGCTCTATCTATTTCCTTAGCAATTAGTTCCTTCGCAGTTATCACACCCGTTTGCAGCGCCGAAGAAGGCATGGAGTCTATTACTGTAGTAGGCAGAAGTGTGTCTTATGCGAACAATCAAACTTCCGACGAAATGCTGAAACAGCAAACATCTATGACCAGCGTGCTGGCCGCTATTGATAATCTACCCGGGGTGTTAATTAACGAAGGTGATACTTTTGGTGCTGATGATTGGTCTACCAGTATTTCTATTCGTGGTTTTCAAGTTGATTTATCTCAACAACAAATTGGTATTACGGTAGATGGAATTGCTAACGGTAATTCTAATTATGGCGGTGGTGCCAAAGCTAATCGTTATATTGATACTGAAAACCTAGCAAGAGTGGATGTATCTCAAGGTACTGCAGACATCGCTTCTCGTTCACATGAAGCATTAGGCGGTACGCTTGATTTTGTCACCTTGCTGCCAGGCGTAGAAGAACGTGTGGTGGTTAGCACCACATTTGCTGAGTTTGATGGTAGAAAATTTTTTGTACGTTACGAAACCGGTGAAATAGCTAAAGACACTTTCGCATGGTTCAGTCTGTCTAACCAAGAAAGTAGCGATTGGATGGATCAAACAGCAGAAAACGTACGTGATCATTTTGCTGCAAAAGTAATCAGTACTATTGGTAATGTTGACCTGACTGCTTATGTATCTTACGACGATACTCACGAAGATAACTACCAACGTATCTACGGCTTAGCGCAATTTGCACAAAACTCTAGCTGGGATCAACTGACTTCAGAGTGGACAGGTGTTCCCTATCAAGATCAAGCCTACCGTCGTGGTTGGTCAACCCTAAGAGAAAACTTTTTCACTTATTTAAAAGCAGATTTTACGCTTGGAGACATCGCGTTTAGCACTAATGTTTATTATCACAACAACGAAGGCCGTGGTGATTGGGTACCTCCATATTTAGTTGATGTTACTGATGATGGTGAAGGTAACGGCAATACAGAGGTTGTATCCGGCAACACTGTTTATGGCGGTGATTCTTTAGGACAAATTTTCTTTGTTGATAGAAACGGTGTACAACTTAATCCTGCTGAAGGTTGTGCAAGCTCTATCAGTTTTCCTTATGGAGGCGCAGGTGCTGAGTATGATCCAAGTTGTCATGCACAAGGTGCAATTCCAGTCGGTTCATATCGCCACACTAATTACGAAAAAAGCCGTGTGGGTGTCAACGCTGACTTTATTTGGGATACCCGCATAGCCGATATGGACAACACGCTGCGTGGTGGTTTTTGGTATGAAGATTACACCCGTGATGAAAATCGCAGCTGGCAAAAAATCATTGACTCGGCGACCAGTTACCGCTTTGATGAAACCCCCTATTGGGTGCAGTACGACCGTGAGTTCCCAGTAGAAACAATGATGTTTTACCTTGAAGATCAACTCGACTTAGGTTTTGCTAAAGCGCATTTTGGTATTAAGCAGTTTTATGTTGACGTGTCCAAGAACGATCGATTTGTTGCAGCTAACGATCAAAGTGTGTCTTCTGATTCAGACTTACTGTTTTCAACTGGTTTTGTGGCACCTTTACCGATTGATGGGCTTGAATTATTCGCCGGCTTTGCTCAAAACTACGCAGCTATTAAAGATGCGGTACTAGAGCGTGATGATTCAGACTTAAGTTTGGTTAAGCCAGAAACGGCTGACAATTTTGATTTAGGTCTGCGATATTCTTCCAAGGACTTGAGTGCTAATTTAACTTATTACGCGACTAAATTTGATGACAGAATAAACTTCGTCAGTAACGAAACTGTGACGGGTATTGACTTCCTAGAGTCAGCTGCTGGTGGTTACATTAACGATGGTGGTATAGAGTCAACCGGTATTGAAGCATCTTTGAGTTACCAAATTTCTGATAATGTCAGTGTTTACGGCTCTTACACCAATAACAATTCAGAATATACTGACGTTGAGTATTTAGGTAACGGCGTCATTGGTGCCGCTGAACAAATGGGTGTTGTCAGCATTGATTGGGTACGCGGTAACCATTCTGCTGGTCTGAGTACTAAATTTGTAGGTGAACGTTGGTTAAATCAACAAAATACTGCCGCTGTAGATGCTTATACAGTCAGTGATATTTACTTTAGCACTTACATTGATGACTTAGGCAGTAGTGTCGAGTCAATCGAGATTAATTTTACCATCAACAATCTGTTTGATGAAAGTTATCTGGGTACCATCGCAACCAATGCCGCATGGATAGGAGCACCTCGCACGGTGGCACTAAACCTTAAAGCTGCGTTTTAAATAAAATTTGCTGTGTGTTACTTTTGGGATGGGCTTACGCCCATCCTTTTTTTGTGGGCACTAGGTAAAGTGGACCTGAAGTAAGTACAAAGTAAGTAAAGAGTGAGTATAAAGTGAAATTAATTTTATTTTTATGTTTGTGCTGCACCGCGTCAATAAGTAAAGCGGCTGATAATCTACTTTTAGTCAGTATTGATGGATTGCGTTGGCAAGAAGTGTTTCGAGGGTATCAGGACGATATACTTAATTTAGCCGCATTTAGCGAACAAAAACCAGGGCTAAAAAAGCAGTTTTCTGGAGATGATTTGGTAGTCAAACGTCAGAAGCTAATGCCTTTTTTATGGGACGTGTTGGCAACAGATGGGGTATTAATAGGTAATCGTGATCTAGACTCGCGTATGCAAGTCACAAATGACTATTGGTTTTCGTATCCAGGTTACAATGAGTTGTTAACTGGTAAAGCTGACCCAAATATTGATTCAAACAAAGCTATTGCTAATCCTAATGTCACCATATTGGAATGGCTAAATAAGCAAGCAGATTACCAAGGAGAGGTGGCCGCTTTTGGTAGTTGGGATGTGTTCCCTACAATTATTAACCGAACGCGTAGCGGTGTGCCAATAAATGCTGGTTTTGAGTCTGCTGACTGGGATAATTTATCAGACCAAGCTGAGTGGTTAAATGAGCTACAAAAAAACATTCCTAGCCCTTGGCATAACGTACGCTTAGACGCATTTTCTGTGGGGTTTGCTGAGCAGTATATCTTGGCTCATCAACCAAAAGTATTGTATGTGGCACTGGGCGAAACAGATGACTTTGCTCATCAAGGTAATTATCCAGAATACTTACGCGGTGCTAATCGAGCCGATAAATTTATTGCTCAGCTGTGGACATTGTTGCAATCGATAGAGCAGTATCAAGATAATACCAATCTGATTATTACAGTCGATCATGGCCGTGGTAATACTGCGCAGTCGTGGCAACATCATGCTAGCCCTAAAGCTGTAAAAGGCTACTTAAATGGGTTACAACAATATAAAAATGGCGTACCGGGTGCTGCTCAGATTTGGCTAGCTGCCATGGGGCCAGACGTAATGAAAATAGCTAAAACGTCGCAAAATCAAACCTTTACTTTGGATCAAGTTGCAGCCACTGCCTTACAGTTACTTGGGCTTGACTATCAGCAATTTGCGAAGAATATCGGTCAACCCTTACCGATAGTCAAATAAGTTTAAATAGAGTTAAGCAAGAGTAATCAAATCAAATCAAATCAAATCAAACCAAATCAAACCAAATAAGGTCGAATCATTATGGGATATATTTCCACTATTATCTCCACTACTATTTTATTATTACTGACATCAATCAGCACTGTAGTTGTTGCTCAGCAGGTATCTAATGTGCCTATTAAAATTCTGTTTGGCTCATGTTTACATCAAGACAAGCCACAACCTATTTGGCAGGCAATGAATCAAGAGCAAGCTGATTTATTTGTACTGCTGGGCGATAATGTTTACGGTGATACTGAAGATATGAACCAGTTAAAAGCTAAGTATGCCAAACAATGGTCAAAACCAGGCATGCAGATCATGTTGGCTAATACACCAACTATTGGTATATGGGACGACCATGACTTTGGTGAAAACGATGCAGGCGCAGCATACCCACAAAAAGAGGCATCTCGGCAGATCATGCTTGACTATTTTAATGTACCAAAGGAGAGCTTAAGGCGGACTCAAGTAGACGGTATTTATACCAGTCATATTTTGACTCAAGCCAATATAAAGGTGCAGATCATATTACCCGACTTACGTTGGAATCGAAGTCCTCTTGAATCAGTGGGTAGACTTAAATATATACTCAACAAAGCACCCAATCATTTAGGCCCTTATTTACCTAGTAAAGACGAATCGACAACTATGTTAGGCGAAACACAGTGGCAGTGGTTAGAGCAACAATTACAACAACCTGCAGATGTGCGTATTTTAGCTACCAGTCTGCAATTTTTAGCTGAGTTTTCTGGCTGGGAATCTTGGGCAAATTTACCTCATGAACGAGCGAGGTTTTTGGCATTGCTAGATAAATACCAGATAGATAATTTAGTAATTGTTAGTGGTGATACTCATTGGAGTGAAATAAGCCAAATAACCCGCAAAAACGCTCAATCCTTGTGGGAAATGACTGCATCTGGTCTCACTGAAGAATGGAAAAATGTTAGCCCTAATAAACACAGAGTAGGGCGCAGTTATGCCAAGGTAAACTATGGTGTAATTGAATTTTTAGATAGGCAGTTAACAATGAGTATTAAAGATGTATCTGGCGGCACCGTGATGTCACAAACCATCTCACTATGAATAGTGACTGTTCTATGCTGCTTGAAAATGAGCCCTACGGCTCAACAATTTATTTCTATTGCTCTATTAGCTCTCAGTAATGCAACACTTCCTTATTTTAAGCCAAAAAATAGATTGCTCAGAGCCACTGTAGTTGAATAACACCGCGACTATGCGTTAATGCGTTAGTGAGTTAATCCGTTAATAACTAGAACCCGCTTTTTAGACTGTGTATTCGTGCAAGCAGCAAAAATAAGCCATTGACTAAGCCATTGATTAAGTTATTTGCTAAAGATTTTGCCACCAATTATTTTAAATGCTGGTGTACCTCTTACTAAAGTGTCTCTGGCGAAGATAGTATTACAATTTGGACAAGTGCAAGGTAACAAAGTGAAATCTTTGGTGATGCGTTGTTTAAAGCACTTAATTAATGAGCCTTTACCCCCTTTACGGTATTTAAACAGTTGGGCTTTGCACTGATTGCAGTAAATATCCACACTCGACTCAGGTGCTTTTTTATTAGGCTTAGCCATTTTTTCTACCGAGCAGATAATTTTGAGTGAATGAACATAATACAGGGTTCAATTATGATTTTGACGTTTACTTATAATTACTATAAAAATAGGCGAGTCAGAGCTAATTTATACCTTTATTCTGGCTGGGCTAAATAAGCGCTTGGATTCAATAATTACCTAATTACTTAGTTTGTTTATTCATTCACTGTGGCCGCACAGTAACCACAAGCTAACCACTACCGCTTTTTTACTAGTGGCAGCGAAGCAGCTTGTGTTGCTCAAAGCTTAACACCTGATCATGTTGTACCGGGTATCGAATACCGGGTATCGAATACCGGGTATCGAATACCGGGTATCGAATACTACGTATCAAACACCGCGTATCAGATAACTGATAGATGCCAATGGAAACCAAAGGCAGCGGGTTCTTTACAATCATTCACTTGGATGAAAAATTCTATTTTAATGGATGGTTCAATGACTTATGCTTTGATAATTTTGTTGTGGGTTTAATTCGCAAAAAACTTGCGAAGCGTGGAACACCTCTAGCGGTAAAGCCATAATGTTTAAAAGTGATGACTGCGCCTATCTGAGGTGGCTTTAAACGTTGTAAGTCAGAAAAACCTGAGCCTATTTTAAAGCGTAGGCCACTATCTAACTCGACCAGTAATGAGCCCAACATATCTCTATATTTACCTTTTCCTAAAACATGTTCAATCACTCTGGCTTCAGCATCTTGATGTTTTTTTAATTTAAGTAAATCTGCACTTCTACCATCTTGATAATAAGCTGCATTGTGGTTCAACATTAGACCTTCTGCACCTTGCGCAACTAACTCATCCAACTTGTGCATTAGCTCACCCTGATTTGCTAGCCTAAATTGAGGAACGACGTGCAAATAAGGGCTAGCAGTTGTGTTTACTAAAACGTGTAATATGGACAAGCGTTGACTAAAAGTACCCTTATGCTGAGGCAAATCAAACAACATAAACTTTATGTTTTGCCAATCTTCATTGGGAGTATTGCGTAATATGATGGAGGCAGTTTTAGCAAAGCTGTTTCGGGCTAACCATAATTCACCATCTACAACCTGTTGTGGAAAACCTTTCACAAACCAAGCGGGTGCGTTAATAGTATTACCATTGCGAGTAACAAGTTCAGAACCATTCCAACGGCCACGAATACCATCTAACTTTTCACTGACATAGTAGTCTTTTACTACTATGTCGTGGTGGTACAAACTAGACAGTTGTTGAGGTACGGGTACTTTAGTGGCTATTTTTATAGTGATAGCTGGTCTTAACTCATTGGCATAACAAACCGTAAAAGAGCTGGTGAAAAGTATAATTATTAACAAAACAAAGAGGGGTACAAGCGAGCTCATAATCAGTGCGTTCCATGCTGGTAGATACGTGTAAGCCTAGTGTAAAAATCATCAACTATTAAAATTTTTGTTATCAGTGAGAGGGCCCCGATACCTGTGTTCCAGCATGTCAAAGTTTGAAACTAGATGAATGCTTGTTATGTTAATGAAGGCTGTTCCAACAAAGCGGTCATTAGCACTCAGAGCTTTATATGTATACTTTGCTATTAAAACCCATCAATATCAGCTTTTACTATCAGGCGAGCTTATGCCATATCTAGTCATTCACGGCATCAAGTGAGCGTACCTAAGAGTTTGAGTCTTAAATTTTGCACAATGCCAATAGTCAGTGATATTGAGTTGATTTTCTTGGTCTAAATAATAAATAAAATGAGTGAAATTAGAAAAGTGTTGGGGGTTAATTATATAGCAGTACGTCAGATGGTTGCAAAATATAAGACATGGCCCTGTTTACACTATTTACACTGTTTTTCTGATTTCTGTTCTAATTTAGTAAGGCGCCTTGCTAGCTAGCTTTTAACAATGAATAATTAAAATATACACTTAGGTCAAATAGCGAACATTTATTAACGCTTATCAAGACATAACAACCTAACAGCATCTTTGGCAATGCCATCGTTAAAGGCACCGTATATAGAGTAGACTCCAACTAGTCGCTTACGGGCGGCGTAATGGCCGGTGGTTCAAGACTGTATGATGAAATTGCTGCTTATTACCTCTACCTCTACCTCTTACTCTTACTCTTACTCTTACTCTTACTCTTACTCTTACTCTTACTCTTACTCTTACTCCTACTCCTACTCCTTCTTCCCCCCTTTCATATATGTCTTACTTCTTTACGTTTTTGTAAACATCAAATATTAAAAACTTGTAAGCACATGAAAGTAAACGTAAAAAAATATTGGCGTACAATGTGCCTATCCGATGTTGCTATAAGCTCCCTGCTGCAGGGAATTATTTAAACAAAGGAATGAAAATGATAAAAATGGCTTTAGTAGGTTTGATATTATCTATTAGCAGTTATAGTAATGCTGCGTTGATTATCAATATATATGAAAATGCGGGCAATGTTGAAGCTTCATATTCAGGTTCAATAAACATTAAGTGCCCTTCAAGAGTATGCAGGCGGAACGTCTGCGATGAGTGCGTTTCAAGCGAGCTTGGGTGCTATCGGATTTACTACTGGTGCAGCAGATGTATACGAGGTTAACATTGCCAGCTGAACACCATACGGTATGGGTCTATTTGGGTCATGGGATGTGTCTGCTGGCGATGCGATGGCATTATTTCCTAATCCGGTGCTTTTACTGCCTGAAGGTTACGTAACCAACTCAATTATAGGTGGTACAGCCACAAAGTTTTCGTCGACGTTAGCATCCCTCGGATTCGAAGTAGGAACGTTTACAACGACGTTATCTAACGGCGCGTTCTTCGACAGCATTGAAATAAACATCAGTCAAGTGCCAGAGCCTTCCATTCTAGCCGTTTTTGTATTGGGGTTAATGGGCCTAGCATCGCGTCGGTTTAAGCAATAATATTAAACTAGGACCTTTTCCATCAAAACGAATCATTATCAACGACGGTATGCCTGAATAAACCCATGTAATACCATTCCGTCTTAATGGAATGGTTGGGCATATTAAGCCAATCTCGATGACACATTTGAATAACGCGTTGGGTGTCACTAACAAAGTCACCCCATGCGATTGAACATGCATCAACGATATCCTCGTAACCATTAAAGCACCTAGCTAATAGGATTGAGCTGAGGAGCATAAGGAGGTGATTTTATGATATTCACATTACCCCTGTCCTCGACTAACGAGGTTTGGTGCCAGTCCGCACCACCCATGACAACACTTTCCATGACGACACTGTCCATGACGACACTATCCATGACAACACTATCCATGACGACACTATCCATGATAAATGATAACAACGGCGTGTCTACTTCGTCTGCTAAGCTCTCGTCAAAAGTAAAACTTAGAATTTTGACGTATACACCTAGCGTAAAATCAAAAAATACGAATTATATGGAGGTACAACTGTGCTCGATAGGACTTTTTGCGCGCCAGCGACGGTCTGGTTTCCAGTTTGACTTCCATTTGGGAATATCACTAGCAGGCATTGGACGAGCAATGCCATAACCTTGTGCTAATTCACAACCATGTCGTAAAAGTGCAGTACCGTGCTCAATTGTCTCTACTCCTTCGGCTATGACTTCAAGCTGAAATGCCTTGGTTAAACTGACTACGCCACGGACAATGGCTAAGTCATCAGCATGAGTGAGCATGTCTCTAACAAAACTTTGATCTATCTTAATTAAGCTAGCTGGTAATCGTCTAAGATATGTGAGTGATGAGTATCCAGTACCAAAATCGTCTAGAGCAAATTTCACCCCAAGTTTAATGCAAGCTTGCATGGTAGCTACAATACTATTGATGTCATTGAATGCGCTCGTTTCTAATATTTCTAATTCTAAAGCGTGGGGGGAAACATCAGGATATACGGCTAATAATATTGCTAAGCGCTCTACAAAGTCAGCTTGTTGAAGGTGATAAGCACTAATGTTAACACTGACAGAAAATGCAATACCAACACCTTGCCATTCACTTATTTGGCTTAGCGCAGTGTCGATAACCCATTCACCTATAACGAGGCTAATTGGGTGATTTTCTATAACAGGCAAAAAGTCTAATGGTGGAACCAAACCGCGTTCAGGATGTTGCCACCGGATCAACGCTTCTACCCCAATCACTTGACCCGTAGACATATTTACTTTGGGTTGATAATACAAGGTAAACTCATGCTTACTGAGTGCTTCTTGGATATTATCGAGACTTGCTTGTTTTACATTGGCTGCATCATCATATGCACTATCAAACAAATGATAACAATTTTTACCTGCTAGTTTTGCTCGGTACATCGCTTGATCGCAATGACGTAAAAGTAAATCTGTATCTGCATCATCTTGAGGGTACAGCGTAACGCCCATAGTAACAGATACTTTTAATATTAGATCGCCAACTTTAATAGGCTTAGAAGCGACAAGTAATAACCTTTCTAAGGTCTGTTTATAATCATCATTCATAGCTAGATCAGTTAATACTGCAACAAATTCATCACCACCAATACGGGCGAGTGTGTCCACCTCACGCAGCACACTTTTCATCCGTTGAGAGATAATAATGAGTAGTTCGTCACCCGTAGCGTGGCCGTAGGTATCATTAATATTTTTAAAGCCATCCAAATCCATATATACAACGGCAAGTGAGTCACCATGACGTTTACATCGCATGATAGATTGATTCAGCCGTTCAGAAAGCAAGACACGGTTAGGCAGTTTAGTTAAGGGGTCGTAATGGGCCATTTTTTCCAACTGAGATTGATGTTCTTTTTGCTGGGTAATATCGTTCATCAAAGTGACGTAATGACTGGCGTCACCTGCAGCATTTTTTACTACGCTGATGGTTATACTCACAGTATAATTTTTACCATTTTTACAGCGATTCAATATTTCTCCAGTCCAATGACCTGTAGCGTTGATCGTTTTCCAAATTGCGGCATAGAACGATGGTGAATGCATGCCTGATTGAAGAAACTGGGAGCTACGACCGATGACCTCTTGGCGAGAGTAACCGCTGATTTCAGTAAATGCGTTGTTAACATCAATAATATTGGTTGACGCATCAGTGATCATAATACCTTCTAATGCATGAGTGAACACACTGGCTGCGAGCATTAGTTCGTTTGCCCGCTTGTCTTTCTCTTTGTTTTGAAAGGCAAGTTTTTTGTTAGCAATGATTAATCTCGTCTCTGCCCGCTTTCGTTGGCTAATATCTCTAATAATGGCATTAAATTCGACCCCGCCAGCCAATGAAATAACAGAACTAATCAACTCTATAGGAATAACATGTCCGCATTGATGCAACGCTTCGATCTCAATTATGTTGCCCAAGCTAGCACCTTTACCAGTGACTAAAAAACGCCTTAAAGCTTGTCTGTGGGAATCACGGAACTGCAGAGGTAAAATTAAAGTGGCTAGCTCTTGACCTACAGCTTCATCATTCGTCCAACCAAAAACATGCTGTGCTCGGGCATTCCAGCCAATAATATCTCCATTGCCATTCATTTGAATGACAGCATCTTGCGATGTATCTATCATGGCACGGAGACGCGCTGCGTCTTCGTTCGCAGTCTTAATGATCTGTTTGTACCGAAGTAAATGTGGAGTAAGAATAGCGATGAGCAACAACAATAATATTACAACAGTGATAGTTAAAGATAATGTAGTTGAAGAGATGCCATCAATTACTTTATCTGTGGTTTGTGGAATAAAGTGAACAGCTGTCATTGCTGTATAATGCATGCCAGAGGAGGCCAAGCCCATAACCGCGGCACTAAACAATTGTATTTTATTTATAAACCCAGATTGACTCTGATTAATGGCTTTATGTTGTATTTTTAGTGCCACGATTGCCAATATCACTGCAATCAGAATAGACAAATAGACTACATTATGATCATGAACCATCACTGCGTTTAATCTTATAGCAGCCATACCTATATAATGCATGAGGCCAATACCTGAGCCTAATAGTAGGCCACCAACGAACAACCGATAATGACTAAAGGTTTCTTGCGACATCATCCATATGACTGCACTAAAAGCAAAAATGACAGGGACAATAGATAAAACAGTTGTGGGTATATCGTAGGTAACGGGTATTGGAAATTTTAACGCTAACATCCCAATAAAATGCATTGCCCAAATACCGATACTCATAGCTAGGGCACCAAGTAAGTTCCATACTATTTTTTGGCTTTTTAAAGGAGTTGAAATAGTTCGTTCAATCATACCAAATGCGCTAAAAGAAGATACTGTGGCGACTAGGAGGGAAAGAGCAACTAACTCAGGGGCGTAAAAAGTAATTAGCCATTCAGAGGCTGAATTGTCATGAGCATAAATAATAATATTAACTCCCTGTAATATAAATTTTTATAATTTACCTTTTTTTATTACAAATCCCTGAAGTGGTCAAGTCATTTTAACCATAGATTTATAGTATTTCCAAAACCCAACTTATCTAACCGTTTCATCCAGATTTTTTACAAACGTTAAGGTAACAGCCACTCACAGTCTACTGATGGCTCATTGAAGTTGTTCATTAAGAGTGACTACAATGACAAAACGGTATCAGTCTGGGGCTGAAACTTGATATAGATATGGTACTAATAACGCCATCAACGATTGAATATTATTATGTGCGCTTTGACAATTTATACCTTCAAAAGCCTGGCAAAAAAATAAAGTCGTTGGATAAACATTGCCACTTAAGCTTCAACAAATTAAGTCTATTCGAATTAGGCTTGAGCTAGCAAAAAATATAATAGATCTAGCATTATCTAATCTAGGAGTGTTTAATTATTCAATCTCACCTGAGTCATTATCTTTCTAACAGTCAGTATGGAGTGATTGTGGACAAGTGCGTCGGCTCAATCGATTGAGACAAAACCAAATATGGCACAGATACACTGCGCTTGAGATTTCTAAAAATATTGATGTTTGAGTATGTCATTAAATACGAAGCGTATTTTAGCAAATTCACAACGTGAGTGTCCTTTGCGCAGCATAATCAGTTAATACAACTTATTTCAATTGAACTGATTATTACTACTAAACTGTCAATCTTGCTCCCAGCTAAATGGGCCACTAACGACCTAAAGCTGTCGTAAGAGATTTCTAGCTATCAGACTATATTAATCGAAGAATTGTCATACGAGTAATCAAATTTAGCTGACGGCAATGAGCGATAACCAGCCGTTTGGGGTTTACAACTTGAATCTAAGGGGTGGTTCTAAAGCAGTCATTTGATACCGCTTTATCGTTGCTGCGTAATCAGCATATACTTCATCAAGATATCGTCACATTAACCAAACAGAGACTTCTTCAATCAATGCGAATGATATCGCGTCAATATTCATGATGAATGAATGAGTAAACTCAGATTTAGTTGATGAAGCCTATAAGTGGTTATACCAGCAGCGAAGACACTTTCCTGCAAATAGTGATGTGTGGGATGTAAGGTTTCACTGGGTCGAAGTCAAAACTAAATTAATAGATGGTTTATCATCAGACACTTTTAGTTTCAAATCGCTGTAAAAGATAACAAAATCGACAGGCCAAATCATTCATGTATGGATATCAATCGATAGCCTAATTTTAAAACTGTTATCCATTGTGTTATCACGGTATTTACTGTCATCTAAGCTTTGTAACCATCTAAAAAGGAATGGTGGCAGTTACACAGAATACGTACAGGCTCCATTAAAAGTGGCTTTGACTTTTGAGGCTGTCAGTTTGGTAAAGATAAAATAACGGTTTCAAAGTGAACATACTAAAATCATTTTCGTCGGCTAACGCAGCTTTATGCGCGGCTTTATGCGCAAATTTATGCGCAAAAAAGCACCTGCCAAATGGGCAAGTGCTTATTGATGATTATCGACCGCATTGAGTTGCGTGGGTAACGTGGGTTTATCTAGGTATACCGTCGTCGATAATTAATTTTAAATTAAGATTGTTTTTTGAACCTACGTGATGCTAAACCCATCAAGCCTAATCCTAAAATAGCTAGGGTAGATGGTTCTGGGACCGCGACCGCGCCAGCTTCGGTAAAAGATGCAGAACCTCCAGCTGCACCAAGGCCTTGGCCCGAGTAGTCAACCAAGAATGTACCTACCGCTGTGAATGCGTCAATTGACAGCACACTCGTACCATCTATACCAAACAAATCGATATTATTATCTGTGGCCAAACCAAAGACTGCATTAAAGCCTATGTCGCCCACAAGAGTTCCATCCCCTGTGCCGGTATCAAGTTTGAACAAAGTATTAGGTGTTTCGTCTGAGGTTAAAAAAAGCTCTCCTCCAATGAAAGCTATATCTCCTGATGATAAGTATGCATCCCCACCATTGCCGATTAAACTTGCCGTTCCTGTCGCAACATTAATGGAATAAAGCGAATCGTTTGCCGCATATAAATTACCGGCAGCATCAAAGGTTAGTGAGTTCAAAGAGGCGCCACCAAAGTTACCAATCAGTGAAGCACTCGCGTTATTCTTATCAATGGCATACAAGTCATCAAAACTTATGCCATATAGATTGCCAAGTGGATCAAAGGCAATATCAGTCATAAATATACCCATATTGCCGATAACATTTACATTTCCGGTTGTAGCATCAACTGTTCCAAGATTACTGTCCAAATCCCCGACCCAAAGTATCGGACCAGCGTTTGCCAAGCCTATATTCATTATTAAAGCTGTCACTCCAACTTTTAATATATTTATTATATTCATTTAATATTCCTTTTAATCCTTTCACAACACATTTGAAAGATAATTGCTAATTTGACGGTATCGGTGACGAACGTGTTTCCAGCGTTAGGTTACCGTAATCCATAGATCTGGTATTAGCCAAGCCTCCAGCAGATATAACTAAGTAAACACAACCGGAATTTATAAAATTTCAATTCCATCTTTAACCCATTCCAGTAATTTGAAAGGAAAACAGTAATAATACAATTCGCTTTACAGTTGCAAATCACGCTTTGCAAATTACGCGCCAAAAATAAAAACACCATTAATTTTAACAAGATAGGAGATTGTAGTATTTTTGATAATGCTAAACTGTAAAGTGACCTGACTATACAGCGGGGGGTATTTGTGACTCGACATGGACGTGTATTTTAATCCCCAACTTTATAGAAATATAGCTTTAAAAAGCCAACGAGTTACTTAATTTGCTTGCTTAAACATAATGTTAAGTCACCTAATACTATGTTTAAACAGCGCAAGACTGTTGATCCACAGATATGGCTGTTCAAACCATTGGTGATGAGCATGACAGTGATTTTCAAACTAAACAAAAGGACTATTTTAGCTGGGTTTACTTTTATTTCGCGCTATAAATCTATTGATGAACCTCTATTAAAATGTCTTTGCAACTTGTTTGTCAAGGTAAGTGTAAAAAATCCTGACAGTCTGCTTATGAAGCAAATATGAAGCACAAAATACGCTTTAAACTGAATGTCGTATGACTCCTTTTGGCACAAGTCCGCCTGGTGGCGGAAGTCGGTATCGATGGTTTTTAGTAGCAAAATACACCAATAAAATTCTTAGTACTAATGACCGCAATGTCGGAAAACCTGCTGTTAAGATACCAACCGAAAACATCAAAAAGTTTAAAGATAATCAGATTACTTGAATGTCCGTTGAACGCTCATTATCGTCAGTCGAGTTTGATTAATCGTATGACAAATTCTCGAACCACACTTCTCAAATAATGCTTTTCAAACAATGCTTCTCGAACAATACAGTCTGACATTTCAAATCCTCTTACGACTGCTACAAGTCAGCAGCTGCCTTCTTCAATCCGAACGGACAACTTGGCTTTGTTGAGTTCGTAACGGATATTAGTTACAGGCTCACTTTTATAGAAAACGTAACTTAAAACGTAACTTAAAAATTAAACGTAACTATTTAGCTACTTTACTAGCAGGTAGCAGGTAGCAGGTATCAGCTAAACGAGCTCTCTAATTTTCTTGAGTGTACTTTCAAAAAGTACACTCAACGGTATCCACGATTTTTTATTTTCGTCTTAGTATTTCATACCATTTTTTACTACCTATTGTTTTATCTAATATCTAACCGTTACTGTTGTCTGTCTTTATTAATCCACTGCAATCTATTGTTGTTATCTATGCACTGTTACTATGGAGCGACTATCGACTGCTTTTAACTGCAGTGATATTTGAATCTATGTTTGAATTTACACTTAGGAATAATAATGTCGTCTTTATTGCCAGATTGTAGTGATGAAAAAAAATCTGAAGCGTTTACTCGCTTACCACAACTAGAAACTAAAGTGCCACAGGCAATAGCCAAAGCCTTCCAATCTCAATATCACGGCATAACTCTAACCGATGATTATCATTGGCTCAGAGATCAGGGATACCCAGAAGTAAACGATAAACCCGTACTGGATTATCTAAAAGCTGAGAACGATTATTACACTAGTTTTTTAGCACCTCACAAGACATTGGTTGATACTTTATTTGATGAATTTAAAGGGCGTGTTGATGAGGCTGACACTTCTGTTCCTTGGCAAAAAGATGGATATGAGTACCGTTGGTATTATCAGCCTGGTAAAGAATATAAAACGTGGGTCAGGCGAGAGTTAAGCAGTGATGTTGAACAAGTATTTATTGATGAAAATCTACTAGCTGAAGGACATGAATACTTTTCTTTAGGCGATTGGGATATTAGCCCAGATAATAAATATCTAGCCTACTCAGTCGACACCGACGGTAGTGAACGCAACATCATTAAAATCAAAAGTTTAGTTTCAAACAAGTATCTTGAAGATGAATTAATTGATGCCGCAGGCAGTGTGTTGTTTAGCCAAGATAGCCAAAGCCTCATTTATTCTTTATTACAACAAGACAAGTGGCGCACATTGAGTGTTAACGTCCATCAGTTAGCAACCAAACAAAGTACAGATAAAGTGTTACTTAGCGAAATGGATGAGTCTTTTTACTTAGACTTTTATCTTAGCAGCAGCTTGGCTTACCTAGTGATCCAAACAGGTAATTCGATCACAAACGAAGTGTCGGTTGTGAAGATGGCAGATTTAAACCAAGTGCCACAGAGCTTAAATAAACGTGAGCAAAATTTTTTATTACAAGTTGATCATGGCAATAAATATTTCTATTTGTTAGCTAACGATACACACACCAATTTTCGATTAGCAAAAGTAGCAGAGAGTCACGCCATTTATAGTGATTGGCAAGATGTTATACCCGGCTGTGACTCTCGATATATAAAGGGTATGCAGGTATTTAAAGATTTTTTAGCAGTTGAACAAAGTATTCAGGGTATCGAGTCTATAAGCATAGTGCCAAGTAAGGCACCAAATAAGCTGCCAAATAAGGAGCTAAATCAACAGCTAGGTTATGAGATAGCCTTACCTGAAAAAGTTTCTAGCGTGGGCTTAGGTATTAACCCTGAATTCACTCAAAAGCATTTAAGAATAAGGTATGAGTCAATGATCACGCCAGGTAGCGTTTATGATTTTGACTTAGCTACACGTACGCTAAATATGCGTAAAGTGAGAGCAGTGCCATCGGGTTATGATAAAAGCCATTATCAAACTGAACGTATTATGGCTGATGCCCGAGATGGTACAAAAGTCCCCGTCACTTTAGTGTATAAAAAGGGTTACAAGAAAGATGGCACCCAGCCTTTATATCTTTACGCTTATGGCTCTTATTCTTTTGGACTGGCTCCAAATTTTTCTACTACTCGTTTGAGCTTACTTGACCGAGGTTTTGCCTTCGCTTATGCCCATGTGCGTGGCGGTGACGAAATGGGTTATCAGTGGTATTTAGACGGTAAATTAGATAAACGTGCCAATACGTTTAACGATTTTGTCGATGTTGCGCAACACTTGATTAAAGATGGATATGTCGCTAAAGGTAATATATCCATTGAAGGTGGTAGTGCTGGTGGTGAAGTCATGGGCGTAGTAGTGAATCAAGCACCACAGCTATGGCGATCGGTTACGCTAGCAGTACCTTTTGTGGATGTGTTGAATACTATGCTTGATGCCACTTTGCCTCTCACTCCTCCTGAGTGGAGCGAATGGGGAAATCCTTTGAGCAGTAAAGAAACATTCGAATATATTCAAAGTTATTCGCCCTATGACAATATCCAAGCTAAAGAATATCCCCCTATGTTGGTAACAGGCGGATTAAATGATCCACGGGTCACGTACTGGGAACCCACAAAGTGGACTGCCAAAATACGCGCAACCAAAACAGATAAAAACTTGTTAGTTATGCGGATTAATATGGGAGCAGGGCACTTCTCTAATACTGGCAGATATGGACGTTTAAAAGATTCCGCTGAAGAATATGCATTTGCTTTACTGGCCCATGGGATAAAACAGTAAAAAATATAAACTGTAAATTTCTTTGAAGCAGTATAAATATGATGTGAATAAAATAGCAACAAAGGGTAAAAGGGCAACGTTAAAGTTGCCCGACACTAAGGCCAACAATTGATACTTTGCCCTGCAAAACATTAATGAATTGCGGAAGCTCATCGCTATAAGTTTTGGAACACTTTTACCGTCTATTGAAGTTACAGAGAAAAATTTATAGATAATAATTTTTGCGCTATCTAAGTGGCGGTCATTTTATATTGTTGGTCGCACTTTTGTTTTGTTTGAATTATCGTTAGGGTTATACCAATTAACATTTTATTAGTGAGCTTGCCTAAATGCGTTTAATCTTTATATTTCTGGCTTTTGTTTCTGTTTTATCCTCTGCTAAAGATGTAAAAAAGTCTACATCTATAAAAACCTTTACTGAAAGCATGCAATATCAGGATGGTTTCTTTGATTTTTATTATCAAATTGAAACTGATAAGGTATTTCTTAAAATTGATAAGTTTGAGCAGCCTTTTCTATTTCAAAGCAGTATGCCGCAGGGTATTGGCTCAAATGATATCGGTTTAGACCGTGGCCAGCTCGGCGACACTCGACTGGTCAAGTTCCAGCGTTTTGGTAACAAAGTGCTGCTTAAACAACTCAATACACAGTATCGTGCAAGTTCATCAAACCTTGCTGAACAAGCAAGTATTGATGAGGCATTTGCTGATTCTGTGATTGCCGGTTTTCCTGTTGTCGCTACTGACGGTGATACCGTTGTGATCGACTATACTGATTTTTTACTGTCTGATATTCATCAAATTTCCCAGCGTTTAGCAGGTACAGAGCAAGGTAGTTATGCTGCTGATCCAACGCGAAGCGGAGTGTATCTAAACCGCAGCAAGGCATTTCCTGATAACACTGAACTGGAGGCTCTGGTGACTTTTGGTGGCTCTAAACCTGGGCAGTATGTGTATCAGGTTACGCCCGATCCTATTAGCATTACTGTGCATTTGCATCATTCACTGGTGAAGTTACCCGATGCTAATTACCAGCCTAGAAAATTTGTACCTTTTTCTGGTTTTTGGTCAGTGGGTTATGAAGACTATTCAGTAGCGATTGAAGACAATATGACCCAACAGTTTATTCCTCGGCACCGTTTAAATAAAAAGCAACCGAATGCAGCAATAAGCGAAGCGATTGAACCTATCATTTACTATCTCGACCCAGGTATTCCTGAACCCGTAATGAGTGCTCTAAAAGATGGTGCGTTGTGGTGGGATCGAGCTTTTAGCGCGATAGGCTATAAAAATGCTTTTCAAGTTAAAGTGTTACCAGAAAACGCAGATCCTATGGATGTGCGTTACAACGTTATCCAGTGGGTGCATAGAGCTACCCGTGGTTGGTCTTATGGTTCGTCTGTTATTGACCCTCGTAGTGGCGAAATTATTAAAGGGCATGTCACTTTAGGTTCGCTGCGTGTTAAACAAGATTATCTAATTGCTCTAGGTTTGACCAGTCCGTTTAATGCTGATGGTATGGACGTTGATGTTACTGCCGCTGCAACCGTGATAACAGCTGATGATCAAGTCGATACATCTAAGCAAAAAGACATGGCGCTTGCGCGTATCCGTCAGCTATCTGCGCACGAAGTAGGACACACTATTGGTATTGCTCATAACTTTGCTGCTAGCGAATATGGCCGAGAATCAGTAATGGATTATCCGCATCCTTTGGTCAGTGTACAAGATGGTAAAATCAGTCTAGACAATGCTTATGCTGTGGGCATGGGAGAATGGGATAAATATGTGGTGGCTTATGGCTATCAAGTTTACCCCGATGCTAATAGCGAACTGCAGGGTCTAAAGCGTTTGGTTGTTGCTGCTAGAGCTAAAGGTTTTAGGTATCAGTCTGACCCGGATTCGCGTCAGTCGAATGCTGCTAACGCAGAGGGACATCTTTGGGACAATGGTGCTGACGCTGTTGACGAATTACAGCGTATCAGTGAAGTACGTAAAGTTGCTATGGCTAATTTTGGTATCAAAACAATTAAAACAGGTGCCAGTTTGTCTTCATTGGAGGAAACCTTCGCACCTATTTACCTGTTACATCGTTACCAGCTAGACGCTGTGGCTAAGTTAATTGGCGGCGTAAGCTACGAATATGAGTTAAAAGGTGATTATTCAAGAGCTAAAGGTGTCAATGTTGTTGCTGGTGCGCAGCAAAAAGCGGCGTTAGCTGCAATGTTAGATACTTTACATAGCGATTTTTTGAGTATCCCAGCAAGATTGACACAGTTGATCACGCCTAAAGTTTATGGCGAAAGTCGTAATCGCGAAAGTTTTAAAGGTCGAACTGGGCATACGTTTGATCCCATCAGTGCCGCAGAATCTGCAGCGGGATACAGCCTTAGCCTATTGCTAAAAGCGGAACGTTTAAATCGTGTTGCACAACAAAAAGAACGCTTACAAGACACCCCTGATGTAGCATATTTATTAACTACTTTATTTAAACATTCCATAAAACGTAAGAGTGTAAAGGAGTACTCACAGCTAAGTCAGCGGGTGAATTATTTAGTGTTAGACCAAGTGGTAAAAGCGATGCATCAGGAAAACTTAGCACCTGAGGTACGTGGCGAATTTGAATTACAATTGATGGACCTACATAAGTGGTTAAAAAACAATAAACGTAATGCTCATAACGAAGTGATGGTCCGTCAACTCGAACAATATTGGCGTTTAGGTAACTGGGATTCACAGTTCACTTTAAAATCGTTACCACCAGGCTCACCTATTTAGCTGTTTAATTAAAATCTAACTTATCTAAATGCTGAATAATGATTCAACATTACATTGCGTAAAATGCGCCAAGCCAAGCCTTATCAAACAAGGTGAAAAGGCATACCAATGCACATCCTGTGGCTTTGTTTATTTTCATAATGTAGCTGCCGCGGTGTGCGCGGTTATTGTGTGTGATAAACAAATACTGCTGGTGGAAAGGGCGCAACACCCAGGCAAGGGTAAATTAGATTTCCCGGGTGGCTTTGTTGATTATGACGAATCAAATGAGCAGGCGTTAACACGGGAGCTATTGGAGGAATTGCAGCTGCCTATTGATAATATGCAGTATCTTTTTTCTTACCCTAACCGGTATTTTTATAAAGACGTGCACTATTCAACTTTAGATAGTTTTTTTGAGATCCACTTAGTCACTAAGCCAGCTTTAGTTTTACAGCAAGAGGAAATCAGTCGTTATGTTTGGTTGGATATGTCGTGTACAAATGCTAACAAGCTTGCCTTTGAATCGGGACAAAAAGCATTAAAAGCGTACTTACATAAATATGATTAAGATGTTCCGGTGTGATTTATAAAAAAAGCGGGTATGAAAATTATATTTCATGCCCGCTTTTTTTATCTTTAACTTACATTTTTTAGCTGCGATAGCCAAAAAATTTATGCTTGATAATTTCTTCTGCTACACCTTTAGGTAGATCTTTTTGCCAATCACCGTGGCCACTAGAAATTTGCTGCAGTATCTGTCTAGAATAGATGTTGAATAACTTTGGATCACTACATTCGATACCATGTAAGAAGCCATTTTCTAATAAATGACGGTACAAAAAGCGTAAATTTTCAGGTACTTTAACATCAGTAAATCCTGTTAGTTGACCATCCTCAGCCATTTCTGGATAAATAAATAAACGTGTATTGTCTGGAAAAAGTTTACCAAAACCTTCCAAGATACCGCCTTCTACACCACGGTAAAATTTCTCATCAAATATCTGCTTAACGTTGACCATACCCATCACTATACCGATTTGTAATTGGGTAAATTGACGGAAGTAGGCTCTGAGAGAGAAGTAACGAGTATAGTCCGAAACCATCACGTTATAACCAAGAGAGTTGAGTAACTGCACTCTTGCCACAATGTCACTTTCTGGGACTTTCGCATCGTTGCCGTGGGCATCGTTAAGAGATATCTCGGCTATGGCAACAGTGTTGCTTGGATTTACTCCGGGTAATTCGGAAAAAGAATTTTGTCCTTGCTCAATCATATCTACATTTAAATTAGTGACTGGGCGAAATGACCCTCGAATAGTCAGTATATTTTTTTTGTATAACATCTCAGCAGGCACTGCCACAGTGCCGTCAGGCTTAAACATGACGGCGCGGGTTTTCCAGCTACGGATAAGGTGGATGTTTTTAATTCTATTGTCAGCATCTTCAAAGTAAGGGCCCTCAAAATCGATTGAGTCAATCTCAATACGGTTGGCCTTTATACCATCATCTAATGAATCAATAATTTGCTTAGGTCTTTCAAAGTAATGGTAAGCAGCGTAAATAAGGTTGACACCAAGCACACCTAACGCCTGTTGCTGCGCTTCAGCATTGTCATCAAGCATCCTAACGTGCACTGTGATATTTGAAGGTTTTGCACCAGGATACATTTGTACTCTTATACCGCACCAAGCATGACATTCGTTATTGCGATTAAAACTCTTAGCAGAAACAGTCGTTGCATAAGCAAAGTAGCGTGACGACTTAGAACGAATATCACCTACTCGGTCTACGACTAAGTCGAATTCCTGCTCCATCATGGCTTTGACGCGTCCTTTGCTGACATAGCGGCCGTCATCTTGTACGCCATAAATAGCATCTGAAAACTTCATATCGTATGCGGACATAGTTTTGGCAATGGTACCGGCTGCAGCTCCAGCCAAGAAAAAATGTCGTGCGACTTCTTGTCCTGCACCAATTTCTACTATTGTGCCGTACTTCTTTTCATCAAGGTTAAGGCGTAACGCTTTCTGTGTTGTGTTGCGTGAGCTCACATTGCTACGAATATCTGTTTTTATATCCATGATTTCTCCAAAGGAAGTGGCAAATGTTTATAACACTATTGTAGCCTTTTTTTATCAGGGCGATAAATCTAATTTTTTATCGTACTAGCGACTAATACATTGAATAATATGATAAAAATGTTAATGATAAGTTAATGGGTAAACGTAGGTTAAAGTAAAAGCTAAAAATAGTAGGTGAATAAATGTAGTAAATATCAGATATAAAAAGCCACAGCAACAGTCATAGTCAGTGCAAAAATAAAAAGCATTTAACCGCAAAGGAACACCATAAAAAGATGAAAAAACAGATGAACAGGTAAAGGTATCACTCAGATAATTTGTTGGGGATCTGGCAGAGCAGCCGAGTCTAGTAAAAAATATTAGATACCTTTAGTTTTAAGCATTTTAAGCACCTTCATCTTTGGCTTTGTCTCGTATTTTAATGGATGGGACTTGGGCTGTAGACGGTCTTAAGTCTTTTAGTTTGATTAGATTGGACGATTTTCGAGGACATCAGGTGCCATATATACTGTAGATCTGTACGGCACTCATATAATTTTAAACAGAATGAGCATCTTAATGAAATTTAGACGCTCATTCTATTAAGCCTCATTTATTTTTGTTTTCGCACTGCAGCAAAATCTAAAATATTTTGCTGCGGGCTACTATTGATAGCACTGACCAGCTTCAGACGGGTCAACAAGATAAACAGTAAACAGCTAAACATTAGGCCAATTACAATTGCGCCGACCCACTGGATCTGTAAAAAGTCTAAAGTGAATAGTAATGTCAGGCTCGTCAGTACTAAAAGATTACCTACAAAGTAAGGGATTTTACCAACACTTTTAACCGTTAAGTTTAAATTATCGGTGTACAGGCGTATCAATGAATCTAATGAGTTAACCACAAATAATATGCCTACTGCTACCATTAAGCCATTTAGCCAGTCTGAAATATTTACATCATTTAGATGGTAGTAATACAACCCCACAAACCATATTGCGATGGGTATAGAAGGGAATATCAACATGGCAAAAAACACTTGATAAGTACGCATTCCACCAACAAACCTTGCGGTAAATTGACCAATCATAATGCTCCAAGCAAACCACCAGTACAAATAGAACTCATGATAGGTGTTAAGTGGAAGCACAAATTGATGAATATTTGAAAAGTACCCACTCAACAAACTAAAGCTTTGTAAAAGCTCGCTACTATCACCTTCGTCCGTCAACAACGCGCCCGCCCATAGCGAAGCGATTAAGGCAAAGAATAACCAAGTACTACCTAGGCTGAGTATGCGGACATAGCGAATATCAGTACTTGAGTATACTGCAGTGGCTATTACTAACAGCACAATTAAGTAAAGGCTTGCGGTGAGCGAACCTTCGTTGGCTAGTTCAGGTATGTACCAAGACAGATTACTTAACAATAAATAAGCAGTAAAAGCACAGGTACCAATAATAACTAAGTTATTAATGAATCTAACAACAGGAATAGCAAAAAACTGAACCTTGGGCTCCATGACGCAAAAGTAAAAACATGTCATGAAATAAAAACCCCAAATTAAAAACGCCCAATAGCCAAATTCGATGGCTAAGGGGTTAGTAAATGCATACTCTGGGTTAGTAGTAATGTCGGCGTAGCCAGCAAACTCGGTCAAAGGAAACATTATCAGCCCTACATCTAATCCAGATGTAAATAAAATGGCAATAAAGGTGAACGTGCTCACAGGAGTGACACCAATACAGCGTATGTTTCCCCATTTAAATAAAATGCAGCCGATGCAAAAGAATGTAAATAAAATACCCGCTGATAACCAAATTGTCATAGTACATCCGAAAAAAGTACGACCGAAAAATATGTGATGGTTTAGTCCTTATTATCGTTTAGGTTGGTTAGCTCGTTGTTGAACTTGCCACTGTGGATCCCCAGTTACCTTGACTACCTCAGGTGGTAAATGATGGCCTTTAATCAAGTCGGCTGCACGTTCAGCCAACATAATAGTGGGGCCATTCAAATTGCCATTGGGAATAGTTGGAAATATTGACGAGTCCACTACACGTAAGCCTTGAATACCGTGTACTTTTGTTTGTGGGTCAACCACAGATAGCTCATCTGTACCCATCTTACACGAACAGCTTGGGTGATAAGCACTTTCTACAGATTCACGTACAAAAGTATCAATCTCTGTATCACTTACCACATGCATGCCGGGTTGAATTTCTTCTCCACGATAAGCATCAAGCGCAGGCTGATTAATGATTTCACGCGTTAATCTTACGCAGTCTCTAAAACCTTGAATGTCGTCTTGATGTTGTAAGTAGTTGAAGCTGATTTGTGGTGCCACATCAGGTTGCTTAGATACCACTTTCACACTACCGCGGCTTTTAGGTTTATTATGGCCAATATGCACCTGAAAACCGTGTCCAGCGAAGGCTTCTTTACCATCGTAACGCATTGCTGCAGGTAAAAAGTGATACTGCAAGTCTGGCCATTCTATACCGGCTTTGGAACGAATAAAGCCACATGACTCAAAATGATTAGTTGAGCCCAAACCGTCCTTATTTAAGATCCAGCGTACGCCAATTTTAAGTTTACTCCACCAGTCTAATTCACCATTAAGGGTAATAGGCTGAGTGCATTTAAACTGAAAGTAGAACTCTAGGTGGTCTTGTAAGTTTTCACCGACGCCGTTTAGTTCATGCAAACATTCAATACCTGCTTTATCCAATACGTCTTTAGAGCCGATACCAGACAGTTGCAGAAGGTGCGGAGAGCCGATAGAGCCAGCACTTAAGACCACTTCTTTATTCACTTTGATTTCATGGATAGTATTTTTATGGGCGAAACGCACCCCTACTGCCGTTTTATCTTCGAGCAGTACTTTATGTGCCACAGCACGAGTAACAACAGTCAAATTGGAACGGCGCATAGCGGGTCGTAAGTAAGCATTAGATGTGGATGCACGACGGCCACCTTTGACTGTCATATGCATGGGGCCAAAACCTTCTTGCTGCTCACCGTTATAATCGTCGGTGGCTAAATAGCCTGCATCGGTTCCTGCATCGACAAAAGCTTGATACAGAGGGTTTTGCATCTGGTTGCCATTGTTGACACCCAGTGGTCCTTCCTTAGCACGGTACTCATCGGCTTTAAACGCCCAACTTTCCGCTTTTTTGAAGTAAGGCAGACAATGGGAATAATCCCAATTAGTGGCGCCACTTTGTTGCCACTCATCAAAGTCTTTGGCGTGTCCACGTACATACACCATGCCATTGATTGATGAAGAGCCACCCAATACTTTGCCACGAGGACAATGCATTTTGCGATCATTCAAATAAGGCTCAGGCTGGCTTTCAAACTGCCATGCGTATTTTTTAGTATTCATCGGGATGGATAAAGCAGTAGGCATCTGAATAAAGATGCTTTTATCACTGCCACCTGTTTCTAACAACAGTACGCTGACTTCTGGGTCTTCGGTTAAACGATTGGCTATTACACAGCCTGCAGAGCCTGCGCCAACAACGATGTAATCATATGCTGCTTGTATATTCATTAACGGCCTCTAAAACGGACTATCTAAAAGTTGTAAACCTACATACACCGATTTCAATTGGGTATATTGCTTGAGTGTTGCTAAGCCATTTTCGCGGCCTATTCCTGATTGTTTGTAGCCACCAACGGGCATTTCAACAGGCGATAATCCATAACTATTGATCCAGCAGATACCTGCCTGGATTTGATGGGTTACACGGTGTGCACGGCTGATATCTTGAGTAAACACGCCTGCAGCTAAACCTAAGTGAGTGTTGTTAGCACGTGCAATCACTTCATCTTCGTTTTCAAAAGTGAGGACCGCCATCACGGGGCCAAATATTTCTTCACGACAAATTCGCATGTCGTCTTCACAATCGGTAAACACAGTGGGTGCTACAAAATAGCCGTCGGGAGCGCTTTCAGGTTGCAACGCTTCCCCTCCGCACAATAACGTCGCTCCTTCTGCTTTACCTATCTCAATATAGCTAAGCACTAAGTCTTGGTGTTTTTTGGAGATAAGTGCTCCAAAGTTAGTATCGGGATGCATAGGATCGCCAGCCACGATATTAGCTTTAATACGGCTATGTAATTTTTCAATAAAGATGGGGTAAATATCTTTTTGTACAAATACTCGCGTGGCGTTAGTGCAAACCTCACCTTGGGTGTAAAAATTACCAAGCATAGCCGCAGACACAGCATTATCGATATCTGCATCATTAAAAATAATTAAAGGTGATTTACCGCCTAGTTCCATCGTGACTTCTTTGAGTGAGGTGGCTGCCCCAACCATGACTTTCTTACCTGTACCCACTTCGCCAGTGAAAGACACTTTGGCAATATCTGGATGATGACTGAGCCAAGAGCCCACTTTGCCATCGCCTTGAATAACGTTAAACACACCTACAGGTAATCCGGCTTGAATAAAAATTTCAGCTAGCTTCAGTGCGCTTAATGGTGTTTCTTCTGAAGGCTTGAAAATCATCGCATTGCCACAGGCAAGCGCAGGTGCCGCCTTCCAGCAAGCGATTTGTATCGGGTAATTCCAAGCACCTATGCCAGCACATACGCCGAGTGGTTCAGGGCGGGTATAGTAAAAATCTTCACCTACTTGCTGCTGATTACCTTCGATTGCTGGCGCAAGGCCTGCAAAAAACTCAATGGCATCGGTTCCAGATACAATATCTACCACACTGGCTTCTTGCCATGGTTTACCTGTGTCAGCGACCTCTATGGCAGCTAACTCATCATTTTTTTCTCTCAATAGCGCTACGGCTTTTAATAATATCCGGCTGCGCTCTATGCCGGTCATGCTTGACCAAGTAACAAAACCTTGCTGTGCGCTGTCGATAGCACGTTGTTGAATAAAGTCATCAGCTACTTCAACTTGATAAATCACCTTACCTGTTGCAGGGTTTATCACATCAAATGTCTCATCACTTTGATTACTAAGATATTCGCCATTCACAAAATTTTGGTAAATTGGGAGAGGATGGTGTGACGTCATAGATTGGCTCACTAGTAGTATGGGGTGAATAGCGCGGGCACTATGCCTGCTATTGGCTTACCAATCAACTTCGATAATGGATGATGTTATAACTAGAAAAAAACCATGAAAATTAACCATGCATGAGACTTTGAATAGTAAAAGACCCTAGTTGAGAAACCTAGATGACATAAATGCTCAGTAATTATTCAATAAATGGATCTCTCTTTGTGTGTTGCTGTCAATACAAGTAAATTTATAGGTTGCTGGTTTGTTTTTAATTATCACTAGCACAGGGCTGAGATTGGTAACGTTGCAGAAACATTAACTAAGAAGGGTCTCGAGGTAGGTTAATCACTTTTTTAATTGTGAATTATACCATTGCCTTAATTTTCTTTGCGCCACTTTGCCTGTACAGGTGTTCTTAAAAATTGCCCAGTTAAAAAGGTAACTGGGCAACATGAAATACCAAGAGGGTTTGTTATTAATCTAAAATTGGTATTTCAAGCCAATATGAGGCGCTTCACTCGCGGTGTTAAAAGCGGCTAAGTCTTGATAGTTTTCATCGAATAAATTTTCAACTCTGGCGAAAATGATCAAGCTAGCATTAACACGATAACGTGCACTGATATCAATAATTTGATAGTTTTTTTGAGGCTGTGTGACGCTGGTAAAGCTTGCTGTATCCACCACGATATCCACAAAATCCTGCACTAATCTTACGTTAGCAGATAGCGTCAGGTTGTCGACTTGGTAATCAAAACCTAAATTAGCCATATTCCTAGGACGGCGCAGACGTTGTTCGCCTAGCGTGTCTTTAGTTTGGTTGTAGGTGTAATTAGTATGAACACGAAGTGCATCGTTGATTTTGATATTGGCGATGAGTTCCACACCATCAGAAGTGGACTGACCTATATCTTGCAAATAACCTGAAAATCCAGCTAAGTCAAAAAAGATACTATCTTCAATAGTCTGCTCAAAATAGACAACTTCAAACTGAGAACCTTGCTTTGTGGTGTATTCAAGCGCCACTTCATAACCTTTTGTGGTTTCTTCTTGTAAAGCAGTGGTTGCCGCTGGAGCAAATGCGAAAGGACCTTGGTTATATTCTATTTCAAACAAACTGGGTGCCCTAAAGCCTGTTCCATAAGCACTGCGAAGTTTGATTTCGTCTGCACCTAAGGTCCATATATAAGCGCTGCTTACCCGAAAACTAGTATGTTCACCAAAGTCTTCGTTATCATCATGACGCACACCTGCCGTGAAATAGAGGTTTTCGAGTAACTCGCCTTGATACTCAAAGTAATAGCCTTTACTAATACGGCTTTGACCAGCAGAGGTTATTTGCTCTTCCTCCCAATCAAGCCCATATACCAACTGATGGTCTTGGTTGAGTTGGGTGTTACTTAAATACTCTATTCTTTGCAACGTGCCTTTAGTCAAAAAATCAGAGATACCTTGATTAAAATTTTCTCGCTCAATAAAGGTTTTAGCAAAAGCTAATTCATGCTGTGAGTTGCCAGTGGTGTAATTTAGGTCAGCGCGTAAGTTGGATTGATTAAATTCACTTTCACAATTATTACTGGCACTGGCTCCAAAACCACAATTATCAAATTGTCCCAGAGCATGATTATTTCTAAGCACCACACCTAAGGCTAGATCATCGCTGACTTGGAAACCTAAGCGAGTGTGTAGCGTGGTGTTTTCGTAACCATCTTTATCTTGACTGACATCGTCTAAACGCGCATTAAATCCATTTGTCTTGTAATCTGAGGCAGCGATATAATAGTCGAAGTCTTCGTTGCTGGCGCCCATATTAGCGGATAGGTTTTGAGTGTCATAGCGCCCAAATTCGCCACTAACATTACCTGAAAAATCTGCTGTAGGTGAGCCACTGTAGATATTGATAACACCCCCTGCATCAGCACCGTAAGCCAAACCTTGTGAACCTCTGAGTATTTCAACCCGAGAAATATTGGCACTTTGTAAATTAGCTAACTGTGGGCCCACCTGAGTACTAGTTGGGTCAGATATATCGACCCCATCGATACGTACTAAGGTACGATAACCTTCTTCACCGCGCACCCGCAACGCCGTGGTTGAACCTATACCACCGCTATTAGTAGCGCTGATCGATGGTTGTGTTTTTAATACATCGGTTAAATTGGCGTAGCCGCGAGCAGCAATATCCTGTTGCGTGACTAAAGATACCGACGTCGCGATCTCCCGCAAAGGCATGGCTACTCTGTTTGACACCACAACCAGCTTTTCTATTTGATTTGCTTCATTGGCTTCATTTTCTTGTTGAGCCAGAATTGGGCTCGTAAAAATTCCTGCACTTACAGCTAGCGCTAGTGATGTGTGTTTCATAAAATCCTCAATCTATTAAATATAGCAACGATTGAGAGGGGGATAAAAGAGGATGTTTGACCAAAAACGTTATTAATAAATTCGATATAAATGACAATAGACCAACGTTTTAAGGGATGTACATTCTAATGAAGCCCGCCGCTCCATACGTATAAAAGCTAATTTCTTAGGCCGGTATCGGGCTTCAATGTATTTATATGCAACACATTTTACCGTTGCGGGGGCAGCGGAGGATTCGCACGTAACGTACATAACATACATAAAGTAGTTATTGTTAGGCTCACCACACTTCCCGTTTACCTTATCCAGATTGATCGCAGTCAACCGATAAGCACCTAGAATAGCGGCGTGGAAGATACGTTTTGTGGTTTGTAAAGTCAATTTCATCAGCACTGCCAATGTAAATTTTGCATTGGGTAAAACGGTAATGAAAAGGTAATGAAACGGCCATAGATAACATGCTCCATGGTATGGCTAGTTCAATGCACTTGTTGTTTATTCATAAGCTTGATTGTTTTTGAACTGAGATGCTTAAAGGCTTCAACATTAGATGAGAAGAGTAGGGGGTGTTACCTAAAATTACTTTTCTCAATACCTTTTCTAATACTCTTTATAGCACCTTTGATAGTCCCTTCGATAGCACTCTTTATAGTAGTCTTTCTAACACCCTCTCTAGTACTTTTACCTCTAGCGTTAATCAAAGAATTAGAAGCGTTTCTGATTATAATTTAAATATAAATAGTCTAAAAAATTTTAAATAGCGTATAGCTAAAGTGATCTTTCCAGAACGTATGTTTTATGGGTACGAGAATAAATAAAGCAGTTCACTACAATTTTGTGATGGCTAACGGAGAAAAAAATGATTCAGCAGGACGATTCTAACGATGTTTACAATAAAAAAGTGCATTGGGTTGCGCATGTTGTTGTCACCATCATCATCATTGCCGTTGCAGTAGGCATACTTTCAGCATTGTTTAGCAGTAAACCACAAACGCGTAAATGGGGCGGTGGTGAAGCACCCAACGTAGTGGTCGAAATTGCCCCATTACAACCGCAAAATTTCGCCGCATGGATCGATTCATACGGTACCGCTGAATCATTAACTCGAACCCAATTAGTAGCAGAAGTCAGTGGCAAAGTGCTCAGTGTTTCGCCAAATATACGTGCAGGTAGCTCGTTTTCTCAAGGTGACGTGTTGGTTAATCTTGATGATAGAAATTTTCGTGTCCAAGTAGATATTGCAGCCTCGGTAGTAGCAGATGCAGAAGTGCGATATTTGCAAGAAATCGCCCAAGCAGATCTTGCAGCACAAGAGTGGAACAAGCGACCTAACAGTGATGCGGCACAACTTCTGGCACTGCGAAAGCCACAATTAGCAGCGGCTAAGGCAGCGGTACAAGCCTCTAAAGCACGCCTCACAAACGCTAAATTAGACCTTGAACGTACTCAAATTAGAGCGCCTTTTGACGGTAAAGTGCTACAACAAATGGTAGATGTTGGTCAAGTGGTGAACCCAAGCCAAACCATCGCTAATATTTATGGCACTGACGTCGTAGAGGTTCGCTTACCAGTGAAAATAGCTGACCTAGAACACTTAATTATTCCTGGGGATAATGAATCGATTCAAATGCGTCCAAAAGTTTTGCTCAGCGGTGAGTTTGGATCTCGTACTTATCAATGGCAAGGTGAAATTGTAAGAAGTGAAGGGGCGTTTGACCCTGCCACTAGGATGCTTTACGTGGTGGCTCGAATTAGCGAGCCTTTTACTCGAAATGAACAACGACCAGCAATCCGTATTGGGCAATTTTTGAGTGCTAAAATACAAGGCCGAGTATTAGAAGACGTGTACGTCATTCCCAGACGAGCGGTTTCTCAAAGCTACGTAGTTAGTGTGGCTGACGAAGGATTGTTAAAGAAACGTAAGGTGAGTCCACTTTGGACCGATGCTGAGTCAGTGGTGGTTTCTGCACGAGCTGATAACGTTACAGTTTTACCTGAAACGACAGCTATGGGTCGTAGTTTAAGTCCGCTACTGTCATCAGATCTCTTGATCCTCACACCTACTGCTAATCTTCCTGAAGGAACTAAAGTCAAATCAATTGATGAGAGTTTTGATAAACGCTCAGATAAACAAAATCGATTTGTAGAGGCGCAAAACGAGCAAGATAATTCGTCTAAAGAAAGTCGAGCTAAAGAAAGCCCATCTAAAAAGATGTCATCTGAAAATAATTCACAACGTTCGTCTACGACAATGAAGCAGGAGTGAAATAATAATGATTGCTTGGTTTGCAAAAAATGACGTTGCAGCAAATTTGTTGCTACTTGTTATCATGCTTTCAGGTCTTTATGTGGTAACGACACAGATACCAGTAGACCTTTTTCCTGAATTTGAACAACGACAAGTTCAAGTATCTATGAGTTTGCCTGGCGCTGCGCCACAAGAAATTGAAGAAGGTATTACTATAAAAGTTGAAGAAGCCATTCAAGATTTAGAAGGTATTCGTCAAATTACTTCACAAAGTCGCGAGGGAAGTGCATCAGTTAATATTGAAGTGGCAGAAGGTTACGATGTACGCGAGGTGCTTGATGAAGTAAAAATCAGAGTGGATGGCATCAATAACTTTCCTATCGAAGCTGAAAATATACTTATCCAAGTGCCTCAGCGGCGAAGAGACGCCATCGGCATGGTCTTGTTTGGTGACTATGATGCGATAACGCTGCGTCGTTTGGCTGAAGATATTCGTGATGAGGTCGCCAGTTTAGACGCAGTGTCGCAAGCTGAAGTAGACAACACTTTGCCCTTTGAAATTTCGATTGAAATCCCAGAGTCATCGCTGCGTAAATATGATCTAACGCTAGAACAAGTGGCCAGCGTGATACGTCAAAATTCTCGAGATGTATCTGCAGGAAACCTCAAAACTGAAGGTGGCGACATTTTTATTCGCAGCCGAGGTCAAGCCTACCGCGCTAACGATTTTGCCAACATTGCTATCATCACCACACAAGATGGCACTATGGTTAGGCTGAATGACATCGCTATTATTAAAGATGCCTTCGAAGAAACACCGTTACGAACCAGATTTAATGGTGTTCCTGCGATCGAAATAGAAATTTTTCGCAGCGGTGATGAAAGCATCATTGAGGTCACTCAAGCGGTTAAAGATTTTATACTGGAAAAACAACCGCAGCTGCCACAAGGACTCAGTCTTGACTATTGGCGCGACAGAAGTGAGCCAATTAAAGCGCGTTTACAAACGTTAAGCACCAGTGCATGGCAAGGCGCCTTATTAGTGACTGCTTTGTTAGCCTTGTTTTTAAGACCATCTGTCGCATTTTGGGTGTGCCTAGGTATTCCCATGAGCTTTATGGGGGCCTTCTTGTTTATGCCCTTGTTCGATGTCAGTCTGAATTTGATGAGCCTGTTTGCATTTATATTAGTGTTGGGTATTGTGGTGGATGACGCCATTGTTACGGGCGAAAACGTTTACTCGCATTTAGAGCGCGGCGAAGATCCACTGCAAGCAGCGATTAAGGGCACCCAAGAAGTTGCTATCCCTGTCACTTTTGGTGTACTAACTACTGCGGCCGCTTTTTTGCCGCTAGCTTTTCAAACGGGTCGTGGTAGTTGGTATGCGGCCATCCCTTTTGTCATTATCCCTGTGCTATTCTTTTCTTTGATTGAGTCAAAATTAATTTTGCCGGCTCACCTCAAACACGTGAAACTTCGTACTCCAGGGAAAGCATCACGTTTCTCTCAAATCCAGCAAAAAATTGCCCACTCGCTAGAAACTTTCATTAAGTCAGTCTACCAGCCAATGCTGGCGCAGGCTATGCGTTGGCGTTACGCAACATGGACTGCCATGTTCGCCTGTTTAGTGTTGATTATTGGCAGTATTGCTAGCGGTAACACAAAGTTTGTATTTTTTCCGCGGGTTCAAAGTGAAGTGGCTACTGCCACATTGGTGATGCCAGCTGGTACTGCGTTTGAAAGTACTGACCGGATTATCAGTGTAATGACCAAACATGCCAAAACGTTACGAGACAAATACACCGATCCTGACACAAATGAGTCGATTATCCGTAATATTTATTCTGTAAGCGGTGGCCGTAATTCAGCAACAGGACGCGTCAGAATAGACACAGTTCCCCCCGAGAAACGCACCTCGCAAGTGACCACCGGCGACATAGTCAAAGAGTGGCGACAACTAGTCGGTCAAGTAGCGGGTGCTGAGCAACTTAACTACCGTGCTGAAATTGGTGGCTGGGGTGGTGCACCCATTAATATTGAGTTAAAAGGCCGCGATACGAATTCGTTGGCAGTACTAGGTGAAGGCTTAAAAATACAATTAGCTAACTACGCGGCAGTATCGGACATTGAAGATTCTTTGTCAGATGGTAAAGAAGAATTACAACTTGAACTTAAACCAGAAGCCCGATTACTGGGTTTAGATTTAAACCAAGTCGCTCGACAAGTAAGACAAGCTGTTTTTGGTTTTGAAGTACAACGTGTGCAACGGGGCCGAGAAGAGGTGCGAGTGATGGTACGCTACCCGTTAGAAGCCCGCCAATCGATTGAAACCCTTGAGCAAATGACGATCCGTATTGGTCCCAATCAAGAGGTTCCATTATGGCAAGTTGCGAATGTGTTTCCGGGTTTAAGTCCCAACACTATTTTGCGTGTCGACAGACAACGTACTGTTTCAGTTACCGCCGACTTTGACAAACAAAATGGCGATTTGGCACTGGTACAAGAAGAAGTGCGCGGGTGGTTAGAACAACAGATTGTTAGTTATCCCGGTACTAGCTTCGAGATGGCAGGAGAAGCCAGAGATCAACAAGACTCGCAGCAAGGGTTAATTGTAGGCGGTACTGCACTTGCCTTGTTGATTTATATTTTGCTAGCAATACCCTTTAAATCTTATTCGCAGCCTTTGATTGTTATGTCAGTGATACCGTTTGGTTTGGTAGGTGCGGTAATAGGTCACTGGATCATGGGAGTGGATTTAACCCTACTCAGTTTTATGGGGATGTTGGCGTTGTCAGGCGTGGTGGTAAATGATTCTCTTGTACTGGTAGATTACACAAACCAACAACGTAAAGCGGGTATGAATATCAAACAGGCGGTATTTCAATCGGGAGGACGACGCTTTAGGCCGGTGTTGCTCACTTCTTTAACAACTTTTGCAGGTTTAATGCCTTTGTTGTTTGAAAAGTCCACTCAAGCGCAGTTTCTAATCCCTATGGCTATCAGTTTAGGGTTTGGTATTTTGTTTGCCACGTTAATTACTTTATTTTTAGTGCCTCTAAATTACTTAATTTTAGAAGACATTAAGCGATATTTCAGACGCTATTTTCGGGACATGAAGTCATTGCTGCCCAACAAATCTAAATAGGTTTTAGGCATGGGCAAACAATAGGCAGTATTTGGGTTTATTGTTTGTCTATTTCTAATTAGCTCTTAGCCACTTCTTAGTGAGCTCTTAGCCGCCCTCTAGTCACTATTTTGCCGATATAGCTGATTATTCAAGGCTTCTATCAACGAAGCTTTTATCAACAATGTTTTTACTAACAACGCTTTTACCAACTATACGCTTGGCTTGCGCCACAATAAGTTCGCAAGAAGGTAGTACTGCATAACTCGCCGAGCCAAGTGGGATAAAGCTATCATGAGCTGTGAGTCGTTCCACTGTTCGGCTTGAGTAATCAACATCGTGTTCGACCAATAAAGTGATTAAAGCTTCGCTAATAGAGCCTGTTTTACGACACTCATCGACTATGAGGATATTTTTTATGTCACCAATGGCCGCAACGATAGCTGTTTCATCTAGAGGAGCCAGCCAGCGTAAATCAATTACAGTACATTGAACACCTGACTCAGCGAGTATTTTTTCAGCTTGGCGACTTAAATAATAACCGTTACCGTAACTGATAATACACATATCCTTACCTTTACCAAAACACCCTAGTTGTCCTGCTTTAATCGGTTGTGCGTCACTGGGTTGGATATAATCGAATGTCCAAAGTGCATCACCTTCTTGATGTAAGTCTTTTTTCATATACAGCGCTATAGGCTCAATAAAAATCACCACTCGTTGCTCTTCTTGAGCTAATCTGACC